>Ga0169931_10008573_pt1 | contig 14898 bp, 15 predicted proteins | sample Kivu_15m_20L_FD_129675 | JGI IMG/M metagenome (GOLD analysis project Ga0169931, IMG submission 129675) | Freshwater microbial communities from Lake Kivu, Western Province, Rwanda to study Microbial Dark Matter (Phase II) - Kivu_15m_20L... | ecosystem: Environmental > Aquatic > Freshwater > Lake... | reverse complement strand
GCTGTCGGTGGCGCGCGGCTCGACGGCGCGTGCGTTCGGCCCGGTCCCGGTGCCCGCGCCAAAGGCCGCGCCCGCCCAACCCGCGGCGAAGAGTGCGGCCGGCCCCGCGTGGTTCCGCGCACTGGACCGCAACGGCGACGGGTTCGTGTCGGCGGCCGAGTTCCGCGGCACACCGGAAGCGTTCGCCAAATTGGACGCGGACGGCGACGGGCGCATCAGCGCGGCAGAAGCCGAAGCCGCCGGGAGGTGACATTGGCCCGCGACCCTCTGAAAGCCGAGCGGTGTGCCGAGTTGCTCGCGGCACTCGCGGCCCCGGAACGCCTGCGCATCGTGCGCGTGCTGGTGGGCGGGGCGCGCCCGGTCGGCGAGATCGCGAAGTGCGCCGGCGTGCGGCTCGCGAACGTCGCGCACCACCTCACGATGTTGAAGGCGGCCGGGCTGGTGAGCGCGGAGCGCCGCGGCCGGTTCGTGTGGTACGCGCTGGTCGCGGAATTGCACGAACCGGCCGCGTGCGACGCCACGGTGGAAGTGTTCCACCTCGGCGGCTGCCGGTTGCTCCTGCCATGCTGCCGATTGTGAAGTATTCCACGTCCGTTCCCGTTTTCGGCCTCTCGTGGATCACGTTTTGTTCTTTCTGGAGCCGGAACGCGACCGGGAGGGATGTACCGGGGGTTGTACACGCGCCGCCCGCGCGCCGCGTGCGCCAGTACTCGCGCTGGTAGGTCCGCGCCTTCTCCACATCCGCGAACGGCATGGTGTTCCCCTTCGTGCTCGTGTGAAGCGTAACCGGTACACTCACTGCGCCGACGGCAGCGCCGCGACCGGTTCCGCCAACATGAGTTGCGTGACCCGCGCCGGCGCGCCGAGTGCGCGCACACGGGCCAACTCGCGCGCCGCCTCCGCGAACCGTTTCTGTGCGCGGGTCAGCGCCTTGTCCAAGTGCTCGCGGGCCTTCAGGTCCGCGGGCGCGCGCACGGTCAGTTCCAGTTCGAGCAAGTGAACCGTCAGCCACCCGTTCACCACCCGACGCACCAACAGGTCTTCCAGCACCGACGGCGCATCGCCCAGCAACTGCGCACGGAGCGCCACCGCCTTTTCGGTGAGTCCGACCGCGAGCACCGGATCGCCGCCCGCGGCGCGATGCACCAGTTGGCGCGTCGCTTGCTGGCCCAAATCGCCCAACCAGTTCACCCACCCGCGCGCCTTCACCAGTTCGACCACGCGCTCCCGTGCCCCCACGTCGCCGGCCCGCGCCGCCGCGAACAGCGCCACCGCCTCCGCGTCGCCCGCCGGCGCGTCGTACCGCACCAGCGGCGCGGCCTCCCGCGCCGCCCTGATGTTGCGCACCGTGTCGGTGAGCGCCCGCGTGCGCGCCGTGAGGTCTTGCAGTTGCTTCAGTTCGCGTCGCATGCGCCACTCCCCGCGCTTGTGCCTGTGGAACCCCACCACCGCCAGCAACCCGCCCACCACGGCGCGCACCGCCGCGTCCGCACCCTCACCCAGCGCCAGCAACTCCACCGCCCGCGCGCGAACCGCCTCACGCTCGCGCTGGGCCACAGCGCGCCGTTCCGCGCTCTCGGCGCGTTCGGTGTCCTGAAGCCGCGCGAGTAACTCACCCGCGGGTCCGTCGGCCGCGATGTACTCCTTCACCGGCTTCCCGCCCGCGCGCCGATTGCGGTACAAGTACCGCCGCCCGCGCCGCACCTCCCAACCCATTGCGACACCCTCCCGCGCGCGTACTACACCGCGCCCCGCCGCCCCGCTCGCGCGCACCCCGGCCGATGATCGTCCGCACCGGCCGGGATCGTCCGCACATCGTCCGAAGCAGCGCCCCCGCGAAACGCTAGGAATCGTAGGCTTCCGCGCGGGCGTCGGACGGTCGGACGATCTCGGACGATCTTTTCCCCTCCTTTAGGGGAAGGAGAAGGACATCAGCGCGCACCGGTTCCGCCGCTGGCCGAACGCACCAGCGCCAGCACCGCCAACTTGATAGGGTCTGTTAAGGTTGCCCACGCCGCGACAACGGAAGCGAGGTCCGCGTCGCCGACGGGGAGTGCATCCGTGAGTACATACGACGCGGGTGAAGTGTGCGATTCGCTGGTTTTTCCAGCGTTCGCCGACGTAAGGCAGCGGTTTGCAAAACCGTTATCCCCCGGTTCGAATCCGGGCGAGGCCTCTTTCCCGTTCGCCCGAAACGCGCGCGAACCTCTCAACGAATTGAGAGGTTCGCGCGCGTTTCGGGCTCCATGCGGTCACTTTTTCGGTTCGTCCTTCTTCGGTTCGGGCGGCTTCACGCGCGCGAACTCTTCCTTCAGCCCGTCCGGGTCCACGACCACCAACTCCGTCTCGGTCAGTTTCTTGATGGTCAGCGTTTCCGCCTTCTTGAAGTCGCCGCGCGTGACCGAATAGGGCAGTTCGTTCCCCTTCACGCTGTAGGTGCCTTCGTACACGATTTCGCTACCGTCCGGCAGGGTCTGACGGATCACGAACTTGCCGCCCTTATGGATTTCGAGCACCAGTTTGGTGTCGGTGTTGCCCTGCGAGTCGAGCGTCATCTTCCACGTGCCGACGACCTTTTCGGCCTCGGCGCGGTCTTTGGGCACCGGGGCCGCGACCGCTACCGAACACCACACCAGCACCGCCACGAGCGCGCGCATGGGAACCCCTCCGCAAAGCGTGTTCGCGCAGCATACCCGCGCGCGCGGCGCGCGTAAAGCGAAACGGCGCGCCACTACCCGGTCAGCACGTCCCAGCGCGACGCGAAAGTGAGCAGCGCCCGCGCCAGCATCGGGTGCGCGGCGCACCAGCGGTCGTCGAAGAACACGAACTGCGCGAACGTATCGTGTGGGGCGAACCACAACTTCGGTTCGTCCGGCCAGCGGCCCTCGTGCCGGCACACCTGCGCCATGTGGTCGGTCGTCTTGCTCCGGTCCAGTTCGTGCCGGCGGTTCGCGCGCCCGTCGAAGCAGTCGGCACGGAGCGCGCGGTCAATCAGGTGAATCCCGGCGACCGGCCGGTCGCGGTCGTTCAGCCAGTCCGAGTACGCGCCCCAGTTCGTCAGTTCCGCGGGGGTGTCGCGAATCGCCAGCAGGAACCCCGCGTCTTCGCCCTCCGGGTGTTGCAGCACCGCGTAGAGCGCTTGGCACAGGTCCAAGAAGCCGGCACACATCTCGTCCGGGTCCGGGTGCGTCAAGACGTAGCGCGCGAGGTCCGGCAGGCGCACCCCGCGCACGCAGGTCGGCGCACTGAGGTCTTCGAGGTTCGAGGAACTGTCGGCGTAGAGCGCGAGCGCGTACACGAACCCTTCGCCGGTGCCGTCCGGTTCGATCACCTGCGCGTTCGGCCACTCGAGCGCCGGGCCGTCGGCCGCGCCGCCGGGCAGTTCCCAACCCGGCAGCAGAAGGAAGTCCGCCTTGCCGGGGTTGGCGCGCACGAAGTGGTCGTCGAAGACGTACACCGCCATTTCCATTTCGTCGTCGTCGGTGAGCAGTTGGACGTGGTGCGGGCCGTTCGCTTGGCCCTGATCGTACATGTCGGAGAACCAGTGGCCGACCTGTTCCATCGTCTCCGGGCGGGCGCGCTCCGGGTGGTCGTCGTCCGTGAGGAACATGCTGCCGAAGCTGTACACTTCCAAGCCGCCGAGTAGCTCTTCGGCGTAGGCGAACGCTTGCTTGCGGTCCGTGAATTGGCGGAACACGCCCCGCGCCCATTGCAGCACGGTGTCGTACTGCGGGAACGTGCGCAGGTGCTTCTCGCTCGGCGCGTCGTGGTGGCACCGGTACACGAAGTGAACGGCCATCGGCGCGCCCTCGCGGTTACAGCGGTTCGGCTGTGGCCGCCGCGAACTTCAACACGATGCGCTCCACCTCGTCGGCGCTCAACACGGTGCCGCTACGGGGCCCGTCGATGATGGTGTGGTTGTGCGCGCGGCCGTCGTACCACGGGTCCGAGTTCGTGTAGCCGGGGCCGCGCGGCGGACCGGTGCGCTCCATCGGCGTGCCGGCGCGGGCCTTCGTTTCGGCTTCGTCCAGCTCCGCGGCAAGTCCGTTCAGGCGCGCGTCGGAGTCCGGGCGCACCGACACCACGCACCGCGGCACCGCGCCGCTTTCCCACACGCACAGCGCGACGAATCCCGGCTTGCCCTTCTCCCCCTCCGGGCACCGGTCGTCGTCCCCGCGTGCCCAATCCTTGAAGAACAAGCACCGGTCCGGGTCGCTCTCGGTCTGCACGTCGCGCGCAAACAGCCCCGGCACGGTGACGGTCGTGCCGAACGGCGTGGGCAGCGTGAGAGCGGCGCGGCGTGCGTGCGTCTTCGGGAGCGCCAGCTTGCCCTCGTACCGATCGAAGTCGTTGTCCATTTCGGCGCGGTCCGCGCCGGTCATCACCGAGGCGTCGAACGGGTTCACGCGGTCCAAGGGGCCGGTACCGAGGTTGGCGAGCGCGTGTGCGATGAGTTGGTGCCCGGCACGCACCTGCGCGTCCCACAGGGCCGCGGGCGTGCCGCCCGCTAGCGCCAACCGCCGCGCGAGCACGTGGTACGCCGAGTACAGCGTGTGCCGTCGCCGCGGCGTGAACATCGGTTCGCCCGCGTCCACGCGGTCGGTGTAGTCGGCCAGCGCGTCCGTTCCCGGCGGCGGCGCGCCGTTCACTAGCAGTTCGCGGGCAAGGTACGCCGACGCGACACAGTCGAGGTCCGGTTGCTCGTGGGTGACGATCGTCACGACGCCGTCCGTCGCGCCGTCAAGCGCGGCCCGCACCAGTTCCGGGAACTGCGGGACGAGGCTCGTTGCCGAGGCCGCCGCGCTCGCGCCTTGGTGGTGGTCGAGTACGCCGGCGCGCAGGTCGTTGCCCACGTCCAAGTACACGGTGCCGGGGGCGTGCGCCGGGGCGACGGTGCCGGGCTTCACGAACGCGAACCGGACGTCGCCCGCGCGGCCCGGTTGCGGCGGCGCGGGGCGCAGCACCGCGTCGAGCGCTTCCACCACGGCCACCATCGAGGGGAAGCGGTCCCCGGGGTTCTTCGCGAGCGCGCGCAGGGCGATCGCGCTCAGACCCGAATGCGCGAACGGGTTCCGCTGCACCGGCGGCACCGGGGGGTGGTGCCGCACGCGCTCCAAGAAATCCGGGAGCTCGCGCGCGAACGGCACCGTCCCGGTGAGCGCCCAGTACAGCACCGCGCCGAAGCTGTACACGTCGGTCGCGAAGTCGAGCGCGCTGGTGGTTCCCGCGCCGCGCGGCTCCCACTGCTCGGGCGACATGTATTCGGGCGTACCCAGCGGCCCTTTCGTGAGCTGCACCGCGGCCGAGGCGAACGCGTCGCGCGCGATGCCGAAATCCACCACCACCGCGGACCCGTCGGCGCGCACGATGATGTTCTGCGGTTTCAGGTCGCGGTGAATGATGTCTTTCGCGTGCGCGTGCGCGACCGCGTCGGCAACCGCGCGGAGGATGTGCACGGTGCCGATCGTGTCGGTGAGGTCGCACTCGTTCAGCGGCTTCCCCGGCACGAACGCCATCGTGAAGTAGTACTCGTCCTCGACGTGGTCGAATTCGAACACCGGGGGCACGCCGGGGTGCAGCAGTTTGGTCAGCGCTTGGTACTCGCGGTAGAACCGCTCGCGCAGGTCGGGGTCGCCGTTGAACTCCGGCTTCATCGTCTTCAGCGCCACGTCCGGGCCGCCGGCCAGCGGGCGCGCGCGGTACACGAACCCCATGCCGCCCGATCCCAGCAGTTGCTCCAGTTCGTACTTGCCGAACGTGCGGGGCAGCTTGGGCACCCGGGGAAAATGCGGTTGCGTTGGGGCGCTGGGCGTCATGTGTTGGTCCGGGTGAACGGGAACGGGCTAGCGCCCTTTAATCGCGTCCGCGACGTCCGCGGGCAGCAGCGGGAAGAACGTGTAGCCGGTGCGCTGTTCGACGTCCGCCACGGTCGTTTTGTACGGCTTCCAGTCTTCCGGCACGCTCTGGTCGTTCGGCATCCACACCGCGAGCGCCTTGGTGTCGCGGGTCGGGACCGCGTCCGCGCCGGGGAGCACGAGCACCACCTTCCACACGCTCGCCGGCACGCGCACCTTGACCTTCCCTACGACGGTCGCGCGGCCGTTGCTGCCTTCGCCGCCTTCGCCGTGCGGCCCGCACACGACGTACAGCACGTTCCCGGCTTGCGCGAGGTCGCGGCAGTGGCTCTCGAACCGCTCCCACCCGCCCTGATTGCACTTCGGCGCTTGCGGCACAATGTTCGTCGTGAAGAACGTGGCCGCGTTGTTCTCGTCCGAATCGGACCGGTCTTTGGACGGGCACATGTGGCCGCGATCGAACCCGCTGCCGGTGTAGTCCGAATGCTTGACGTGTGCGAACGACTTCGGCAGCAGCGGGTCCGGTTCGAAGCTCGATTGCCGCTTCGCGTTCCCGATGTCGGCTTTGGTCAGGTTCCAGCACACCCAGTTCGCGCCCTTCGTGGTGTCGCTGTACGAAAGGACGAACTGCGGGCGCTCGATGAGGTGGTGCGCCTTCGGCTCCGGCGCGGGCGGGCCGAACCGGACGTTGCGGTCGGCGAGCGTTTGGCCCGGGGCGCGCGGCGCCGGGGCCGGTTCGCGGTTGCGCCAACTCTGAAACAGCCCCACCGCGACGCCGACCACGAACAGCGCCGCGAGCGCGAGCGCGCGCTGGTTCGGCGTGAGCTGGTTCAGGAACGACTTGTCGAACTTCGCCACGGTCACGTCTCCACGACTTTCGTTTTCACGCCCGCGAACTGGCCGTCGGCGGTGCGGCCCACGACGTACACGTCGATCTCGACTTCGCCCACTTTGAACACCGCCGTGCCGCTCAGGTGGTGCGCCAGCACCGCGAACAGCGGGGCGAAGTCGCCGCGACTCTCGCTCGGAATCGTGCGCGCCAGTTCCGGCAGCGTAACACGTTCGACGACGGTTTTCTTATCCACTTTCGCGTTCGCGCGAATGGCGGCTTCGTCCGGCAGGGCGGTGCCGGTCGCGGGCCACGCGAACGCTTCGAGCGGCGCGTCGGTTTCGCTGGGGAACAGCAGCCCCTTCACCGCGGCTTGCAGTTCCTTCAGCACGGGATTCGCGCTCGCCTTCGCCATGAGCGTTCTCTGCGTTTGGGAATCGGTGGTCTCTGCCTTAACTGCCTTCTGCCTTCACTGCCCACTGCCCACTTTCCACTCCCCACTACTTCGGCACCTTCACCGCGTCCGGCTTCTCTTTCAGCGCGGTCGCGGCGTCTTCGGGCACCAGCGGCCAGAACTTCAGCCCGGTCTTCTTCTCCACTTCCGCCACAGAGACGCGGAACTCGGTCCAGTCGTCGCCCACGGTCTGATCGTTCGGCATCCACACCGCGATCGCGCGGCTGTCCTTCGTGGGGTTGCGGCCCTTATCGACGACCAGCGCGACTTTCCACACGCTCGCGGGTACGGTCACGAACGGCGCGTTCTTCCCGATGGTGAGCTTCTTCCCGTCGGTGCCGGTGCCGCCGATGCCGTGCGGCCCGGCCGCGATGTACACCTCTTTGCCCGCGTCCGCGAGGTCGCGGCAGTAGCGCTCGAACTTCTCCCACGCGCCCTGATTGCACTTCGGTGCTTGCGGCACGATGTTCGTCATGAGGAACACGGCGTCGTTGTCGGCTTCGGTCGCGGAGCGGTCCTTCGACGGCACGAGGTGGCCGCGGTCGAATCCGCTGCCGGTGTAGGTGCCGAATTGGATGCGGTCCCAACCCTTCGGCAAGCCGTCGTCCGCTTCGAACGAACCCCGCGCCACGCGGCCGATGTCTTTGCTCACGAGCTGCCAGCACGCCCAGTTCGCGGTCTTGCGCTTGTCGTTGTACGACAGCACATACTGCGTGCGGTCGATGAGCAGCGCTTCTTTCACGCTCCCGTCGGCTTTGGCTTCGCCGGGCATCCCGTACCGCACGTTGCGGTTGGCGAGGGGCTTCGGCGGCTGCGCGAGCGCCGGCACCGCGACCACTAAGGCGAGAGCGAAGAGCAGGAATCGCATGGGTCACTCCCGCACGAGTTTGAGGACGCGGCCGTTGTTCGCGTCGGAAATGTACACGTCACCGGTGGTCGGGTGAACGATCACGCCGTGCGGCTGCGATAACTCCGCCTTCAGCGGGTCGCTGTTCAGCGCCGCGCCCTTCTTGCCGGTGCCCGCGACAAGTGACAGCGTGTTGTCTTTCGGCGCGAAGCGCACAATCCGGTGGTTCTCGGTGTCCGCGATCAGCACGGAGCCGTCGCGGTCGATGCACAGGTGTTTCGGGCCGTTCAGCGCGGCTTCGAGCGCCTTCCCGACGCCCGCGCCGGCCTTCCCGGTGCCCGCGACCGTGCGAATCTTGCCCTTCGCATCCACGACGCGAAGAGCGTGCCCGCCGCGCTCCAGAATCCACAGGTTGCCGTCTTTGTCCACCGCGTGCGCGCGCGGATCGACGAGCGGTTGCTTGGTCGCGTCTTCGCCGTCCTTCGGAACGCCGCGCTGCCCGTTCCCGGCGACCGTCGTGACCGTACCGGTCGCCATTTCGATCTTGCGAATGCGCTTGTTGTCGAGATCGGTGACGTACAGGTTCTTCTTCGCGGGGTCGAACGCGACGCAGAACACGCCGGTGAACTTCGCGTCCTTTGCCGGGCCGCCGTCGCCGCCGAAGCCCTTCTCGCCGGTGCCCGCGAACGCGCTCACGTCGCCGGTTTTCGGGTCGAGCACGCGCACGCGGTTGTTCCACGTGTCGCCGAGGTACACGCGCCCGTCGCCGCCGACCGCGAGCGAGTGCATCCCGTTGAAGGTGGCCTTCGCGCCGGGGCCGCCGTCGCCCGCGCCGCCCTTCGCGCCGAACGTGCCGGCGAGCGCGAGCACCTTCCCGTTCTTCACGCCGAGCACGCGCTCGCCCTTCGCCATCTCGACAATCACGGTAAGGTCGCCGGCGAAATCGACGCCGAACGGCTGCACGATCTTCGCGCCGACCGCGTCGGGGCCGTCGGCCTTCGTGCCGCCGCCGGCGAACAGAACGAGCTTTTCGGCCGCGCTCGCGGGCGCGCACAAGAGAACGAACAGCACAACCGCGCGCATGGTGAACCTCCGAGGTGTGAAGTGAGCCTACGCCGGTTGGGGTGTTCGCGTCAACGCGCCGCGGGTATGTTGTGCGCCGTTCGTTTCGCTCCGAGGGCCGTTGCAGTGATTCACCCCGTGGAAGTGTTGCTCGCGCTGGTTGCGGTGGCGCTGGTGTTCGCGCTGCTCGCGCGGCACTACGGCCTGCCGGAACCGGTCGCGCTCGTGCTCGGCGGGTTGCTCATCGGCCTGCAACCGTGGGTGCCCGGCATTCAGCTCGATCCGCAAATCGTGTTCCTGCTGTTCCTGCCGCCGCTCCTGTACGCGGCGGCGTTTCGCACCGAGTGGCCGGACTTCCGCTCGCAACTGCGCGCCATCACGCTCCTCGCGGTCGGGCTGGTGCTGTTCACAATGGTGTGCGTGGCCGCGGCGGCGCACTACGTCGCGGGCCTCGATTGGGGGCCGGCGTTCGTGCTCGGGGCGATCGTGTCGCCGCCGGACGCGGTCGCGGCGGTCGCGGTCACGGCCCGGTTGAAGGTGCCGAAGATCATCACGACCATTCTCGAAGGCGAAAGTTTGGTGAACGACGCGTCGGCGCTCGTCGCGCTGCGGGTCGCAACGGCGGCGGTGGCGAGCGGCGTCTTCTCGCTGCCGGACGCGTGCTTGCAGTTCGTGGCGGTAAGCGCCGGCGGAATCGCGATCGGGCTGTTCGGCGGGTGGGCCGTGGTGAAGTTGCACGCGTGGCTCGAAAACAACACACACGCGGACGCGAAGTTCACCATCACCGTGACGCTGCTGACGCCGTACGCGGTGTACCTCGCGGCCGAACACGCGCACTGCTCCGGCGTGCTGGCGGCGGTCGCCGCGGGGTTGTGGGTGGGCAACCGGTGCGAGCGCGTGTTCTCGCAGGCGCTCTACGAAGAGGCCCGAGCGGTGTGGGAGTGGATCGAGTTCCTGCTGAACGCGCTCATCTTCATTCTGGTCGGCTTCGCGCTGCGCGCCATCTTGGAGAACCTGAGCGAGCGGTACCCGCCGGACGAACTGGCGCTGTCGGCGCTCGCGGTGGTGGGCGCGGTAATCGCGTCGCGCGTGGTGTGGATGTTCCCGGGCGCGTACGTCCCGCGGTTGCTCGACCGCGCCCTCGGCGCGCGCGTCACGTTCCCGCGGTGGCAGAGCGTCGCGGTGGTCGGCTGGACCGGGATGCGCGGCGTGGTGTCGCTGGCCGCGGCGCTCGCGCTGCCGTTGGAGCGCAAAGACGGCTCGCCGTTCCCCGGGCGCGACCTGATTCAGTTCCTCACGTTCTGGGTCATCTTCGGCACACTCGTGGTGCAAGGGCTGACGCTGCCGCCGCTGATCCGCGCGCTGGGAGTGGACGCCGCGCCCGAACCGACCGACGCGCCGCCGGAAGAGCGGGCCGATATAGTTCCCTAACTTCGACAGGAGGACGCGATGCGTATTGCCCTCGGTTTCGCCCTCGCGCTGGCGCTCGGCGCGACCGCGCAAGAGAAGAAGAACCCGCCCATCGACGCGAAGAAACTCGTGGGCAAGTGGGAACTCAAGGACGCGAAGAAGGGCACCAAGCCCCCGCAACTGGAGTTCGCCGCGGACGGCAAACTGGCGCTCACGGGCGACATCGACGGCAAGCCCGCGAACTTCACCGGCACCTACAAACTCGACGGCGACAAGCTCTCCTTTGAACTGAAATCCAAAGACGACGCGTTCAAAGACGCGGTGACGCTGACGCGGTTGGACGACGACGAGTTCGACGCGAAGGACGCGGACGGCAAGACCGAAACGTTCGCCCGCGTGAAGGCGAAGAAGTAGCGGTTCCGCTCCGCGTAGCGGCGCGATAAGTTATTCGGGTTCGCACACACTCAGGAGGCGCAACATGCGCGCGGCTATCGTTTCGCTGGTGGTAATCGGGTTCGCCGGGTTCGCGTGCGCGGCCGACGAGAAGATCGACGCGAAGAAGCTGATCGGCAAGTGGACCCCGGCGAAGGAGGAGAAGGGGCTGAAGATGGTGCTGGACATCCAAGAGAAGGGCAAGTTCGAGATGACCGTGACCTTCGGCGAGAAGTCCGAAAAGGTGCCGGGCACCTACGCGCTCGAGGGCAACAAGCTCACCGTCGAGATGAGCTTCATGGGCAAGACGAAGAAAGAAACCATGACGATCACGAAGCTGACCGACGCGGAACTGGTCACGAAGGACGAGAAGGGCAACGAAGAGGCGATGAAAAAGGTGAAGTGACCGCGAACCGGTGAACCGAGCGAACCGTCGGCGCGCGTCGCACACGCGCGCCGACAGTTCGCTCTTGTGCCTTACGGCTTCTTCGGTTCGGGGAGCGGCAGCGCGAGTCCCAAATCGTCGCTCCCGGGCGGGTCGTCGCCGTAGGTCTTGCCGCCGTCGTCCTTGCCGTTCACGCCCACGCTGTAGAACTGATACCCCTTCTCGCGCACCTTGTACACGAGCGGTTTGTCGTCGAGGAACAGGTCGGTCGGCACTTCCTTGAGATATTTCGGCGCGAGGTCTTCGAGCTTCGCGGGGTACTTCTTGTTGTCGGCCTTGTACGCGGCGAGCGCGAACGCCACTTGCAGCGTGCGGTCGGTCTGCGCGGCGCGGTCGTGCGCCTGCATCACCTTCTGATACGCCGGCGTCAGGTGCGCGGTGAGGAACTCGCCGAGCGCCTTCCCGAGCACCTTCGGCGCGTCCTTCGCTTCCAGCAATTTCTTCAGCGTGTCCGGCTTCTCGAGTTTCTTCTTCTGTTCGGCCATATCCTTGTCGGCCTGCTCTGCTGCCTTCATCCGGGCGGCGCGGTTCTTGGTGCCGATGATCTCCGCGTTGCGGTCGTACCACTTGTTCATAGTCTGCATAGTGACGGCCCAATCGACTTGCCCGTACGCCTTCTTCTCGTCGTCCGTGAAATCGCGGTCGATGCCCACGATCTCGCGCAGCCACATGGGGTTCACCGGGCCGCGGCGGGCCATCTGCACCACGTCCAAGCCCATCATGCGCTCGCACACGCCGATCTTGTCGGCGAGCGGGCAGAGCGGGCGCAGGTCGGCCAGTTCCTTCATGCGGGCGCGGGCTTGGTCCGCGGTGAGCGGCGCGCGGTCGAGGTACACATAGGCAGCGTTCGCGGCAATCTGGTTGATGGCGACGCCGACCAACCCTTCGATGAGCGTGCCGCCGTAGGAGACGTGCCGGCCGAGGCGGAAGCACGCGACGATGTCGGCCCACGCCTCGTCGTACTTCCCCTCGCCGATGAGGAGGGTGGCCCGGCCCGCCAGCAGCGATGCGTACGCGCGGCACTTCTGCACGGTGGGCAAGAGCGCCCCGATGAGCGCGCTCGGCTCACCGTCCTGCTTGCGCGTGACCAGCGGGTTGAAGTACCGCTCGCGCTTCACGGCCTCGTGAACGAGCGCGAGCGGCTTCTCGTTGCCCTTGATCCACTCCGCGAGCGGCGGGCAGTCCTTCGCAACCCACGGGTACTTGGTGGCGCGGCTCTGGAACTCGTACAGCGCCTCGCGCTGACTTTCGGGCACCTGAATCACGCGGGTGGTGAAGTAGTAGATGTCGATCAGGTAGTCGCCGTTGTCCGGCGGGCGCTCGCACTCGAGCCAGCGGTAGTACGAGGGCGGCAGTTCGGCGCTCTCGGGCTTCGGGCCGAACGCGCGGATGAGCAGCACGTTGGCGTTGTTCGCGGCGGTCACGCCCTTGCTCAGTTCGGCGTTCAGCGCGCCCTCATAGTCGATGTCGCCGTTCTTGTCGAGCGGCCCGACGACGAAGGTGGTGTCGCGGCCGAGCGGCAGCCCGGGCACTTTGTCTTTGGCCTTCTCTTTGTCTTTGGGCTTGGGGTCGTCCGCGGCGGCGGAGCAAACCAGCGCGAGCGCGCCGACGAGAAACGCGAGTGCGTGCTTCATGTGTGCGGGTCCGAACTGTGAGCGAGCGCGTGCCAATGATAGCACAGACGCCGCCCGCGCCGCGGGGTTTCACGAAAGGGAGGCGAGGCGCGCCGCGCTAGCGCACCACTTTGCACGCCGGCACCGCGGCTTGGAGCGCCGCGACGCCCGCCGGCGTTACCTTCTTGCACCCGGCCAGTTTGAGCACTTTCAGCCGCTTCAAGCCGCGCAGTGCCAACAGGCCCGCATCGGTCACGTTCCCGCACCACTCCAAACTGAGCGTTTCGAGTTTCGCCAAGCGCGCCACGTGCACGAGGCCCGCGTCGGTCATCCGCTTGCAGAACTGGAGGTCGAGCGCGCGCAATTCGGTGAGACCGGTGAGCGACACGAGGCCCGCGTCGGTAAGCCCTTCGCACCCCATCAGACTGAGCCACGTGAGCGACACGAGGCCGCGCAGGTGCGCCACGGCCGCGTCCGTCACGCGCGCGCAGTCCGTGAGCGCGAGCCGCGTGAGGGCGGGGACGCGCGAGAGGTCGGCGAGGCCCGTCAGGCGCTCGTCGGTCACGTCGCGGGCCACCGTGAGGCAGTACTCTTCGCCCGGGTAGGCGGTGAGCTGCGCCGGGGTGGAGGCCACCTTGTCCCACCCGCCGGACCCGGCGCGCGCGCGCCGGTACCACGTGCCCGGGACCGAAACGTGCAGCACCTTCGCGGCTTCTGCCATCAGCACGTCGATCGTCTTCACGATCGAACTTTCGCTCTGCGCCTTCACCAGTTCCGTGCGCTTGAGCAGGTACTCGAGAACCGGCAGCCACATCCCGGCGTGCGGCGGGCGGCGCAGCGGGTCCATTGCCACGCTCTTCACCACGAGTGCCGCGAGGTCCGCGGGCACTTGGTTGCCGCGCAGAATGTCCAGCGCGTCGGTGCCCGGAACCGCTTGCAGTTCGCCCAGCAGCAGTTGGTACGCGGTGATGCCCAGCGCGTACACGTCGTCGCGCGGGTCCGGGTCGCTGCCGAACAGTTGTTCGGGCGGCGCGTAACACATGGTGCCCATCGCGTGCAGCACCGTGGGCAGCCGCAGCCCTTCGCCGTGCGCAACGGCCACCGAGCCGCTGAGGCCGAAGTCGGTGATCCGGGGCACCTTCCCGGCCATGAGGATGTTGTGCGGTTTGATGTCGCGGTGAACGAGCGGCGGGTTCAGTTTGTGACACACGGCGAGCGCGCCGGCGATGGCGTGGAGCGCCCGCACCGCCTTGCCGAACCGCGTGCGCACGGGGCGCGCCTTCCACCGCTCGAGTGCGTCGGCGAGGGTGCCGCCCTCGACGTACTCGTACATGAGCCACGGGTACTGCCCGTCCAAGCTGCACTCGAGCAGCGGAACGATGTTCGGGTGGTTGTTGGTGTGCCGCATGGCCCGCACCACGGCCTGCTTCTCGTGCGTGACGAGGCGCTCGCGGGTGGCCGGGTCGGTACAGAACTTGAGCGCGCGCTTGGCGTCGTTCCACTCGTGCCGCACGAGCCACACTTCGCCGAACCCGCCGGAGCCGAGTTTGCGCTCGAGCACCCAACTGTTCAGCCCCGGCACCGGCAGCCCCGGCGCGAACGGCAGCACGACGCGCGCGCCCGCCGGCGCCGTTTCCGGTGGCGTCGGGACGTGCGTACCCGGTGACGTTTTGGGCTTCGTGGCGGGTGGGGGCATGGCGGCGACCGTGGGACGACGATTAGCATACCGTGAAATGGGGCGAGGGGCGAGAGAAGTAAGGGGCGAGGGGCGAGGGGCAAGGGGCATGGGGCATGGGGCGAGAGAGGACAGAGGACTGAGGACATACGGACAGGATCATTTGCCTCCTCTGTGTTGGTTTTGTTTGTGTTCTCGGTGCCTCTGTGGTTCGATCCTGCTTATTCCCCGGCTCTTACTCGCCCCTTGCCCCTCGCCCCTTGCCCCTTGCCCCTT
>Ga0169931_10008572_pt1 | contig 14899 bp, 16 predicted proteins | sample Kivu_15m_20L_FD_129675 | JGI IMG/M metagenome (GOLD analysis project Ga0169931, IMG submission 129675) | Freshwater microbial communities from Lake Kivu, Western Province, Rwanda to study Microbial Dark Matter (Phase II) - Kivu_15m_20L... | ecosystem: Environmental > Aquatic > Freshwater > Lake... | reverse complement strand
CGATCACGGGCGCGCCGGCCTTCATCGCGTGGTCCATGACCTTGCAGATCTTCTCGGCATGCGCCTCGGACAGCGAGCCGCCGAAGACCGTGAAGTCCTGGCTGAAGACGAAGACGAGGCGTCCGTTGACCGTGCCCCAGCCCGCCACGACGCCGTCGCCGGGCACCTTCTGGTCGGCCATGCCGAACTCCGCCGAGCGATGCTCGACGAACATGTCCCATTCCTCGAACGAGCCCTCGTCGAGGAGGATCTCCAGCCGCTCGCGCGCCGTCAGCTTGCCCTTGGCGTGCTGCGCCTCGATCCGGCGCGCGCCGCCGCCTGCGCGCGCCGCGTCGCGCTTGCGCGCGAGGCGTTCGAGAATGTCCTGCATGAGCCGGAAACCCCTTTCCACGCAGGATTAGCAGAGCCGGACGGCGCGGCGCTACTGCGTCGGCGCGGCTTGCGGCAGGAGCCTGGCCCAGCGATCCGCGAGCTCGAGGTCGGCGCGCAGCTGCGCCCGGCGACGCGTCGCCTCCTCGTCCTCGCCCCAGCGCGCGATCTGGAAGCTCGCGTCGAGTTCAGCCGCGTCGAAGGCCTCCGCCGGGCCGATCCGGCCGGCGGCAAGGGCCGCGCCGATCACCAGCGAGCCCGCCGCGCCAACGGCGACCGATAGGCCCGTGAGCCGGAAGTCGTCGAGCGCAGCGAGCGCGCGCCGGATGGCGGCGAGGCTCGCCCCGGGCTGCGCTATGGCGAGCACGCCCGTGGTGACCGAGAGCGGCGCGTCATGGGTGCGCGCGAACCACTCGAGCAATGGCTGCCATGCCCGTGACTGCAGCTGCGCGAGCTCGGGCGGGTGGTCCGCGCGATGGCAGACCAGCTCCGTTTCCGCATGCGCGGCGAGCTCCGCCTCGATGCCGGCGCGATTGGCAGGCACGCGGTCGAGCGCCGTGCCGAGCAATCGCGTCAGCGGCGCGCGCGCGATGTCGATGCGCGCCGGCTGCCCGCTCCACTCCCGCGCGATCTCGCGCGCGAGCGCGGCGTCCGGCGCGCGCAGCACCGTGCCCGCGGGCGAGCGGAGCGGCTTCGCGTCGAGCAGTACGACATGGGCGCCGTCGCGCGCCTCGACGCGCACGGACATGTAGGGGCGCCGCGGCGGCGGCTTTGGCTCACCCATGGCGCCTGCCTCAGCGACGCAACGGGTTGGGGAGGATCCCGGGCAGCGCGGGACGCTGCGGCGAGGCGGGCTGCTGCTGCGGCTCCTGCTGCGGCGCGCGTCCCGGCGCGGCCTGCCCGCCGCATCCCGCGGCCTGGCGCTGGCCGCCACCGCCGCCCAGCGCGCCAAGGACCCCGCTGGCGACGCCACCAGCCCGCCCGCCCGCGCCCTCGACGACGCCCTGCAGCGTGCCGGCCGCGTCCAGCGCGTTGCGCGGCGCCGCGAGCGCGCCGGTCGTGCGGAAGCCGAGCGGCCCGACCTGCGTGCGCAGCGCGAGCTGCTCGGCGCGCAGGTCCACCGTGCCGGCGCTGCGCACGGAGACGAGCTGCGTGTCGATCGCGCCCTGGCGGAGCGTGCCGACGCCGCCCTGGAAGCCGATCTCGTAGGCGAGGCAGCGCACCGACGTGCCGACCTGCACCTGGGCCAGCGCGGGCGCGATCGATGCAAGCCATTCGCCGACGAGTCGCTGCGCCGCCGTGCCTGCCGTGCCAGGGCCCATGTCGACGTCGACGACGCCGGAGAGGCTGCCCGCGACCTCGCGCAGCGTCCGGCCGCTGCCGCGCAGGTCGAGCTTCGCGGAGATGGCGCCACCGCGGAACCAGTCCGCGAGGCCGCGGTCCTGGAGCACGCGGCCCAGTTCCAGCCCCGAGACATCCAGCTTCTGGGAAACGCTGCGATCGCGCGCCACCATCGTCGTCTCGAGCGCGACGCTGCCGCCATCGAGCCCGAATCGCATCGGCCGCACGGCCAGGGCGCCGTCCTTCGCGGCGGCCCGCAGCTCGAGCTTCTCCAGCCGCGCGTTCGGGAGGACCACGCTGCCGGCATCGAGCCGGATGTCGATGTCCATGCGGCCGACCATGTCGAAGGGCAGGGCCGCGTCCGGAATGACGCGGCCATCGGACGGCGCCGGCGCAGCGCGCGGCGCCGGGCGCGCCGGCTGGGCCTGCGCGGGCCCGGTGAATTGCGCGAGGTCGATCGACTTCGCGGAGAGCGCCGCGCGCAGCTCGGGCCGCGCGCCACCGAAGGCGAAGCTGGCGTCGCCCGCGAGGTCGATCCCCCTCGCATCGACGCGCAGGTCCCGCAGCGCGACCATGGAGGCGCCCTCGTCGGCGATCCGCCCGGCGAGGGCGAACGGGCCGGACATCGGCGCCTGGGAGCCCATGCGCCGCGCGAGCGCCGCGAGGTCCGCGGCCTTGCCGTCGATCGCGATGTTCGCGCCGGGCGCGACCGGCGGCGACTGGAGCAGGCCGAGCGGGTCGCGCACGGCGCCGTCGACCACGACGCGCAGCGCGTCCTCGGCACCGAGCGCGACGCGCAGGGCGACGATCGAGGGCCGGCCGGCCGGCGCGCTGTCCGCGAGGCGCAGCTGGACCGCAAGCGGCCCCAGCGCCGGGACCGACACGCCCTCGACGCCCGCCTCGGCCGCTATGTCGCCGAGCCGGGCGACCTCCCTGGCGTCGAGGCCGAGCGTCATCTCGTAGTCGCGCGCCGCGACGGGCTGGCGGATCGTGCCGGAGACGCGCAGCGCCGCGCGGTCGCCGCTGCGCAGCGCGAGGTCGACCGGGAACGGCCCCTTGAGCAGCGCATCCACCGATCCGAGGAGGCCCGAGACCTGGAAACCGAGGCGGTTGTAGCTACCGCTGCCCTCGATGCGGCGTGGCCCCTCGGGCGTGTCGCCGCGCATGGCGAGCTTGTCGAGCGCGAGCACGAGGGGCGCCGCCTGCCCCGCCTTGAAGGAGACGCGCACCCGCTCGAGCTCGACCTCGAGCACGGCGACCTGCGGCGGCGCGGCGGGCGGATCGCCCGCCCTGCCCTGCGCGGGCGCGGACGCGGGCGCGGGCGCGCTGGCCGATGGCTCGAGCTTCCAGTTGGCGCGGCCGCGCTCGTCCGCCTCGAGCCAGACATCCGCGCCGCGCAGGACGATGCGATCGACGACGATCCTGCGTCCCATGCTCGCGACCAGCGGGACGAGCTGGAGCTTCGCCTCGAAGCGCTCGACCGCGGCCATCGGCCGCTTGTCGCCCCAGGACGCGTTCGACAGCGAAACGCCCTCGACGCTGACCGACGGCGAGAGCCCGAGGCGCGGCGCGATGCGCCCGCGGATCTCGAGGTCGCGACCCGTGGCGGCCTTCACCTGCGCGGCGATCTGCGGCTTGTAGGAATCGAGGTCGAGCGAGGCGACGAAGGCGAAGAGCGCCGCTATCCCCGCGACAAGCAGGACGACGACGGCCGCGGCGATCCGAACGAGCTTGCGCATGTCCACCTCCCTGCCGGGCCGGGGTCCGCCTCACGCCCTCGCGAGCAGGTCGACGAGATGGGCGTAGTCGGAAGCCAGGGCGTCCGCCCCCGCGGCCTCGAGTTCCTCCGGGGCATGATAGCCCCACGCGACGCCGATGCCACGCACCCCGGCGCTGCGCGCCATGAGCATGTCGAAGCTCGTGTCGCCGATCATCACCGCCTGGGCGGCGTCCATGCCCGTCTCCGCCAGAGCGCGCTCCAGCATCGCGGGATGGGGCTTGCCGGGGCCGACGTCGCCGGTCTGCATCGTGGCGAAACGCCCGGCGAGGCCGTGGCGTTCCAGCACCGCGAGCAGGCCGCGCCTGCCCTTGCCGGTGGCTATGCCGAGGATCCAGCCCCGCGCCTCCAGCGCGTCGAGCGCCGCGAGGCAGCCCTGGTAGAGCGGCTCGTGGTCGCCCTCCTCGCGCCGCAGCGCGTAGAAGGCCTCCTTGTAGGCATCGACGAGCCGAGCATGGGCCGCCGCATCGCCGCCCGGCGCCAGCCGCGCGACGCATTCGGCGAGCGGCAGGCCGACGACGCGGCGCACGCACTCCGCCTTCGGGGCCGCCAGGCCTTCCCCGGCGAACGCCGCGCGCATGCAGCCGACGATCACGCGCTGGCTGTCGACCAGCGTGCCGTCGCAGTCGAAGACGGCGAGCCGTCGCCGCGCGGCAGGCTCAGCCATCGCGCCGGTCGAAGAGGGGATCGGTGTCCGCCTCGAGCTCGAAGCCGAAGAACTTCCAGGTCGCGCGCATGTGCGGCGGAAGCGGCGCCGCGACGCGCAGCCTGCCGCCCGCGGGATGCGGCAGGTCGATCGAGCGCGCATGCAGGTGGAGCTGCGGCGAGATCGCGTCGGTGGCGAGCAGCGCGCGCTGCCCGCCATACTTCGTGTCGCCCACGATCGGGGTGCCGAGCGCGACCGCGGCATGGACGCGCAGCTGGTGCGTGCGCCCCGTCACGGGCCGCATCGCGAGCCACGCGCAGCGGTCGAGCGCATGGTCGACGGTCGAGTACAGCGTGACCGCGCGCTTGCCTTCCTCGTCGTCCTGCGCGACCCGCTCGCCGCCCGGGCCGCCGCTCTTCGCCAGCGCCATGTCGATGCGCCCGCGCGCGACCTTCGGGACCCCGGCGACCAGAGCCCAGTAGGTCTTGCGGGCCGAGCGACCGCGGAACGCCTCGGCCAGCAGCGCCGTCGCGCGCACGTTGCGCCCGAGGACGAGCACGCCCGACGTGTCGAGGTCGAGGCGATGGACCAGGCGCGGGCGCTCGCCATCCGGGCCGGCGAGCGCGCCCAGCATCGCGTCGAGATGCCGCCCGCCCTGCCCCGTGCCGCCCTGCACGGCCAGGCCCGGCGGCTTGTCGAGCACGATGACGTCCGCGTCCTGGTGGATGACGAGGCCGCGCACGAAGCGCGCGTCCTGGTCCGAGGCCGGCGCGGGGCCCGAGGTGGCGACGGCGAGCTTCTCGATGTTCGGTGGCAGGCGCACGACCTGCCCGGCGTAGACGCGCGTCTTGCCATCGGCGCGCTTGCCGTCGAGGCGGATCTCGCCCTTGCGCAGCAGCTTCTCGATGCGCCCCTGGGTGAGGCCGGGGACGCGGCGCCTCAGCCAGCGGTCGAGGCGCTGGTCGGCGTCCTCGGCCCTGACTTCAACCAGTTCGACGCCGCTCATCACGCCTCCAGGGAACAAGGCGCGCGGCGATGTCGCCGGGCGCCGGGGGCGGCATGACCTAGCACGGCCCGTGCCCGAGAGGCGAGGCGCGCGCGATCAGGTGGCGAGGCGCACGCACCAAGCCCCGGCGAGGGCGGCGAGCAGGCTCGCGACGACCGAGGCCACGACATAGGCGAGCGCCGGGCCCCAGGCCTGGCGCTCCAGCATCTCCATCGTCTCCAGCGAGAAGGCGGAGAATGTGGTGAAGCCGCCGAGGATGCCGGTGACGAGGAAACCACGCAGCTCCGGGCTCGCCTCGAGGCGCGGCGCGAAACCCTCCGCCAGCACGCCGATCGCGAGGCCGCCGATCGCGTTCACCGCGAGCGTGCCCCAGGGCCATTCCCCGCCGGCGGCGTTGCCGATCGCGCCCGCAAGCAGGTAGCGGCATAGCGAGCCGACGGCGCCGCCGGTCCCGATGGCGAGGAGCATCGTCGCGTTCATGGCGGCACCCCGATGATCCAGCCCTCGAGCGCGGGGCGGCCATCCGCCGGCAGGGCGAAGGCGTCCGCGCGGGCGGCAATCTGCCTCAGCGCCGCGGCGCTGACGAGCGCGTCCGTCTCGTCGTCCCCCGGCGCCTCGGACAGCCGCGGCGCGGCGCAGCCGAACGCGGCGAGCGCGCGCGCCAGCGCCGCGGCGTCGCGGATCTTGGCGAGGCTGCGCGTGGCATGGAGGCGATGGATCGTCGGGAAGATCTCGACCGCGACGCTGCCCGCGCCGGGCGCCGTCGCCGGCCATGCGGCGAAGGCGCCCTCGGTCGCGCGACGCAGCGCGCGCAGGCTGCGCATGCCAGCCAGCGCGCCGAGGCCGACCTGCCTGGCGCCCACGAGCTTCATCACGCTCTCCGGCCGCGCGCCCGTCGCCGCGGCGCAGCGCTCGTCGACGAGGCGCAGCGGCGCGCGCCACCACGCCGGCCGGGGCCCCCTGCGCCAGAACGTTCCATCGGGCGCGGCCTCCACGAAGCCGCCGCCATGCAGGCCGGGCGCTCCGGCGCAGGCCGCCTCCACCGCCTCCCAGACATCGGCCATGGTGCCGTCGCGCCGAAGGCCGAGCGCCGCGAAGACCCCGACCGGGAAGGAGAAGGCGAAGTCGAAGCCGGCGAGGACCCTGCGCCCCGCGATGGCCTCGCCCGCGAGCCGCGCCACGACGCCCTCGCGTGTCCAGGCCACGCCATCCGGCGGCTCGACGAGTTCCGGCGCGCCCGCGTCGGCCGCCAGCCTCGCCACCGCGATGTTGCGCGTGCGGCCGCGCGCGCCGCTCCAGTCGATCGCCCAGAACGCGTCGAAGCGCGGGCCGGCTCCCGAGCGGGTCATGCGCCGCCGCGCCGCTCCGCGCGCAGCCGCGCCCAGTACTCGAGGCGCTTGGCGATCTCGCGCTCGAAGCCGCGCTCGACCGGGCGGTAGAACTGGCGTCGCGCCATGCCCTCGGGGAAATAGTCCTGGCCCGAGAAGCCGTCGGCCGCGTCATGGTCGTAGGCGTAGCCCTTGCCATAGCCGAGCTCGCGCATCAGGCGCGTCGGCGCGTTCAGGACATGCATCGGCGGCATCAGCGAGCCGGTGTCGCGCGCGGCGCGGTTCGCCTCGCCGAAGGCGAGGTAGGCCGCGTTCGACTTGGGCGCCGTGCCCAGGTAGATCACGCATTGCGCGAGCGCGAGCTCGCCTTCGGGCGAGCCGAGGAAGTCGTAGCAATCCTTGGCCGCGATCGCCTGCACCAGGGCCTGGGGGTCGGCGAGGCCGACATCCTCGACCGCGAAGCGCACCAGCCGCCGCGCGACGAAGAGCGGGTCCTCGCCACCCGCGAGCATGCGCGCGAGCCAGTAGAGCGCCGCGTCCGTGTCCGACCCGCGCAGCGACTTGTGCAGCGCGGAGATCAGGTTGTAGTGCCCCTCCTGCGCCTTGTCGTAGAGCGGCATGCGCTTCTGGACGAGCGCCGCGAGCCGCGCCGTGTCGAGCGCGGGCTCGGGCGGCAGGCGCATCAGCTCCTCGGCGAGGTTCAGCAGGTACCGCCCGTCGCCATCGGCCATCGCGCGCAGCGCAGCACGCGCGTCGGGCTCCAGCGGCAGCGCATGGCCGAGCTCGCCCTCGGCGCGCAGGAGAAGCTTCTCGAGCGCATCGTCGCCGAGGCGCTTGAGCACCAGCACCTGGCAGCGCGACAGCAGCGCGGCGTTGAGCTCGAAGGACGGGTTCTCGGTCGTCGCGCCGACCAGCGTCACCACGCCGCTCTCGACATGCGGGAGGAACGCATCCTGCTGCGCGCGGTTGAAGCGGTGGATCTCGTCCATGAACAGGAGCGTGCCGCGCCCCGCGTCGCGCCGTGCCGCCGCCTCGGCGAAGACCTTGCGCAGTTCCGGCACGCCGGTCATCACCGCCGAGAGGGCGACGAACTCGAGGTCGGCGAGGCCGGCGAGCAGCCCGGCGATCGTGGTCTTGCCGCAGCCCGGCGGCCCCCAGAGGATCATCGAGGCGAGGCGGCCGTCGCGCGCCATGCGCGCCAGCGGCCCGTCGCCGTGCACGAGATGCTCCTGGCCGACGACGTCCCCGAGCCGGGACGGCCTCAGCCGGTCGGCGAGCGGCCGCTCGGGCGGCGTCGCCAGGAGGTCGCTCCCGCGATGCCCCGCGCCGCCGCCGCGCGCGCCGCCACGCCCGGCCATCAGCGCGCCACGATCGTCGGCAGCACGCGCTCGCCGCGGCGCAGCTGCATGCGCCAGGGCAGCGGCGCGGCGATGGCGCGGCGCACGTCATCCGTGCTGCGCAGCTCGCGCTCGCCGATGCGCAGGAGGACGTCGCCGGGCTGCACGCCGAGGCGATGGGCAGGCGTCTCGCGCACCACCTCGACGACGACCACGCCCCGCGCCTCGAAGTCGAGCATCAGCTCGTCGGCGAGCGCGGGCGACAGGTTGGCGACGACCGCGCCCGAGAGCGGATGGCGGCCGCGCAGCTCCGTGGTGTCGCGCGGCGGCACCTCCGGCGGAGCCACGAGGGTCGCGGGAACGCGGATCTCCCTGCCGTCGCGCACGAGGCCGATCGCGACGGTCTGGCCGACGGCATGGGTGGCGATGCGGAAGCGCAGCGCCTCCATGTCCTGCACCTCGCGCCCCTCGACGCCGAGCAGGACATCGCCGCGCCTTATGCCCGCGCGCTCCGCGGGGCTGCCCTCGTGCACGTCACGCACGAGCACGCCGATCGGCCGCGAGAGGCCGAGCGCGGCGGCGCGCTCGGCGGGGACGCTGTCGCCCTGCGCGCCGAACCAAGGCCGCACGAGCTTCTGGCCCGCGCCGGCGCCGGAGACCACGGCACGCACCATCGTCGACGGGATCGCGAAGCCGATGCCGAGCGAGCCGCCGCCGCTGTCGCGGTTGTAGATGGCCGTGTTGATTCCCACGAGGCGGCCATCGATGCCGACCAGCGCGCCGCCGGAGTTCCCCGGATTGATGGCCGCGTCGGTCTGGATGAAGAACCGGTAGTCGGTGATGCCGACCTTGGTGCGCGCGAGCGCGGAGACGATGCCGAGCGTCACCGTCTGGCCGACGCCGAAGGGATTGCCGATGGCGAGAACGACGTCGCCGACCTCGAGCTCGTCCGAATCCGCGAAGGCGAGGGCCGGCAGGCGCTCCGGCCCGGCGTCGATCTTCAGGACCGCCAGGTCCGTGCGCTCGTCTGCGCGCAGGACCTTCGCCGCGAACTCGCGCCGGTCGGCGAGGATCACCTTGATCTCGTCGGCGCGCGCGATGACGTGGTTGTTGGTGACGACGATGCCCGAGGCGTCGACGATGACGCCGGAGCCGAGGGAGTTCTGGACGCGCCGCGGCGCCTGGTCGGCGAAGAACTGGCGGAAGCCGGGGTCCGCCATCATCCAGGGCGCGATGTTCCTGCCCGTGTAGATGTTCACGACGGCCGGCGCGGCGCGGCGCACGACGGGGGCGAAGGAGAGCTGGATCTCCTGTCGCGACTGCGGGACCACGCGCTGGGGCTGGGCCTGCTGCTGGGCGCCGGCGGGCACGACGGGCGCCCAGGTCAGGAGCAGCGACGCCGCGAGGGCAGCGATGGGTGCAAGTCTCTGCATCGATGCGGAGTCTGGTGCGCCTGCCGGCGCAAATCCACCGCGAAGGCGCGACCGACGCGAGGCGACGAGTCGCGCCCAAAAAGGCGAAGGGCAGGCCCTCGCGGGCCTGCCCCTGCAACGACCGGTGGCGGCGCGGCGATCAGGCCGCGGGCGCGGCCTCGGCCTGCGCGGCGGCAGCGGCAGCGGCAGCGGTGCGCTCGCGGTCGGCCTTGCCCTTGGCCTCGACGTCGCGATCGACGAGTTCGATGACGGCCATCGCCGCCATGTCGCCATGGCGGTTGCCCGCCTTCAGCACGCGGGTATAGCCGCCCTTGCGCGCCGAGTAGCGCTCGGCGAGGGCCCCGAAGAGCTTCTGGGTCAGCTCGTTGTCGCGCAGGACGGACAGCGCCTGGCGGCGAGCATGGAGCCCCCCGCGCTTGCCGAGCGTGATGAGCCGCTCGACGACGGGACGCAGCTCCTTGGCCTTGGGCAGCGTCGTCTTGATCTGCTCGTGCCTGATGAGCGCGGCCGCCATGTTGGCGAAGGTCGCCTTGCGGTGGCTGGTGGTGCGGCCGAGCTTGCGGCCGGCGACGGCGTGGCGCATGTCACTTCACTCCGGGATGGGCGTTAGCCTCTCGCGAGCCTCAGTACGGCTCCTCGAGCTTCTTGGCGAGTTCCTCGATGTTCTCGGGCGGCCAGTTCGGGATCTTCATCCCGAGATGCAGGCCCATGTTGCCGAGCACTTCCTTGATCTCGTTCAGCGACTTGCGGCCGAAATTCGGCGTCCGCAGCATCTCGCCCTCCGTCTTCTGGACGAGGTCGCCGATGTAGATGATGTTGTCGTTCTTCAGGCAGTTGGCCGAACGCACCGACAGCTCGAGTTCGTCCACCTTCATCAGCAGGTTCTTGTTGATGCCAAGTTCCTGCGTCTCGGCGGCCACCGGCTTCTCGGCCTGCGGCTCCTCGAAGTTGACGAACAGGCGCAGCTGGTCCTGCAGGATCCGCGCGGCGAGCGCGACGGCATCCTCCGGCGTCACGGCGCCGTTGGTCTCGACCGACATCGACAGCTTGTCGTAGTCGGTTACCTGGCCGACGCGGGTATTCTCGACCTTGTAGGAGACCTTCTTGACCGGGCTGAACAGCGCATCCACCGGCACGAGGCCGATCGGGGCGTCGGCCGGGCGATTGGCCGTGCCGGGCACGTAGCCCTTGCCTGTCTCGACCGTCATCTCCATCGACAGCTTTGCGCCGACGTCGAGCGTGCAGATGACCAGGTCCGGGTTCATGACCTCGATGTCGTGGCCGGTCTCGATCTGGCGGGCGGTGACCTCGCCGGGGCCTACGGCCTTGAGGTAGATGCGCTTCGGTCCCTCGCCATGCATGCGCAGGCCGACGGCCTTCACGTTCAGGACCATGTCGGTCACGTCCTCGCGGACGCCGGCGACCGAGGAGAACTCGTGCAGCACCCCGTCGATCTTGATCGACGTGATCGCGGCGCCCTGGAGCGAGGAGAGGAGCACCCGGCGCAGCGCGTTGCCCAGGGTCAGGCCGAAGCCGCGCTCCAGCGGCTCGGCGACGATCGTCGCGGCGCGCTTGGGATCCTCGCCCGGCTGGATGTCCAGCTTGCTGGGCTTGATCAGCTCTTTCCAATTCTTCTGGATCACGTGTGCCTGTCCTTCGTTTCCGGGACGCGGGGGCAGCGAACCGCGCCCCGCCTCCAGTCCTCTTTGCGTCCCGCCGCGCGCCCTCGCGGCGCGCGCGGCATCGTGCCTAGGCCTCGATCAGACGCGACGCCGCTTGGGCGGGCGGCAACCGTTGTGCGGGATCGGCGTCACGTCGCGGATGGACGTGATGAGGAAGCCGACGGACTGCAGCGCGCGCAGCGCCGATTCGCGGCCCGAGCCCGGGCCCTTGACCTCGACCTCGAGGGTGCGCACGCCATGCTCCATCGCCTTGCGGCCGGCATCCTCTGCGGCCATCTGCGCCGCGAAGGGGGTCGACTTGCGGCTGCCCTTGAAGCCCTGCAGGCCCGAGGACGACCAGGAGATCGTGTTCCCCTGCGCGTCCGTGATCGTGATCATGGTGTTGTTGAAGCTGGCGTTCACATGCGCGACGCCGGAGGAGATGTTCTTGCGCTCGCGCCGCCTCGGGCGCGCCGCGGCGCCGCCCGACGACTTCTTCTGTTCCGCCATGTCCGTTCCTTCGCTTCTCTAGAGTGCCGACGGCGCCGCGTTCACTTGCGCGTCGCGATCTTCTTGCCGGCGATGGGACGCGCCTTGCCCTTGCGGGTGCGGGCGTTGGTGTGGGTGCGCTGGCCGCGGACCGGGAGGCCCTTGCGATGGCGCAGGCCGCGATACGAGGCCATGTCCATGAGTCGCTTGATGTTCATCGCGATCTCGCGACGCAGGTCGCCCTCGACCTGGTAGTCGCGGTCGATGATCTCGCGGATGCGCAGGATCTCGTCGTCGGAGAGCTGGTTCACCCGCTTCTCGGCCGCGATCCCGGCCTGCTGGCAGATGATGGCCGCGTTGGCCGGACCGATCCCGTAGATGTAGCGGAGCGCGATCAAAACGCGCTTGTTCGTCGGAATGTTGACGCCAGCGATACGCGCCACGTTCGCTCTCCCTTTTTCTCGAGTCGGCTCAGACTGGAAGGACTGCGCGCTCGTGCCGGAACGGGCGCGCAAACGAAAACGCCCGGCGCGCCTTGGCGGCGCCGGGACCGAAATGAAGGCAAGTCTTGTACAGTCGTACCCCCGCCGAGTCAATCCCGGCCCTGCCGCGATCAGCGAGGTTCATCGGGCGTCTCCCGCCGGGCGTGGCCCGAGGATCGCGGCGAGCGCCGCGGTGACCCGGTCCATGTCCGCCATGCCATCCACGCCGCGCAGGGCGCCCCGCGCCTGGTAGTAGGGAAGGATAGGCGCGGTCTTGGCGTAGTACTCCGAGAGACGCTTGCGCACCGTCTCGGCATTGTCGTCGGCGCGCCGCAGGAAGTCCGTCCCGCCGCAGGAATCGCATACCCCTGCCCTCGCGGGCTGCTGGAACCGGTCATGGTAGCCGGCACCGCACTTGCGGCAGCTGTAGCGGCCGGAGATGCGCTCGACGAGCGCGGCATCGTCGACCTTGAGCTCGATCACGTGGTCGAGGCGCATGCCCCTGCCCGCCAGGAGCGCATCGAGCGCCTCGGCCTGCGGCACGGTCCGCGGGAAGCCGTCGAATATCGCGCCCCGGCTCGCGTCGGGCTGCGACAGGCGCTCGGAGATCATCGCGATGAGGATCTCGTCGTCGACGAGCTTGCCCGCCTCCATGACGGCCTTGGCGCGCAGGCCGGTCGGCGTGCCCGCCGCCACGGCGGCACGCAGCATGTCTCCGGTCGAGAGCTGGACCATGCCATAGGCGGCCTCGAGGCGCTTGGCCTGGGTGCCCTTGCCGGCGCCCGGCGGCCCGAGGAGGACGATGTTGATCGCCATGCGGTCAGCCCCCCTTCCGCCCGAGGATGCGGTCGAGCAGCGACGCCTTGCCCTCGGCGCCCCGCTGCGCAAGGCGGGCGGCGGCGCCCTCGCGGCCGGGCTTGAGCTTCGCCTTCTTGATCAGGCCCTCGTACTGGTGGGCGATCAGGTGCGAGTGGACCTGGGCGACCGTGTCCATCGTCACGCTGACTACGATCAGGAGCGACGTGCCGCCGAAGTAGAAGGGGACCGAGTACTGCGAGATGAGGATCTCGGGCAATACGCAGATGATCGAGAGGTAGGCGGCGCCGATGACGGTGAGGCGCGTCAGCACGAAGTCGAAATGGTCCGCGGTGCTCTTGCCGGGACGGATCCCGGGGACGAAGCCGCCATGCTTCTTCAGGTTGTCGGCCGTCTCGACCGGATTGAACACCACGGCCGTGTAGAAGAACGCGAAGAACACGATCAGCGCGACGTAGAGCAGGATGTAGAGCGGCTGCCCATGGGCGAGGTGCGTCGTGATCGCCTGCAGCCAGCCTGGGGACTCCGTGCCCGAGCTGAAGTTCGCGAAGGTCAGCGGCAGCAGCAGCAGCGAGCTCGCGAAGATCGGCGGGATGACACCCGAGGTGTTGATCTTCAGCGGCAGGTGCGAGGACTGCCCGCCATACATCTTGTTGCCGACCTGGCGCTTCGGATACTGGACGAGGATCCGGCGCTGGGCGCGCTCGAGGAAGACGATCGCCGCGATCACCGCGACCGCGATGACCAGCATCAGGATGATGAAGATGGTCGAGAGCGCTCCCGTCCGGCCGAGCTCCAGCAGCGCGGCGAGCGCCGAGGGGAGGTTGGCGACGATGCCGGCGAAGATGATCAGCGACGTGCCGTTGCCGACGCCGCGCGCGGTGATCTGCTCGCCCAGCCACATCAGGAACATGGTCCCGCCGGTCAGCGTCACCACGGTGGTGAGCTGGAAGAGGACGGGGTTGATCAGGACGAGCGCGCCGGACTGGCCGCTCGATCCCTGCAGGCCGATCGCGATTCCGTAGCTCTGGAAGATTGCGAGGAGCAGGGTCAGGTAGCGGGTGTACTGGTTGAGCTTCTGCCGGCCCGCCGCGCCCTCCTTCTTCAGCGCCTCGAGGGTCGGCGCGACGGCAGTCATCAGCTGGATGATGATCGCCGCGGAGATGTACGGCATGATGTTCAGCGCGAAGAGCGTCATGCGGCTCAGCGCGCCGCCCGCCAGCATGTCGAACATGCCGAGGATGCCGCCGCGCTGCGCGTTGAAGATCTCCTCGAGGACCTGCGGGTCTATCCCCGGGATCGGGATGTAGCTGCCGATCCTGTAGACGACCAGCGCGCCGAGCGTGAACCAGAGGCGCTTCTTGAGGTCCGTCGCCTTCGCGAACGCGCCCCAGCCGAATCCGCCTGCCAGTTGCTCGGCCGCCGATGCCATGCCCTTCCGCCCCGCCGCTTCCCGTTCCGCGATCCGGCGCTCAGGCCTTCGGCTCGGCGGCTGCCTTGCCGCCGCCCGACGCCTTCGCGCGCGCCGCGACCTTCTTCGCGCGCTTCTCGCGGCGCTCGGCGTTCGCCTTCACCGCGCCCTCGCGCTCGAGGGAGAGGATGGTGACCGAACCCCCGGCCTTCTCCACCGCGGCCACCGCCGCCTTGGAGGCGCCGACGACCTCGACCGCGACCTTGTGCGAGAAGCCGTCCGCGCCGTTGCCGAGCAGGCGCACGCCGTCGAGGCTGCGGCGCAGGACGCCAGACGCCACCAGCGACGCCGCGTCGATCTTGCCGCCAGCCTGGAGCTTGCCCGCCGCGATCGCCTTGGCGATCTGGTCGAGGTTGACCTCGGCGAAGTCCAGCTGGAAGGCGGTGTTGCGGAAGCCGCGCTTGGGCATGCGGCGATAGAGCGGCGTCTGGCCGCCCTCGAAGCCATTCAGCGCGACGCCGGAGCGCGCGGTCTGTCCCTTGCCGCCGCGGCCCGAGGTCTTGCCGACGCCCGAGCCGATGCCGCGGCCGACGCGGAGCCGGCGGGTGCGCGAGCCGTGCTTGTCGCGGATTTCGTTGAGCTTCATGGCTCGTTCCTCTCGTCGCGAAGCGTTGCCGGGGACGCCCGTTTCAGGCGCCTTCCTCGACCCGCAGGAGATGCTGCACGCGCGCGATCATGCCGCGCACCGCGGGGGTGTCCTCCAGCACGCGCTGGCGGTTCAGCTTGTTCAGCCCCAGGCCGAT
>Ga0169931_10008571_pt1 | contig 14900 bp, 11 predicted proteins | sample Kivu_15m_20L_FD_129675 | JGI IMG/M metagenome (GOLD analysis project Ga0169931, IMG submission 129675) | Freshwater microbial communities from Lake Kivu, Western Province, Rwanda to study Microbial Dark Matter (Phase II) - Kivu_15m_20L... | ecosystem: Environmental > Aquatic > Freshwater > Lake... | reverse complement strand
TGGCGGGATGCGCATTTCACTATAAAACCAAGTCACATTGGTTTGCGACGGCGGGCTGTAACTCAGATGCACCGATGGACCACGCCGGCCCCAATACACTTCATCGCGGATAAAGCTAACGCCCTGCGCCGCCGGCCCCGCCAGATGCAGCAGGTCTAAATCGGCGAATTCAGCGCACTGGCTGGTCACACCGCGCAATAAGATTTGCTGATAACCAGGCTGCGCCAGCATAAATTCACCGATAGCGTGCTGCTGAAAAGCGCCGCTTTGTAGTTGTACCTTGTGCACTTGCTCGCCGACGCTGACCTCTAAAGTAGCAGGCCCGCTGGTCACTTTACCGGATAACGCCAGCTGGATTTTGCCCGCCACTTTATTATGCAGATACACAGCAATGACATCATCGGCTTGTTTCCAACTGCGAATACCTTGCTCTGTGACCAGCTGTGCCGTTGCGGCCGGTTTGCCTCGCACCCAGCTGTTGGCGGCCAAACTCAGTTGTTCGGTATAAACCACCGCTGGCGTACTGGTATTACCGGTCGCGCTATTGGCCCCATTGCTGGCGGGGGCATTGCCGCCACTGCCGCAGCCCTGCAGCATTAATATCAGCAGGCTAAACATGACATATCGCATCCATCTCTCCTCTTCACAGGCTGCTAAACACAGGCCGGGTCACGCCCGGCCTGTTGTGCGCGGTTTATATCGCGGGCAACAACCTCATCCAGTGCTGCATTAAACATGGCCAGGTATGCTGCCGCAGTGCTGTACTAGAAACTGCCCCGCACGCCAAAGGCGACCTGGGTACCAAAGCGCTCCAGGTAGTTGACCTGATCTTCGCGTTTGACATAACCCCAATACCGGCTGTTGGTCAGGTTACTGGCTTCGACGAACACCGACACTTTAGGCAGCACGTCATAGCTGACACTGGCGTCTAATTGACCGTAATCAGCAACCCAAGAGGCGCCGCCCCAATCTTCCGGATTGGTCACAAATTTAGAGCGCCAGTTATAAGCCAGCCGCGCCTGCAAGCCATACTGCTCGTAATACACCACGGCGTTGTAGCTTTGTTTGGACATGCCCTGGAATGGCAGCTTTTTCGCTTTTAACTTCGGATCGTCATATTCACTATCGACAAAGGTGTAGTTGAGCTGCCAGCCAAAGCCATTCCACGGCTCTGGTAACCAGCCATCCAGCGAATGTTGCCAGGCGCCTTCGTAGCCGGTCACCGTGGCGCCATAACCGTCGTTACGGGCGGTGGTCACCAGATAGGTGGTGCCCTGCACCTGAGTGGGCAGCTTGCGCTCATTGATAAACGACTTGATATCTTTAACAAACACGCCGCCGCTTAACGCGCTGCTTTCGGCGTAGTACCACTCCAACGTGATATCGGCCTGACGGGCTTTTTCTGGCGACACACCCGGATTACCAATTGATAGCGTCGGCAGGTTTTGCTCGCGACTGGTAAAGTTTGGCGCGGCCCAGGTGGTTTAACGATGGCCGGCTTAATACTTCTGCCGCCGAGAAACGGAATAACAAATCATCTTGAATGTTCAGTTTAAAGTTCAGGCTGGGTAACACGTTGCTGTAGCTGTCTTCGTAACGCACCGGCTGCACTTTGCGCCAGTCGTTGTTAATCGGCTGGCCGGCGCTATCCAGTTGCACCTTACTGAGGTCATAACCAAAACCCAGTGACGAGACTTCAGTGCGGCTGGCGCGCACGCCCAGATTCAGTACCGACGGCATGCCCCATAACTCCGGCTCCAGCGTAACGTTAACAAAAGCCGCACTGACGCCCTCTTTTACCTCAAAACTGCCGGCCCGGTTGAGTACCGGCACTATTGATTTATCTGCCGCATCAGCACTGATACTGCGGTAATAAGCCAGTAGTTTGTCGTAATCAAAACTTGGCCATGGCTGCGGCGATAGGCTGTTTTCACCATCGAGGAAATTATCGAAGTTGGCTGGTACAAATACACTGGCCGGGATCTTAAACAGCTCAAATTCGCCTTTGCTAAACACCGTACTTTTATCGAAGTTGTATTTATCGCGGGTCAGGTAAAAACCACCGCGGCTAAACTGGCTGGGGTTGGCCGAGGCAAATTGATTTTGCTGCTTACTTTGCGCGACGTGATGCAACCCCAGATCAACTTTACTAAGCCCGATATTACTAGCCCAGCCGCCATCTGGCTGATAACTGCTAAACAGTTTGATATCGTTAACGGCGTCTTCCACGCCGGTACCAGAGTTATAGCTATAATGCGCGCCGTAATCTTGCTGGGCGGTTAAGCCTGGGCTTAACACCACATCCGGTAATTTATTGCCTTTGCTGTAGTCGATATCAATCGCATCGACAAAACCGCGCGCCACGATAAAACGGTTATCGCCGGCGTTTTCATCTTTGGCTCGCGAGCTGGCGGCGTCAAACATCAGCTTCCAGTTGTTGTTCAGCTGATAACTGGTGTTGAAGCCCAGCTGGTAGGTATCGGTTTTGCGCGGTGTGCTGACATTTAGCAGCTCAACCATGGTATTGGTACCGGTTTGCCGCACTTTCTCGACCCGGTTCAGGCTATCAAACTGGGCGTTACTGAATAACGGCGTGCCCGGCGTCCAGCTCTCGTCATAGTTGACAAAGCCGATTTGGTAGCGGTTACCATCCGTGTTGTAGCGGGAATACAAGGCGTCAAAGTTGATATCTAATTGATCGTTCGGCCGCCATTGCAGCGCCAGCGTGCCACCGAGGCGCTCCCGCACGTCCTGCGCGTTGGCAAAATACATATAGCTCGGAATTTTTGACGCAAAAACTTCACCACTATCAATTTTACCGTTGTTGTTTTTATCAACAGGGATGCCGGCACTATCCACGCCCCAGCCCTCTGCTTCATCAAAAAAACCAGCGGCTGAATAGGTATCGGCGCGCAGCGTTTTTTTCGAATAAACCGCTGAGAATAAAGCGCCGAAGGTGTCATCGGCATTGTTTTGGCCAATGATAAAGGAGGCATGTGGATGGGTTTCTTTGGTGCGGCTTTCGTAAATGCCTTTGGCCGAGGCCGACAAGGTAAAACCGTCCTGCTCCAGCGGTTTACGGGTTTCGATATCAATCACCGCGCCAATACCACCTTCCGGTAACTGAGCTTCCGGCGATTTGTAAACCCGTAAAGTACTGACCAGCTCAGAGGCGATTGTATCGTAGTTAAAATCGCGGCCAGCGTATTCCGATGCCAGCTTGCGGCCATTTAATGTGGTGATGTTGTAGCCGCCACCTAGCCCGCGCACCAGAATATTCTGCCCTTCGCCGCCGTTTCGGGTAATGGTGATCCCGGGCACCCGCTGCAGCGCTTCCGCTAGGTTTTCATCCGGGAACTTACCAATGTCATCGGCCACCACTAAATCCACCACGCTGGCGGCATTTTGTTTTTGAAACAACGATTCTTTAATGGAGCTGCGGATGCCGGTGACTTCAATGACTTCGACGTCTTTGTTCTTCTGTGCACTGCTTTGGCTGACTTTTTGTTGCTTCTGCTGGTTTGGTTGGCTTGCTACCGCGCTCTGGCGCTGTGTTTCGGTCTGATTGATGGCTTGGGCTGGTAAGGCAGCGACTGCCGCCGCCACCGCCAGACTTAGCATGGCTGGCCGTAATGGTGTATGCATGATTCCCCCGTTTGCTTTGTTCGTGTGCGATGTACGCTTGTTGTTAGTTAGTTCTCGAACGCATTGAAAGACAACCAAAGCTTTCGATTGCTTACTTATAGCGTTGTTTTTCATTATCAAGCAATATCGAAATGTAAAAAAACTTTTGTTTTATTTCGATAGCTAGCATGCTAAGTTAAATAACAACAAGAAAAACCGGCGAGAAGAGCCAAGTTATCCAGGCAATGTTCGTTCAGGACTACACACTAGCCCGTGGTGATTAGTGCTTATTCGTAAGCTTTCGAAACACTGTTTTTAGCAAGATGACCAAACAAGCACAGGTGGCTATGCGAAATACCATCGAACGTCAGCAGGAAATTGTCCGCCTGACGCAACAGCTGGGCAAAGTATCGGTACGGGAGCTGGCCGGGCGCTTTTTGGTGTCCGAGGTCACTATCCGCAGCGACTTAGCACTGCTAGACCAAAAAAAACTGCTGGTACGCTCCCGCGGCTGGGCTTTGGTGAACTCTGAGTTATTACGCGAGTTATCGCGCGAGTTGTCGTTGCAAGAAAAAGGTCAGTTTCATTCAGCGTTGAAGCAACAATTGGGTGCTGCAGCCGCCAGGCTGATTGCGGACGGCGATCGAGTGATCCTCGATTCCGGCACCACCACGCAACAGGTAGCCGCCCATTTAAGCGGCCATAAAAACCTGATTGTGATGACCAATGGGTTAAATATTGCCAGCGAGCTGGCGCAGCATCAGCAATTGGAAGTGATGCTGACCGGCGGCTTACTGCGCAAAACATCGATGTCGTTTTATGGCAGCACCGCGGAAAAAAGCTTGCTGGATTATCGCTTTAACAAATTGATCCTCGGGGTGGACGGCTTTGATCTGGATGCCGGCCTCACTACCCACTTTGAAAAAGAAGCCAGCCTGAACCGGCTGATGTGCGCCATGGCCAATGAAATCATCGTGGTCACCGATTCGTCCAAATTTAATCAAAAAGCTTTTCATGTGATTTGTGCCTGCCAGCACATTCATGCGCTGGTCACCGACAGCGGCATTGCACCACGCGATGCCGATGCGTTAACAAAACTTGGGGTGCAACTGCATCTCATTGATAAAGAACAAAATTAAATATACATCGACTAACGGGGGATTTATGTCAGGTTTTGATCGTCGCTCCTTTATCAAAGCATCTATGGGCGCCGCCACGCTCAGCGCCATCGCCGCCTGCGCGCAAACGGCTCACAGCCAGGCTGGCAATAGTGGCTATAGCGGCAAAACCAAACACAGCTCTGTGATGGGGCTGGTGGTGCCGAAAATGGCCGAAGTGCGGGTTGGCATTATTGGTGTCGGTGAGCGTGGCTCGGGCTTTATCAGCCATTTTTGTAATATCGAAGGCGCCCGCATCACCGCCATCTGTGACACAGATCCACTGACCATCGAACGCGCCAAACAAATACTGGCACAACATAACCGCCGTGATGTGGCGTTTTATGGCAGCAACAAACATGCCTATCGCGAGCTGTTAAACCGGCCGGACGTCGATATCGTCATCATTGCCACGCCGTGGGACTGGCATTATCCAATGGCCAAAGAGGCTATGCTGGCCGGCAAACATGCCTTTGTCGAAGTGCCGATGGCGCTGGAACTGGCGCACTTGTGGGACTTAGTCGACACCGCCGAAGCCACCCAGCGCAACTGTATGATGATGGAAAACGTCAACTATGGCCGCGAAGAGCTGATGGTGCTAAACATGGTGCGGCAGGGCTTGTTTGGTGAGTTATTACACGGTGAAGCGGCTTACATTCATGAACTGCGCTGGCAGATGAAAGAAATAGAGCGCAAAACCGGCTCTTGGCGCACGCATATGCATACCCGCTACAACGGCAATATTTACCCGACGCATGGCCTGGGCCCGGTGTCGCAGTATATGAATATCAACCGTGGCGATCGTTTTGATTACCTGACCAGTGCCAGCTCACCTGCGCTCGGCCGAGCCGCTTATGCCAAGCGCGAATTTCCGGCTGCGCATGGCCGCAACCAGCTGAAATACATTCACGGCGATATCAATACCAGCATCATTAAGACGGTAAAAGGCCGCACCATTATGCTGCAGCACGATACCACCACCCCGCGGCCATATAGCCGGCACAACCTGATCCAGGGCACTAACGGTGTTTTTGCCGGTTTTCCTGACCGCATCGCGCTGGAAAAAGGCGGCAACGGTAATTACCACGAATGGGATTACGATATGACCAAGTGGTACCAGCAGTATGACCACCCGTTGTGGCTGCGGATGGGCAAAGAAGCCGAGCGTAACGGCGGCCATGGCGGCATGGATTTTTTAATGTGCTGGCGGATGATTTATTGCCTGCGTAACGCCGAGCCACTGGATCAGGATGTCTACGACGGCGCGGCCTGGTCGGCGGTGTTACCGTTGTCGGTGGCTTCAGTGGCCGATCGCAGCAATTCAAAAGACTTCCCGGATTTTACCCGCGGTGCCTGGCAAACCGGCAAGCCGTTAGGCATTGTCGGCGCTGAGACGACCGGTGCAAAGCCAGACGACTCAAAAAACGTCGGTTAAGGCGGCAGCATGGACTCGTTACCACAGTTATTACAGCAAGCCAAACAAGGCGCGGCGGCCTTAGGGCAACCGTGCGGCATCTATGCGGTCTGCTCAGCCCATCCGCTGGTGCTGGAGGCGGCAATGCGCCGCGCCAAACAGGATCAGTCGCTGTTATTAATCGAAGCCACTGCCAATCAGGTGAATCAATTTGGTGGTTACACCAATCAAACACCGGCGCAGTTTATCGCCACTGTGCGGGCACAGGCCGATGCGATCGGCCTGGCTCGCGGGCAACTGTTGTTTGGCGGCGATCATTTAGGCCCAGTGGTCTGGCGTGCGTTGCCAGCCGAACAAGCCATGTTACATGCCGAGCAGCTGGTGGCCGCGTTTGTGCAGGCCGGCTTTCAGAAAATTCACCTCGATACCAGTATGGCCTGTGCCGATGACCCGGCGGCGTTATCCGATACGCTGATAGCCACGCGCGCGGCGCGGCTGTGTGCAGTGGCTGAGCAGACTTATCAGCAATCTGTGGTTGATGCTATTGCACGCCTGCCGGCCGGCAGCATGCCGCCGCCACCTTGTTATGTGATAGGCACTGAAGTACCAGCGCCTGGTGGTGTGGCCAGTTTAGAGCATCAGCTGCAGCCGACGCCGGTTGACGCGGTACGATACACACTGAGCACTCATCAGCAGGCGTTTGCCGCTGCCGGCCTGACCGACGAGGTCTGGCAACGGGTGATTGCGTTAGTGGTGCAGCCCGGCGTCGAGTTTGATAACCAGTCGGTGCATTTGTACCAGCATAGCGCGGCGCGCGCGCTCAGCGACTTTATCAAAGCTGAACCGCGGCTGGTATTTGAAGCACATTCGACCGATTACCAGACTCCCGCGCTGTTGCGCCAGCTGGTGGCAGACCAATTTGCCATTTTAAAAGTGGGGCCGGAACTGACGCTGGCACTGCGGGAAGCGCTGTTTGCGCTGTCGTTTATTGAAGATGCCTTGGCACCTGCTGAACCATCCGGACTGCGCAGCCGCTGCCAGCAACAGATGCAACAGCAACCCGGCTTCTGGCAGCAATTTTATCAGCAGCAGGATTGGCAATTGTTGTACAGCTACAGCGATCGTATCCGCTATTACTGGCCGGAGCCGGCCTTACAACAAGCGGTCAGCCAACTGCTGGCTAACCTCGCCGACGCTTTGCCGCAGCCGTTGATCCGCCAGTTTTTACCGGATTTGTATCCAGAGGTCAAACAAGGCCATTGCGGCGCCGATGCGCGCAGTTTGTTAATGGCCCGGCTGGATGGCGTATTACACAGCTACGCCAGCGCCTGTGGCTTTGACAGCGCTGACCAGCTGCGCTCCGCTGTCGGCAGCACTGTACCTGTGACGACTCAGGCTTGTTAATTAAGGACTTTTATGTCAGCCGATCTTTCTTTTTGTAACGGCCAGCCTGCCAGCCAAAGCAGTGCTGTTAGCCAAAGCAGTGCCGTGAACCAAGACAAAGTAGAAAGCTATTTGGGCCACAGCAGTAGCGAGTTACAACAACAGGGCGCCTATTGGACCGCCCGTGAAATCAGCCAGCAACCACAAATCTGGCAACAAATCGCCAACGAGCATCAACACCGCTTGCCGGCACTGCAGCAGTTTTTACAGCCGCTCCTGACACAGCCCAATCTGCGGATCATTTTGACCGGCGCCGGCACCTCCGCTTATATCGGACAGGCGCTGGCAGCCTCACTGCAACAGCAGCTGTTGCCGGGCCAGCAGGTAGAGGCCATCGCCACGACAGACTTAGTCAGCGCGCCGGGGTTATATCTGCAAAGCCCACGCCCCACTTTGCTGGTGTCGTACGGCCGCTCTGGCAATAGCCCGGAAAGTGTCGCCGCGGTGCAGCTGGCTGAACAATTGCTGCCGGACTGCCAGCATTTGATTATCACTTGTAATGCTAAGGGCCAACTGGCGCAGTTTAGTCGTGAGCAGGCTGCGCGCAGTTATTTATACGCGTTACCGGAGGCAACGCATGACCAGAGTTTTGCCATGACCAGTAGTTTTAGCGGCATGTATCTGGCCACCAAACTGTGTTTTGCCAGCGATCTCCAGTTCGTAACACAACAGGTGCAAAGTCTGGTGCAGCAGGGCTCACAGCTACTGCACGACCAGCTGGCAGCTATCGGCGCCCAGGCACAAACGCCGTGCAAGCGTATTGTATTTTTGGGCAGTGGCCCGCTGCAGGCGATTGCCCGCGAAGCAGCGCTGAAATACCTCGAACTGAGCGCCGGCCAGATTTTAAGTTACTTTGAAAGCCCGCTCGGCTTTCGGCATGGACCTAAATCACTGGTCGATGCTGACACGCAGCTGATCTTATTGCAAAGTGCTGACCCATACACTCAGCAATATGATCTTGATCTGTATGCAGAACTACAACGTGACAATCTGGCACTGCGCATCGATATGTTAACAATGCAGCAACTCACGGCGGCTGCGCCGCCAGCGCCCTCCTGCTTAACGGATGACTGGTTGGGCTTATTACATATTCTCTGGTGCCAGACGCTGGCCTGTTACAAATCCATGCAACTGGGCATCGCGCCGGATAACCCTTGCCCTAGCGGCCAGGTCAACCGCGTGGTGCAAGGTGTAGTGTTACATCGCTATGAGGGCACAGCATGAGCCAACAGCCCTGGTGTTATGGTCTGGATATCGGTGGCAGTAAAATGGAGCTGGCGATGTTTGATGCCGCCCTGCAGCCGCAGCATAAGTGGCGCGTCAGCACACCAACGCGGGATTACGCCGCCTTTTTAGCCCAGGTGGTCAGTCAGGTGGAACGCGCTGACGCGCTGGCGGGACACAAAGCCAGCCTCGGCATTGCGCTGCCCGGCGTGTTACGCGCTGATCAAACGGTGTTATCCAGCAACGTGCCTTGCCTCAATGGCCAACAGGTGGCCAGCGATTTAATGGCGTTATTGCAACGCCCGGTAGCGATTGGCAATGACTGCCGCTGCTTTGCTTTATCCGAAGCGGTGGTCGGCGCTGGCCGCGGCATCCACAAAGTGTTGGGTTATGTGCTGGGCACAGGTGCTGGCGGTGGTTTTTGTATTGATGGCCAGCTATTGCCGGGCCGGCTCAGCGGTGAATATGGCCATATGGCGCTGTCTGCCAAAGTGCTGTTGCAGCATCAGCTGCCATTGTTTCAGTGTGGTTGTGGCATGACTGGCTGTGCCGAACCTTATATTTCCGGCACCGGTCTGGCCCGGCTGTATCAGCATTACAGCGGCACCAACGGCAATAGTCTGGATTGGCTGCAAGCATACCGCCAACAAGAACCAGCGGCCATCCAAACTTTTAACGTGTATCTGGACGCACTGGCGGCGCATCTGGCCAGTTTAATGCTGGTACTGGACCCGGATTTGATTGTGCTGGGGGGCGGCTTATCACAGGTCGGCGAGTTGCTAAGCGCACTACCAGCGCAAATCAGCCAGCATTTGTTTGCCGGTGCACAGCTGCCGCAACTGGTGGCGGCCGAGGGCGGTGATGCCAGTGGTGTGCGAGGGGCTGCGATCCTGACGCAACGGCTGGAGTTACAACATGCCAGCTAATTTTTATCTGACGGCGCCACATGTGCTGTTGCCAAGCGGCCCGGCGCCGGTCTGGCTGCGCATTGAAAATGGCCGGATCACCGCTGTTGAAAGTACGCCACGGACGGACTTACCGCACAATGTGTTGCCATCCGGCTGGTTATGTCCCGGCTTTATTGATGTGCAGGTCAATGGCGGCGGCGGTGTGTTATTTAACAGCACACCGACTGTGAGTGCACTTGCGCAAATCAGTCAGACGCACCGCCGCTTTGGTACTACGGCCCTGCTGCCCACCGTCATCACCGCCGAACTGGCGGTGATGCAACAAGCCGCCGACGCAGTTGCCAGCGCTATTGCTGCCGGGGTACCGGGTATTATCGGTATTCATTTTGAAGGGCCGCATTTAGCAGTCGCCAAACGCGGTTGCCATCCACCGGCGCAACTGCGGCCTTTATCCGATGCTGAGCTGGCGCTGTATTGTCGCAGCGATATTGGCGTCAGAATGGTGACACTGGCACCGGAGACGGTGCCGGCTGCACAAATCCGTCAGCTATGCGAAGCAGGCGTTATTGTCTCGCTTGGCCACAGCAACGCCACCGCCACACAAGTAGCAGCCGCAATAGATGCCGGCGCCAACGGCTTTACCCATTTATTTAACGGCATGTCTGGTTTGACCGCCCGCGAGCCGGGTATGACTGGCATCGCGCTGAGCGAGAGCACCGCATATTGCGGCATCATTTTAGATGGCGAGCACTTGCATCCGGCCAGTGCAAAGCTGGCCTGGCTGGCGAAAGGCACTGAACGGCTGGTGCTGGTGACCGACGCGATGGCACCGGTTGGCACCACGCAAAACCGCTTTGCGTTTGCCGGCGGCTGGGTACAACGGGATGGTTTAAAGCTTACCAACGACAGCGGCTCGCTGGCCGGTTCGGTGCTGGATATGCAAAGTGCGGTCAATTACGCTTGCCAGCAGCTTGATATTGCGCTGACTGACGCCTTGCAGATGGCTAGTCAAACACCGGCCCGCTGGCTCGGTTTAACAGATCGCGGTGTTATCACTGTCGGCGCCCACGCTGATTTGCTGTGGCTTGATGCTGCCATTGCACCAAACCCGCCACAGACCAGCTGGCAGATCAAACAATGCTGGCTTGCAGGCCGGCCGCAGGCTGCTTAAGCAGCCTGCCCTTGCGTGCTGTCCAGCCACTCTTTTGGCGTGACGCCATAACGGCTGCGAAACACCCGGTGAAACGCCGCCACACTTTGATAGCCAACCGCCGGCGCCACTTGTTTCAGCGAATGACCCGCCAGTAATTGCTTACGCGCCAGTGTCAGCCGCCACTGAGTCAGATAATCCCCGGGCGTCACGCCGACGATTTTGCGAAAATGCTCAGCAAAGCGTGCTCTGGACATGCCGGCCGCAGCCGCCATTTGTTCCAAATCCCAATCCAGCTGCGGCTTAGCATGCAAAGCACTAAAAACCTGCGCTAGCTTTTTATCAGCAAGGCCAGCCAGTAACCCCGCTTGAGGCGGCGACACCTGCAAAATGTGCCGCAACATTAAGATCAACAAATACTCAGTTAAGCGATTCAGCGCAGCTTCCCGCCCGCAGTATTGCGCGTGGTTTTCCCGCCAGATCATACAGATCAACTCCCGTAAGGCTGAACAAGCCGACAGCGGGATCACCGTCACCGGCGGCAAGGCCGTCAACAGTGGATTGCCAGCATGATGCCCGGCATCAATAGTGGCGCAATACAGCTGTAGCGGGGCGACCGGGTTATTGCTGAACTGGTGGGCATCCCCGCGCGGAATATAAATCAGGCACGGCTCAGTCAGTGCTACTTGTTGCTGGCCAAGCGTCAATACGCCCTGCCCTTGTTCAATCAGATGCAAATATGACTGCTGTTCCTGCGGACAAAAGGTCGGCTTTTGCAAACACTGGCCCTGAAAATACAAGGCTGCTTTTGGCGAAAAATGCGCCAGCAACGGCGATAGCCGGTCGACCGCTGCTGACGCCGCCGATAGCGGTTCGGTCGCTGTTGCAACCGCAGAACTGACAGACGGTTGCTGCACAGCAGCGGTAGTAAATGGACAAGACATCAGAACCTCCGGATAAACACATCTAATCACCGTAGCCCGAAAATAGCACTAACTGCAAATCAATTGACACTAAATATTGCCGTAAGTCTCAGGCAATAGCAGCCAGGCATCGTAATGCAACAGATTGGAGTTAAGAATGCACAAGCAACATAAACCAGGCCGCTGGGCGCTGAATCAACATATCCTACGCGCGATTGTCGCTAGCTGGCTGGTGATAGGCTTTAGCCAGCACACCAACGCAGCCACTAACACAGTAACCAGCCCCGACCAAACCGGCCAACGCAGTGTCCAATTGGCTTATGTGCAAGGCGAAGGCGATGTACAAGGCATCAAACTAGCCGTGCAGCAGCAATCGCCTTTTTTCAGTGAGGCCCTGCAATCTTTTGGCGTGCAAGGCACTATCAGTTTTGAAATGAGCGCCAATTTCTGGCGATACGGCCCACAAAACATGACTGACCATAATGCGGTACTGGCGTTATCGCCGGTGCTGACCTACCCGCTTGGTACGCTATCTGGCGCTGAGGTTGCCGCCGAATTTGGCATTGGGCTGTCCCTGCTGGATGACACTACTTTTGCCGGTAAAAACGTCAGCACACATTATCAGTTTGAAGACCGGCTCGGTTTAGTGGTGCGTCTCAGTCCCCAGCATGCGGTCTCTTTGCGTTACCTGCATTACTCCAACGCCGGCTTTAAAAAGCCCAATCCTGGCCTTGATTTTATTGCCTTGGGTTATAGCCGCGCGTTTTAGCACACCGCTTAACCTGCACCAGTTCAGCGAAATGCAGATGAGGAACGTCCAGATGAATCACCCAGCGCCCTGGTTGTCGGCTCTAAAAGCCATCTTACTGGCAGGTTTGCTGCTGCAAAGCATCAGTACCGGCAATACGCAGACAAGTCCGTCGCCAGCCGCAGTGCCGGCACAGCAGGCGGTTAAGCCATTGCTCAACCAGTTAAAAAAAATCCAGCAGTTGCTGCAACAACAACAATGGCAGCAGCTGCCAGCCGCCTGGCTGCACACAGAACAGGCCTGGCAACAGCTGTACACACCGCGTACGCCATTATTGATGCAACTGTCGGCTACACAATTGTCGGCCAGCCGCTTATTTGCGCCGGACAGGCCGGGTGGTTTATCTGCCGTGCAACGGCAACAACAACTGAATAAAATCTATAACCGCCTGCAACTGGCGTATCTGCTGTTTCAGCAGCAACCGGATGCCCACAGTTTTCAGCAGGCTCTGCAGCAGGCACAGCAAGATCTGCTGCACCTGGATACCGATTAACAAAGCCGTTCGCGATGCTGCCGGCTGCGCGCAGAACGAGCCAGGGCTGGCGCCGCTGCAGCGCACCGTATGGCCCGCTCGCTCAGTTTGCTTTGCGTCATAAAAACAGCAACATTTATTGGTTAAAATCTGACAAATTGCAGCATCATTCTGACAATTGTGTTAGCTTAAGTTGTACCTAAAAAGGATTTTAGCCATGGATGCGCAAACTCTGCTGATCATCAACGTTTCAGTTGCAACCTTATTAGCTTTTACTATGGTGGGCCTTTACACCACCAACCGGCAGGATAAATGTCTGGCGCACTGGGCGGTCGCCGCCGCAGGTTTTCTAGGCAATGCGCTGTTAAATCTGACCTATCAGCCCGATAGCACGCCATACTTGTTCGGCCCCCCGCTGGGCAATACGTTGCTGTTTTGTGCTTATGTTTATTTGCTTAGCGGCCTATGCCATTTTGTACAACGCCCGTTACCAACGCTGTTGTGCCCGGGCTTGTTAGTGCTGTTTTATTTACTCAACCTGACGGATTTTGCCCGCGAGCACATCATCCACCGTACCTTACTATGTTTTCCTGTGCTGATTGTGCTCAACTTATGTCTGCTGTATCGGTTACTCCGGCTCGGTCAGCAGGTGTTACGCTTTGCCAGCGTCTTGTTTGGCGTGATCGCCAGTTTAAACCTGTTACAGCTGTTATCGCGGCTCACCTTGTTTTGGTTTGATCAGTCAGGGGACATCCAGCTCAGATCTGAAGCCTTAATGCATGATTTTGGCACGCTGGCGATCCTGATTTTTATGCTTGGCTCCCAAACCAGCTGTTTACTACTGGTGGTCAGCCAGAAGACCCGGCAATTGCGGCAACTGGCGCAAACCGATGCGCTCACCGGCTGGTTAAACCGGCAAAGCCTGTATCAGCGGCTGACCAGCGAATGGCAGCGCTGTGGCCGACACCAACAACCGCTGAGCCTGCTGATGTTTGATGTCGATCACTTTAAGCAAGTCAATGATAAATATGGTCATCGGGTGGGCGATCAGGTACTTGAACAAATCTGTGCCTGCGCCGCCAGCGTGTTTCGTAACTATGATTTGCAGTTCCGGCTAGGCGGTGAAGAATTTTTAGTGGGCTTGCCCGGCGTGGACGCCAGTCAGCTGCAAGTGATCAGCGAGCGGTTGCGGGAGGTTGTGGCCGATTGCCGATTTGATATTCAGCCCAGCCTGACCGTTACCATTAGCATTGGTTGTGTCACCGCTACCCCCGGCCGCGGGTGCTGGCAGCAACTGTTAGAATACGCCGATCAAGCATTATATCGGGCCAAAGCAAACGGTCGTAACCGTATTGAATACAACAATGCGCCGTTACTGAGTGCCTAAACGGGCAGACCGGTTAACGACCATGCTCAGCTTGATAGCTATGTGAATCGCAGCAGCTGATCTGGCTTAAATTGCCGGTATCGCGCTGGCGGAGCCAGTAACCGGTATCAAGCAGCCATCGCCACATACCAGGGTCGTCACATCGGCCGCAGTGCCACTGAACCAGCAGCAATAAGATTGCCGGGGTGCTCTGGCAACGACCCAATCGGCCGACAGCCGCAGCGTCAGCTGGCCGCTGCGGGATGCCGTCGCACTATCTTCGAGCAAGGTGCAGGCGGTCAGTTCAGCGCAGGCAAAGTCAAAATATTCGCCAACAAAGGGGCAAATAGCCTTAAACAGCGCTTCTTTGGCGGAAAATATCAAACTGGTCGCTGCCGCGCTGCTAAAACC
>Ga0169931_10008570_pt1 | contig 14901 bp, 14 predicted proteins | sample Kivu_15m_20L_FD_129675 | JGI IMG/M metagenome (GOLD analysis project Ga0169931, IMG submission 129675) | Freshwater microbial communities from Lake Kivu, Western Province, Rwanda to study Microbial Dark Matter (Phase II) - Kivu_15m_20L... | ecosystem: Environmental > Aquatic > Freshwater > Lake... | reverse complement strand
TCGACGCGAGCTGCGGCAGTTCGAAGATGCCTGGTACGACGCAGAAAAGATCAAGCTGTCGCGGGACCGGATCAATCGCCTTGGTTACTTCACCGACGTAAAGATCGATACCCAGGCGGTCCCCGGAACCAACGATCAGGTTGATCTACGGGTCACGGTGGTGGAGCGCCCAACGGGCGCGATCTCGCTGGGAATCGGCTTCTCCACGACCGAAAAAGCAATTCTGGCTGCATCGCTCTCGCAGAACAACTTTCTGGGCACCGGCAAGATCGTCGGCTTTGAGGTCAACACGAGCCGTCTCGCCCGGCAAATTGTGCTGTCGCACACCAACCCCTACCTGACCGATGACGGCATCAGTCAAACGGTTGAGCTGGCATCGCGCTCGTTTAACGCGTCAGCGTTGCTGCTTGGCGACTACAAGTTTAAAACGCTGTCGGTCGCAACCCGATTCGGTATTCCCTACACCGAGGTCGATCGGGTTTTCTTCGGTATCGGCGCAGAGAACACCGAGCTCGGTCTGGGCCCGCTCGCTCCGCAGCGCTATACCAAATGGGTCAACGAATACGGTACCTCTGCGTCGGCGGTGGTCGGTACTTTGGGATGGTTGCGCGACAGTCGCGACAGCGCATTGGCGCCCACCCGGGGACGGTTGCAGCGCGTCAACTTCGAGACAGCGCTTCCTTCAGGCGAACTGCGCTTCTGGCGAAGCAACGCGGTGCAGCAGTTGTTCTGGCCCATCACCCGTGACTACACCATCGCACTTAATGGTGATGTGGCATACGGCGCCGGCTTTGGTGGGCGATCGTTTCCGTTATTCAAGAACTATTTTGCTGGCGGAATCGGCTCGGTCAGGGGTTTTTATCCCAGCTCGCTCGGACCCAAAGACATCGAACCGCTCCAACTGGGCGGAACTCGTGAGGTCCCGATTGGTGGACAGTTGCGGGTGGTTGGGAGCGCCGAGTTCATCTTTCCGCTGCCCGGTTCAGGCGCTGATAGAACCATCCGAACCTTTTTCTTCTCCGATGTCGGTAACGTCTACCCCGATTCCAATATTGATTTCAACGAGCTGCGGGTCTCCGGGGGACTGGGCCTGAACTGGCTATCGCCTGTCGGCCCAATGAAGCTGAGCCTGGCGTGGCCGCTTCGGTATGGCCCAACCGATCGCATGCAGCGATTTCAGTTTCAAGTGGGTGCCGGCTTCTAAGGCCCTGGCCCACCTCAGTTCAGCAGGAGATCCGAATGTCATTGAGCCGTTACGTCAGCGCTTTATCCATGGCCGTCTGTCTTGTCTCAGCGAGCCCGGCGGCGCTTGCGCAGATCACGCCCAAGGTCGGCTTCGTCAATACCGAACGGATCCTGCGTGATGCGGTTCCTGCGAAGGCGGCGCAGACCAAACTTGAAGCAGAATTCTCCAAGCGCGAGCGCGAGCTTCAGGAGCTTGGCAACCGGCTCAGGCAGCTTGGCGAAAGGCTTGAACGCGACGCCATGGTGATGTCTGAAACTGAGCGCGGGCGGCGGCAGCGCGAGGTTGCCGACCTCGATAAAGACTTTCAGCGGCGCCAGCGCGAATTCCGTGAAGACCTCAACCAGCGTCGCAACGAAGAACTTTCCCAGGTGGTCGAACGGGCCAATCGCGTCATCCGGCAGATTGCTGAGAAAGAGAAATTCGACCTGATTTTTCAGGAAGCGGTCTACGCAAGCGGGCGGATCGACATCACCGATCTGGTGCTGCAGGCGCTGTCAGATCCAGCAGCGAAGTAGCCTTTCCGCGTTGCCTGCCGGAAGGCGCTGTGAATCCCTTAGCCAAGTCAACGCGCCTTGGGGATCTGGTCGCGCTGGTGCAGGGGCAGCTTGAACGCGGCAACCCTGACACCGCCATTCTTCGCCTGGCCACCCTGGAGTCGGCTGACGGAGCGAGTTTGGCCTTCCTCACCAGCGGGGGGTACCGCAGGCAGGCTGGTATCACGAGGGCAGCGGCGGTCGTTTCCTCGGTTGAGCTGTCAGAGGCAGTGCCCGAGCACGTGGCCCTGGTCACTGTGCGCGACGCCTACCGTGCCTATGGCGCGCTCGCGCGGCATTTTTCATTGCTTGCAAATCTTGCCGCGGTTCCTTCGATTCACCCCACGGCGATCATCGACCCCAGCGCCACGCTCGGCGCGGATGTCGCTATCGGACCGCATGTGTCCGTTGCCGCCGACGTTCAAATCGGTGCTGGCGCCATGATTGGTGCGGGCTGCACCCTTGATCACGCTGTGCGCATTGGGGCGCAGGCGAGGCTGTATCCCCGTGTGACAGTGGGGGCCCAATGCGACATTGGCGCGCGCAGCCTGATTCACTCGGGCACAGTCGTGGGCTCTGACGGATTTGGCTTCGCGCGGCATGAGCAACGTTGGGAAAAGATCCCCCAATTGGGCAGCGTTCGAATTGGTGACGATGTTGAGATCGGTGCCAATTGCGCCATCGATCGCGGCGCGCTCGACGACACCGTCATCGGCGACGGGTGCAAGCTCGACAACCTCATTCAGGTGGCGCACAACGTACGCATTGGCGAGCACACGGCCATAGCAGCCTGCGTGGGCATTGCCGGAAGCGCGCGAATCGGCCGACGCTGCATGATTGGCGGGGCTGCGGGTATTTTGGGTCATCTGGAAATCTGTGATGACGTCACGATTTCGGCGATGAGTCTGGTGACACGTTCAATCACGCAGCCTGGCTTTTACTCGGGAATCTTCCCGTTGATGGACAATTCCGAATGGGAGCGCGCTGCGGTGCTGGTGCGCCACCTGCCAGAACTGCGCGCTAGGCTTCGTCGCCTCGAGTCGCGCCTGAAGGAATCTTGATGACTTCCCTTGATATCCGCGCAATCCTCGAGCACCTGCCGCATCGCTATCCGTTTCTGCTGGTTGATCGTGTTTTGGAAATCGAACCCGGCAAGCGGATTCGCGCGCTCAAGAATGTCACGATCAATGAACCATTTTTTGTCGGTCACTTCCCGCATTTGCCGGTGATGCCGGGGGTGCTGCAAATCGAAGCACTTGCGCAGGCCGCGGGCATTCTGTCGTTTCAGACGATGGGCAAGGTCTCCGACGATAAATCGGTCTACTACTTTGTCGGCATTGACGGTGCCCGCTTCAAACGCCCGGTGGTACCTGGCGACCAGTTGATCCTCGACGTCGAGATCACGCGTGTTGCGCGCTCAATCTGGAAATATCAGGGGCGGGCCTCGGTGGAGGGACAGACCGCGTGTGAAGCCGAACTGATGTGCACCCTGCGAGAGATAGACCCCCCGGCGGGCCGCTCGGCGAGCGCTTCGCCAGACTCTGCGCCTCAGGCCTGATCGGCGGGCGATGGCGATCATCCATCCCACTGCGATCGTCGATCGCAATGCCGATCTCGATGGCGATGTCGAGGTAGGACCGTACAGCGTCGTTGGGGCCGGCGTCCGAATCGGCGCAGGAACCGTTGTCGGACCGCATGCCGTCATCGTCGGCGACACGCAGATCGGGCGAGCCAATCATGTGCACCCGTTTGCGTCCATCGGCGGTCCGCCGCAAGACAAGAAATACCGTGGTGAGCCCACGTCGCTCGTTATCGGGGACGGCAACACGTTCCGTGAATCAGTCACCGTTAACCGCGGTACGGCACAGGATCGGGCCGTTACGACAATCGGCAATGACAACTGGGTCATGGCGTACGTGCACATCGCGCACGACTGCCTGGTTGGTGATCACACAATCATCGCGAACACCACCAATCTCGCGGGTCATGTCGAGATCGGCGACTGGGCGATTTTGGGTGGCTGCACCCAGGTGCATCAGTTTTGCAAAATCGGCGCGCACGCCATGACGGGTGCCGGCACCGTGGTGTTGCACGATATCCCTCCCTTCGTCATGACCTCGGGCAATTCGGCCAGCGCTCACGGGCTCAACAGCGAAGGTCTGAAACGACGTGGCTTCACCGCAGGCCGTATCGCCGTGCTGCGAACGGCCTATAAGCTGCTCTACAAAAGCGGGTTCACGCTCGATGAGGCGCGTCATTCGCTGCGTGAACTTGAGCGAAGCGCAGGCGCTGAATCCCAACCCGATCTTTTGCTGTTCAATGAATTTTTGAACCGCGTATCTCGGGGAATCGTGCGTTAATGGCGCAGGGGCAGCGCGAGTCGAGCGCGGCAGCGGGTTCGCTGCGCCTGGCAATGGTCGCTGCTGAGGCATCCGGTGACCTGCTCGCCTCCTCAATACTCCGGGGCTTACGTGGCGCGACGCGCACGCTGGAGGCCTTCGGCGTTGGAGGCCCTGCGATGCGCGCGCAGCAGTTTAATTGTTGGGCCGACATCGATCAGCTCTCGGTGCGGGGTTACGTCGAGGTGCTCGGCGCGCTGCCACGACTGCTGGCGCTCAGACGTTCGCTGGGAAAGCGCGTAGCCGCCTCGCGTCCCGATGCGTTCATTGGAATCGACGCCCCCGATTTCAACCTTGGCCTGGAGAAACGACTGCGCGCCCAAGGCGTGCGGACGATTCATTTTGTCAGTCCCTCAATCTGGGCATGGCGGCCCGAGCGCATCGCTTCGATTCGTGAATCGGTCGACCACATGCTGCTGGTGTTTCCGTTCGAGGAGCGGCTCTACGATCAGGCAGGAATTCGAGCCACCTATGTGGGGCATCCTTTGGCCGATGTTCTGGCGCCGGGTGCGGACTTGGTTGCGGCCAGGCAGGCGCTTCAACTGCCACTCGACAAGCCGGTGATCGCACTTCTGCCAGGAAGCCGGCCCGACGAGATCCGATACATGGGGCGAAGCTTTATCGAGACGGCGCAGTGGATGTTTGAACAGCGCCGTGATTGCCACTTCGTGCTGCCCGCCGCCTCGCCTGCGCTGTTTGAGCGCCTGCGCAGAATGGCGGAATCGGTGGGCAGATCGGGGCAAGCGCCGATCACGATCGTATCCGGGCAATCGCACCGTGCGATGGTCGCGGCCGACAGCGTTCTGGTGGCAAGCGGCACGGCGACACTTGAGGCGGCACTGATCGGACGCCCGATGGTAATTGCCTACAAAATGGCTGAGATCAGCTACCGGCTGATGAAGAACCGCGGCCTGCTGCCCTGGATCGGACTGCCCAATATCCTTTGCGAAGCATCCCTGGTACCCGAGTTTATTCAGCATCAGGCAACGCCTGAAGCGCTGGGCCGGGCACTCCTCGCCCAGCTTGATGACACCCGCCTTCAACAGTCGCTGCGCCAGCGCTTTGCCGAGCTGCACGCAACGCTTCGGCGAAACTGTGCAGAGCGAAGCGCTGAAGTGATCCTGTCCGACTGTGCAACATCGGCTCGTCCTCAATGAGCACCCGACGTCATCCTGTGGATCAGCCCACGCTCTCGGGCCTCGAGCCCGTCGGATCGCGTGTGGCAGGTGTTGACGAAGCGGGGCGCGGTCCGCTCGCGGGCGCGGTGTTTGCAGCCGCTGTCATCCTCAACCCCCAAAGGCCTTTGAACGGCCTGCGCGACTCCAAGGCGCTCACGGCAGCGCAGCGTGAGCGGCTGGCCGGACTGATCCGGGAGCAGGCAGTGGCCTGGGCGGTCGCCAGTGCAAGCGTCGGCGAAATCGACCAGTTCAACATTCTTCAAGCAACGCTCCTGGCGATGCGACGGGCTGTCGACGCCCTGGGGGTCGCCCCTGACCTTGCTCTGGTCGACGGGAATCGCGCGCCCGTGCTCCGTTGCGCGGTTCAAACCATCGTGCGGGGTGATGCGACCGAACCTGCGATTTCGGCGGCCTCCATTCTTGCGAAGACCGAGCGCGACGCAGACATGCTGCGCATTCACGCTACATTCCCGCAGTACCGCTTCGATCAGCACAAGGGGTATCCCAGTCCGCTGCACCTGCAACTGCTGGCGCGCTACGGGCCTTGCCCTGCGCATCGTCGAAGTTTTGCGCCCGTGCGCCGTGCAATGGGCCGGGCGATTCAGCCATGACCCGTTCCAACGAGCCGCGTCGAATCGAGATTCGTTCCGCCACCAGCGAGCGGTTTCGTCGACTGCTGGCGCTCATGCGCTCGCCCCGGGAGCGGCAGGCGCGTCGGCTGGCTGCGCTCGAGGGCGAACATCTGGTACAGGTCTGGCTTGATGCCTCGGGCGCGCGGCTCGAGGAAATCGTCATTCCCAGCCGCGCGGTCGGCAAAGCCTCAGTGGAAGCCTTGTGCGATCGCGCTGCTTACCTGACGCTGGTGCTGGAAGACAGCCTCTTTGATCGACTGTCCCAGGTTGAACACGGCATGGGGCCGCTCGGAATCATTCCGATTCCTGAGGCGACACTGCCGAGCCAGTTCACCACCGATGCGCTGTATCTCGACGGTATCCAGGATCCGGGCAATGCCGGAACCATGCTTAGAAGTGCACTGGCGTTCGGTGTGCAATGGGTGCTTAGCGCTCCGGGCAGTGTGGGTCTGTGGTCGCCGAAGGTCGTTCGGGCTGCAATGGGCGCTCATCTTGGACTGACGCTGTGTGAGGGCGTGACGCCTGATGCGCTTCTGGCTGCGCAAGGCTGCGCCCGTGTCACTGCGGCCTCGCCTCGCGCAGCGCAGTCAATCGAGGAGGCCGATTTAACAGCGCCACGAATCTGGGTGTTTGGCGCGGAGGGTCCCGGGCTATCTCCGGAATTCCTTCGGGCGCCCACCGTTCAGCATCTCGCCATTGCGCACAGCAGCGCGGTCGAGTCGCTCAATGTGGGGGTGGCTGCGTCGATTTGCCTTTACGAGCAGCATCGGCAGCGTCAGTGCCGTGTCAGTCAACCCGCCAGGCGCGATTCAATCCGTTGAAGTACGGTGGTGGCAATTTCTTCAATCGATTTGGTGGTACTCGATAGCCACTCGATACCCTCGCGTCGCATCATCGCTTCGGCGGCAGCAACCTCATGTCGGCAGTTTTCGATTGAGGCGTAGCGACTGTTGGGCCGACGTTCCTGGCGTACCTCGGTGAGTCGCTCAGGGGTAATCGTCAGTCCGAACAGCTTTTTCTTGTGGCGATAAAGCACCTCGGGCAGCGTCTGCCGATCGAAATCTTCGGGAATCAGCGGATAGTTGGCGGCCTTGATGCCGTGTTGCATGGCGAGATAGAGGCTGGTGGGCGTTTTTCCGCTGCGAGAGACGCCCACCAGGATGACGTCGGCCTCGGCGAGGTCCTTGTCGGTTTGTCCGTCGTCATGAGACAAGGAGTAGTTGATCGCAGCGATTCGGCGGCTGTAAGCCTCCAGGTTTGACGCAGTGTGCGACTGCCCGATCGCATGGCTGGACCGCACCCCCAGTTCCTGCTCCAGAGGCTCAAGAAAGCTGGCGAACAGATCGAAAAATCGACACGTGGCTTTTCGGACAATGTCGTTGATTGGCGCGTTGACCAAGGTGCTGAACACGATTGGCGGCCGCTGATCGATCTGGGCCTGCCGGTTGATTCGCTGCAGGGCTGCTTCGGCTTTCTCGACCGAGTCCACAAATGGCAAACGCTGCTGGCGCAGCCGAACCGAACCAAACTGCGACAGAAGCGAGTGGCCAAAGGTCTCAGCGGTGATGGCGGTGCCATCGGATACGTAAAACACGGTGCGGTCGTATTGAGACGGGTCTGCGGAATCTGCCACGGTCACCTCGGTTTGGCAGGCCAGCCGAACCCCCCTAGCGGGCCGGTCGACTGTGTTGAGGCGGGTAAAATATCAGGATTGCGCTTGCGCCACCGGTTTTCAACCATGCCAGGACTCCTCCATGAACCTTTCTCCAGAGCGCCGTGTCATCGCGTTCGAATCGCTCCGCATGAGCGATGTCGATGCGGTGGGCGGCAAGAACGCCTCCCTTGGCGAGATGATCAGTCAGCTTGCCGAGGCGGGCGTGCGCGTTCCGGGTGGCTACGCAACCACGGCCTCGGCGTTTCGCGAGTTTCTGGCCCACGAAGGACTGGCTGATCGCATTGCGAATCGGTTGTTGGCGCTGAACATCGATGATGTGAAGGCGCTGGCCGAATGTGGTGCTCAAATTCGTTCGTGGATTGTGGCGGCGCCCCTGCCTGCAGCGCTTGAAGCCGAGATCCGAGAGCATCACGCTCGCCTCACGGCTGAATCCGGGCCGATGCTGCCGGTCGCAGTGAGGTCATCCGCCACGGCCGAAGATCTGCCCGATGCCTCGTTCGCAGGCCAGCAGGAAACCTATCTGAACGTATGCGGTATCGATGCGGTGCTCGATCGTGTTCGCCACGTGTTCGCCTCGCTCTATAACGATCGGGCCATTGCTTATCGGGTTCACAAGGGCTTTACCCACGCCGAGGTTGCGCTGTCTGCCGGGATCCAGCGAATGGTTCGCAGCGACCTGGGCAGTTCGGGTGTCATGTTCACGATGGATACCGAGTCGGGCTTTCGTGATGTCGTGTTCATCACGAGCGCCTGGGGCTTGGGTGAAACCGTGGTTCAAGGCGCGGTCAACCCCGATGAGTTCTATGTGCATAAGCCGCTGATCGAGAGTGCGCGTCAGCCAATCATTCGGCGCGAGCTTGGCTCCAAACTGATCCGCATGGAATTTTCAGATCAGCCGGGCAAAGCCGTTTGCACCGTCGATACGCCCGCCGAGCTTCGAAACCGCTATTCACTCACCGACGCTGAAGTGCTGGCGCTCGCCCGATACGGCATCACCATTGAGCGCCACTACGGCCGCCCGATGGACATTGAGTGGGGGCGAGACGGCGTTGATGGTCAGCTCTACATTCTTCAGGCCAGGCCTGAAACCGTGAAGTCGCGCGAACAAACCGGCCGCCAGCAGCGCTACCGTCTGAAGGGTTCCTCCGAGGTATTGGCGTCCGGTCGTGCAATTGGCCAGAAGGTGGGGGCCGGTCCGGTTCGGGTCATCATGGACTCCTCCGAAATGGATCAGGTTCGCCCAGGCGACGTACTGGTCACTGACATGACTGACCCGAACTGGGAGCCGGTCATGAAGCGCGCCTCGGCTATCGTGACGAACCGCGGGGGGCGCACCTGCCACGCGGCCATCATCGCGCGCGAACTTGGCATACCGGCAGTGGTCGGGTGTAACGACGCCACCATCAGGCTCAAATCGGATTCGCTTGTCACCGTGTCGTGTGCCGAGGGCGATACCGGGTTCATTTACGACGGCCTGCTCGAGACCGAGGTGAGCGAGGTCAGTTCCGGCGACATGCCCGATATCCCGGTCAAGATCATGATGAATGTCGGCAACCCGCGCCTGGCGTTTGAGTTCGCGTCGCTCCCAAACTCGGGAGTGGGTCTTGCCCGGCTCGAGTTCATCATCAACAACAACATAGGCATACACCCGAAGGCAATCCTCGATTATCCAAATGTCGACTCCGAGTTGAGACTTGCGGTGGAAAGCGTTGCGCGCGGGCACAGTACGCCGCGCGAATTTTTTGTTCAACGCCTCGCTGAGGGAGTTGCCACCATCGCCGCGGCGTTCTGGCCGAAGCCGGTCATCGTCAGGCTGTCAGATTTCAAGTCGAACGAGTACCGCAAGCTTATTGGCGGTTCGCGCTATGAACCCGAGGAAGAGAATCCGATGCTCGGATTTCGTGGCGCGTCGCGGTATATCTCGGAGGGCTTTCGCGACTGCTTTGAACTTGAATGCGAAGCGCTGAAGCGCGTCCGCAATGAAATGGGTCTGACCAATGTCGAACTGATGGTGCCGTTTGTGCGCACGGTTTCTGAGGCGGCGCGCGTCGTCGATCTGCTGGCGCGCCACGGGCTCAGGCGCGGCGAGTCACCTAACGGAGATGCTTCAGCGGCGCTCAAACTGATCATGATGTGCGAGCTGCCATCGAACGCGATCCTGGCGGATGCATTTTTGGCGCACTTCGACGGATTTTCAATCGGCTCAAACGATCTGACCCAACTCACGCTGGGCCTGGATCGAGACTCAGGGCTGGTTGCGGAAGCCTTCGATGAACGCGACCCGGCTGTTAAAGCGCTGCTTGAGTCCGCCATCGGTGCCTGCCGCCGCGCTGGAAAATATGTCGGAATCTGCGGCCAGGGCCCCTCTGATCACCCGGATCTCGCTGAGTGGCTGATGGAGCAGGGTATTGCATCGATTTCGCTGAACCCGGACACCGTGGTGGCCACCTGGCAGCGCCTGGCTGTCGGCGGGGCGAAGGCTTAACGACGAAGGCAGGGGGGCGGGTTGCCATCCGGTGCACTGATCCGCGAAAACGTCGCTGCACTTAAACTGCATGCGCCGTTTTCAGAAATGTCGGGCGCGGATGTCGAGTTCGTCGCCAGCCGGGCCCGACTTCAGTACTTCGCCGCGGGTGAGATTGTTCTTGAGCCAGGCGCAGAACTCGCGCCTGGCTGTTTTGTTGTTCGACAGGGGGCCGTTGAAGGAACGATGCCTGATCGGGCAGGCGGTGCGGTGGCGCCGCCTTTGGCGCTCGGCCCAGGCGATTTTTTCCCGATTGCAGCCCTGATGGGGTCACGCCCCCCGAGCACTCGCTATGTCGCAAGCTCGGATCTGTTCTGCTGGTTGCTGCCCCGCGAACATTTCGAAGCACTGCTCGCACGCAGCGCTGAATTTTCGGATTACTGCAACCGGCGGATGTCGGCGCTCATGGAGCTGTCGATGCAGGTTGTTCAGGCGCGCTATGCCGCGCAGAACGCACAGTGGCGCCTGATGAGCCAGCCGCTTCGCACAATGGTGGGGCGAGCCCCAATCGGCTGCGCGCCGGATACGCCGCTTGCCGAGGCCTTGGCGGTGATGGAACGCGAGGGCGTTGGGGCAATGCTGGTATTGAACCTTCCTGAATCGCGACCTCTGGGAATCTTCACTCGGCAGGATGTGATCGGCCGGATTGTGTTGCCTGAGCTGCCCCTGAGCACACCGATTTCGTCTGTCATGAGTCATCCGGTATCCACGCTTCCCACCAGCGCTACGGTAGCCGATGCCATGATGCTGATGGCCAGCCGGACGATTCGCCACGTTCCCATCGTTGAGGGCGGGATCGTGGTGGGCATGGTCACCGAGCGCGATCTGTTTGCGCTGCAGCGGCGCAATTTGCGGCAGCTAAGTGATGCGATCATCCAAGCCCGCGAGCCAGACCAGCTGGTAAGCGTCGCGGGTGACATTCGCGAATGGTCACGCTCGCTGGTTGCGCAGGGCGTTGCCGCGGATCACCTCACGCGGCTCATCAGCAAGATGAATGACCTGCTTGCCCAACGTCTCGTCGAGCTGCTGGCACAGACGGCTTCGATCAGGATGTCCGATTTCTGTTGGCTCGCGTTTGGAAGCGAGGGGCGGGAAGAGCAAACCATTGCCACCGACCAGGATAACGGCATCGTTTTCGACGACACAGCCGACAACGTGCTGCGATCCCAACTGCTTCAACTGGGCGAGGCTGTCAACGGATGGCTCGATCAATGCGGCTATCCGCTGTGCAAGGGCGGCATCATGGCGGGCAATCCCTCCTGCTGTCTCAGTGTGTCCGAATGGCGTGCCCGGTTCGAGCGATGGGTTTCGCAGGCAAGCCCTGAAGACCTGCTGAAGGCCAGTATTTTCTTTGACCTCAGACCGCTCGCCGGGCAGCTTGCGTTGGGCGAGCAGCTTCGGCAACAGATCGGGCCCATGGTGCAAAGCAGCCCCCGGTTCCAAAAGCTGATGAGCGACAACGCGCAACGCAGCGTTCCGCCGCGCTTTCTCGCTTCGGGGGTGCTTGGGGTGTTGCGATCCGAGTCAGAAACGGTGGATTTGAAGCTGCACGGCACCATGCCGATGGTCGATGTGGCGCGCCTGCTCTGCCTCGCTCATGGCATCACCGAATCAAGCACCGCTGCACGGCTTGAGGCGCTCATGTCTCAGGGCATCGTCAACCAGGCCGACGGCCGCAACTGGATCGACGCTTTCAATTTTCTTCAAGCATTGCGGCTGCGGGCACAACACATCGGCAGCCGCACCCCTGGCGGCAACGACAACCCCAACCGGATCGAACTCGACTCACTGTCGCCGCTTGACCGGCGGATTCTGATCGAGTCACTGCGTCAGGTTCGCAAAGCGCAGCAGCGCCTTGCTCTCGATTACCCATGAGCGCTTTACTGCGCGATATCTGGCGGTCCATTCAGGGGATGCTTCCGGGGGCCGGGTCGCCGCAAATCGAGCCCCGCTGGGTAGTGGTGGATGTGGAGACCACGGGCTTGGATGCCCAGACTGATTCGCTGCTCGCGATCGGTGCGGTGGCGCTGCGCCAGGAGGGCATTGATCCCGCGGACAGTTTTGAGGCGGTGCTCAGGCCGCCTGCCATTTCGTCCCGGGAAAATATACTGATTCATCGGATCGGGTCCCAGCAGCAGGCCGCTGGCGAGCCGGCGGAAGTCGCCTGTGAGCGGTTCCTCGCGTTTGTTGGCAACTCACCGCTGGTGGGCTATCACCTTTCGTTTGACCAGGCGTTTCTGTCCAGAGCGATGCGGGCCGCCGGTCTGACGGTGCCGCAACGTTGGCTGGATCTGGCAGAGCTCGCGCCCGCGCTTCATCCAACCGCGCAGGCGCGCTCGCTCGATGACTGGCTGGCATTGGTTGAAATCTCGGTCGCGGAACGCCACTCAGCGGTCAGCGACGCGCTGGCCACCGCAATGCTCTTCCAATGGTTACTGGCTAGTACCAAACCGTCCGAACGACATTTCAAGGCGCTTAAGCGCCTTGCGCGGTCGGCACGGTGGGTGGCACCGGCAAATCGGCGTTAGCAGTGCAAGCCCTCTAGCCATCGCGGCGGCGGTTGTTCTGCTTCATCAGCTGCGCGCGTTCACGCTGCCAATCCCGATCACGCTCGGCGTCTCGCTTGTCGTGCTGGCGTTTGCCTTTTGCAAGCCCCAGCGCAAGCTTGACCCTGCCGCGCGTGTAATGCAGATCCAGCGGGACCAGGGTGTAACCCGCCCGCTCAACCTTGCCAATCAGCTTGCGAATCTCTTCAGCCCGCATCAGAAGCTTGCGGGTACGAACTGGGTCTGGATGAATATGGGTGGACGCTTCGGGTAGGGCGGTGATGTGGGCGCCAATCATGAACAGTTCGGCCTGCCGCAGGATGACGTAGGCCTCCTTGATTTGCGCACGCCCGGCGCGGATGGCCTTGACCTCCCAGCCCTCAAGGGCGAGGCCCGCCTCAAAGCGCTCCTCGATCGAATAGTCGTGCAGGGCCTTTTTGTTCTGAATGATGCTCATGACAAAATCGCGACTCTTTCGATAACTGGGTGGCTGTTGGCAATGGCTGTCGTCAGGAAATCGGTGCTGCTGGCGCATCCCCGTGAACGCATGTTCGACCTGGTTGCGCGGGTTGAAGACTATCCGTCATTTTTACCCTGGTGCGGCGGTGCGTCGGTGGTAAGGCAGGCGGACGGATCAAATCTGGCAACTGTTGAGATTGCGTTTCGTGGGATTCGCCAGTCATTTTCGACCATCAACCGTCATCATCAGCCGGATTCGATCACGATGGAGTTGTCTCGGGGCCCTTTCAAAGCGCTGCACGGGACATGGAATTTCGTTCGGCTGCGAGACGACGCGTGTCGAGTCGAATTATCGCTCGAATATCAGTTCGGAGGCGGTTTGCTGGGCAAAGCCCTTGCGCCGGTGTTCGATCACATCGCAGCGACGATGGTCGACGCGTTCGTTGAGCGGGCCGATCAGCTGGAGGGTCAGCCATGAACGATCAGTCTGATTCCGGTGTGGTGTCGCAGACGATGGGCATTGAGATCGTCTGGATTGAGCGTGACGCCGACGGCCGATCTGGCGCTGCATCGCATCGGGTTGAACTCCCCACCGGGGCGACGGTCTCAGCAGCACTGAGCGCACTCGCACGTATTGATCTGGCCGATCACCTCGCAGCGGGCATGCTGTCGGTCGCTATTTTTGGTGAACACGCAACGCCCAACAGCGTGCTGCATGACGGCGACCGAATCGAGTTGCTCGGTCCTTTACTCGCTGACCCCAAAGCGTCCAGGGCCCGACGTGCTGAGGTGCAACGACGCCGACGGGGCGACGTTCGTTGGCAGCGACGTTGAAGCGGGCGGAAAGGGCGCGCACAAGGCCGCCGGTATAATTGCCTTTTGCCCGGTGAGGCCGCCATGCGATTGGTCAAGAAAGCGCTGACGTTTGATGACGTCCTTCTCGTTCCAGCGTTTTCGGACATCCTTCCTCGCGACACGTCGTTGCGAACCCGGTTCAGTCGCGACATCACACTGAATATCCCGCTGGTATCCGCGGCGATGGATACCGTGACTGAGTCCCGCCTGGCAATCGCCATTGCCCAGGAGGGCGGTATTGGCGTCGTTCACAAGAACCTGTCGCCGGCTCGCCAGGCCGAGGAAGTCGCGCGGGTGAAGCGCTACGAAACGGGCGTTTTGTCGGATCCAATCACGATTGATCCCGACATGAAGGTGTTGGACGTCATCAAGCTCACCCAGCACCATCGGATTTCCGGTCTGCCGGTTGTGCGCAGTGGCCAGGTCGTCGGTATCGTTACCAACCGGGATCTACGCTTTGAGACCCGGCTTGACGAGCCGGTGCGAAACATCATGACGCCGCGTGATCGCCTTGTCACCGTGCAGGAAGGCGCAACGCTCGACGAGGCGCAGCGCCTCATGCATCAACACCGCCTCGAGCGCGTGCTGGTGATTGGCGACAACTTCGAACTGAAGGGCCTCATCACCGTCAAGGATATTCTCAAGGCCACCGAGCATCCGCACGCCAGCAAGGACGCGCAGGGCAAGCTCAGAGTTGCCGCTGCGGTTGGCGTTGGTGGTGATGTTGAAGAGCGCGTGGCGCTGCTGGTACGGGCTGGGGTTGACGCCATTGTGGTCGATACCGCGCACGGGCATACGCGAGGGGTGCTCGACCGCGTGGGGGCCATCAAGCGCGCTTATCCAGCGCTGCAGGT
>Ga0169931_10008569_pt1 | contig 14903 bp, 17 predicted proteins | sample Kivu_15m_20L_FD_129675 | JGI IMG/M metagenome (GOLD analysis project Ga0169931, IMG submission 129675) | Freshwater microbial communities from Lake Kivu, Western Province, Rwanda to study Microbial Dark Matter (Phase II) - Kivu_15m_20L... | ecosystem: Environmental > Aquatic > Freshwater > Lake... | reverse complement strand
TAAGTATATATAATAATAAAATGATATTTATGCAAAATCAGGTACAACTTCCGGCACAAAATCATGTGGGAGACAAGTATGCATATAATCAAATGGTTAAAAATGATAAAAAAAATATAGATAAGAATGCATTAAAGCATACAAAATATATAGATAAAATATTACTAAAGAAAACTTTGGGAAATAAAAAAGATAATAAAAATTGATTAAATAAATTATTTTATGTAGTAGTTAATAAATGGTATTTTTAAAAGGACAAATAGTAATTCCTTCAGTAAACAAAATAGGGGATGATTATGCTTATAATCAAGTATGTAAGAGTGATAAAAAAAATATAGATAAAAATATTGTAAAACATAGTGAATATTTAGAAAAAGTATTAAAAGATAAATTATTTGATAATAAAAAGAATAAGAATAAATGAAATTAAAAAAATAATATAAATTAATATTTTTTTAATTAATCAGCGGTAACATGAGATAATCTAGAAAAAATAGAGCCAGGTTGTTGTGGTTCAGTAGGTTGATGAAAAAAAGTTATATCATTTGGAAGTGTAAAAGGAGTTTCAAAAATCGGAGAATTTTCTAAATAAGTATTTGAATTCATTTTATAATAATTGTATAAAATATTTAAAAATAAAAATATAAATATAATTTATAATGTCTAGTCAATATTCTGCATCAACTTTGGATGTTACTGCAACATATAACGGTGAACAATTTCCTTGTGAAATAACAAATGTAGCTTGGAATGGTCATAGTTTTAATGGTTCATTGGATGGTATTTCAATTTCTGGAACTGACAATAATGGTTCAATTGTAGCAACAGGACATTATTTTGATCATACTTATACTGCAAGTGGAATAGTGACAGGATGGAATTAAAAAAATATTATTTATATAAATAATTATAAATAATATATTAAAACCTAGAATTAAATATACTTTCTTCATTTGGAAATAAATTATCAATTTCAAGAAGAAATTCGTGTAAAGTTCGTAAAATAATAGAATGATGTTGATTTTTGAATTGGAGTTCAATAGTGTTTTCAACAAAATAAACAGCAATATGATTTTGAAAATAAGTTTCCCAAATATCAACTAATGCTTTATAATAAATTTTTATTTCATCAATTGTAGTAAAATAATTTTTATTAATGATATTATTAAAACGAAATATACATGTATTTAATTCTTTTAAGTAACAGTCTTTATAAGAATATTCACAAAATTGTTTAAATGTAAATTCTCGAATTCCTATTTGATTATGATGTTCATCACAATCACAAAAACAATCATAACTATAAATACCTGGTTCTATATTTTTTCTAGCCAATTTGCATTCAGTATGAATTTTTAAGTTATCGAATATATATTGAGATGGTAAACATACATCTAAATTTCGTAAATCATAACATAAATCATCAATTTCCATTATAATTTTTTATTACAATTATTTTATAATTTTTCGTTATTTTCAATTTTTTTATAATTAAAAAAGTATTTAAATTATGAATAATTTTTGTATTAATTTTATTGATTAAAAAGATTAAATAATATTTAAAATTGAATTATGAAATGATTTATATAGTAAAAAGGTTAAATTATATGGAATTAGTGGAATTATTGGACAAAGAGGATGTAAATATAATAGAATCATGTAAAAAATTTTATAAAGAGATTTATATAAGTTTGGATATAGTAAATAAAGAAGATGGATTTAATAAGAATATAATATTAAATAAATGTATAAAAATTGATAATATACCAAATACATTACAGGAAATAGGTAAAAGATATAATTATGTAAATAAAATAAAAAAATACTTAGAAAATAAAAATAGTGAATTTATTTATAAAATAAAATTTGATAAAGATAGTTTATTTGAGATATCAACATCAATAAAAATAAATGAATTATAAATATTTTAATTTGGGTTTAAGTTATTTTTACTAAATATATATTTTTATACGAGAACCCTTTTCAGTTAAAAAATATAACTTATTGAGAAACTCTAAGGGGGTGCATAGTATGCACTACCTTTTCATTTTCATTAAAATAGTAAATATGAGATTTTATATTACTCATTTCCAATATTTTACCAATGTTATTTGCATGAAATAATTGTTTTTTTTTTCACGCGACTTCAAGAGCAAATTTTTGCTCACCCAACCGGGTGACCAAACTTTTAAAATCTTTACTTTCTATCATGACTTCATTAGGAAAACTTGATTTTGAAGTAACAAAAGCAAAATATGTAGCTTATTTGCATGAAATAATTGTTTTTTGCTTTTAATATTAAAAACCAATATAAGTATTTAAATTTTAATATTAAAATATATGAATAAAAACCACACGATATATGGTGTTTAGTTGGAATAAGCCAAGCCACCCATACCGCTCATGATACGGAGAACATTGTAGTTGGTAGCATAGACACGGACCTTAGCAGTCTTGGTACCCTCAACAGTGGCGTTAGAGAGAACAAGCTGAAGGGTGGCATTGTCAATGCGGGAGAAGTTGCATGTGCCACTGGGCTGGTGTTCTTCAGGGCGAAGAGCGAAAGAGTAGACATTGATACCAGTGTCGGGAGTCTTGGTGTGGTGCTGGTAAGGCTGAACAAGGTCGAAGTAAGTTCCTTCACGCTCAGAGAAGCGGTCCTGACCGTTAAGCTGGAGCTTAGCAGTGACAACGGGGTTCTGACCCCAGCAGTGAAGAGCAAGAGAAGTCTCAGCCAAAACAAAGGTGCCGGCATCGCTGACACCAGAGTTGAAGTAGGGCCAGCCAGCACCTGGTCCTGGGGGAACAACACCAGGAGCAAAGTGAGTCTGGTCATAAGAATTATTTGCACTAAAAGCTGCGCCAGGGGCAAGGTGCCACCAGTCATAAGCAGTGACATCAACGGCACCGGCATCGTTGAAGAGACCAGAGCCATCAATGAATGAGTTAGTGGTAAGAGCAACAGAGTCGGGACCACCGAATGCGTGGATGGCATTGGGAAGAGCATCAACGGCATCAGTGTAGTTGAAGGGCTGAGCACCGAGAAGCTTGTAGAGAAGAGCGTTGCACTCAAGAGAAGAGCAATAGTCAACATTCTGGTCAGGCTGGACAACCCAGATGAGCTCCTTAACGGGGTGGTTAAAGTTGAGCTTGATCTTGTTGGAAGAAGAACCAACAGACTCGTCACCAGTGAACTGGAGCTGCTCAATCAAGTACTCGTGGGGGTTCTGAGCCATGCGTCTGCGCTCATCAGTGTCAAGGAAGACATAGTCGACATAGAGAGAAGCAGCAACGAGAGACTGGTTGTAAGCAGTGTTAACACGGCCACCCTCAGTAGCGCAGTTAGTGGTGTTGATGGAACCAACAGCCCACAAGCACTCATCGATGGGGCGGATATCAAGGTTGATCTTGACCTCGTGGTACTGAAGAGCAATCAAAGGAAGAGCAAGACCGGGGTTGCGGCAGTACCAGAACTGGAAGGGAACATAGAGAGTAGTCTCAGGGAGAGCATTGCGGGGAGCGCAAACCTGACGGGGAGCGTTAGCAGTGCAAGGGCCATCGACATTGTTGAAGGAGGGATCAGTGATAAAAGTCAACTCAGTGGTGTTGCCAACCATCTTGTAATAACCGGGCTGCTGGTCAACAGGGAGAGAGAGGTTGTTCCAGATGTGCATCCAGTCACCGTATTGGCGGTCAATGCGCTGACCACCGATCTCAACCTCAACCTGAGAAACAAGCTGCTCACCGGGGAAATCGAGCCAACGAGCATAAACACCAGCCTGAGCGGAACCCTTCATAGACTGATTGATCTCGGGGAGAGTAACCTGAAGGTAAGTGCGGTAGGCCAAATCACCATTACGAGAGATGGTGCAAGTGACACGACGACCGAAGTCAGCCTGACCGTTAAAAGTCTGCTCAATAGACTCCATAGCGAAGTTGGTGTATCTTTTGTAAGAAACTTTCCAGAAAGTGATTTGAGGGTTGCCCGTAAGATAAACATCCTGGGCTCCGTAAGCTACAAGTTGCATAAGACCTCCTGCCATTATATATTATAATATTGCTAAAGAAAAAAATTTTTGAAAAAAACTTAAATATAATTTTTTAATATTATTTTAAACAATTATATTTAAATACTTATTTTACTTCACATTCATTATTAAAATTTGTTCGCAAAAATGACACCAAATAATCATCAGAATATACTTCTTTCTTATTTTCATGTCTTTTGCTAAAAATATAACTATCTTCACTTTTTTTTATACTCCATCCATTCTCCAATGTATTTACTAAAAATAACATTAATAATATTTCATGCCTTAATTCTTTTGTTACTTTTTCTAATACAAGTTCATATAATTCCTCCTTTATCATTTTCTTTTTACATTTTTGCATTATCTTTTCTCTTAAATATTCTTCACTTATAATCTCTTTTTCTCTGTTATTTTTTAATATTATTCTATCACCTCTCTTCTTTATCTCATAATTTTTATCTAAATTATTTTTTATATATTTCATCTTGTAATACATCTGTATACTTATCTTTCCTTTATCTTCTAATTCCACTTTTATTGTTTCTTTCTCCATTTTAACTCTATTTTTTTATTAGAAAACAATAATTTATCTTAAACCATTTTATTTTTATTTATTTTTATTTATTAAATATTAAATAATTCTTAAATAATTATATATTATAATGCCTTCTTTTAAACATAAAACAAATAAAAAGATTATTGTTGACAAAAAAAGCATTATAACTCTTGATGGAAAACATAAAGAACTTCAATCTGAATTTGATTCTATAAAAAAAGAAATAATTCCCTCTCTTAAAAAAGAAAAAAATGAAATTCTTGAAAAACTTAAAAACTCTTCTCTCCCTATTCAAGACAAAATTGACCTTGAAGATAAATTATTTGAAATTAAAGAATCCATTAAAATCAATAATGCTAAAATAAAAAACTATTATTTAAATAATAGTAAATATATTTTTGATTATTTTGAAAATAAAAAAGAAATCACGCAAGGTACAAATAAAACAAAACTTCTTAATTCTTTTTTTAAAGTTGAAGAAGAAAATGATTCCAATAATCAAAATAAAATTAATGAAAATAATGTTCAAAAATATTTCTCTAATCTTGATGAAAATTATATTAATATTAATGATTACCTTTATTCAACCGATTTATGTCAATTTTGTTTTAAAGGTGAAATGATTCCTGTTGAACATGAAGGTATTATGGTTTGTAATGTTTGTTCTAAACAAATGATGTATCTTATTGAAAATGAAAAACCATCCTATAAAGAACCTCCTAAAGAAGCTTGTTTTTATGCTTATAAAAGAATTAATCATTTTAAAGAAATATTAGCTCAATTTCAAGCAAAAGAAACAACACAAATTCCTGAAGAAGTTCTTGAAAATATTAAAAATCAACTTCATAAAGAAAGAATTCCTTTATCTAAATTTACAAATATCAAAGCAAAAGAAGTTCTAAAAAAATTAGGTTATAATAAATATTATGAACATATTCCTTTTATTAAAGATAAATTGGGAATTAAACCTCCAATTATGACTCCTGAATTAGAAGAAACTTTATGTAGTTTATTTATGGAAATTCAAGGTCCTTATGCAAAATTTTGTCCGGATGACCGTGTTAATTTTCTTAATTACTATTACACTGTTTATAAATTATGTGAATTATTATCAAAAAATGAATTTTTACCTTATTTTCCTATGTTAAAAGATAAAGAAAAACGAATCGAACAAGATGAAATTTGGAAGAAAATTTGTGAAGAACTTAATTGGGTTTTTATTCCTACTCAGTAATAAATAAAATTATTTAATTATTATTTTATTTATTTTTTAAACTCTAAGAGGAGTGGGAAAACCAACAAGGTTAGCACCAATACCGAAACCAGCACCAGTACGAGCAGAAACTGCCAAACTGGGAACATAGACATCAAGGATAGCGAAGGTGGCAGCAGCAACCAAAGAAATCAACATAATTTCATCAAAATTCAAAGAACGCTTAGGAATAGAATAAGCGACAATAGCAACACACAAACCTTCAATAATATATTTAAGGAATCGCTTAAAGAGCTCACTAAAATCAACCATACCTCCAGACATTATTTATTATAAATACTATAAAGAAAAAAAACCAAATATAATTTGAATTTAAATTAACTTAAAATCAATTATTAACATAATTATATAATATGTCTCAAATACCTCAAGGAGTTACTATGAAAAATTTACCGAATGGTTCTGAAAATCCTAAATATATTGACCTTTTAGAAGAAGATAAACCTATTGCTGGACAAAAATTTGTATGTTTATCTTTTGTTTCACCAGAGCATATTTTGAAGCAAAAAGAGCATTTCTTTTTTGAAAATTTTATTAAGCAATGGGATTTTAAGAAGAGTTCAGAAAAATTTACTCAATTCCTAAATTTTATTAGTTATAAGTATAGTATTTCTTTTGATAAGCTAACCAGTGATTTTCAAGAGTTTGTGAAAGAGGAATATGATTCTATTTCTCAATCTTCTTTTGTTGATGACTATAAAACTTACATCGATATGAATGAAGAACTTCTTGAAGAAGAATTTGGTAAAACAAATCAATTTCAAACTTCTACTCGTGGTCTTAAAGTCCGTGGTGTTTTTCCTTCTCAATCTGAGGCTGAAGTTCGTTGTAAAATGCTTCGTGAAGTTGATCCAAATCATGATATTTATGTTGGTCAAGTTGGTATGTGGATTCCCTTCCATCCTGAAGCATATAAGACTGGTCGTGTTGAATATATGGAGGAGACTTTGAATCAGTTGATGGCTGAAAAGAAGAAGAATGAGGAGCAAGCAAAGGTTGAATTTGAGAAGCGTGTCAAAGAAACAAAGAAGAAGGCTATCGAAGAAAATATGAAGAAAGCCGAGGAATCTGGTAATAAATTAACTCAAACAATTAATGAAAAAGGAGAGCTTATTGGTATTGGTAATGTAACAACATTTGATGGTTTGGATGAGAATTCAACAATGGATGATGTGAAGAATTCGATGTTTGATGCAGAGAATGTAGTTTTAGATAAGAATTCAGACCATGGTTTATCAAAATTGACAGAACATCTTTCAATTACTCCATCGGATTCAATGGATAATGTTGATTAATTTTTAATCTCAGTTTATTATAATTACTATGATTAATTATAATAAAATAAAAAATATTTTAATTAATTTTATATTTGTTGTATTAATAAGTTATATATTATATTTATTATATTGGAAATGTAGTTATAAATTTAGATTGAAGAGAGAGTTTAATAAATTAAAAGAAAGAGGATGGAATATGGTAAATTATGATATACTTTATTTACAAAAGGTAAAAAGAAAACACATAATGAATTTTAAAAAATTAAATAATAAAGTGAATAAATGGAGAAATAGAAATGCAATAGGAGTATTATTGGATGATAGTAAATTTATTGTATTAGATTTTGATTATAAAGATACAATACAAAGTCCGGAAGAAATTAGACAAATGATGCCTATAAATACGATTATAGAAAAGACGCCGAATGGGTATCATTATTATTTTCAAAATGATTTACAAGTTCCAATACATTCAGTAATACAAATTAGTTATAATGATGTAAAAATATCATTAGATATATTAGGTAGGGACCATTTAATCATAGTGAGTCCAACATGTATAAATAATAAAGAATACAAATGGATAAATAGTCCATATGATACACAATTTGCGAAATTATCAAATTACAGATGGATAATAGATTTAATGAAAAATAAGAAACCTTTTAAGAAGATGTTTGAGAATGTAGAATTTAAGGTATCATTAAAAAATAGTTTATTTATCATAGATGATATAAATATAGAGAATGATTTACGATTTAAATTTGGAAATACAAAGACTTATCAATCAAAAATGAAATTATTGAATGGGATGTTTTATAATTTTGATGATAATTATTATTTTTTTACGAATGAAAGTTTTAATGAAATAAAATATAAAAAAAATATAATAAATGAATTAGAAAAACAAATAAATAAATTACAAATAGAGTCAATAATAAATTTAAATATTTATTATAGTAATAATATAAAAAAAAACAAGATAGTTCAGATAAACAAATGTATGGTAGAAAATTATTATAATTTATCAAATTTAAATGGTACATATGTATCAAGTGATAATGTATTAATAAAAACAAATTTTTTGACATATGAGCCATTAATAATAAGAAAAAATAACAATGAAGAAATAAAAGATAATAGAATATATGGAGGAGAGGGGGGATATATAACGATGATGTTATCAAATAGGATGAATGTACCTTGTATATGTATGGGGATAATAATAAATAAAAATAAGGAAGAGATACAGAATACAAGTGCGCAATTAACAAATTATATATTTAATCATTTTTAAGTATTTAAATTCTTGTTATGTTTTTGAACAGTCATTAAAATTCTTGTTATGTTTTTAAGTTGTTTTAAAATAGTTAGTAACCAACCGATACCTAAGTATTTAAATTAGGATAGAATTTGAACAGTCATTAAAATTCTTGTTATGTTTTTAAGTTGTTTTAAAATAGTTAGTAACCAACCGATACCTAAGTATTTGAATTAGGATAGAATTAGGATAGAATTTGGATAGAATTTGAACAGTCATTAAAATTCTTGTTATGTTTTTAAGTTATTTTAATATATATAGTTAGTAACCACCACAACATTTATCATTACATATTTATATTTTTTCATATACATATGTAACCCTACCATCGTGCCGTTTTTTTTACTTTGATTGTCGGACCTTGCCCTCTCTTTTTTACTGTATTCGGGTCATATTGCTCTTCCTCTTCATCTGAATGAATATCCTTTGACATCTCCCAAAACTCCTTCGCACCTAACTTAAATGGCCCATGCGTTTGCGCCTTATACCAAAATATTTGGTCCTGCAACTTATTCGACTTCGCATTATTGTTTATCACTAAACACTCAAAATTCTCCGTACATTGGTCCATCACTTGACAAAAACTCTCAAATGTCGGAAACATTCCCGCATAATTCTCATATATCCTTTTCCTATTCCCTATATACGGCTCTCTCAATATAAATACATAATCTATATTCGTTCTTAAATTCGGCGGAATTCCTAATGGATACTGCATCGTTATTACTAACATTATCTTCCAATGACGACCATTCATAAATAATAACCTCATCATTGTATCCTTCGTCCATTTATTATCAAATAAACAATCATCTAACACCACAAATGTTCTCGGATCTATCGTCGTCCTTTTATATGTCTCCATCTCCTTTTTCACCTGCTTCAATACCGCCTTTTGCCTTTTTAATATATTCTCTATTATCGCTGTATTATATGCATCATGAATAAATAACTTCGGCACATGCTCCCCAAAAAAACCATTCCCCGCCTCTGTTCCTGATATCACCGTACCTATCGGAATATCCTGATGATAATACATCAAATCTTTTACTAAAAAACTTTTACCAGTATCACGACGACCTATTAAAACTATCACAGGACCTTTGTTTTCATCTGGTCTAAAACTAATAGAACGCATATCAAATTTTGTTAATTGCAAATTTTGACTCATTTATATTTTATTATTTTATATTTTAATACAAAATAAATATTTATATACTTACGCAAATTCATATTTAAGTTTAAAATATTTTAAAAATATGTTTTTTATTATTTAAATATGGATATTGAATCTTCTATTGTACAAAATAATTCCAATTCTTTTTCTTTATATTATAGAAAAAATAACAATAGTTCTTTATTCACTTCTTTAGAAAATTCTTCTTTTAAACTTTCAAAACTTCAAAATTATATACCCATCTATAATGTTTTCTTTAATTTTATTTTTAATAATTTTAATTCTATTAATTTAAATTCTAGATTCTTTATTAAATCTTTACTATCTGTTCATAATGATAATTCTATGACTGGAACTGTTTCTGATTCTCAAACGAATACTGATAATATTCAAAAAAATATATTTTTAAAATTTTCTCCACTTATTGAACCTGTAAAATATTTATCCGGCAAATTTGAAAATTCTCCAATTTATTATCTTAATACACCTTCTTTTAATAATTTATGGGGAGATTCCGACCATAAATCATGTGACCCTTTTAATTCATCTTATGTTGATGGACTTTTTTCCTATTTAAGTAGTCAAATGTTACATAAACATGATATTATTCATGGATTAGATTTTTATGGATTATTTATAGGAAAACAAGAAAAATTTAAAGTTAATATTATTGATGATATTGAATATTTGGAAAAAACACCATTCTTTAATAAAAATAAAAATATTTTATTTGATATTGATGATTCTTGGTTTACTCAAAAATATAAAAATGATACCAGAGAAAATAAATCTAGACTTTTTATTAATTCTGATAATGATATTACTGAATTACAATTTGATAATTTAGATACTGATTATGAAAATGTTTTTATTCAAACTAACGATGATTTACCAATTAATAATCTTACTATTCATGAATTAGATGGTATTATTCATGAACTTGATGATTTTATTCAAGAAACTGAATGTATTTTTGAAAATAAAGAAATACATATTGAGGATAAATGTTCAACAAGTTCTTGTTCATCAAGGTGTTCTTATACAACTGAAGATGAATCTGAAAATGATGATGATTGTAAAATGGAAATTGATGAGGTTCCTGATTATGTAAAAAAAGATGAGGAAGAATTACAAAATACAATTTCCGAAGTAATGGATGAAGATAATGAAGATGATTATGAAGATGATTATGAAGATGAGGAAGATTTATTTGCCTATTTACATAATTTTCCGGTTTCAGTTATTATGTTGGAAAAATGTGATAATACATTAGATTCATTAATGATGGATGAAGAATTCGAAATGTCAGATGATGAATGGAAATCTGCATTAATCCAAGTTATTATGACATTATTAATTTATCAAAAAATGTTTCATTTTACACATAATGATTTACATACAAATAATATTATGTTTATTAAAACAGAAAAACAATTTATTTATTATTACTATAATAAGAAGTATTATAGAGTGCCTACTTATGGAAAGATTTTTAAAATTATCGATTTTGGAAGAGCGATTTATAAATTTAAAGGAAAAATAATTTGTAGTGATAGTTTTGGTCCAAATGGTGATGCAACTACACAATATAATTGTGAACCATATTTCAATGAAAATAAACCTAGATTAGACCCCAATTATAGTTTTGATTTATGTCGTCTTGGATGTTCATTATTTGATTATTTTATAGATGATTTGAGAGATATAAAAAAAATGTGTAAAGAGAGTGATTTAATTAAACTAGTTGTAGAATGGGTTACTGATGATAATGATAGAAATATTTTATATAAAATGAATGGTGAGGAGCGTTATCCTGATTTTAAATTATATAAGATGATTGCGAGAAATGTACATAATCATACACCTCAAAATCAATTAAAGAAGAAAATATTTGCTGACTTTGAGATACCTAAGAAAAAAATAAAGAAAGAACATAAGATAATGAATATTGATGAATTGCCATCTTATGTTGATTTATTTTGAAAACAAATATAAGAATTAAGGTAAGAAGCAAAAATAACCCAAATTAAGTAAGGGATAAGTAAATAAGCAGATAATTTATTCATTTTATAAAATTCTCTAATAGTTAAAATAATAAAAAATAAAAGTAAAATAGTAATAATAAAAGAAAAACATATTTTTTTATAAGAAAAGAAAATTGTAGTCCAAGATAGATTTAAAAGTAATTGAATAATAAAATAATAAAATCCATAAGAAAGGAATTTTTTAGATGATGTAAAGAATAGATAAAAACTAAGAAAAATCATGAAATAAAGGATAGGCCAAACAAAAGAAAAAGTCCAGCTGGGAGGAGTAAGTGGTGATTTTCTAAGAGAAGAATACCAATTTTTATTATATTGCATATATATTTTATAAAAATATTAATAAAATATATAATAAAAAATGATAGATTTTTTTATGTTACTAAAGACTATACCTATTTTATTTATATTGTATTTACATATAATACAAAAAATTCAATTACCATTATGGGTTTTAATTTTATTAATAATAGGTTCATTTGGTATTACAATTGTTCATGGAATGAGATTTAATATGAATTATGTAATGCATAATGGGTATAATTTATTAATCGTAGTTTTTGGAATGATTGCATTAAGTAAGTCTATGAGAAAATAGGAGAATAATAAAACAAAACAATATAAAGATATTATGTTATAAAGTTAGTTTCTCTAATTTTAAATACTTTTCATCATTTAAGTAGTTAAAATTAAAATACTTATATTTAAATAAAATAAATTATTATTTAATAATTGTTTTATAAATAATTAATAAACTATTATTTATTTTATTTTTATTTTTATTTTATGGAAATCTCTTGAAGCTTATAAAAAATTAAAAAAATATTCTACTTTTTTGTTTCAAAAAATCTTTTCTCTTTTTTGTACCAACTCTTTTCCTATTTTTTCATAAGATTTGAGAGATTTGTTTAAATATAAAAATAAATATGTATTCTTTTATTTATGTACAATATTTATTACAATTCCAATTTTAAATAAAAATTATTTTATTCTTATATTAGTATTTAAAATTCATTATATTATATTATATTATATTTCAAAACTACTTAAAAATATCTACAGTATTTTAATGATTTTCCTTTTTCCATATATCCCCCAAACCTTGCACCTTTGCACATTTATTATATTTCAAAACTACTTAAAAATATCTACAGTATTTTAATGACTTTCCTTTTTCCATATATCCCCCAAACCTTGCACCTTGTCTATATCACATTGCCCCGCAAAATGAATAAAATAATTATACCTTACACATCTATCCAGCGTTAAATCCTTATTATAATACTTGTATAATGCCCATACTACATTAAATTCATTCGGTATTATTTCTACCATATTTCTCACTTGCAACTCATATCCTATACTCGCTTGCTCTATATGAAAACTTCTTTTACTTCCTTTTAACCTTCTCACATACTTCTCAAATATTTCTCTTAACATCTTTCCATGCTCCCTCGGCTCCATCACCAATACACCCGTATTTAATAACTTATCCGTCTTTATCTCAAACCCATTCTCCCTATAATATTCCTCCGCATTCTTTATCCAAGCTCCTACCTTTTTTGCCTCCTCACCCATTCTTACCCTCTTATCCGGCTGATTAAACTCATCCACTATCCCTATCTTCCCTTTGTAATTCATATAATCATGCAACGATGGCGATTTACTATTTATTAATATATCCGCATCCACATATATTATTATATCATAATTATATGACCAATCCTGGTCACATACTAATATCTTGTTTATACTTATCGCCTCCTTATATTCGTATTTTTTTTCTAATAACTCTGTTATCACCTTAAAATCATAATTATTCTTTCTAGCATAATTCTCATGACTCTCTCTAAATAATTCATTATACCTTTTTAAATATTTCTCACCTATCGCTATAGTTATTAATAATACTCTCATTAATAACTATTTGTATTTTAAAAACCCGGACTATCCGTAAATGCATCCGGCACTGTTGGCTTTACACTTACATCCTTACTAAATTGCGCCAATAAATAATATCCTAATACACATGATATAAATACCATCAATCCATCCCTTATTAATGTCTTCAATGGCTTCGCCTCATTATTCACAAATCTCATCTCTATAAACTTCGCTAAAATAAATAAAATACTTATTACACCCGCAAATAAAAATATATTTTCCATTTACATTATACTCTAATAATCTATTCCTCTTTTTTACGAATTTTTTTATTTCTCTAAATCCTTTCTATATATATTCCTAAAATCATTATTAATCCTATCACTACACCTCCCACCACCAATGTACTATTCTCCATTTACTATTTATTCCTATTTTCTTTTTATATCATTTATTAAAAACTTACTTCCTCTAATAATGGTATCGCATCTATATTTATCTCCCCAACACCATCTTCACTCGGCATATCATCTATTGTTAATTTTATCTCTTCTCCTATCTTTAATTTACCAAACCCCTCATCATCCTCATCTTCCTCATCCTCCTCCTCTATATCTAAATCACTCAACTCATCCGCCTCTATTGATATTACCTTGTTATCCATTAAATTAAAACTTACATTTGATGATGCATTCTCCGCCTTTATTTGCTCTATGTTTATCGGTAATTCCTCCTTCTTTTCTTCCTGCCTCTTTTCCTCCTCCCTCTTCTCCTCTTTCATCTCTACACTTCCCTTCTCCTCTATATCCTCCTTACCATCTATTACTGGCTCTTCCCCTATTATTTCCTCCTTCTCTTGCACATCTGTTGCCTCTTCTACCGTCTCATCCATATATAATTTTAATAAATTCTCTACTGGAATATTATCTCTTATCGTCTGTAATATACATTCTCTTACTATTAATTCTAATTCTCTTGTATTTCTTTGTACTTGTAATGATTTCACATTTACTTCAAATAAATACACATTTGTATACACTTTTCGTGCTACATTTATATAAACATTATGAATAAAATCATCCAATGATGGTACATCTATATTTACTTTTTTTTGCTTTTGACCTACACGCATACATGATAACATCTTTAATTGAATTATATGTACACAAGTAATTAAATCATCAATATAAGCACAATTACTTTTTTCCTTAATACGATTACATTCATTTTTTATAATTGTTGGATTCCACTTAGGTACTCTCGTTAAAAAATTCTGAAATGTCATTAAATATTTTGCTTTTTCATCATTTTCTACACATAATTTCCATGATTCCTGAAATAT
>Ga0169931_10008568_pt1 | contig 14903 bp, 29 predicted proteins | sample Kivu_15m_20L_FD_129675 | JGI IMG/M metagenome (GOLD analysis project Ga0169931, IMG submission 129675) | Freshwater microbial communities from Lake Kivu, Western Province, Rwanda to study Microbial Dark Matter (Phase II) - Kivu_15m_20L... | ecosystem: Environmental > Aquatic > Freshwater > Lake... | reverse complement strand
CAAAACATTGCAACAGATCGTCCTTACCAGGCTCCTCATTCGTACATCTCAGAATTTTCCAAGAGCTCGCTATGCGATTTCCTCGTCGTTCCATCTCCTCAAAGAACAGCCCGCCCGTTTCCGAGCGAAGACTTCAAATGTACGATTATCGCAAACCCGAAGTCAAGAAAGAATCAATCCACCTTCGGATTTTCCGATGAGGCATCCGCCTCAGACGTCTGGGGAGCGTCCACGCCCCCCCCATCACCACCGGATGTCGCGGCCGCCTCGACGACCGGAGCCGTAACCGCCTTCGGCTTGCCACTGGCTCCACGACGCGTACGCTTCTTCTTCTTCGACACGTCTCCCGGTTGAACATCATTGTAATCCACCAATTCGATCACGGCGCGTTCAGCCGAATCGCCGACCCGCAGTCCAACCCGAACCACTCGGGTGTACCCCCCCGGCCGGTCACCGACCTTCGGCCCGATCTCATCGAACAGTTTGCTGACCGTCTTGTTGTCTTGCAAAAACGAGAAGACCTCCCGACGGTTGTGCATCGTGTCTTCCTTGCCGCGCGTGATGAGCGGCTCCACATACCTGCGCAATTCCTTCGCCTTCGGTAGGGTGGTCACAATCCGGTTGTGCGTCAGAAGGGCGATGCACAAGGAGCGCATCGTCGCCTTCTTATGCGAAGCGGTACGGCCTAATTTGCCGCCTTTGACTTGATGTCGCATGATGGTCGCGTCTAATGGTTACTTGTCCAGATACTTGGCGATGTCCATGCCGAAGTACAGATTCTTTTCCTCGATCACCTCGGTCAACTCCGCCAACGACTTGCGTCCGAAATTCCGGAACTTCAGGAGCTCCGACTCATTCTTCGACACCAGTTCCGCGATCGAATTGATGTTCGCCGATTTCAGACAGTTGTACGCCCTGACACTCAGATTCAAATCCTCGATGCTGGTGCGAAGCAGGGATGCGACGCGAACTTTCTCCGAATCGACCTCGTCCTCCTCTTTGCGGAAAGGCTCATCGATGCGTTCCGTGATGAATTTCTCGATATGGTCTTTCAGGATGCGGCCGGCGATGGTCAACGCTTCCTTCGGATTCACCGAGCCATCGGTGTCCACTTCCAAGACCAGCTTCTCGTAGTCGGTCCGTTGACCCACGCGCACATTCTCGATCGTGTATTTGACCGCTTTGATTGGTGTGAAAATCGCGTCCACCGGTATCAGATTCACATCGTTCTCGTCTTCGGAGACGTTGTCGTCTGATGTGACGTATCCTTTCCCACGCCCCATCCGCAACTCCATGTCCAATTCGGCATCCGGAGAGAGGGTGGCGATGTGATGGCCTTTGTTGAGCACCGTGAACTCGGCGGTCGCCCCCGTGATGTCCGCGGCCGTCAGGTTTCCAGGACCCTTCTTGCGAACTCGGATCACCCCGGTGCTCTGGTCAACCTGTTTGAACCGCACACCTTTCAGATTCAGGATGATGTTGTAGATATCTTCGGCGACACCCTTGATTGTGGCGAATTCGTGCTCCACTCCAGCGATTTTGACGGCCGTTATGGCTGTCCCTGGAAGGGACGAGAGCAATACGCGGCGGAACGAGTTTCCGATCGTCACGCCATAGCCGCGTTCCAACGGCTGAAGGATGAACCGGCCGTAGGTGTCGTTCACCACGTCCACAACCAGACTGTCAGGCATTTGCAGATTGTTCGTACTCATATGGTCTTATGGTTCGGGATGGTGGACGTTATTTCGAGTACAGCTCGACAATCAGCTGCACATTGATGTTTTCCGGGATCTCCTCGATGGCTGGCAGGGTCAGCAATTTGCCGCTCATCAGTTTGCGATCAACCTCCAGCCACTTGTACCGCTTCCGGCCGGCGTTGTCCAACGATTCGTTGACCATCTCCAGTGAGCGCGATTTCGGGCGGATCGACACCACATCGCCAGGACGCAAGGTGTACGACGGAATATTCACCAACTCTCCGTTCACGGCGATATGCCGATGCGTCACCATCTGGCGGGCCTGTCTGCGTGTGCTCGCGAATCCAAGTCGGAAAACCGTGTTGTCCAAACGCGCTTCAAGCATCTGCAACAGGTTTTCGCCGGTCACACCTTGTTTGGCGCTCGCTTTTTCAAACAAATTCCGGAATTGACGCTCCAGAAGACCGTAGGTGTATTTCGCCTTCTGCTTCTGCTCCAACTGGACGGCGTATTCCGACTTCTTCGTGAAGCGGCTGCGGCCATGCTGGCCGGGACCGTAGGGTTTGCGCTCCAGTGCCTTGCTCTGCCCGAAGATGGGCTCGCGGAAACGGCGGGATTTCTTTTGCTTGGGACCAGTATAACGTGCCATGGGAATTAAACTCTTCTGCGTTTGGGAGGGCGGCAGCCGTTGTGGGGTATCGGTGTCGTGTCTTTGATCGTGCTGACTTCCAAGCCGGATGTTGCCAAGGCGCGGATAGCCGCTTCCCGACCCGATCCTGGCCCTTTCACGAACACGTTCACCTTGCGCAACCCCATGTCGAACGCGTCTTTCGCCGCGTTCTCCGCGCTCAATTGCGCGGCATAGGGCGTATTCTTACGCGAACCCTTGAACCCTTGCTTGCCGGCTGTCGACCACGACAGCACGTTCCCGTTCAGGTCTGTGATGGTCACGAGCACATTGTTGAAAGTCGCCTTTATGTACACGTACCCGTTCGGGTCGCCAAGCGTCTTCTTTTTGCGTTTTGCGGCAGTTGCGGCCGCTTTGGTCTGTCTTTTAGCCATATCGGTTTGTGACGTTCAATTACTTCTTGGCAGGCGCTTTTTTCTTGCCGGCAACCGTTCTGCGGCGGCCCTTGCGCGTGCGTGCATTGGTTTTGGTGCGTTGACCGCGCACGGGCAGGCCCTTGCGATGCCGGAGGCCCCGGTAACAGCCGATGTCCATCAACCGTTTGATCGCGGAAGACACCTCGGCACGAAGCGCACCCTCGAGCTTGTACTCGGCTTCCAACAGTTTACGGATTTGCTGCACCTGGTCATCCGTCCATGCGCCAACGCGGACATCCTTGTCGATGCCCAATTTCCCCAGGATCTCATTCGCCCGGGAACGGCCGATTCCGAAGATGTAGGTCAACCCCACTTCTCCGCGTTTGTCTTTCGGTAAATCGATTCCAGCAAGTCGTGCCATATGGGTCCGGATTATCCTTGACGTTGTTTATGCCGAGGGTTTGTTTTGTTGATCACGTAGATCTTTCCCTTCCGACGGACGATCTTGTCGTCGGCGCTACGCTTTTTCACAGAAGCTTTCGTTTTCATCGACGTCCTTACTTCCAGGTTATTTGAAACGGTAGGTGATCCGACCCTTGCTCAGGTCATAGGGAGACATCTCCACCGTGACCCGGTCTCCCGGTAGGATCTTGATATAATACATGCGCATCTTGCCCGACACATGCGCCAGCAATTCGTGCCCGTTGTCCAGCTTCACGATGAATTGCGCGTTGGGCAGCGCCTCCACAATCGTGCCGTCCTGCTTGATGGCGTCTTGCTTAGCCATGGGCACCAACCAGGTCTATGGGGGTTTTGGTAATCTCCTCAATATACTCAAACGTGCTGAGTATCTCGGCGGCACCGTCGCGCACGAGAATGTCGTGCTCGTAATGTGCCGCCATCGATCCGTCGGAGGTCTTCACCGTCCAACCGTCGTTCATGAAGCTCACTTTCCAGGAACCCATCGTGACCATGGGTTCGATGGCCAGCGTCATGCCCGCACGAAGCCGAGCACCTGATCCGGACTTTCCGAAATTCGGCACCGAGGGTTCCTCATGCAGGTTGCGTCCGACACCATGGCCCGTGAGGTCGCGAACCACACCGAAACCCGATGCCTCGCAATGCTCCTGGACCGCCTGACCGATATCACCCACCGAATTCCCATGTACCGCCGCGGCGATTCCTTTGTACAAGGACTCGCAGGTGGTGGTCAGGAAACGTTTGGTGGCTTCATCCACGCCACCGACGGCGAAGGTGTATGCGGCATCGCCGAAGTACCCCCGCAGGTTCACACCGCAATCGATCGAGACGATGTCGCCATCTTCGAGTTCGTACGCACCCGGAATACCATGCACAACCGTATCATTCACGCTCACGCACAGAGTGGCCGGAAACGGATTCCGCGACGGCCCATAGCCCTTGAACGCGGGAACGCCGTCATGTTTGCGGATGAAATCCTCGGCGATGCGGTCGAGATCACCCGTTCGGACTCCCGGACGCACCGACTTCGCGACTTCCGCGAGGGTGCGGGAGACCAACCGGGCGCTTTCGCGAATCCCGTGGATTTCCGGTTCACTCTTCAAATACACCATCAGATGCGCCGCCGTCCTTTGATCCGGCCACTCTTCATGAATCCGTCGTAATGACGCATCATCAGGTGGCTCTCGATCTGTTGAAGGGTATCCAGGGCCACGCCGACCAGGATCAGAAGGCTGGTGCCGCCGAAGAACATGGCGAAACCGGGTGTAACGCCGATCCGGGTCACAATGGCCGGCAGGATGGCGATGAGGGCCAGCAGCACCGATCCGGGCAGGGTCATCCGCGTCAGGATGGAATCGATGAATTCAATGGTCGGTTTGCCCGGGCGCACGCCAGGGATGAAACCGCCCTGCCGCTTCATGGTATCGGCCATCTCTTTCGGATTGATCACAATCGCCGTGTAGAAGTAGGTGAAAAAGACGCAGATCAGGGCGAACACGATGGAGTAGGTCACTCCGGTGAAATCGCTGGCCCATGCCGTCAGGAATCGGACCGCTTCGCTGTCCGGGAAAAACGTGCCGATCGTGCTCGGAATGAACATGATGGATTGCGCGAAGATGATCGGCATGACTCCGGCGGCATTCACCCGGAGCGGCAGATATTGCGTCGTTCCGCCATACACCTTCCGCCCGACCACACGCTTGGCATACTGGACGGGAATCCGCCGCTGACCCTGGGTCATGGCTACCACACCGGCTGTGATGAGCCCGAGCGCCACGATTTCGGCTATCACGATGAAGGGATTTCCCTTGGTCGTGACCTCGTTCACCAGATTGGTCGGCAGCGCCGCGATGATGCCGATCATGATCAGCAGGGAGATGCCGTTGCCGATGCCTCGCTCGGTGATCCGCTCTCCAAGCCACATCACGAAGATGGTGCCGGCCGTCAGGACGATCATGCTCGTGATGATGAAGACCGTGTTGCTGACCACAATCGCATTCGGAGAGCTCGACATCAGGTTGATGGCGAAACCGATGGCCTGCACCATGGTGATGCCGACCGTGCCATAACGGGTCAGCTGGTTGATCTTGCGACGACCCTCCTCGCCCTCGCGCTGCATCTTTTGGAAATAGGGCACGACGGCCCCCATCAGCTGGATGATGATGGAGGCGGTGATGTAAGGCATGATGCCCAGCGCGAACACACCGGCACGCGCGAAAGCCCCACCCACGAACAGGTCGAACAAGCCAAGAAGATCCGTCGGCCGGCCCGTGCTCTGCACCAACATGGACGCGTCCACCCCCGGTATGGTGATGAAGGTGCCGATGCGGAACGCGATCAGGATGCCGACCGTATACAGGATCCGGTCACGAAGCTCCTCGATCCGGAACATGTTTCGGATGTTCTCGACGAAGCTCATGCGATCACCGTGGCGGCGCCGCCGGCCTGTTGAAGTTTCTCGATGGCGCTGGCACTGAAGGCATGCGCCTCAACCGCGAAGGCCTTGGTCACCTCACCACGGGCCAGCACCTTCACCGGTGTGCCTTTTTCGGCCAGACCGGCGCTGAGCAGATCCGCCAGGGTGATGGTCGTTCCCAATTTGCCAGCCGCATGGAAGGTCTCGATCGTGGACAGGTTCAAAACCGTATACTCGGTACGGAAGGGGTTCTTGAACCCGAATTTGGGTATGCGGCGGATCAATGGCATCTGGCCGCCTTCGAAACCACGCTTGCGATTGTAGCCGGAGATGGCCTTCTGCCCCTTGTGCCCCTTGCCGGATTGTTGACCCAGACCGGAGCCTTCGCCACGTCCCAGACGCTTGCGCGTTTTTTGGTTCGGCTTCGGAGCGACGAGGTTATGGAGTTTCATGAGTTCGGATGGATAGAGGGTTAGCCTTCAAACACGTTGCGAAGCGACACGCCGCGCCGCTGGGCGATCTCGGACGGATCCACCAACTGCCTGAGGGCATCCATGGTCGCCTTCACCATGTTGTGGGGGTTCGAGGAACCCAAGGATTTGGACAGGATGTTGTGGAAACCGGCGCTTTCCAGCACGGCCTTCACCGCACCGCCCGCGATCACACCCGTACCTTCGGAGGCCGGAAGCAAGAGCACGCGGCCGGCACCGCATTTGCCTGTAACCGGGAAATGCACCGTGCCGCCCTTGGCGATGGGAACCCGGATCAGATTCTTCTTGGCATCGTCGTTGCCCTTCTGGATCGCGTCGGATACTTCCTTCGCTTTGCCGAGGCCTTCACCCACGACGCCGTCCTTGTTTCCGACGACCACGATGGATGTGAAACTGAACCGGCGACCACCTTTCACCACCTTGGCCACACGGTTCACGTGCACCAGGCGCTCTTCCAAGGTCAGTTCACCCGGTTTGATGTTGTACTGTCTTCTTCTGATTTTCGGCATACGTCCTCTGGTTGGGCTTAAAACTGTAATCCGCCTTCACGCGCACCATCGGCCGCGGCTTTCACCTGACCGTGGTACAAATACCCGCCGCGATCGAATACCACCGCGGAAATGCCGGCCTCCTGGGCTTTCGCCCCCAGATGCTTGCCGACAATGGCGGCGCGCTCGATTCCGGTCTTTCCAACCAGGTCGGCCTTGATCTCCTGGCTGAGGCTGGACGCGGCGGCCAGAGTCCGGCCCTCCGTATCGTCTACGACCGCGAGATAGATGTGCTTGGAACTGCGGAATACCGCCAGACGCGGACGCGCCGTCGTTCCCGAGATTTTGGAACGGATGCGCCGTTTGATCTTGGCACGCCGTTCGATGGAAGTGGTCTTGCTCATGTGTGATTCCGATTAACGGGTTAACGTCCTGCCGATTTTCCGGCCTTCTTGCGGACCACCTCGTCGATGTAGCGGATCCCTTTACCCTTGTACGGCTCGGGTTTGCGCAACGACCGGATCTTGGCGGCCACCTGGCCCACAAGCTCCTTGTCGGAACCCGTCACGATGATGCGCGGGTTCTTGCTCGTCTTGGTGTCCACATCCAGCGTGATGCCGGTCGGCGGTACGAAATAATAGGGGTGGGAGTAGCCAAGGGCCAGTTCCAACACGGATCCGTTCATCGACGCACGATAGCCAACGCCAATGATTTCCAGTTCCTTCCTGAATCCGTCCGTAACTCCCGTCACGAGGTTCTGGATCAAGGCCCGGTACAAGCCGTGAAGCGCACGGAAACGTTTCTCATCCGATGAGCGGCTGACTCGGATCTCACCACCGTCATGCACAACGGTGATCGCCGGATCCACCTTCACGCTCAACTGTCCTTTGCTCCCTTTCACCGTGACCAGATTGTCCGGGGAAATGGTGACGGCCACATTCGAAGCGACCGTTACGGGAAGTTTGCCAATACGAGACATGCTGTTCTTCCTCGATTTAGTATACAGTGCAGATGACTTCGCCGCCCACATTCAACTTGCGGGCTTCCTTGTCGGTCATCACACCTTGGGATGTGGTCAAAATGGCGATACCGAGACCGTTCAGAACACGTGGCACCTCGTCGGATGGCGAGTACGCACGCAAACCGGGCTTGGAGACGCGTTCAATGTGGCGGATGACGGAGTGGCCGTATTGGTCGTATTTCAGAAACACGCGGATCAGGCCCTGTTTGCCATCATCGATATCCATGTAATTCTGAATGTAGCCCTTGTCGAGCAGGATCTTCGTGATGGCCCGCTTCAACTTGGAAGCGGGAATATCCACACGACGATGCCCGGCTTGCTGCGCATTCCGAATACGGGTCAGATAGTCTGCGATCGGATCAGTCATGATTGGGATGGGATTGTTGGGTTACCAGCTCGATTTCTTCACTCCGGGAATCTTGCCATCGAGGGCCAATTCACGGAATTTGATTCGGGAGATGCCGTAATGGCCGACGAAGCCTTTGCCACGGCCCGTCAGGGAGCACCGGTTGCGGATCCGCGTCGGGCTCGCATTGCGCGGAAGCTTGTGAAGGGCTTCGTAATCGCCGGCTTCCTTGAGAGCGGCGCGTTTCTTGGCGAACTTGGCGACCGTCTTCTTGCGCTTTTCGTTACGTGCGATCCAGGATGTTTTTGCCATGGCCGTTGCTTATTTCTTTTTGCGGAAAGGAAGGCCCATGTGCTTCAACAGCGCATAGGCATGCTCATCGTTGGTGGCGGTGGTCACGAACGTGATATCCATGCCGTGCGCATTGTCCACTTTGTCCACATCGATCTCCGGGAAGATGATGTGCTCACGGATGCCGACCGTGTAGTTGCCCCGGCCGTCGAACCCTTTGTCCGGAATACCCTGGAAATCCCGCGTGCGAGGCAGGGCCAGATTCACGAATCGGTCCAGAAACTCATACATGATGGAACTGCGCAAGGTCACACGGCATCCGATGGCCACGCCCTCCCGCAGCTTGAAATTCGAGATGGACTTCCGGGCCTTCGTGATGGCCGGCCGCTGACCGGTGATGGTGGCCAGATTGTTGGCGATGTCGTCCAAGCGCTTGCGGTCGTTCACCGCTTCGCCGACGCCGACATTGATCGAAATCTTGGTCAGTTTCGGTACCGCCATGACGTTTTCGATACCCAGCTCCTGCTTAAGGGCGGGAACGACGTCCTTCTTGTATTGCGTGTATAGTCTTGCTTCTGACATGATGGGGTTGTCCGCGGTTATTTATCCAGCATTTCGCCGCTCTTCTTGGCATAGCGTGCCCATTGGGTCTTGCCATTGGCCTCGACGCGCTTACGGCCGATTCGGGTTGGTTCGTTGGATACTGGATCCAAAGGCATCACGTTCGAGACATGGATGGGCATCTCACGCTCGCTCCGACCTCCCTGAGGGTTCTCCTGGCTCGGTTTCTGATGCTTGACGCGCATGTTGATCCCTTCAACCAACACCCGCTCCTTGGCGGGGTAAACCGTGAGGATCCGGCCTTGTTTGCCCTTGTCGTTTCCGGAAATCACCATGACGATGTCTCCCTTCTTGACATGCAGCTTCTTCTGTGAATTGTGTGTGCGTGGCATATGGGGTTTGGTTACAGGACCTCAGGGGCCAATGAAATGATGCGCATGAAATTGCGCTCACGCAACTCGCGGGCGATCGGACCGAAAATCCGTGTGCCGATCGGTTCGGATTCCTTGTTGATGAGCACGGCCGCGTTCTCGTCGAACCGGATGTAGCTGCCGTCCGGACGGCGGTATTCCTTCTTGGTGCGGACGACGACGGCCTTCACGACATCCCCTTTTTTGACCGATCCCCCCGGAATGGCGGTCTTCACCGAACAGACGATCAGATCGCCCACTCCGGCATAGCGCCGACGCGTATCGCCAAGCACCTTGATGCACATCACCTTCTTGGCTCCGCTGTTGTCCGCCACCGTCATGATGGTTTGCTGTTGTACCATGGTTCGTTTCTCCCTTGAATCCGGTTACTTCGCCCGTTCGATGATTTCAACCAACCTCCAACGCTTGCGCTTGGACATCGGCCGGGTCTCCATGATGCGCACCACGTCTCCGATCTGCGCGTCATTGGTCTCATCGTGGGCCACGAGTTTGGTGGTTTTGGTGATGAACTTCCCGTAGATCGGGTGCTTGACCTGGCGGTCCACCGCAACGGTGATGCTCTTCAGCATCCTGTTGCTCACCACCTTCCCGGTCCGTTGTTTGCGTTCTTGGCGTTTCAGTTCTTCAGACATACGTTTCGTTGGATAGGAATGAGCTTATTGACCGTTTTTTTCCCGCAACACCGTATTCAAACGGGCAATCTCCCGCTTATGATGGCGGTACTTGGCCGGGTTCTCGACCTGCCCGGCAACCGCGCGATTGAAACGCAGCTTCTGCAAGGCATCGGTTTCGTCCTTTTTGCGGGTGTTCAGCTCTGCGGCCGACAGATCGCGTAATTCGTTGGCTTTCATGCGTGCATCCTCTTATTGTCCGTCATAATCGCGACGCGTGACGAACTTCGTCTTCACGGGCAGTTTGAATTGGGCCAGACGAAGCGCCTCTTTGGCAAGCTCCATCGGCACACCGGTGATTTCGAAAATCATCCGGCCGGGCTCGACAACCGCCACCCAGTGGTCGAGACTGCCTTTGCCGGATCCCATCCGGGTTTCGGCCGGCTTCTTGGTGCGCGGTTTATCCGGAAACACTCGGATCCAGATCTGGCCTTCACGCGACATTTTCCGTGAAATGGCCACCCGGCACGCCTCGATCTGGCGTGAGGTGATGTATTTGCCTTCCACCGCTTTGATGCCGAAATCTCCGTAGGCCAATTCATGCCCCCGGGTGGCGATGGCCTTGATCCGGCCGCGGTGTACTCTTCTGCGTTTGACTCGTTTGGGTTCTAACATGGAACGTCCTCCATACACGGTTTGGGCGGTTAATCTCTCCGACGGCGGCGGTCGCCCCCACGGTCGCCACCTCGGCCGCCACGGTCACCGCGGTCGCGGCCCGGACGCCCTTGGGGCTGGGAAGGTCCCGATTTATCGGCACGGGTCGTGATCGCGGCAGGCGTCAGGTCCACCTCTCCGATCAGTTCCCCTTTGAAAATCCAGACGGAAACGCCAATCGAGCCATAGACCGTCTGGGCCGTCGCCCGTGCGAAATCGATCTCGGCACGAAGCGTGTGAAGCGGCACCCGGCCTTCCTTGTATTGCTCGACCCGTGCGATCTCCGCACCGCCAAGACGGCCGCCCGTCTTGACCTTGATCCCTTTGGCACCCATGCGCATCGCCGAAGCGATCGCCATCTTCATGGCGCGACGGAACGAAATACGCGCTTCCAATTGCTGAGCGATGTTCTGGGCCACCAGGCTCGCATCCACTTCCGGACGTTTGATCTCACTGATGTTGATCTGGACTTCCTTCTGGGTGATTTTCTTCAGCTCCTCACGCAACTTCTCGACCTCCTCACCGCCTTTGCCGATGATGACACCCGGCCGCGACGTGAGGAGTGTGATCAGGACACGCTTCGGCGTACGTTCGATGATGACACGGCTCAATCCGCCATTCTTCAGGCGTTTGCCGAGGTACTTGCGCAGCTTGTGGTCTTCCAACAGGTTGGCGGGAGCGATGTCCTCGGAGTACCAGTTGGAATCCCAGCCACGGACGATGCCGAGGCGCAGACCGGTTGGATTCGTCTTCTGTCCCAAAACTTATTCCTTATCTGTGTTAGGTTCATCCGTGCGTTCGGTACGGGCCACCACAACGGTGATGTGTGAGGCGCGCTTGCGGATCGGGTGGGCCCGGCCTTGAGGTGCCGGTTGGATGCGCTTGAGTGTCACCCCTTCATCAATGAAAATGGTCTTGATGAACAGGTCCTTGTTCTCGGGCGCGTCGTCCTGGAACTTGTCGCGCACATTCGCGGCGGCCGATTTCACAACCTTGGCGACGTCTTGGGCACCCGCATTCGGCAGGAACGCCAATTGATTGAGCGCTTTCTCGACATTCATGCCACGTACCGCATCCGCGACCAAGCGCAGCTTGCGGGTGGACCGACGCAGATGCCGTTGCACGGCGCGTGCTTCCATTGCCATCAGCGTTTACCTCCCTTTTCAGCCTTTTTCAGCGGATGGCCGCGGAACGTGCGGGTCGGGGCGAATTCGCCAAGCTTATGACCCACCATATTCTCGGTCACATACACCGGAATGAATTGTTTGCCGTTGTGCACCGCGAACGTGAGCCCAACGAAATCAGGGGAGATCATCGACGCGCGAGACCACGTCTTGATCACTTTCTTCTGCGGGCTCTGGTTCATGACATCCACCTTCGCTTGTAGCTTGTAGTGGATGAACGGCCCTTTTTTCAATGATCTTGGCATACGGATACTTATTTGTCGTTGCGGCGGCGCACAATGAGTTTGCTCGAGCTTTTCTTGACTTTGCGGGTCTTCTGGCCTTTGGAATACAGACCCCATGGCGAACGGGGGTGCCCGCCGGAGGCTTTTCCTTCACCACCGCCCATCGGGTGGTCGACCGGGTTCATCGCCACACCACGTGTGGTGGGTCGAACACCTTTCCATCGGCTTCGGCCGGCCTTACCCAAGGTCACGTTCATATGGTCGGGGTTGGAGAGGGTTCCGACCGTGGCCATGCACACACCCAGGAACATCCGCATCTCGCCGCTTGGCAGTTTCACCGTCACATACCGATCGGTTTTGGCAACGAGTTGGGCGCTGGTTCCGGCGCTTCGGACGATCTGTCCGCCTTTGCCAGGCGTCATCTCGATGTTGTGGATCATCGTACCCAGCGGCATGTTCGACATCGGAAGGGCGTTTCCCACTTCCGGGGCCGCGTTCGTGCCGCTCACGATCTTGTCGCCGACGTTCAGCGTGTCCGGCGCCAGGATGTACCGCTTCTCCCCATCCGCATAGGCCAGCAGTGCGATACGCGCGGTCCGGTTCGGATCATACTCGATTGTCTGAACCAGGGCCGGCACGTCCGGCTTGTTCCGCTTGAAATCGATGATGCGATACCGGCGCTTGTGACCACCACCTTGATGCCGAACCGTCATGCGGCCACGGTTGTTCCGTCCGCCCTTGCTGCTCAACGGGGCCAACAAAGGTTTGTGCGGGGTGCTTGTGGTGATGTCATCGAACACGGGCGCGATGCGGTGCCGCGTGCCGGGTGTGTTCGGTTTGAGTTTACGGGTAGACATGTCGGGACCTTTTTAGATTTCGCTGAAGAAATCGATCGTCTGGCCCGGTTTCAGGGTCACGATCGCTTTTTTGCGCTTCTTGGTGCGTCCATCCACATACCCGCCTTTTGTGAAACGGCCTTTCGGCTTGGTGGGCGTGACGATGGTGTTGACCGCCACCACGGTTACCTCCGGATACATCGCTTGAACAGCGGCACGGATCTGGGGTTTGGTGGCCTCGAGACGAACCTCGAAAGCGTACTGGGGCAGTTTCTCAGACATTCGGGTCACCTTCTCGGTGACCAAGGGGCGGATGATCAGGCTCATGCGGCAACCTCCTGTTTCGGGGAAAAGGTGGATTCAAGTGTTGCCACGCCACCAAGCTGGATCACCAGCACATCGGCGTCCATGATCTCATACGTGGATGGCTTGTTCGCCTCCAGAACGGACACCTTCGGCACGTTGCGACCCGACAGATACACGTTCGGGTCGTTACCCGGGGTGAGGAAGAGCACTTTGCGTCCTTCCAGCTTCAGATTCCTCAACACCGCCGTGAACGATTTGGTCTTCGGCGCATCGAAGGTGAAATCCTCGACCACGATGATCGCATTCTCCTGGGCCTTGCACGTCAGCGCCGATTTACGGGCGAGCTGACGCATTTTCTTCGTCAGGCGAACGGTGTAATCGCGTGGTTCCGGACCGAAGATCGTACCCCCGCCCTTCAAGAGCGGCGAACGCAGCGATCCCCTGCGGGCGCCACCGGTGCCTTTTTGTTTGAACGCCTTCTTGCCTCCACCACGGACTTCGTTCCGTGTTTTGGTTTTGGCCGTCCCTTGGCGCTGATTGGACAAGTAGGAGCGGACATCCTCATACATGACCTGATGGTTGGGCGTCACGGCGAAGATGGCATCCTGCAGGTCCACCTGCACGCCCGAATCGGAACCGTCTTGTTTTAGTACGTTGAGTTTCATACGATGCGTTTCCCGATCAGCGGTTATGGATTTCGACCATCCGCCCGGCTGGGCCCGGAATTGGACCTTCAACCAGTAGGAGATTGGATTCGGCGATGATCCGAATGATCTCGGCGTTCTTCTTTGTGACACGGGCGTTTCCGGTGCGTCCGGCCATGCGGATGCCCTTGAAAACCCGGGAGGGATCCGACGCCTGCCCGATGGAGCCAGGGTGGCGTTGCCGGTTGTGCTGACCGTGTGTTCGGCCACCCACACCACCGAATCCATGTCGTTTGACAACACCCTGGAAACCCTTGCCGATGGACGTGCCGACGATGTCGACGCTGCTCCCTTCGGCAAAGATGTCGGATACCTGAAGCACATCGCCCAATTGAACGCCCTCGCGACCGAAATCACGGAACTCGGACACCAATTGTTTGGCAGACGTTCCGGCTTTCGCGAAATGGCCTTTCTCGGCACGAGTCGCACTTTTCTCACGTTTATCGAACGCGGCCAACTGCACGGCGGAATAGCCGTCGTGATCGACTGTCTTGACCTGGGTCACGACATTCGGAGCCACCTCGATCACCGTTACCGGCACATGGTTGCCCGACGCGTCGAAGACGCTTGTCATGCCCACTTTTTTTCCAATTAAGCCACTCATATGCTTGTCAGACTTTGATTTCCACATCCACGCCCGAGGGCAGTTCCAATTTCATCAACGCATCCACGGTCTGGGAGCCCGTGGAGAGGATGTCGATGAGCCTTTTGTGGGAGCGTACTTCGAACTGCTCCCGGGACTTCTTGTCCACATGCACAGACCGGTTCACCGTGAAGATCGTTTTGTCGGTTGGCAACGGGATTGGTCCCGACACCACCGCACCCGTGGATTTCACGGTTTTAATGATCTTCTCAGCCGATTTGTCGATCAGACTGTGATCGTAGGACTTGAGTTTGATTCGGATTTTCTGCTGTGTAGCCACGTCAGGTCTCAGGGTTTACTTCGTGATTTTGGACACGACGCCGGCGCCGACGGTGCGGCCGCCCTCGCGGATGGCGAAGCGCAGGCCCTCTTCCATGGCGATGGGGCTGATCAGCTCCACGTCGAAGCGGATGTT
>Ga0169931_10008566_pt1 | contig 14906 bp, 10 predicted proteins | sample Kivu_15m_20L_FD_129675 | JGI IMG/M metagenome (GOLD analysis project Ga0169931, IMG submission 129675) | Freshwater microbial communities from Lake Kivu, Western Province, Rwanda to study Microbial Dark Matter (Phase II) - Kivu_15m_20L... | ecosystem: Environmental > Aquatic > Freshwater > Lake... | reverse complement strand
TTTTCGGCCTACACAGGAAATAAGAATAGCCAAATCGGGATTTTTATTTGAATCATGATTGATACTTGTTTCAGCGGCTTTTTCTGCACCATTAATCAACCTGTCAATATTGGCTTTCATTAACTTTACGTAAGCTCCTTCAGGTATGTCTCCGGCAAAAGTGATGCTTTGATCGGCTTCATTTATGGCCAAAATGGTTCTCACAACCGGAAGTTCTCCCGGCTTGGTGCGCATACTCAATGGAAATAGTAAGCCCGAAGCTGGCAATTCAATAGCTTGTTCGCCCAAGAATGACTTGTATAATTTCAAGGCAGGTTCTCCGTCTATCTCATACAAAACGTTTGATTTGCTTTTGGTGACGAGTCTTTCAATACCAAAACTATCCCAACCTCCAAATGAACCAAACCCAAAATGAATATCATTTCCATAAAAACCTATGGCCGCAATTTTATGTTATCCTGATGAATTACCTGAAACTACGCAAGTACTTTGAAATGAAGCCCCATCGCCTGCAAGTCCACCGGTTATATGAACATTGTCTGGCAAATGTTGTCTAAGGCCATTCACCAGCTCGGTGCCATTTACATTCAAACCGTCAGAAAGCACAAATACATGCCTTAAGCCTTTATAAGGCAATTGTTCAACCAATTGAATCGCCGCATTAAAGGAATCTTCAGGGCTATTCACTTGAGTTTCAGCAAAACTCAAGTTCGTTTTTTCGAATTCAACGGCAGTTGCAACCACAGAATTGTCATTAACCGTGGTGCCGGCAATTTCGCCGGAAGTCGAACAGCCTATCAGTCTTGCATTGGGATAGAATTGTTGAATTTCTTGCAACACCTTTGGATTCTCCAACAAGCTGCGGGAACCAAATACCAGAATAATTTGTGGATTAAATACACCTTGGTGTTTGCTTTCAATTTGCTTCCAGCCGGTTGCGGCTGCGAAGTTACGCTGTTCAATTTTCATGGCGTGGTAGAATTAAATCATTCAAATAAATTTGAAGGACTTTACGCTACCAACCAAACACTGTTATAACAAATGCATTGCTTTTCTTACGTGGTTTAAAAAAACACTATCGCAGCAAGTTGATTGAACCGTTTTTATTGAGATCGTTACCTAAAATATCCTTTGCATCGGCCACGTAGAAGTAAACACCATCCGGCACTTCACCACTGGAAGAGGTGCCATCCCAAAACCCTTCAATACCATCCCAGGTAGCCACCTGCTGCCCCCAACGATTAAAAATTGTAACCTTCAATTCGTTTAGAGCTGATGCCTGAGCTTTAAAGAAATCATTAAAGCCATCACCGTTAGGAGTAAAACTATTCGCAAACTCCAATTTGATATCATCCGTAAGCACAACAACTGAAACACTTGTCTCAGCTTCACACCCAAACTGATTACTGCATGTATATGTGATGGTGTAATTGCCTTCGTTGGGAATACTAATTACTCCATTTAAATCGGGGCTTACCTCTAAACCATTCAATAAATAGACACAATTGTCTGAATTCACTGAAGTTCCTTGCACGGTAACGTTTAATATTTCAGGGCCTTCAAGCGGCGAAGCCGCTAGCTGCACGGTAACAGCAGCATCAAAAATTTCGATGGTATCAACTTCGGTGTTGCAAAATCCATTCGCAGTTACAATATACAATCCGGGCTCAAAAACTTCGATAGTTTCCTGATTTGAACCCGTTGACCAGGATATGTTTCCATTATTTGTAACACCGGAAAGCAAAATTGAACTACCCGGACAAAGTTGATCGCTGCCATTTGTGCTGGCAAGAAGTTGAGTTGGATTGATTAGATTTAATTCAATTTGAGCTGTTTCGCTAATACATCCGGCGCTAAAGCCGGTAGCAAACAAGACAGGGTTGGCATCATTCAGGACTTGGTAATTTGTTCCGGTTGACAAAACTTCGTTTAATCCGGCATCGCCATACCAGGTTGTGTTCTCACCTGCGGTGGATGTAAACTCCGGAAAAGGGCCGCCAATACAATAATTAGGACTACCAACAATGGAAGGGGCAGATGGCGCAGGAAGCACTGAAAGAATTTGAGAAGCCTCATTGCTGCAACCAGTTACTCCAACAAAATAGGTTATAGTGTAGCTTCCCGGATTGCCCTGAGAATTAAAAATGTTGTTTTCAATAAATTCTCCGGACCAAGTTCCTCCAGCGGTGCCTGTAACTAAATCGTTCAGATTAAAATCACCCTCTGTTGTACAGATGTATTCAGGCAAATCGAAGCTAGCATCGGGGGCACTTGAAATTGTAATAGTGTCTGAAACCGCTGCACCACAATCTGTACCTTCAATGGTGTAAGTTATAGTAATCTCGCCTGACAAACCATCGGGGTTGAATACATTTCCTGTAACACCTTGTCCTGACCAGGTTCCTCCACTTTGACCTGTAACCAGTAAATCAAGTACAATTGCATCAGTACCTTCACATATAATATCAGATGTAAATGACCAGGAAGCATCACCTCCTTCAACCACATTTATAGTATTGGTTAGTAAACTGGCACAATCGCCTGCTCCAATGGAATAAGTGACAGCCACAGGCCCGATGAGTCCCGATGGATTAAAAAGATCACCAACGACTCCGTTTCCAAAAAAAACACCACCGATATCTCCGGTTATAAACTGAGTCAAATCAATTGCTTGTGATCCTGAACAGATATCCTGTGGCGAAGTCCATGAAGCATCTCCACCTTCGAAAACAGTGATTTCCTTAGTTACTTCTAACAAACAGGTATTCACCTGAACGCTGTAGGTAATTGAAATATCTCCAGACAATCCGGAAGGGTTGAAAACATTTCCTGTAACACCTTCACCTGTCCATGTACCACCGGGATTACTGGAGACGAGTGCATCAAGATTAATCGGCTCCTGGCCCTGACAAACGCTGGCAGGTGCGTTCCAGTCGGCCACTACTGCATTAAAAGGGGCAGCACAACCGTTATTTACATATTCTGCCTCACCTTCGGGACTAAAGTTTACCGTTGCACCATCCTGAGCTCCTGCCTGACCACCTTGGTTAACCAGAAGCCCCCGATCATAGGTAACCACATCGCTACAACCTCCACCCGGGTTGGAAAAACTCATGGTCAATGTTCTTGGACCTCCGGCTGAATTGTAATTGGCAAAATTGCCGGTTGTATTGATTGCACAATGGAAAATAATATAAAGTGTATCATTCAATCCGGCGAATGAATTCGAGCCGGGATCCATGGAAATACTAGAAATGAGCAATACCTGGCTGTTTGCAGGCAACACTCCGTTGGTAGGTTCCACAAGAATTCCGCAACCAATAATGGTACTATTTAATTGATTTACCAGAGCAGCCGTTTGCGGAGATTGACAGACTCCCTCCCAGGCATTATTGGTTGTAGCCCAAGTCACGTTCATGTCGTTTACACTCAAAGCCTGGTTTCCAACCTGAAATCTTACCATTTCATTCAAACCTTCCTGACCGGAAGGTGCGCATGCATCAACTAAAATACTTTGAACTTCAAAGCAACCAGACTGGCCAAATGACTGAATGCTTATAAACAAAAACAATGTGAATAAAACTTTTTTCATGAAGGCTGAAATATCAAAACAAAGATATGCGAATTTACTGCTTACTTCGAATTGAATGTCTATTTAATATGAATATTTTATGAAGCCTTATATGAAAAACGATAAGTTCAGAATTCCCATCTTTAAAAATGGACCTTATGAGCAATTTAGATTCTATATTTGCGCATGCAGGAAACCATCTTGATTTTGGACTTTGGGTCACAGTATACCCAACTCATTGCCAGACGAATACGAGAACTTAATATTTATTGCGAAATTCATCCATTCAATCATATTCCAGAGTTATCGAGCCAAATTAAAGGCGTAATATTATCCGGAAGTCCTTATTCAGTGAGGGAAGCGGGAAGACCGAACATTGATATAAATCATTTCAAAGGTCGATTTCCAATCCTGGGGGTATGTTATGGTGCTCAGTACATTGCAGACATCTACGGTGGAAGCGTAGATCGTTCAAATTCAAGAGAATATGGCAGATCACATTTAAAGCCTTTGAAGGAAAGCCGCTTGCTCCGAAGAATTCCGGAACGTTCACAGGTTTGGATGTCTCATGGAGATACTATTACCTCGATACCCCCATCTTTTGCTCTAACAGCTTCAACAGATGACATTGGTATTGCTGCTTTTGAAAACGATAGTGAAAAGGTTTTTGCTATTCAATTCCATCCGGAGGTTACCCATTCAACAGATGGTAAAACGTTGCTAGCCAATTTCGTGTTTGATATTTGTGGTTGTGCAGGCGACTGGACACCGGCATCCTTTATCGAGACCACCATTTTACAGCTTAGGGAACAAATTGGTCAGGAGCGGGTTGTTCTTGGTTTAAGCGGAGGTGTGGATTCATCCGTTGCTGCGATGCTTCTGAGCGAAGCTATCGAAGACAATTTGCATTGTATTTTTGTTGACAACGGTTTATTAAGAAAAGGAGAATTTGCGCAAGTACTGCATGACTATCGTGAAATGGGGCTGCATATTCACGGTGTAAATGCTAGTAAGAAATTTCTGGAAGCTTTGCGCGGAGTTACCGATCCGGAGCAAAAACGCAAAATAATTGGCAGAATATTTATTGAGGTTTTCGAAGAAGAAGCCTCCAAAATTTCGGATGTGAAATGGCTGGCCCAAGGCACCATTTACCCCGATGTTATTGAATCAGTATCTGTCAAAGGGCCATCGGCAACCATCAAGTCACATCACAATGTGGGTGGCCTTCCGGAACTTATGAAGCTCAAAGTGGTTGAGCCATTAAGATCTCTTTTTAAAGATGAGGTCCGAAAAGTTGGTCTTGCTCTTGGGCTCCCGGCCGACTTGTTAAACCGTCACCCTTTCCCTGGCCCGGGTCTGGCTATAAGAATACTCGGCGATATATCGCCTGAAAAGGTCCATATTCTGCAGGAAGCCGATTCCATATTTATGCATCATTTAAAAGAGTCAGGGGCTTACAAAGATGTTTGGCAGGCAGGTGCAATTTTTTTACCTGTAAAAAGTGTCGGGGTCATGGGCGATGAAAGAAGCTACGAACATGTGATATGCCTGAGGGCAGTTACATCTCATGATGGTATGACAGCAGATTTCTCGCATTTATCGCATCATTTGTTGAGTAAAATTTCAAATGACATAATTAATAAGGTGAAGGGGATAAATCGCGTTGTTTATGATATAAGCTCTAAACCTCCAGCAACAATCGAATGGGAATAATCCAAAGTTTTTATTTGCCTTTTCTGCTTTTTCTATTGGCCCTTAACATGGATTTGAGTGCACAAAACACTTCCAAGGCCTACAATTATGAAGGTAAATGGGTAGAAGATATTGTAGTTGAAAAGGGCAGGACCATCTATAACCTGACTAAAACCTATCAGATAACAGAGGCTGAACTACTTCAATTAAACCCCGAATTAAAAGATGGTTTGAAATCAGGCATGAAATTGCGGGTTCCATCGCTGCAGAAGCAGCCTGGCCAAAAAACCGATAGCGTTCAATCGAAAACACCCGATTTAAAGGGAGCTATAAAGCATACCGTAAAGACCAAAGAAACCATTTACGGTATTGCACGCATGTATGGCGTAGAGATTGAAGATTTGTACGCTCTAAATCCTCATATAAATGAGGGATTGTCCGTCGGTATGGTTGTAACAGTTTACCCAAAACCCTCATCCAGACCTCCTTCAAAAGAACAACTTCAAGTTGCGGATACGTTACCGGCTGAAACGAAAGCAGACAAACCAGTAAGGAAAAAGTGCTCCGTTTTGGCAGATAAAGAAAGAGGTCGAACACTTAAGATAAGTCTCATGCTTCCGTTTTTCATTTCCTCAGGGGAAGATTTCAATGCAAGGTCACGTATCGGACTTGATTTTCTTGCAGGAGCTCGAATGGCGGCTGATTCATTAAAAGCACAAGGATATTCAATGAATATTCATGTTTTTGATACGCAAAACGATTCGAATAGCACAGGATCTATCTTAAACAGTCCTGATTTTGCCACCAGTGACCTAATTATTGGTCCACTTTATAGCCAAGCCTTCCTTGAGGTAGCAGATAAGGCCAGAAAACTTAACATCCCTGCTGTAAGTCCTTTCTCTCAAAGCGAAGCACTGATTGAGGGCTTTCCTAATGTAGCGAAAGTAACGCCAAGCGATGAAGTACAAATGAAGGAGCTTGCGGAAAAGTTAAAGCTAAACTTTCCAAACGCTAAGTTCACTTTGATTAAAACGGATTCACCAAAAGACAAATATTTGACAGAGAGTTTTTTACAATCATGGAATGCATCTGACAAACCATCAAAACCTGCATTGAATCAAATCAGTTTCAATGAATTTCGAAGCGATCAAAGTTCTCTTGACAATACGAAAGAAAATATTGTTTTGATGTTGAGTAACGAAGAAGTGAAGCTCATTGAGCTCACTAATAAATTAGAGAAACTGACTTATAAATACAGATTAAGACTTGCGGGCTTGCAAAGTTGGAACCTGCTTGACAATGTTGATATGGATCTTTTAAACAAGCTTCGATTTACTTACGCCAGCTATTTATGGCAAAACTTCAATTCAACATCGTCGCTAGGCTTTCAAAGGCAATTCTTAAATGAGTATAAAGGAGAACCAACTTATTATGCTTACCAGGGCTTTGATGTAACCTACTTCTTTTGCAAATTTATTGCAGATTATGGCAAGGATGCGTTTCATTGTTTGCCATCCCTGGAAGATGATTGCGGATTAAATGTATGTTATCGCTTTGAAAGCGACAACGAAAAGAACGGATACGAAAACAAGGGAATTAGGCTTGTAGAATTGAATAACTTCCAAGAGCTTGGGATTGATGGAAACAAATAGGGAGTTTATTGAACAGCGCATGCGCGATCTCCAAAGTTCAATCATTGCTGAACTTGAATTGGCAGATGGTGATGGAAAATTCAGTTCTGATTATTGGAGTCATTCGGAGCAGGGAGGTGGATTAACCCGGGTGCTAAGAAATGCTCGTGTGATTGAAAAGGGAGGTGTGAATTTTTCCGCTGTAAGCGGGAAATTAAGTCCAAAGGCAGCCAGGTCACTTGAAATGGAAACCGAAACTTTTTTTGCTACCGGGGTTTCTATTGTGATGCACCCGTCGAACCCACATGTGCCAATCATTCATATGAATGTGCGATATTTTGAAGGCGACGATGGCATGTACTGGTTTGGAGGTGGGATTGACTTAACACCTCATTACGTAGTTGAAGAGGATGCTATTGATTTTCATAAAAAATTAAAGGCCGTTTGTGACCAATATGAATCTGGGTTTTACAGTGAATTTAAAAAATGGGCCGACGATTATTTTTTCATCACCCATCGCAACGAAACCCGCGGTATAGGAGGGATTTTTTTCGACCGGCTTTCACATAAAAATCGAAGTCTTTCCAAAAACGAATTGGCCGAATTTGTTTTTAGCGTAGGCCATTCATTTGCTCCCATTTATGTGGGTTTGATGAATAAATACGCAACAAAAGCATTTTCTGCAAATGAAAAAAAGTGGCAGTTAATCCGACGAGGCCGATATGCAGAATTTAATCTGGCAATCGATCGTGGAACACGTTTCGGACTTGAAACCGGGGGGAGAACTGAGTCCATTCTAATGAGTCTGCCTGCCGAAGCTCACTGGGAATACAATTACTCTCCAGAGAAAAACTCTCTCGAAGAGCGTACACTTAGCTTTTTGAAGAAAGGGATTAATTGGGTCGATTACTCAGTTAACGAAGATCGTTGACTTCATAACCGGGAAATTCGCTTTTATTGAAGGTAAAATAGGTGTCCTGGAAAACCTTGTTGGTTTCGAATTTCGTAATTTCATAGATGTAGGTGTTTCCATTTTTCCCACGAATCTCGGAACGTAACACCTGAGGACCAACTTTGTCAACAAAGAGTCTGATGCTTGTAAAGTCCTTCTCTTTAGGATTCAAAGGGAATAAATCAATGACGTGCACTGCCTTGCTTCCTAATTTCTGTTCCTTCACATACTTATACTTGAAGCCTTTTTCATACATGGTAAAGATGCTTTTTGGATTGATTGCATCTTCGTCGTTTGCTGGAACGCTAATTTCAACTTCTTCGTCCATTTTAAGAACCTTCCACATGGTTTTACCATCGGAAAGGACAATTTGCTGCCCCATTTCCAGGCGGTATTTATCGCCTTTGAGCACCAGTTTCCATTTCTGAGTGGTGTTGATGTTTCGATCTTTATTTTCCAGTGAATAATTAAACTCAGAAGAGATGCTAGAATAAGCTTTTGTTTTTTTACTAAGATTATCGAGAATGTCTTTTGCTTTTTTATCAACCTGTGCTGAAACAGTGATTGTAAAAAAGGTAAAAAGAAGAATTAGGAAGGGATTTTTCATGGTTCAAAATTACTGCTTTCGCCAGAGTTCAAAAACTGTTCCAGTAAAAGACCGTCTTTAATTAAAACTTTTCTTGCCTTGCTGCCCTCGAAAGGTCCGATAATTCCGGCTTTCTCCAATTGGTCAATAATTCTCCCCGCCCGATTATAGCCAAGTTTTAATTTCCTTTGTAAGAGTGAAGCAGAACCTTGTTGATGCATGACTACAATTTCGGCTGCTTTGTTAAACATTGAATCACGCTCAGAAATATCATCATCCATATCACCCGGATCTCCATTTTCGTCAATAAATTCGGGTAATTCAAAGGCAGAAGGATAACCACGCTGGGAACCGATAAAGTCGGTGATTCTATCCACTTCAGGCGTATCAACAAAAGGACATTGCAACCTGATTAAATCTGAACCGGTTGAAAAGAGCATATCGCCACGGCCAATCAATTGTTCAGCTCCTCCCGCATCCAATATGGTTCTTGAATCGATTTTGGAAGTTACTCTGAAAGCAATCCTGGCCGGAAAGTTTGCCTTAATCGTTCCTGTAATAATGTTAACAGAAGGACGCTGGGTTGCTATAATTAAGTGAATACCAATGGCTCTGGCCAACTGCGCCAGCCTGGCAATAGGAAGTTCAACTTCCTTACCCGCCGTCATAATCAAGTCTGCAAACTCATCAACCACCAAAACGATGTAAGGCATGAAATGATGGCCGTTGTTAGGATTTAGCTTGCGTGCTATAAACTTGGCATTGTACTCCTTAATGTTACGCACCATCGCCATTTTAAGCAATTCGTAACGCTCATCCATGAGAATACATAATGAATTCAGCGTGTGAACGACTTTTTTTGTATCGGTTATAATGGCATCTTCCCCTCCGGGAAGTTTGGCGAGAAAATGCCGCTCTATTTTGTTGAACAGTGTTAATTCCACCTTTTTAGGGTCGACAAGGACAAACTTGATTTCCGAAGGATGTTTCTTATAAAGTAAGGAAACCAGAATTGCATTTAATCCTACGGACTTTCCCTGACCGGTAGCACCTGCCATGAGAAGGTGAGGCATTTTAGCCAGATCGGCTACAAAGTTTTCATTGGAAATGGTTTTCCCAAGGGCGATCGGCAAATCCATGCCGGTATTGATGAACTTTTCATGCGAAAGCAGGTTTTTCATTGCCACCACTTCGGGATGTTGATTCGGAACTTCGATACCAATGGTTCCTTTACCCGGCATTGGTGCAATAATTCGAATACCAAGCGCTGAAAGGCTCAAAGCAATATCATCCTCCAAATTTTTGATTTTTGAAATCCTCACGCCTGCGGCGGGAACAATTTCATAGAGTGTGACCGTTGGACCAATGCTGGCACTGATTTTTGCAATTTCAATTGAATAGTTTTTAAGCGTATCAATAATTCTGTTGCTATTGGCTTCCAGTTCAGATTTATCCACCTTTACTTTATTCCCACCATGATTATCAAGCAATTCAAAAGTTGGATACTTGTAATCTGATAAATCAAGAGTCGGATCATAATCTGCAAGATCCGTAGGCATTTCATCATCAAGCACCTCGCTCAAATTCATTCGCTCTTTGTCCTCATTGCTGAGCGACAGATTGCCTTCTTCAATCACAGGCTCGTCATCATTCTCTTCGATTGTAAGCTCAAGTCCTGATGAAACAGGCTGTATTTTTTCATCCTCATCACCCAAGCTAAACTCAATCACAGGACCTCGTGTTTGATTCAGTAAAACCGGCTCGGGTATTTCCTCCAGGGATTCCTCTTCATCCATTTCCATGTCCTGGTCTTCATCTGGATCTTCTTCTTTCAAATCTTCTTCTGGGGTTTCTGAAAAAGTCTCTTTCTGACATGGTTTAAACAAGGCTGGCATTGCATTCTTGAGTCCCTGGAATCCTTTCATGTCAGGCCTTGCCGGAATTCGAGGCTTCCAGTTAAAATTGATTAAAACAAAGCTTAGAATCGTAAAAATGAGCAGGAAACCAACTCCAGCAGAACCAATAACTGAGACCAGGTATTGATTTAGAAAAAACCCGAATGAGCCCCCGAGCAGTTGTTGTTCATCAGCGAAAACATAAGCCAGACTTAAAGAAACAAAAACTGTTGCTAATAAACTGTAGAGAAAAACCTTACCAAAGGGCAATAACTGAATTGAAAAAAACAGACGGAAACCAAGTAGAAAAATGAGAAAAGGGATGGCAAACGAAGCGATCCCAAACCATTGGTGAAAAAAGAGGTATGCAAACCAGGCCCCTGCTTTGCCCATGGTATTGTTTACGCGCAGACTGGAATCGGCGAGATAGTCAGCAAATGATGAATCTTTAACCTTGTCGTAATCAGTTTGCCAGTTAAATAAATGCGAAACGAACGCAAAGACAAGAAAAAGAGAGAACAGCAATAGAAATAGTCCACTGACCCTTACAAAAGCTTCGCTTTTGAGAAATGAGGGAATGAAAGAAGACTTCTTCTTTCTTTCTGGCACAGCAGTATTGTTTTTTTGTGCTTTAGCAGACTTATTGACTTCCTTTTTATCGGAAGGTTCTTTGATACTATTTGTTTTTTCAGCCATTCCGTATTAACGGATTATTTAAGGTGCAAAGTTCGTCCTAGGGTAAATAAAAAAAGCCTTCGTGGTGAAGGCTTTTCTACAGTCTTATCAACAGCGTGAATTAGCGTCCGCCCATCATTTTCTGAAGTTCTTCCTGCGTCATTTGTTTGTATTCTGGAGGAGCAATGAAAAGTTGATCCGCAATAGCTTCTTTTGTAACGCTGGTAGCTGAAAGGACCATTGACATAACGCCTTGATCTATAGAATATTCAAGAACGGCACCCTTGATTTTTGACATAGGCCCCGTCATGTATCCTTTATCTGCTTCAAGCTCTTCGGTGAACCAAAGCGTCATACTTACCTCTTTGTTGTCTTGATTGGGGTCCTGATAAGTTACAATGGCTTTTTTACAATTAAATCCGGCAATTTTCTTGGTTTCGCCTGTTACATTCACTTTTGCTTTATCTGCCAACTCCTTGGCTTCTTTATCAGAATCATCCTCCATGTCAGAAACAATTGCATACTTCTGGCCCATCATGTCCATGAGCATGACCGTTTTTTTTGTTTCTGCATCCGAAATTGTTGTTTGCTTCATACCCATGGCCATATTCATTTCCATTCGGCTTTTACCTTTTTTGAAAAAAGCGGTAGCTTCTTTTGGAAGCATGGCGGCAGTTTGAGGGTCGGTAATTGTTGGGAATGAAATAGAAAAGGTGATTTTACCTTCAAAGGGCTGTGCAATCAGATTCATTAAGGACCCAAGCACAATAGCCAGGGTGAAGAATGTTCTAGTTATCATTGAACGATTTTTATGGTTTTTGACAAATATCATGAATATCCTAGTGTTTTTAACATTGACTTATAACTTTGTTCTTTACCGAAAATGTAAGTGCTTAATTCTCCATTTTCGTCTCTGTCAATAATTACATGTTTTGGGGCAGGAATGAGGCAATGTTGAATTCCACCATAACCACCCAGCGATTCCTGATATGCGCCTGTATGGAAGAATCCGATGTAAAGCGGCTCAGAGAAAATTTCTTCTTCGCTCAATTTAGGAAGAAAAACCTGAGAAATATGAGCTTCAGAGTTGTAATAATCGAGGCTGTCACAAGTCAGACCTCCAAGATTGACGCGCGTGTATTCTTTGTCCCATTTATTGACGGCCAACAAAATAAAGCGTTGGTTGATCCCCCAGGTGTCTGGCAAAGTGGTTATAAATGAACTATCAATCATATACCAGTTTTCGGTATCGTTCTGTTGTTTCAGGTCAATGATTGAATAAAGAGTTGCGCCGCTTTCTCCTACGGTGAAGGAACCAAACTCTGTAAAAATATCGGGCTCCTCAACACCTTGCGCATTGCAGAACGTTTTTATCTGGCTGATGATTTCTTCGATGATGTATTCATAATCAAACTCAAAAGCCAATGAGTTTTTAATTGGAAGCCCGCCACCGATGTTCAAAGCTGAAAGTTCCGGGCATATTTTTTTCAAATCGCAGTACACCTGCAAACACTTGGACAATTCGCTCCAGTAATAAACGGTATCGCGGATTCCTGAATTGATAAAGAAATGAAGCATTTTAAGTTCAAACCGGTCATCGGTTTCGATATGCTCTTTGTAAAATTGAATAATGTCTTTGTAGCGAATCCCTAACCTGGAGGTATAAAACTCGAATTTAGGTTCTTCTTCCGAAGCGATTCGAATTCCAATCTTCGTTTTTCGTGAAAGATGTTCCTTGTAATAATTTATTTCACGCTTGGAATCTAAAATTGGAACAATGTTTTCGAAACCCTCTTCAATCAATTCTACAATAAATTCCTGGTACATGGGACGCTTGTACCCGTTGCAAATAATAAACTTGTCCTTCGGAAGAAGGCCCTGGGCATGCAACTCCTTAATTATTGGCATATCGTAAGCCGATGAAGTTTCGATATGCGCATCGTTTTTAAGCACTTCCTGAAGCACAAAAGAAAACTGAGAACTCTTGGTGCAGTAACAATAGTAATACCTACCATTGTAATCGGCTTTTGCCATTCCCACATTAAACATTATTTTTGCCCTTTGTATCTGTTCGCTGATTCGTGGCAGGTAGGATATTTTCAAAGGTGTACCATACTGATGAATAATGTCCATCAAAGGAATATCATTGAAATATAATTCATGATCAATCACATCAAAGCCGGGCTGAGGAAACTCAAATGTTTGCATGATGAGATTTTCATACTTGTTTTTCATGTTCAAAACGACAGTTTAAGGGTTCAAATACAGTTTATTAAAATAAGAAGACAAAAGTAGACAACTTACTTATACGAAATTTCCCAAATGCAACTAATTTACATTTATGAAGAAAGCAAAGCTTATACTACTCCGTTCAGAACTTGGTGCCGGAACGAGAGGGGCGAGCCTCGGTGTTGATGCGTTAAAAATTGCAGCTATTGATCTCAAAAGTGATTATTTCAGAGAGTTTGATGAAATAGAAATCAGCGATGAAAACTGGCTTTTACTTGAGAGCATTAAGTTCAAATATGCTAAACGAATCAGAGGAATTACAAAAATATATGAGCGACTGTCAAAAGCTGTTCAGAAAGTATTAAGAAAACATGAAGCTTTTCCTATTGTACTGGCCGGAGATCATTCAACAGCCGGGGGAACCATTGCAGGCATAAGGCAAGCATATCCTGATGACCGACTTGGCGTGATCTGGATAGACGCTCATGCGGATTTGCATTCGCCGTATACGACGCCTTCCGGCAATATACATGGTATGCCTTTAGCCACAGCGCTGGGTGAAGACAACCTGGAAATGCAAAGCAACCAAATTGACAAGCTCACCAAAAAAGAATGGGATAAACTCAAAAACTCCGGTGAGATTTGCCCCAAAATAGAATATCGGGATCTTGTGTATATTGGTGTTAGAGATACAGAAGAAGAAGAAGATTTTCTGATTGAAAAGCACAATGTAAAGAACATAAGCACCAAAGAACTGCGTTTGAAGGGTGTTCCTGAAATAGTAAGCGAAGTACTTACTTATCTTAATCATTGCGACAGAATATACATCTCATTTGATGTGGATAGTCTCGATCCCAAAATCTCTACCGGTACCGGTACTCCCGTCCCCAATGGATTGAGATTTAAAGAAGCCCGGGATTTAATGACAGGATTGGTTTCAAGCCCCAAAGTATGTTGCTTTGAAATAGTTGAAATAAATCCCACACTTGATACAGAAAACTCAATGGCCGAAACGGCTTTTAAAATACTGGAAGCAGCTACCCATGCTGCATTGAAAGAAAATGAATCATAATAAAGAGATTTGGCTAATTCCGCTTATCGCAGAAAGCATCGAAAAATGCTTCGGAAAAGCTGCACCCGTTGAGGCGATCAGCCTGCAAAAAACAAAAAAAGAATTCTCAGGTGATGTCACATTGGTTTGTTTTGGACTTACTCGTTTCTCGGGTAAAAAGCCCGATGAAACTGCACAAATACTTGGAGCACAGATTGCCCAATCAGATGATCGCGTTGCCGGATTCAATGTGGTGAACGGCTTTTTGAATCTTGAACTTAGTTTCGACTTCTGGAAAAGTTATTTGTTTCATTATAAAACAGAAGCTCTACTTCCTGTAGAACTCAGACAAAAGGTGATGATTGAATATTCATCACCAAACACCAACAAACCACTGCACCTTGGCCATGTAAGAAACAACTTGCTTGGCTGGTCGCTTGCCTGCATTTTAAAAGAATGCGGACACGATGTTAGCATGGTGAACCTGATTAATGACAGAGGCATTCACATTTGCAAATCGATGATTGCCTGGCTTAAAAAAGGTGAGGGAGAAAGCCCTGAAAGCAGCGGCATTAAAGGGGATCATTTGGCTGGTAAATATTATGTGGAATTTGATAAAATGTT
>Ga0169931_10008565_pt1 | contig 14907 bp, 11 predicted proteins | sample Kivu_15m_20L_FD_129675 | JGI IMG/M metagenome (GOLD analysis project Ga0169931, IMG submission 129675) | Freshwater microbial communities from Lake Kivu, Western Province, Rwanda to study Microbial Dark Matter (Phase II) - Kivu_15m_20L... | ecosystem: Environmental > Aquatic > Freshwater > Lake... | reverse complement strand
GTGGATGGGCTTGCGGCTGCCGTGCGGGCGCGAGCACTGGACCCGCAGCGGGTCGCCGCAGTGTTTTGCGATCATCTCGAGCGGGTCAACCCGTCGCTGAACGCTGTGGTTGGCTACCGCAGGAAGTCGGTGTTGGACGAGGCGGCGCGGCTGGCCGATCGACTGGGTGGTCGCGAGGCGCTGCCTCTGGCGGGCGTGCCCTTCACGGTCAAGGATAACCTCTGGGTCGAGGGCGAGCGGATCGCCCAGGGGTCCCAACTGTTTGCCCACCACCGTGCGCCGCGCGATGCCTGGGCCGTGGCCCGCCTGCGCGAGGCGGGCGCAGTGGTGCTGGGCATCACCAACACGCCCGAATTCGCCTGTCGGGGTGTGACCGAGAGCCCGCTCCATGGGCTGACCCGTCATCCGCTCGATGCGGGGCTCACGCCGGGCGGCTCATCCGGGGGTGCAGCCGCTTCGCTTGCAGCTGGGATCGGCCTGTTTGCGCTCGGTACCGACGCGGGGGGCTCGATACGACGTCCCGCGGCCCACTGTGGGCTCGTGGGTTTGAAACCGAGCGCCGGCCTCGTGCCCCACCCCTGGGGTTATGGCGAGCCGAACTACGGGTTTTCGGTCGTAGGCCTGCTCGCGCGGACGGTGTCCGACTGCAGGGCTGTCTATCGGGAACTGACTGCTTATGACGCCGGCGACGCTTCGGCCCCGCCCATCCGGGTCGACCTGTTTGATGACGCGCCCCTTGATCCGACCCGAATGAGGATGGCCTGGAGCCCCGCTCTGGGCTGCGGGTTTCCGGTCGATGGAGACGTACTCGCCTGCCTCGAGAGTCGGATCGAGACGTTGCGCGAGCGTGGGTTCAAGATCGAAACGGCCGATCCGCATTGGCCCGCCGGCACCGGCGCCTATCCCTTGATTGCGCTACAGCAGAAAGGCCTGCAAGCGCTGCACGCCCCAGATTATCCGATTCTCCCGCCGGGGCTGGATCCAGACATCGAAGAGGCCATCGCTCAGGGCGGGCGCCATGGCTCGGGCGACTGGCTCCCGCTTTTGCGCAGACTCGAAGCGATTCGGGATGCTTTATCCAGGTTCTTTGAGCGATACGATCTGTTGCTCGCCCCGACCGCGCCCGTCACGGCCTGGCCTGTGGGCAACTGGCCATCGGTGATCGGCGGGCAGCAAGTGGGGCCGCGCGGTCACGCAGCCTTCACGCCTCTCTTCAATTACTGCGGTGTGCCGGCGATCTCCGTGCCGGCCGGGGAGGTCAGAGGGCTGCCGGTTGGCCTACAGGGCGTGGCGCCCCGGTTCGAGGATGCGCGTCTGATCGCCTGGGCTGCTGCGGCCGAGGCGCTCAGCGACAACGTTTCGCCTCACGTTCGGAGCTGACGACGGCTGCCGCTCGCGCATGGGCCCAAGCCGCGGGCGAGTGATAGCCGGCTCTACGCCAGGGCTCGGACGGGTCCTCGCTCGCACGAATCAGGAAGCGGCCGTACTGTGCCGCATAAAGCGGATCGCAGTCAGGCCGGGAGGTATCGGCGCTGCAGGCGGAAATAGCCGCGAACACCCAAAACCCGATCCCGAGCCAACTGCGGTCACGTCGGCTGAGATCACTTGAATTAGTCATCTTGAATCAAAGCATACCCGAGCTCGGATACACTCGGTCCCAAAGAGGACGATTTGTGATGAATGACAGTTCTGGCGATGCGATCCGGCCCGCACCCCGCGTTCGCCGCACATTCGAGGAAGTGGCGCTTCAGCTGCGGGCCATGTTTACCGAAGGGCATCTGAATCCGGGCGACCGGCTTCCTCCCGAGCGTGAACTCTCCCAGCAGCTCGGGGTGAGTCGCTCTGCCCTGCGCGAGGCGCTGCGTACGCTCGAGATCAGTGGCGTGATCGAGCTGCGCAAGGGCCGTAATGGAGGGGCCTTCATCACTCAGGGCAATCTCGAGGCGGTGACGGCCAATTTCCGCGATCTGCTCACCTTTGGGAACCTCAAATTCGAGGAACTCGCCGAGGCGAGGACCTGGCTTGCCGAAATTGTGGTCAGAGTCGCATGCGAGCGCGCCACCGACGAGGATCTCGACGCGCTTGAGGTCAACGTACTCGAGGCCGAACGCATGCTGGCCGAAGGGCGGCATGCTGAAAAGATCGACCTCAATATCGAGTTCCACAATCTGCTTGCCCGCGCCACGCGCAACCCCGTTTTGGCGATGAATGTCCGCACCATGAGCGATGTCATGCACGGTTTTGCCGACCGTTACGATGAGCGAACGGACTTCGGCCTGCCCGAGCGACGACGCCTGATTGCGGCCCTGCGTGCCCGCGACAGCGAGCGTGCGACCCGCGAACTGCTTGACGTGATGAGCCGCTGGCATCGCTACATCTACACCATGCTGCTGGCGGCGCCCCCGCGCGAGATCGGGTTGAAAGCGGCCAGGGCATAGGGGTTCAGGGAAGGCCCCAGGGCCTGATCGCCTGATCGTGGTTTATGATTCATGCACAGTGAGATCCGGCGCCCCGTTGCGGCGACCGGGCGGCATTCAACCAACGGAGGAGGTCGCAGCATCGGTCCGTCTTGCACTTTGACGGGCGCTGATGCTCAGGACTCATGGGTTTCACGATCACTGAAAAGATTCTGGCGCGTGCATCGGGACGTTCCCACGTCTGTGCCGGCGATGAGGTCAAGGCTCGACCCGATTTTGTGGTCGCCTATGATTTTCCCGGCTACACCGATGTGATCTTCAGGCAGATGAAGGATGAGTTCGGCATCGAGCGTGTTCCCGATCCCGAGCGTCATGTGCTGTTCATCGATCACATGGTTCCGGCTGTCACGCCTCAGGAAGAGGACCTTCACCAAAACACCCGCGACTGGGGTGCGGCCAATGGCGTGCCGGTGCACGAGCGCAAAGGTATCGGCCACCAGGTCGCGGCCGAACTCGGCTATGCGACGCCGGGCGCATTCGTCGTGCACTTTGACGGACACATCTCGCAGTTGGGTACTTTCGGTGCCCTGGCGATTGGTGTGCGCCGACATCTGCTGGAGGCCTATGTCAAGGACAGCATCCTGATCAAGGTGCCGGCGACCACGCGTGTCGAGCTGACCGGTACGTTGCGGCCTGGGGTGATGGCCCGAGATGTCTTCCATCACATGGTCCGAGTGCTGGGGCCCGCGAGTTGCCGCTTCCAGGTGCTGGAAATCGGCGGCCCGGCGCTCGCCGGCCTGAGTATCGATGCGCGACAGACGATCACCTGCCTGGCGATGTTCACGGGGGCCATCACCGCGATCATCAATCCCGACGAGGTGACCTTGCCCTATGCGCGTGAGCGGGCGCGTCTTTCGATCGATCCGCTCTATTCGGATCCCGATGCGGTCTACGCTGCGCGTCACAGCATCGATATCTCCGATCTCGAACCCATCGTGGTCGTTCCGCCCAGTCCCGCCAATACGCGTGATCTGTCGGATCATCTCGGCATCGAAGTCCAGATCGGGTATCTGGGCTCCTGCGCGTCGGGTCGGATCGAGGACCTTCGTGCTGCGGCCCAGGTGCTCAGGGGCCGTACCATCCGACCCGGCTTCCAGTTGCATGTCGTGCCGACCAGCCAGGAGATCATGCGGCAGGCGGCCGAGGAGGGCTTGCTCACGGATCTGATCGCCGCGGGGGCTTTCGTGACCTCGCCGTCCTGTGACTACTGCTTTGGCCGTCTGGGGGTGATGACCGCCGGTCAGCGCGCGGTGTCGACCGGTACCTTGAACGTGCGTGGCCGCATGGGCAGCCCCGATTCCGAGATTTTCATCGTGAATGCCGCTGCGGTGGCGGCCGCCGCAATCGAGGGTCGTATCGCCGATCCCAGAAAGTATCTGTGAGGGGAGCGCGATGAGTTTGAGCAATCTTCGCGGGCGGGTCGCGTTCATCTTCACCGAGCGTGATTTCGATGTCGATCAGATCGTCGGTGTCAAGAACATCAAGCTGCGCGACCCTGCCGAGCTTGCTGCGGTCGCGATGAAGGCCTATGACCCCGACTTTGCCGCTCAGGTGCGACCCGGCGATCTGCTGGTCGGTGCTGATAACTTCGGCTACGGACATCCGCACTACCCGCCGATGATTGCGATGCGTCACCTCGGCATCCGGGGCGTGATTGCCGAGAGCTTTTCGCCCGGGTACTGGCGCGGTGAGATCGCCATGGGTTTTCCGCAGGTGGCCTGTCCGGGCATTCTCGGATTCGTCCAGCGTTGGGACGAGATCGAGGTCGATTGGGATACCTCGCGGATCATCAACCACACTCGGGGGGCTTCAATCGGTATCGAGCCTCTCGCGCTGGCTGACCGGCAGATGCTCGAATCGGGTGGCATCGTAGGTTATCTCCATGCCCGCGAGCGTGACGAGGTCCAGGCCTGATCGTTTGCCCGCTTCGGGAAGGTTTGCCACTGCGCGGTTTCCTGCTTGAGCGGGTTTGCTGAATCGCATTGTCCCCTTGTTGCCGGACTTTTTCTCCGGCCTTTCGATGGAGTCCGATCGTGATGGATAGATCCAATATTGCCCAATCCCTGCGCGCGGGAGGCACCGTCTGGGCGGCTGGGGTGTGGGATGCGATGTCGGCCAAGCTCGCCGAAAATGCCGGCTTTCCCGCCGTCATGACCTCGGGCTTTGCCGTCTCAGCGGCGCTGCTCGGACAGCCCGACGTCGAGGTCTACACGATGACCGAAAATCTGGGCGTGGTCCGTAATGTCGCCAATGCAGTGTCAGTGCCAGTCGTCGCCGACACCGACACTGGGTATGGCAATGCGATCAATGTGATGCGCACGGTACGTGAGTTCGAGCAGGCGGGCGCAGCCGCGCTGATCTTCGAGGATCAGGAGGTGCCCAAACGCTGCCCGGCAGCAGCTGAACGAATCGAAATCCTGCCCCTTTACGAAAGTGCGGCCAAGATCCGTGCGGCAGTGGAGGCGCGGCGGGACCGAGATCTCATCATCATCGCGCGTACCGATGCAACGACCGAAGACGAGGCGATTGAGCGCGCCAAGGCGTATGCCAAGGCCGGTGCCGATCTGATCCAGCCGATCAGTCGCTGCTTCAAGTCCATCGATGGATTGCGCCGGCTGCGTGAGGCCTGCGGCAAGCCGCTTTCTTTGCAGATCCTGGGATGGCTCGAGACTGATCTCCAGCCGGCCGAGATCGAGGAGGTGGCTGGTCTTGCCGTCTTCCCGCTGGTCGGTCTTTTTACCGCCACCGCAGCGCTCAAGCAGAACTTCGAGGCGCTCTGGCAGAAGCGCACCACCCGAGGCGGACTGCCTGTACCCATGACCGACATGCCGAATTTCAAGAAATTCGTTGGCTTTGCCGAGATCGAATCCTTGCAGGCGCGTTTTCTGCTCGGCGATTCCGGCAAGCAATGACCGTGCGTTGATTGATTCATCTGTTTTTACGACAAGGAGACCACCCATGACCGTTATGCCCCGCAAACGTGCGCTGCTCGCCGGCGCGCTCTCTGCCGCCGCGCTCGGCGCATTCGCTCCGGCTCAGGCCGAGATCAGCAAGGCCACCCTCGACGGCGTAGCCGCGCAGGCCAAGGGCAAGGGCCCGATCATCTGGTACGAGAGTTCGCCGGCCGACGATGCGGCGAAGATAGCCGCCGCTTTCGCGAAGCGCTTTCCTGGCCTGCAGATCCAGCACACCCGTGATGCGGGCGGCGCTGGCATTGGTGGTCGCGTGATTCAGGAGGTGCAGGGCAATGCCCGCACCGCCGACATCCTCACCGGCAGCGCTTCAGTGATCTGGGCGTTGGTCAATCGCAATCTGGTCGATAAGCAGGACTGGAAGACGTTCGGCGTCCCGGCCTCGGTGTCGGTGTCTCCGTTCACGATCGCGAGCACGACTGCGGTCTACGTGCTGCTCAGCAACCGGCAGCAGGTGTCCGATGCCGACGCGCCCAAGAACTGGAACGACCTGCTCAATCCGAAATGGGCGGGCAAGTTGGGCCTGTGGATCCGGGCCGAGCCCCAGCTTTCGCTCGCATCGATCTGGGGCGAGCAGAAGACCACCGAATTCATCAACGCAATCAACAAACAAAAGCCCTTCGTTTTTAAGAGCACCTTTCCGCTAGCTCAGCAAGTGGGCGCGGGCGAGATCCCGGTGGGTGTGGGGCTTTATCACGCGGCGATGGTGCCGATCAGACGGGGTGCGCCGATCCGTTTCAGTTTCCCGGATCCGGTACCGACCACCACGCTTCATAGCGCGGTGATCTCGGCGGGCAAGAATCGTGAGGGTGGGCTGCTGCTCGCGCTCTGGCTCGCCACGCCCGAAGGCGCCAAGGTCTATGAAGATGCGACCGGCCGCGGTCATGCCGGTGTGGAAGGCACTGAGGTGCGCAAGCTCCTCGCAGGCAAGACGCAGGCCGAGTTCACGGCAGACAAGGTGCCGGCCAACCTCGAGATGTTCGAGCGCTTCAACAAGGCGATTGCAGCCGGCGGCCAACAGGTCAAGTGAGCCTGTCTGCAGCATCCCTTGAGACCCGGCCGCCGGTGCGAACCGCTGGCGGCTGGGCGGGCAGACTGACCGCGGCAGCGATCGGTCTGCTCTTGGTCTATCTGGTCGTGGTGCCGCTTGTCCTGCTCGCCATCAGCAGCGTTCGGCCGACCGGGTTTCCGCTTGAGCCAGGTTTCACCTTCAGCAACTTCAGCAAGGTTTTTCTCGCCGACAACTTTCCTCGGCTGGTTCAAACCACCGTCATCTTTGCGCTGGGTTCCACCGCGCTCGCGATGGTGCTGGGCACTGCGCTCGCCTGGCTGGTCGAGCGCACCGATCTGCCGGGTCGCAACCTGTTTCGGCTGCTGGTCATTCTGCCCATGGCGACACCGCCGGTTTTGCTGGCCATTGGCTGGGCCATGCTGCTCTCGCCACGGACCGGGTTTTTCAACCTGATCCTGCGCGATCTGTTCGGTCTCGATTCGGCACCCTTCAATGTCTATTCATTGCCCGGCATGATGTTCGTCGAGGCACTCGCGCTGGTGCCGACCGCATTTCTGTTTCTGGCGCCGGCGTTTCGCAACATGGATCCCAATCTCGAAGAAGCCGCGATGGCCAGCGGCGCTTCGACCTGGATGATGATCCGGCGAGTATTGCTGCCACTGCTCTGGCCCGCGCTCGCCGCCTGCGCAGTGTTTCTCCTCATCGTCTGTTTCGTTGTCTTTGACATTCCTGGCACCCTCGGGATGCCGGCCCGTATCTATGTGCTCAGCACACATATCTTCTACCTCACTGCGGACAGCCCGACCGGTGTGCCGCTGTACGGGCAGGTGAGTGCGCTTGGCACCTTCTTTCTGTTGATCCTCGTGGTGCTGGGCTACGCGTATTACCGATTCACCCGTCAGAGTCAGAAATACCGGACCATCAGCGGCAAGGGCTTCCGACCCCGACTGGCGCCGCTCGGGCGCTGGCGCTGGCCGGCCACCACCGTGGTGTCGATCTATTTCGTGCTGGCCGTGTTCGCGCCGCTCGCGATCCTGCTCTGGGCGAGTCTGATGCCTTACCAGACCCGTCCCAATATGGCCTCGCTCTCGCTCATCACCTTCGAAAATCATCTCGATTTCCTGAAGAACGCCCGTCTCATCACGGCTACGACCCATTCGCTCACCGTGGCCTTTGTCGCCTCGACTGCAGTGGCTGCGCTGTCGCTCGTCGTATCCTGGCTGGTGATTCGGCAAAAGCCGCCGGGGGCTCAGATGATCGACAACCTGGCCTTTGCTCCCATTGCCATTCCGGGCGTGATGCTCGGCGTCGCGGTGGTCTACGTCTATCTGACCCTAGACAAGGTGTTTCCCATCTACGGCACCATCTGGATTCTGGTGATTGCCTACGTCACCCACTACATTTCGTTCGGCAGTCGTCTGGCCAACGGTGTGATGGTCCAGATTCACCCCGAGCTCGAAGAGGCCGCGCGCGCATCGGGCGCGAGCAATCTGCGGGTGCTGGCCCGGATCACCGCCCCCTTGGTCTGGCCTGCGGTCGCCGCCATCTGGATCTGGGTGTTCGCGCACGCCATGCGCGAACTCTCCACCGCACTGATGCTTGCGGGTCGCAACAATGTCGTGTTGCCTACCTTGTTGTGGGATTACTGGACAGGTGGGGAGCCTACCCGTGCGGCAACGGTTGGCGTCTGGCTGGTGGCCGCGCTGGCGGTTTTCCTGGCCTTCTGGCATGTACTTTCCAACCGGACGTCTGCGCGTCGCGCCTGAGGCGTGCAGCCCGAACGCGGATTCACCGATGCTCAAAGTCGAACAACTTCGCAAGCGTTACGACCGCAGCGACGCCAAGGCCTTCGCGGTCCAGGATGTCAGTTTCGAGGTCGCTCAGGGAGAGTTTTTCACCCTGCTGGGCCCTTCGGGCTGCGGCAAGACAACCACCCTGCGCTCGGTTGCCGGGCTGGAGATGCCCGATGAGGGCGAGATTTTGATTGCGGGTCAGCCGGTTTTTTCCTCATCCCGCGGTCTGGCGATTCCGGTGAGCAAGCGCGATATTGCGATGGTTTTCCAGAGCTACGCCATCTGGCCGCACATGACCGTGGGTCAGAATGTCGCCTTTCCGCTGGAGGCGATGGGCGTGCGGGGCGAGGAGGCGCGGCGGCGCGTGGAGCGTGCGCTCGAGATGGTCGGGCTTGCGGCTTTCCGTGATCGTCCTGCGCCCATGCTCTCCGGAGGGCAGCAGCAGCGCGTGGCGCTGGCCCGAGCCTTCGTGAAAGAGTCGCGTGTTTTGCTGTTGGATGAGCCGCTCTCCAATCTCGATGCCAAATTGCGCGAGCAGATGCGGGTCGAGTTACGGGATCTGCAGCGTCGGATCGGAACGACTGCGATCTACGTGACGCATGATCAGGAGGAAGCGATGAGCCTTTCGGACCGGGTCGCGGTCATGAGCGAGGGGCGAGTGGTCGAGCTCGCACCGCCCCGTACCTTGTATCTTCGCCCCCAGAGCGGTTTTGCCGCACGCTTTGTCGGACAGGCCGATCTGATCGACTGCACCGTGGTCGAGCGGGCGGACGATTCACTGATCGTCGATTCGGCCTTTGGGCGTTTGCGCGCCCGAGGCGTGCCTGCGGATACATCAGGTGAGCTGAGTCTGCTGGTGCGCCCCGAGCACATCGAACTCAAGCGGCCCGAAGGCGAGTGCGGGTTGAACGAGGTCGATGGTGTGATCGACAAGCTGGTCTTCTCGGGTCGAATCGTCGAATATTTCGTTCGAGTGGCGGGGCGCATCGTGCGCGTTCAGGGCACTTCGCGGGAGATTCACGAGGCCGGGTCCGCCGTGCGGCTGGTGCTGCCGCCCGAGCACTGTGTGGTGGTACGCGGGCGCGCTTGAGGCTCTTGCGGGCGAGGGTGTCCGGGTCAGGGCAGGCTCGACCAGAATCGCTCGAGTAACCCGGCAAACGCCTGAGGCTGCTCGACCGCACTCAGGTGAGCAGCGGCGATCGATTCCAGTCGTGCACCCGGAATGCTGCGCGCGATGGTCTCTGACATCGCGGGGGGTGTTGCGACATCGAGACTGCCGGCGATGACCAGGGTCGGACAGTCAATCCCTGCGTTGCCCGCCTCGAGGTCGATCCCCGCCACCGCCGCGCAGGCTGATGCGTAGGCCTCGGGTGACATCGATTCGAGCTGTTCGCGCATGCTCCGGGCACGCTGGGCACCACCGCCCGCTTCGTCATGCAGGAACCCATCGGTAAACCAGCGCTGCAATGCGCCCTCGGAAATCGCCGCCATGCCGCGCGTGCGCACCGTTTCGATCCGCGCCTGCCACATCGCGCGGGCCGCGTCATCGTATCGACAGGCTGCATTGGCGACGGTGATGCTCGATACGATTGCGGGATGACGCGCGGCGAGCGCCTGAGCGGTCATGCCACCCATCGACAGCCCAACGAAGTGCACCGGCGCGCCGCCACACTCGGACCGGATGAGGGCGGCCGCGTCATCGGCGAGCGCCTCGATCGTAAGGGCCGCCAGTGGGCGCGGCGAGGCGCCATGCCCACGATGGTCGTAACGCAGCACCGTCCATGACGGCTCGAGCGCGGACGTGACCTCAGCCCACATCGCGAGGTCGCACCCCAGTGCATGGCTCAGCACCACGCAGGGGCCAGTGCCGGTTTTTACATGATGGAGCATGCGCCATCCCTTGTTTGAAGCCCGCTCGCGCGCTTGATCGATCCGATCACGGCCATTCAGCCGCAGCACCCGGGCTTGGCGCTCTCGGCCGGAGCGTCGCAGCAGCTGGAAGCCGTGGTCGCAACCGCCCCTTGGGGCGCGTCGGTCTCGCAGCAATTGCCGGACAGGATCGGTGCGCGAATACCACTGTGATCGCAACAGCCGCCTTTCCACCAGCGTGCGCCCTCGCCGGTGCAATACTTGTCGTCAGCCTCGACCATGCTCATGAACATTGGGTGGTAGTTGCGGCACACCTCGAGCTCGGTCTTCACCCAGTGCAGCGGGTCCTTCGCGTAGTGCTGCCAGTAGTCGCCCCGCATGTTGATGCCGGGCACCGCCGGATTCCAGCTCTCGTCGAGCCAGAGCTCAGGGTCGCCGTACTTCGCGCAGAGCTTGCGGATCTCTGGGTCATCGAGCGCGCGCAGGCGGCCGTTTTCGATGAGGTTCTCGTTGTCGCCCGAACGCTCCACTGTGTAGGTTGGGAAATACAGGTGCAGGTGCCAGTGCCCGACCAGATGACCCATGCGCGCTGCCTCCCGCTCGGCCATCGAAGAGATGATCGTGCCGAACCCCATGTGGATGACGCCTGAGCGCACGCGTTCGTAGAGGCAGTTGACAAAGCCCGACGGAAAATCCTTGCGGGGACGATGAATGTGCGGGTTGGTGCCGATCGAGGCCTCCCACCACCACATCAAGCCCTTGTCCGGATAGCCCGGGTACTGCAGATGCTCTGCGCGCGCCATCACCTCGCGCAGCTTCCTCCCGAACTCGCCGCCTTCGTTGATCTGGGTGATCTTGGAGTTTTCGACGATCAGCTGGGTCCAGTCGCAGGGCGCAATGTGATTGGTCGTGCCTGCAATTACGCCGCAGCCGTCCTCGAGCGAGGGGTGCAGCATCCAGGGCCGCCCGGTGAGGTGGCCCGGCAGGTAGGTCTTGCCGAAATGCTCGTTGCCCCGCCAGAAGGTGCTGGTGAGCACCGGATCGTAGTACTCGCGGTTCGCGTCCCAATACTCACGATGATTGGTGAACGAAATGTCGGTGCCCTCGGGGTCAGTGATACGCACGCGGTGCGCGCCCCGGATCCGCTCCCAGGTCCAGCGGTCCATCGCGTTGATCACTTCGATCGGCATTGCGTGTGCCGGCGAGGCGAGAATCTCGGGGGTGATGAACGGCATTCTCTGGATCTTGATGAACCGCTCGGCCAGCACCGGCCCGCCGTAACCCATCAGGATCTTGTCGTATTTCTGCTTTTTCTCTTCCTCTTCCCACATGTCCATCCATTCCGCGAGCTCCTTGGTGCGGAACAGGTAGTAGTCGACCTCGTCGGCCCCCACCCACTGCGGAATTGGACCGCGATCGATCTTCTGGATCTCGTACTGGACCTTGTATTTTTCCAGGATCTTCTGGCAGGCTTGGATGGTGAGTTCGCTGTGCCAGTTATCGACCCGCAGGAGTACCCGCTCGCCTTCCTTCAGGTCCCAGCAGGCGTTAAGGCCATGGTTGTAGGGACGGCGCGCGACATGCTCGAGGTAGGGGAGCAACTGGTCCGAACTCGTCACCTCGACAAAAGGCGGGCAGCGCGGCGGGCGTGCGGCCTTCAAGGGCGGTGCGGCAAAAGCCGGCATCCCCTCCGGGCGGCGGTCGGAAGCCTGGGCGGATGCTTCGCTCAGGGCGGCGCCGGGCGTCTTCTGCAACATCATCGTGCTCCGTTTCTGCGAGATCAGACCATCATTGTGAACCCAAGACCCGGGGGCGCTCAAGGCGCCTTGCAGGCCTCGCAGCCTCCTGATAGGGTCGGGAGCACGCTGATCACGTCGCCTTGCCACCAAAATGAAAGCTAAAACTCAATCCGCGCTGGAAGGCGGGCTGGAGCGCACGGCCCGCCTGCTTGGGCAGAGGGTCGCAGGCTGGGAGCATTCGGCCAAGTGGCACCTGACCCGCAATCGCGTTGATTCGAATCGACGCGTAGTCGGCTTCCGAATTGACGGACTGAGTGGTGCTGATTGGTCGGAGTTGCTCGGCTCGCTCGGCGCCCCATCGACGGCCGCCGCGGCGCTGCTTACCGATCTGGGAAAGGCCAATTTCGGCTATCTCGCAACCGAATCGACGGGAGCGAAGGCGTATCTCGAGTTTCCAGTGCGCCTCCAGGGGGTGGGCTCAGGCGGCCGGGTGCGCTGGGCGCCGCCCGGGCTGTGGGCGCGCGCAGTCAAGTGGCGTTTCGATGAATCCCTCGTCCGACACACCGAATACTGGCTGGTTCCCGGGGCAACGCTCGCCGCGTTTGCTGGTGAACTGCACAGAGACGATCCTCGCCATCCGCTGCTGGGCATGTTGGAGGCGCTCAATCAACGCCGACCGCTTGCCTCGGTCGATCCCGACTGCGTGACACTTTACGAGGTCCGGCACGACGACGGTGCCCGAGCCTGGGACCTCAATGTCTACGGATTGGCCTGCCGGATTGATCGGAATCTGATCGAAGCGTTTGGCTGGTCGCAGGCCCCGGTGGATGCCGATGGGGCTTTGCTGGGCCATGTCGCTGCCGGCCGCGACCGTCAGGGTGAGGCGTATCGGACCGTGTACTGGCGGGTCGATCAGCCCCGATGACGGGGATCGAAAAAGTGGGCGGCCTGGAGACTGGAAACCGGGGCGCGGACCGATTCGGCTGCCTGGATCAAGGCATCTGAATCTGTGCCGCCCGGCTCGAGTCGTGCGATCAGCGACTGCGCACCGTCGATCAGGTTGCCGATCAGGTGTTCGAGCCCCAGCGCATCAAGCGTGTCTGCGGACAGCAGGGCACCGAGCATCACCATTTCGCTGGTTTCGTTGAGGCTGAGGGTCGCGCCCCGGGTCGCCTCCCCACGATGATTGAGCGCCAGCACTTTTCTGAAGAATGACTCGCGCTCGATGCCGGGAACCGGCATCAGCGGGATCTGCACCAGCACTGACTCAGCGCCCTGCGGATGCTCGATGATCACGTCGAGCCGATCGTCATAGCGAAGCACGCACACGCCGGCTTCGTCAAGAGCGAGTGGTCCCAGGTCGTACTTCCGGGACAGTGAATCGAGCAGTGGGGCGAGCGGATTCATTTTGGTTAGGATGCTCAGGCAATCCCAGCAGGCGGCCTCTGGATCATCGAATGACTCGCAATAAAGTAAAGGCCTTCGCGAGCAAAGGAATGATCGGTCGTCCAGACCTGAGCATTCTCCCTGATCACGCCGGACTCAAAGCAAGACCGGAATGGATTGTAGGCGATCGCCATCAGATCGGGGTCTGATCCGCTCTCCCAGTTGAGATCGGCCACGGCCAGGTGGCTGCCGGGAGCGGGTGCAATCGCGCTGGCAAAGAGACCCGGCATGATTAGCAGCTTTGCCCCGGAGTCAGCGACTTCCCCGGGGAAGCCGCTGCGCGTCATGACGTCCTTGAACGTTTGAATGAAGCGCTCGGGCGTCATGGGGACGGCGCCCGCAGCGGCCTGGCGGATCGCTCGTTCGAAGGTCTCGAAGCTGATCTTTCCCTTCCCCTCGCCGATCGGAAAACCGTTCCGCACCGCTTCCAGCGTGCGTTGAATCGTCCGGTCATCGAGCGGTGCCTTCAGGCGGTCCGTCGCGCGCTGCCTGAGCGCGGTCTTCAACTCCTCGGCCTTGAGGGTGCCCTTCAACAGGGGCTGTAGATCGGGGTGACCGGGTTGGAAAATAAAAGCGTGACTCTTATTGTTGACTGGAAACATCAGCCTGTCCGGCTCGGCGATTTGTTCGGGCGTGAGCGCGCCATGTAGTGCGGCGAGGTTGGCCGTGACCGTGTCGAGCAGTTGTTCGCCCGTATTGGCTGTGTCAGCGGCGAGGTCCTTGAACACCGTTCCTTCATTGAGCCGGGCGCGAGGCACCCCGAGGGCTGAAGCAAGCAGCTCGGTTGTTGCGCCGCCCGCGTCGATCCGCCAGGGTAGCTGAGGGCGGGCCTCGTGGCGCCAGCCCTTCAGATCTGATGTGACGGCCTCGACCCATGCGTCGCTCTCGTAGAAGTCCACGGCGAGCTGCTCTGAAATTTTTTCGGCGTCAATCCGCCCGCGGTAGCGCGCGCTCATTCGATTGCCCGCTTCCCGGACCAGGTCGCCAGTCACGGACTTGAAGTCCTGCTTGCCCAGGATGGGCCGGCCTGCACCGCTTTCCGATCCAGGGTTCTTGACGTGCATGACCCAGGCACCGGCCGAACTGCGCCCGTCCGCAGCATTGGCGATCGAGGTCGACGCATCGTAGGCGAATGCGATTCTCTCCCTCAGAACCTCGCGGTAGGCGCCGACCAAGCTGCCAACGAAGGTCTCGGGCACTCTGGGCTGGCGCCCATTGACGGGCTGTGCGTCGAGTTGCCGCTGCAGGAAATCACGAAGCTGTTCGGTCTGAACATCTTCGAGCTTCTTGTTGTTGGAATCCGATCCATCCTGTTCGATCTGCGAGGCCATCGTGTACTCCCAGGCTCTCAGCAGCGGATCGTCGACCTGGGCGAGAAACATCGACTGTGCGAGCTTCAGGTCGCGCGCGTAGGCGTCCGGGTCGGCTACGGTCAGTTCGGCTTCGGCAAATCGGATCAGATCGTTGGTGGCTTGCTCGATCAGCGTGTCAATCTCACCCTGGCGCTTCTGCGCCTCGGCGAGCCTCGTTGAAGCATTTTCGAGGGAATCGAATTCACGCTTCAGCCTCAAGTAGCGACGCTCTGCCGCATCCCGCCGC
>Ga0169931_10008564_pt1 | contig 14907 bp, 10 predicted proteins | sample Kivu_15m_20L_FD_129675 | JGI IMG/M metagenome (GOLD analysis project Ga0169931, IMG submission 129675) | Freshwater microbial communities from Lake Kivu, Western Province, Rwanda to study Microbial Dark Matter (Phase II) - Kivu_15m_20L... | ecosystem: Environmental > Aquatic > Freshwater > Lake... | reverse complement strand
TGGGGAGGGGCCATCCGCGCTCCGCGCGGACGGGAGGGGAGCAAGGCAACCCGGCTCCTCCCCCGGCCGCGCAGCGCGCGGCTGGGGGAGGTGGCGCGCGCCGTCAGGCGCGCGACGGAGGGGGCGAGTGCCGCCTGCTCGCGCGGCGGGCGGATGGCGTGCGCTGCGATCGGCGTTTCACCGCCAGAGCCGTTGCTCCCTCCCGGCCTCCGGCACGATTGCCCTCCCCGTCGCCGCGCTGCCGCGCGGCGCCACCCCTCCCATCCGCGCGAAGCGCGGACGGGAGGGGAGCCGGGGTCGTCCATCCGCGCCGTGGCGCGGATGGGGGAGGGAGGCCGGGCTCAGCCTTCCTTGACGAGGTTGCGCAGCGTGCCGACGCCGGTGATCTCGATCTCGGCGACGTCGCCGGGCTTCATGAACTCCGGCGGGGTGCGCGCCGCGCCGACGCCGCCGGGCGTGCCGGTGACGATCACGTCGCCGCCCTCGAGCGGCACGAAGGTCGAGATGTAGGCGATGAGCGAGGGGATGTCGAAGATCAGCAGGTCGATGCCGGCCTGCTGCTTGACGACGCCGTTCACGCGCGTGGTCAGCGTCTGCTTCGTGATGTCGCCGACCTCGTCCTTCGTCACCATCCAGGGACCGAAGCCGCCGGTGCCGGCGAAGTTCTTGCCCGGCGTGAACTGCGTGGTGTGGCGCTGGAAGTCGCGCACCGAGCCGTCGTGGTAGCAGGCATAGCCCGCGACATGGCCCATCGCCTTCTCGCGCGCGATGCGCCTGCCACCGCGGCCGATGATCACCGCGAGCTCGCCTTCCCAGTCCAGCTTCTCGCTCTCCTTCGGCTTGACCAGCGGCTGGCCATGGCCGACCTGGCTCGCCTGCATGCGCAGGAACAGCGTCGGGTAGGGGAGCTCCGCGCTCTTCGTCTCGGCGCGGTGGTCCTTGTAGTTGAGGCCGACGCAGATGATCTTCCGCGCGTCGGGGATGACGGGCAGGTACTTCACCTTCCTGAGCGGCAGGTCGGCCTTCTTCGCCGCCTTCGCGACCTTCGCCAGGTCTGCGAGCGCGCCCGCGGCGAGCGCCGCGCGCAGCGTCGGGTACTTCTTGCCAAGGCGCTTGCCCAGGTCGACGACGCCGTCGCCGACCACGGCCCCGTAGCTCGCGTCCTTGCCGGACTGGAAGGTAAGGAATTTCATGTGCGTTCCCCTCGATGGCGCCGGCGACCCCGCGTCGCCCGGCGGCAGGACGCCGGAGATTGGACCGCCCGCGCGGCGCGGCCAAGGGGGGATTCGCGGCCGCGCTGGCCTCGGGCGTTGATGCGGTCCGCCGGCAGGCGCTAGCGTCGCGACCTGCAACGGCACGGGGGAGCCATCATGGGCGGGCAGCGGAATCTCGATCTCGGCGCGGCGCTGGCGGAGGCGGAGAAGCGCTTCGTCGATGCCCATCCCCGGAGCGGCCGGCGCCACGACGCGGCGCGCAAGGTCATGCCCGGCGGCAACACGCGCACGGTCATCTACTACCCGCCCTTCCCGGTGACGATCGCGCGCGGCGAGGGCTGCCACGTGTGGGACCTCGACGGGAACCGCTACACGGACTTCGTGGCCGAGTACACGGCCGGCCTCTACGGCCATTCCGAGCCCGCCATCGTCGAGGCGGTGAAGGAGGCGCTCTCCGACGGCATCGTGCTCGGCGCGCCGAACCGCTACGAGGCCGAGCTCGCGCGGCTGCTGGTCGAGCGCTTCCCCGCGCTCGAGCTCGTGCGCTTCACCAATTCCGGCACCGAATCCAACCTGATGGCGGTCAGCGTCGCGCGCGTCTTCACCGGCCGGTCGAAGGTGCTGGTGATGAAGGGCGGCTACCATGGCGGCGTCTTCATCTTCTCGGGCAACGGCTCGCCGCTCAACGTGCCGTTCCCCTTCCTGCTCGCCGACTACAACGACGTCGAGGGCACGCGCGCGATGATCCGCGCCAACGCCGACGACCTCGCCTGCGTCATCCTCGAGCCGATGCTCGGCGGCGGCGGCTGCATCCCCGCGACGGTCGAGTTCCTGGGGATGCTGCGCGAGGAGACGCGCAAGGCCGGTAGCCTGCTGGTCTTCGACGAGGTCATGACCTCGCGCCTCTCGCCCTCGGGCCTGCATGGCGCGCTCGGCATCGTGCCGGACCTCGTCACGCTCGGGAAATACCTCGGCGGCGGGCTCTCCTTCGGCGCCTTCGGCGGCGCGGCGCGCATCATGGAGCGCTTCGACCCGGCGCGGCCCGACGCGCTCGCCCATGCCGGCACGTTCAACAACAACGTGCTGACGATGGCGGCGGGCCTCGCGGGCCTGACCAAGGTCCTGACGCCCGAGCGCTCGATCGCCTTCAACGCCGGCGGCGACGCGCTGCGCCAGCGCATGAACGCCGCGATCGCGAAGCGCGGCCTGCGCGTGCATGTCTCGGGCCGCGGCTCGATGATGAACGTGCATTTCGTGCGCGGCCCGGTGAACAGCCCGGCCGATTCCGCGGGCTCGTCGAAGGACTGGCTGAAGCTCCTGCAGCTCGAGATGCTCGCGCGCGGCTACTACATGACCTTCCGCGGCATGTTCGTGCTGTCGCTGCCGCATGGCCAGGCCGAGCTCGACGGCTTCGCCGCCGCCTTCGAGGGCTTCCTCGACGACTACGCGCCGCTGCTGGGCTGATCGCGGGGGCGGGCGCCGACACGCTTCGCAGCGGGGGCGCGACTGCCCTAGACTACGGCTTCGTTTCGGAACGATGACGCGCGCGTGACGCGCGTCCACCCGTGGAGGAAGCCCATGAAGAGCCTGTCCCGCCGATCCACCCTCGCCGCCGCCTCCGCCCTCGGCGCCGCCGCGCTCGCCAGCCGCGCGCAGGCCCAGGCGCTCGAGAAGGAGCTCGTCGTCTACGCCTCGCATCCCTCGGAGATGGTCGACCATTTCTGCAACGACTTCGGGCAGAGGAACGGCATCAGGGTCACCACGATCAAGGCCGGCACGGGAGAGCTCCTCAACCGCATCCGCGCCGAGCGCGCGCGCCCAGGCGCGGACGTGCTCTGGGGCGGCTTCGCCGACACCGGCGCCTCGTCGCCGGACCTGTTCGACCAGTACCGCTCGCGCGAGCTCGCCGCGATCGAGCCGAGGATGATCGACGCCGCGGGCTTCAACACGCCCTTCGGCGCGAGCACGATGGTCATCATGTACAACCGCAACCTCGTGAAGCCCGAGGACGCGCCGAAGAGCTGGGCCGACCTCGCCGACCCGAAATGGGCGAAGAAGATCGTCCATGCCGAGCCCTCGAAGTCCAGCTCCGCCTATTCCGCGCTCGTCACCTGGCTCAGCATCTACGGCAAGGACGACAAGGGCTGGGACCTCGTCGAGCGCATGACGCGCAACATGAACCTGGTCATCCGCTCCAGCCTGGTCTTCCAGCAGGTCGGCCGCGGCGAGTACCCGATCGGCGTGACCTACGAGGAGGGCGCGTTCAACTACGTGCTCGCGGGCACCGCCGGCATCGTCTACCCGTCCGACGGCACGCTGCTCGAGGCCGAGGGCATGTTCATCGTCAAGGGCGGGCGCAACCCGAACGCCGCGCGCGCCTTCGCCGACTACCTGGTCTCCGCGGGCGCGCAGTCGGAGCTCGCCACGAAGTTCCCGGGCCGTCGCCCGACGCGCAAGGGCGTCGCCACGCATCCGGAGATGATCCCGGCCGAGCGCCTGAAGGTCATCGACTACGACTCGAAGTGGGGCGCGGAGAGCCGCAAGGACATTCTCGACCGCATGCAGCGCATCATCGTCAAGACGCAGGGCTGACGCGCGCGGACGCCGCGGCACGGGCCGCGGCGCCCCGCCCCCATCGGCGATGCCAGGCAGGACCAGCGTGCCAACGACCTCCGTCACGATCGAGGCGCTCTCGAAGCGCTTCGGCGACTTCGTCGCCGTCGACGACGTCTCGCTCTCCATCCGCTCCGGCGAGTTCTTCACGCTGCTCGGCTCGAGCGGCTGCGGGAAGACGACGCTGCTGCGCGTCGTGGCTGGGTTCCTGCGCCAGTCGGCGGGCCGCGTGCTGTTCGGCGACCGGCCGATCGACGACGTGCCGGCGCATCGCCGCAACACCGGAATGGTGTTCCAAAACTACGCGATCTTCCCGCACCTGACGGTCACGCAGAACATCGCCTACGGGCTCAAGGCGCGCGGCCTGCCGCGCGCGGAGGTCGACCGGCGCGTCGGCCGCATGCTCGAGATGACCCGCCTCGCGCCCTTCGCCGCGCGCCGGCCGCGCGAGCTCTCGGGCGGGCAGCAGCAGCGCGTCGTGCTGGCGCGCGCCGTCGTCATCGAGCCCGACGTCCTGCTCATGGACGAGCCGCTCTCCAACCTCGACGCGGAGATGCGCGTCCACCTGCGCGGGGAGATCCGCGCGCTGCAGCGCGAGATCGGCGTCACCACGATCTACGTGACGCACGACCAGGAGGAGGCGCTGTCGCTCTCCGACCGCATCGCGGTCATGCGCGCGGGCCGGATCGAGCAGCTCGGCACGCCGCACGAGATCTTCAACGAGCCGCGCACGCGCTTCGTCGCGGGGTTCATCGGCGAGAGCAACTTCCTGCCCGCGCGCCGCGCGGGAGAGGCCGACGCGGCGGGCCTCGTGCCCTTCGAGGCCGAGGGCGGCCCGCGGCTGGCCGTGCCGGCATCGCGGCTGCGCGGCGAGGGGGCGCGCTTCGTGCTCGCCTTCCGCCCGCACCACGTGCGCGTCGCCCCCGGCGCCGCCAATGGCGCGGTGCTGCGCGACACGGTCTATGCCGGCACGTCGATGCGCCAGGTGCTGGACGTCGGCGGCGGCGCGCAGGTGGTGGCGCTGGCGCTGAGCCAGCCCGGCGCCGTCGCCACCGCGCCCGGCGCCGCGCTGCGCTTCGACGTCGTGCCGGAGGCGATCACCGCCTTCGCGGAGGATGGCGGCCCATGAGCGCGCGGACCGCGCCGCGCGCGGCGCTGCGCGAGCTCCTCGGCTTCTGGCCGATGGTGACGCTCGCGGCCTTCGCGATCGTGGCGCTGCTCCTCGTCCTGCCGGTGGCGAGCATCGTCGGGCTCAGCTTCTCCGGGAAGGGCGACGCCGCGAGCCCGCTCGAGAACTACCGGCTCTTCTTCTCCGAGCGCTTCTACTGGCAGACGCTCGTCAACTCCTTCCAGGTCAGCGCGCTGGCGACGATCGGCGCCGTGCTGGTGGGCGTGCCCGCGGCCTACTTCACGACCCGCTACGACATCTGGGGCCGCGGCTTCGTGCGCGCGGCGGTGGTCATCACCTTCGTCTCGCCGCCCTTCATCGGCTCCTATTCCTGGGTGATCCTGTTCGGCCGCAGCGGCATCGTGTCGTCCTGGCTGGCGCAATGGGGCATCCAGCTGCCGTCGATCTACGGCGCGCAGGGCATCGTCTTCGTCTTCGTGCTCCAGTACTTCCCCTTCGTCTTCCTGCTCGTCTCCTCGGGGCTGCGCTCGATCGACCAGAGCGTCGAGGACGCGGCGCGCAACCTCGGCTCGAGCGAGCTGCGCGGCTTCCTCACCGTGATCGCGCCGATGCTGGTCCCCTCGGTCTCGACCGGCGCGCTGCTCGTCTTCGTCGCCGCCTTCTCGGACTTCGGCACGCCGATCATCCTCGGCGAGCGGTTCCGCGTCCTGCCCGTGCTCGTCTACAGCGAGTTCGTGAACGACTTCGGCGGCAGGCCCACCCTCGCGGCGACGCTCTCGGTCCTGCTCCTGGCCGTCACCGCCCTCGCGCTCCTGCTGCAGCGCGCGATCGCCACGCGCTTCGCCCATGGCGCGCAGACGATCCGGCCGCTGGAGATGCGCGAGCAGCCGCTGGCGAAGCGCGCGCTGGCGAGCGCCTATGTCCTGCTGCTCACCGGGCTCGCGCTGCTGCCGGTGGCGACCGTCGTCGTGTCGTCCTTCCTCGAGGCCAACGGCCCGCTGCTGGTCGCGCGTCCCACCCTCGACAACTACCGCGCCATCGCGCGCAACCTCGAGATGCCGCTCGCCAACACGCTGCTCTTCACCAGCGCGGCGACGCTGCTCTGCGCGGTCGCCGGCACCGCGATCGCCTACGTCGTCGTGCGTCGCCGCGGCCGGGTCACCGGCCTGCTCGACATGGTCATCATGTTCTCCTACGCGGTGCCCGGGATCGTGCTCGGCGTCGGGCTCGTCGTCGCCTTCAACGAGCCGCCGCTGCTGCTGACCGGGACCGCGACGATCATCGTGCTCGCCTACTTCATCCGCCGGCTGCCCTTCTCGGTGCGCTCGGCCGTGGCGATGCTGCAGCAGGTCGCACGCGACGCCGAGGACGCCTCGACCAACCTCGGCGCCGGCCCGCTGCGCACGTTCCTGCTCGTCACCGTGCCGATGATCTCCGCGGGCATCCTCTCCGGCGCGCTGCTCACCTGGTCGAACACGATCCGCGAGCTGAGCGCGACGCTGATCCTGCAATCCGGCTCGACCGCGACGATGAGCGTGTCGATCTTCACCGAGGTGGTGAACGCCAATTTCGGCCTCGCCGCCGCCCATGGAACGATCCTGATCGCGCTGACCTTCGTTCCGCTGGCGATCCTGTTCCGCTTCATGGGCAAGCGCGAGGAGGTCCTGGTATGAGCTCCCCCGAGGCCGCCCGCCGCGCGCTCGCCGCGCGCGTCGCCGAGGTCGCGTCGCGCGGCGCGGCGGCGCACCAGGAGGAATTCGGCCAGCTCGCGGCCCGGCTCGCGCGCCGCGGCGTCGACGTCGAGGCGCTGCTGGCCCGGCTCGCGTCGCTGCGCATCGCCGTGCCGAGCTGGGCGCTCGGCACCGGCGGCACGCGCTTCGGGCGCTTTCCCGAGGCTGGCGAGCCCGCGACGCTGTTCCAGAAGATCGACGACGTGGCCGCGCTCGACGCGCTGACCGGCGCCAATGGCGAGGTCAGCCTGCACATCCCCTGGGACGAGCCCGGCGACGTCGCCGCGGCGCGCCAGTACCTCGAGGCCTCGGGCGTCGCCTGCGGCCCGATCAATTCCAACACCTTCCAGGACGGCGCGCGGCCGAACGACCCGCGGGCGAGCTGGAAGTTCGGCTCGGTCTCGAACGCCTTCGAGGAGGCGCGCGCGCGCGCCGTCGACCACAACCTCCATGTCGTCGACCTCGGCGCGCGGCTGGGCAGCCGCGCGCTCACCGTCTGGCTGCCCGACGGCTCGAACCATCCCGGCCAGCACGACTTCCGCGGCGCGCTCGACCGCACCATCGACAGCCTGCGCCGCGTGCACGAGGCGCTCCCGCCCGGCTGGTCGATGTACACCGAGCACAAGCCCTTCGAGCCGGCCTTCTACAGCTCGGTCAACCCCGACTGGGGCGCGAGCCTGCTGGTCGCGCGCGAGCTCGGCGAGAACTGCCGCTGCCTCGTCGACCTCGGCCACCACCTGCCCAACGCAAACATCGAGCAGGTCGTGGCCATGCTGCTGCGCGAGCGCCGGCTCGGCGGCTTCCACTTCAACGATTCGAGCTATGGCGACGACGACCTCACCGCCGGCTCGATCCGCCCCTACCGGCTGTTCCTGGTCTGCTGCGAGCTGGCGGCGGGCGAGGCGGACGGGCTGGTCGACGACCACCCGCTCGACCTGATGATCGACGCCAGCCACAACATCAAGGACCCCATGGAGGACATCCTGCAATCGACCGAGGCGATCCTGCTCGCCCATGCGCAGGCCTTCCTCGTCGACCGCGCGGCGCTGCGCGCGGCGCAGTCCGCCAACGACGCCGCGCTGGCGCAGGAGATCCTGCAGGACGGCTTCCGCACCGACGCGCGTCCGCTGCTGCGCGAGGCGCGGCGGCGCAAGGGCGCGGCGCTCGAGCCGCTGCGCGCCTTCCGCGAGATCGGCTATCGCGCGGAGGCCGCCGCCCGGCGGGGCCACGCGCGCGCGACGGGGTTGTGACGATGAAGATCGACGGCGCCTACCGGCACGTGTCGGACCTCTGGGACGCGGCGCGCGCCGGCGCCTGCCGCGACGAGGTCGACCGGCTCGTGCTGCGCTCGAACCTGCTCGGCGCCGACCTGCGCGTCACCAACTACGCGGGTGGCAACACGAGCTGCAAGGCGCGCGCGCGCGACCCGATCACCGGCGAGGAGATCGACGTCCTCTGGGTCAAGGGCTCGGGCGGCGACCTCGGCACGCTGGCGCGCGGCGGGCTCGCCGCGCTGCGCATGGACCGGCTGCTCGCGCTGCGCGGCCTCTATCGCGGCCACGCGCACGAGGACGGGATGGTCGCCCTCTACGCGCACTGCACCTTCGGCGTCGAGGGCAGGGCGCCCTCCGTCGACACGCCGCTGCACGCGCTGATCCCCGCGCGCCATGTCGACCACATGCATCCCGACGCGGTGATCGCCATCGCCGCCGCGCGCGACGGCGAGCGGCTGACGCGCGAGGTCTTCGGCGGCAGGCTCGGCTGGCTCGACTGGCTGCGGCCGGGCTTCGAGCTCGGCATGCGCATCGCCGCGATGGCCCGCGACAATCCGAACCTGCAGGGCATCGTGCTCGGCGGCCACGGCGTCATCAGCTGGGCGGAGGACTCGCAGGCCTGCTACCGGCTCTCGCTCGACATCATCGAGACGGCGGGCCGCTTCATCGAGGCGCGCGAGAAGGGTCGCGTCGCCTTCGGCGGCGCCGCGCGCGCGCCGCTCGACCAGGCCGCGCGCCGCCGCGCCGTCGCGACGGCGGCGCCGGTGCTGCGAGGCCTCGCCTCGCGCCGGCAGCGCAAGGTCGGGCATTTCACCGACGCGCCCGAGGTGCTCGACTTCGTCGGATCGCGCGACTGCGCGCGCCTCGCCGCGCTCGGCACCAGCTGCCCGGACCATTTCCTGCGCACCAAGGTGAGGCCGCTGCTGCTCGACCTGCCCGAGGGCGAGGCCCGGGATCCGGCCGCGTTGCGCGCGGCGGCGGCGGATGCCTTCGACGCCTACGAGCGCGACTACGCGGCCTGGTACGAATCCTGCCGCCAGCCCGACTCGCCCGCGATGCGTGACCCCGCGCCGGTCGTGCTGCTCTGGCCGGGCGTCGGCATGCTGACCTTCGCCGCCGACCGCCAGACCGCGCGCGTCGCGGCCGAGTACTTCGTCAACGCCATCAACGTCATGCGCGGCGCCGAGGCGATGGGCGGCTATGCCGGCCTCGACCCGCGCGAGGCCTTCGGCGTCGAGTACTGGCTGCTCGAGGAGGCGAAGCTGCGCCGCCTGCCGCCGGAGAAGCGGCTCGCGCGCCGCGCGGCGCTGGTCTCCGGCGCGGCGAGCGGCATCGGCCTCGCCATCGCCGAGCGCTTCCTCGCCGAGGGCTGCGCCGTGATGCTCCTCGACCGCGACGCGCCTCGCCTCGCCGAGGCCGCCGCCGCGCTCGCGCGCCGCCACCAGCCCGACCGCGTCGCCCATGTCGTCGCCGACCTGCGCGACGAGGCGGCGATCGAGGCCGCCTTCGACGCCGCGTCGCTCGCCTTCGGCGGCGTCGACATCCTCGTCAACAACGCCGGCCTGTCGATCTCCGGCGACATCGCCGACTTCTCCGCCGCCGACTACGACCTCATGGAGGAGGTCATGGCGCGCGGGTCCTTCCTGCTGTCGCGCGGCTTCGCGCGCCGCATCCGCCAGCATCGCCTGCCCGGCGACATCGTCTATGTCGCGAGCAAGAACGGCATCGCCGTCGGGCCGAGCAACGTCGCCTATGGCTCGATCAAGGCGGCGCAGGCGCACCAGGCGCGACTGCTCGCCGCGGAGCTCGGCAAGGACGGCGTGCGCGTCAACATGGTCAATCCCGACGCGGTCATCCGCGGCTCGGGCATCTGGGCGCAGGGCTGGGCCGAGGGCCGCGCGCGGGCCTATGGGATCTCCGTCGAGGACCTGCCCGCGCACTACGCCAGGCGCACGCTGCTCAACGTGGAGATCCTGCCCGAGGACATCGCCGCGGCGGCGCTCGCCTTCGTCGGCGGCGAGCTCTCCAAGACGACGGGCGCGATCCTCACCGTCGATGGCGGCCTGCCCGCCGCCTTCCCGCGCTGAGCCGCGCGGCCGATGGCGGCGCCGGGCCATGTCGCGGTCCTCGACCACGGCAAGACGAGCCTGAAGCTGCTGCTGGTCGATGCGCAGGGCGCGGTGGTCGCGCGCCGCGCCGCGCCCAATCGCGCGCAGGCCGGCCCGCCCTGGCTGCATCTCGACGTCGAGGGCATCGAGCGCTGGCTGCTCGAGGGGCTCGGCGAATTCGCGCAGCAGGCGCGCATCGAGGCGGTCGTCGCCGCCACGCATGGCTGCGGCTTCGCGCTGGTCGATGGCCCCGACCCGGTGCTGCCGGTGATGGACTACGAGGCGCCGCCGCCGGCCGACGTCGACGCTGCCTATGACCGCGGCGCGCCCGGCTTCGAGGAATGCTTCACGCCGCGCCTGCCGCTGGGCCTCAACGCCGGGCGCCAGCTCTTCTGGCAGCAGCAGGCCGCGCCGGCCGAATTCGCGCGCGCGCGCCAGGTCCTCGCGCTGCCGCAATTCTGGGCCCGCAGGCTCGGCGGCGACGCCGCGAGCGAGGTGACGTCGCTGGCCTGCCACGGCCATCTCTGGGACCCGCGGCGGGGCGCCTTGTCCTCGCTCGTCGCCAGCCAGGGCTGGGGCCGGCTCTTCCCGCCCCTGGCGCCGGCCTGGGCGACGCTCGGCGTCGTCTCCGCCGCGGTCGCGCGCGCCACCGGCCTGCCGCGCGACTGCCGGATCGCCTGCGGCGTCCATGACAGCAACGCCGCGTGGCTGCGCCATCTCGGCGCGGGGCGCGACCTCGCGCTCGCCTCCACCGGCACCTGGGTCGTCTGCTTCAGCGCCGCGGGCCGGCTCGAGGCGCTGGACCCGGCGCGCGACACGCTTGCCAATGTCGATGTCGAGGGCAGGCCCGTCTGCTGCAGCCGCTTCATGGGCGGGCGCGCCTACGCCGCCATCGCCGGCGACGCGCCCGCGGCGACGCGCGACGAGGTCGAGGCGACGATCGCCGACATGACGCTGGCGCTGCCCTGCTTCGCGGGCGGCGGCGGGCCCTTCCCCGGGCAGGAGGGGCGCATCCTCGGCCCGGCGCCGCGCCATCGCGCCGCGCTGGCCACGCTCCACCTCGCGCTGATGCTCGACGTCGCGCTCGACCTCGCCGGCCCCGCGCCGCGCATCGTGGTCGACGGCGCGCATGTCGCCAACGCGGAGCTGCCCGCGCTGCTCGCCGCGCTGCGCGCGCCCGCGCGCGTCGAGGTCTCCGCCGACGCCGATGGCGTCGCGCTGGGCGCGGCGATGCTCGCGCGCCGCGGCAGCCGCATGCCCCGGGCCGAGCCCGCGCCGCGCCATGTCGCGCCGGCCGCCATCCCGGGCCTCGCGGCCTATCGCGACGCATGGCACGCGGCGCTCGCCGGGGCGCCGGCGCGGCGCTAGGAATGGCGCCGCATCTCGACGGGGACAACGCCATGACGCCGACGCCGCCACCCGGGTTCGTGCCCGCCGCCTTCGACGGCGCGCGCCTCGTCGCCGACCTCGCGACGACGCTCGACGCGCTGCCCGGCGCGATGGCGTTCGGGCGCGAGGTCGCGCCGCGCATCGACCGCGTCGTCTTCCTCGCCTGCGGCTCGCCCAACCGCGCGATGCGCGGCCTGCAATACTGGATCGAGCGCCACAGCCCGACCCTCGAGGTGCGCCGGCATTTCCCGGCGGAGTTCATCGCCCAGGACCCGCCGCGCCTCGACGCGCGCACGCTGGTGGTGCTCGGCTCGAAGTCCGGCACGACGCCGGAGACCGTCGCCGCGGCGGAGTTCCTGCGCGACCGGCCCTGCATCACCGTCGCCATCACGCAATCCGCGTCCTCGCCGCTCGCCGGCCTCGCGCGCCACGTCTTCCTGATCGGCGAGACGCCGGAATCCTTCCTCGGCATGGCGATGATCGCGCAGGCGCTGGTCGGCGGCCTGCTCGCGGGCCGGGATGGCTGGCCTCACGAGGCGGCGCTGCTCGCCTCGCTGCGCGCGCTGCCCGGCGCGCTCGTCGACGCGGCGATCTCGGCCGACGCGCGCGGCGTCGCCAACGCGCTGGCGCTGCGCGACGACCATGTCGTCTACCTGCTCGCCTCCGGCCCGTGCTTCACCAACGCCTATGTCTTCGGCGTCTGCATCCTCATGGAGATGCTGTGGATGCATGCCTGCCCGGTCGAGGCGGCGGAGTTCTTCCACGGCCCCTTCGAGGTCGTCCGCCGCGACACGCCGCTGGTCGTGATCCTGGGCGAGGACCCGAGCCGCCCGGTCGCGGAGCGCGCGCTGCGCTTCTGCGAGAAGCAGAGCGACCGCGTCTTCGCCTACGACTCGCGCGCGCTCGCCATGCCCGGCATCGCGCCGGAGATGCGCGCGATGCTCGCGCCCTACGTGCTGCAGGCCGCGCTCAAGCGCATCTCCGCCAACCTCTCGATCCTGCGCGGCAAGCCGCTCGGCGAGCGGCGCTACATGTGGAAGGGCGGCTACTGAGCCCGGCCGGAGCGCGCGCCATGCCCGCCATCCTCGGCCTCGGCGACAACACGATCGACACCTATGTCTCGTCGGGCGAGCAGTTCCCCGGCGGCAATGCCGTGAACGTCGCCGTGCTCGCGCGGCGGCTGGGCGCGCGCGCCTCCTATCTCGGCTGCTGGGGCGACGACGAGGGCGGCGCGATCCTGCGCGCGGCGCTCGCGGCGGAGGGCGTCGACATCTCGCATGTGCGCGAGGTCGCCGGCGGCGAGACGGCCCGCGCGCACATCGCGCACGAGGATGGCGACCGGCGCTTCCTCGGCGCGCGGCCCGGCGTGCGCGGGCGCTACGCGCTGGACGACGCCAGCCTCGCCTTCGCCGCCGCGCATGACCTCGTGCACACGAGCTGCAACGCCGACCTCGATGGCGCGATCGCGCGCGTCGCCGGCGCGGCGCGCCTCCTCTCCTACGACTATTCGGAGAAATGGACCGATGCGCGCCTCGCCGCGACGCTCGGGCATGTCGACATCGCCTTCCTCTCCGCGCCTGGCCGCGACGACGCGGATTGCGCGGCGCTGCTCGCGCGCATCGCCGCCGCGCCGCGCGCCGCGGGCAGGCCGGGGCCGCCGCGCATCGCGATCGCCACGCGCGGCGCGGCGGGCGCGATGGCGCGCATGGGCGACGAGATGCGCGCGGTCGCCGCGGCGCCGGCGCGCGTCGTCGACACGCTGGGCGCGGGCGACGGCTTCATCGCCGGCTTCCTGGTCGCGCATCTCGGTGGCGCGGCGCTCGATGCCGCGCTTGCCGCCGGCGTGCAGGCGGCCGCCGAGGTCTGCGGCTGGCGCGGCGCCTTCGGCCACGCGCGCCCCTGGCGCGAGGAGGCCGCGGGCCGGTAGCGGGGAAATTCTCTCCAGGGCAGGAATTCCGATCGGATTTTCTGCCCTGGAGAGAATTTTTCGCCACCTCCCTCGCCCGCGCTGCCGCGCGGCAGCGCGGCGACGGGGAGGGCAATGGCGCCGGAGGCCGGGTGCCGCGCATCGGCGCTCGCGGCGCGACGCCGATCGCCGCGCATCTGCTAGAAACCCGCCACCATGAAGTCGCATCCGCTCCTCGACCGACCGATCCTGCCCACGCTGCTGCGCCTCGCGCTGCCCAACGCCTTCGGCATGCTGGCGACCGCCCTGGTCGCGGTGGCGGAGACGGCCTATGCCGGGCGGCTCGGCACCGTCGAGCTCGCGGGCATGGCGCTCGTCTTCCCCTTCGTGATGCTGCAGCAGATGATGTCGGCGGGCGCGATGGGCGGCGCCATGTCCTCCGCCGTCGCCCGCGCGCTCGGCGCGCGCGACGAGGCCCGCGCCTCCGCGCTCGCCTTCCATGCGGCGCTGATCGCGATCGGCGCCGGCATCCTCTTTTCCGTCGTCTTCCTGTCGCTTGGCCCGACGCTCTTCGCGCTGCTCGGCGGGCGCGGCGCGGCGCTCGAGGCCGCGCGCGGCTACTGCATCGCGCTCTTCTCGGGCTCGATCGCGGTCTGGCTGTGCAACGGCCTCGTCTCCGTCATCCGCGGCACCGGCGACATGCGCCTGCCCGCGCTCGTGCTGCTCGCGGTCGCGCTGGCGCAGGTCGCGCTCGGCGCCGCGCTCGCCTTCGGCGCCGGCCCGCTGCCGCGGCTCGGCCTCGCGGGGATCGGTCTCGGCCAGGTTCTCGCCTACGCGGCGGGCGCGGCCTTCCTCGTCGCCTGGCTGCGCGCCGGCCGCGCGCGCGTCGCGCTCGGCCGCGTGGCGCCGCGCGGCGCGCTGTTCATGGACATCCTGCGCGTCGGCGCACCCTCGGCCTTCTCGCCCGCGATGTCGGTCGCGGTCGTGCTGGTGCTGACGCGGCTCGTCGCCGGCTACGGCACCGAGGCGCTCGCCGGCTACGGCATCGGCGTGCGGCTGGAATTCCTGCTGATCCCCATCGCCTTCGCCATCGGCATCGCCTCGGTGCCGCTGGTCGGCACGGCGATCGGCGCGGGCGAGGTGGCGCGCGCGCGGCGCGCGGCCTGGACGGCGGGCGCGCTCTCCGCCGGGCTCTGCGGGTTCTTCGGCATCCTCGCCTCGCTGATGCCCGGCGCGATCGCGGACCTCTTCACCGACGACGCGGCGGCGATGGCCGTGGCGGCGCGGTTCTTCGCCTGGGTCGGCCCCGCCTACGCGTTCTTCGGCCTCGGCCTCGCGCTCTACTTCGCCTCGCAGGGAGCGGGTCGGATGCTGGCGCCGATCGGCGCCGCGCTGCTGCGCTTCGCGGTGGTGGCGATCGGCGGCTGGATCGTCTCGCGCGGCGGCAGCGACGTGGGCGACCTCTTCGCGGTCATCGCGCTGGCGCTCGTCGCCTACGGCACCGCCACGGTCCTCGGCATCGCCGCCTCGCGCTGGCAGCCGGG
>Ga0169931_10008563_pt1 | contig 14907 bp, 6 predicted proteins | sample Kivu_15m_20L_FD_129675 | JGI IMG/M metagenome (GOLD analysis project Ga0169931, IMG submission 129675) | Freshwater microbial communities from Lake Kivu, Western Province, Rwanda to study Microbial Dark Matter (Phase II) - Kivu_15m_20L... | ecosystem: Environmental > Aquatic > Freshwater > Lake ... | reverse complement strand
GCATTCCCCTTCTCTTGTTGCAACGGCGCGAATGGTTGGCCGCTGCTCTCGCCACTCTCCTGGCTTTTGGCGCAGTTGCCCTGGGCGCTGTTGCCATGGCTCGGCCGATCCTCAAGGGCAGCAACGGCAGCTGGACCGTCAGCGAATTTGTGGCAGCAACGCCAGCCCGCGCCTGGGCCGTGCTGAGCAATTATGAAGCGCAGGCATCGATTGCGCCAGATATCACCAGGACAGACGTGGTAAGCCGCAAGGGCTCAAGTGTGATCCTCGATCAAACCTATCAAGCCGGCTACACCTTCGGGCTACCAATCAAAGCCAGGCTCACAATCCTTGAACGCCCGCCGAGCGGCTTCAGCTACAACCTTGTGCAGGGCGACAAGCTCAACAGCCTCCAGGGTTCCTGGTCCATCAGCCCCGTCAAGGGTGGGGTGCAATTACGCCATCAGATCAAAGTCGATCCCCAGGTGCCGGCATTGTTGCGCCCTGTCTACGACCAGCAGCAGGAAGCCAATCTGGTGCAGTGGATGACCATTCTCAAACGCAAGATGGAGCAGGGGTAGGGTCAATCAATCGGCTTCAGCTGCTCCACGCCGCGCCCCCTCAAGCGGTAGTAGACCCCACGCCACTCAACCCTCCTGGCCAGGCAGGCCCTGAGGCTGGCCACCCCGTACAGCCACTGGGCCACAGGAACCCAGCACAACAACTGAAGCGCCTGGTTCAACTGTGGCTGCACCAGCGCACTGCCCAGGGGGAGAAGGGCACGGCGGCTCTCCTCCTTGATCACAATTAGCAATGCAACGCAACCCAGCTCATATAGCAGCAGCATTGCCAGCAGAGTGCCTGCTCGGGCCGGCTGCCCCTCCAGGAGCTTCAGCGCAGCTAAAGCCAGGGCCGAGAACACCAGCACCCAGGTGCCGAGGCCATGCAGGGCCACCAGCGGCCAGGCCGGATGGTGCAACCGCACAGAGAACAACTGACGGCTGAGCCAGCGTTGCAGGGATCGCATATTGATGCTGTCATCCCGATCGACGATCAGCAATTCCGGACGGAACTCATAACGCAGACCACTGCGGGCCAGGGGCTCCAACAGGGAGGTGTCCTCGCCGAAGCTCGTGGCGAGAACTGCGCTCCAATCGCCAGCGTCGACCAGGCTGCGCCGAACCGCCAGGCACCCCCCCCAGGGAATCTGTAACAGGGTCATCAACACCAGGGCAGCACTGTTCCAGATGCCGCGGACAAGCCCAGGCCCGCGACCCAGCTCCGGCACATACCAACGGTTGCCGGAAACTGCTCCGATGCCCTTTTGGCCGCAACCGGCAACCAGGGCCGTGAGCCACTCCTCAGGAACCACCGCATCAGCATCCACCAACGCCACCACCACCGTGGCCCCATCCAGCTCCCTGAAGGCCTGACGCAGAGAAGCACTCTTGAGCGAACCCCCTTCGGGTCTGGTGGCTAATGGGCTCAGCCGGGCCTCCTGCCAACGGGCTCGGCCCGTTGCTTCCAGGGCCGTGATCTCCCCAGCGGCGATGGGCCAGGCCTGATCCTGGAGCGAATCCACCACCACCTGGAGCCGCCATGGACCCGGATAGCTCTGAGCCGCCAAGGCTGCCAGGGCGGCAGGCAGGCTCGGATCCGCCCCCCGCAGGCACAGCACCACCTCCGCCGCTGGGGCCGGCAAGGCAAGTTGCGGTCTGAGGCGCAGGCGCCTCCGCACCACCAGGGCGAAACCCAGGGCCAGCAGCGCCTGCAGCACCAGGGTGGCCAGCAGAGCGGAGCCGACCAGAGCCACGCTCACAATGAGGCCATGCCGCTGATCAGGCTGCGGGCATAGGGGCCCCGCAAATCTGCAAAACTCGGGCAACAGACCCCCCTGGAAGCCAGCAGCTCCACCGTGGATCGGCAACAAGGCTTCGCCCGCAGACCCACCTGGTTGAGTTCTGGATAGGTGAGGCGCTCCTCACCCCAGCGCTTCAGGAAGAAAGGGCGAATCTCATACAGGGGATTATCGGGAGCAGCGTCGATGGCTTCCAGCCAGTGCTCCATCGGCACCAGCTCCAAGGGCGCACCCTGGGCGATGATGCTGCCCAGCAGATCTCCCAGCAGCACTGGTTCGGGGTGCTGCAGATGGAAGTTGCGACCCACCGCCTCTGGAGACCAGGCCAAGGCCGTCACCGCATCAGCCACGTAGTCAACCGGCACCAAATCCAGCTCCCAGGGCAGATCAGCTGCCTTACCCAGGGCCAGGCAACCTGCCAGCAGCCGGTGCAGCAGGTCATCCTCATGCCAGACGCCGGTCTGGGAGTGACCGCCGATCAGGGGGGGGCGGTACACCGTCACTGGCAATCCGGCGGCCCCAGCCGCGATCACCCGCCGCTCACTCACCCACTTGGTTTGGGAGTAGCCAACGTGTATTCCCCGCCAGGCCGATACCTCATCCGTCTCCTTCAGCTCGCGATTGCGGTAAGCCGCCGCTTCAAACACTGCGACGCTGGAAATCAACTGCACCGGCAGGGGCCCAGCCGCAGCCGGATGCACCGCCAGATCAAGCACTGTCTGGGTACCACCCACATTGGCGGCCTTGAGCTGGCTGTAGGACGCCATCTGGCTGAGCTGGGCACCATTGTGAAGAATGCCGCCCAGGCCCTCCGCCAGCTCGGCGAAACCGGATTCCGAAAGGCCGAAGCGGGGCCGGGCCAGGTCGCCGGGCACCGCCACCAGTCGCTCGGCCCATTGCTCCTGCCAGAGCTCGTAACGCTGAAGGTTGGCACGGATACGCGCCACACCACTGGCCGCATCGGCGGCCCGCACCAGACAGCGCACCTGCAGGTGTGGCCAACGGCTCAGCTGGCCGGCCAGCAGGTATGCCCCCAGAAAGCCCGAGCCTCCAGAGAGGAGGATCGCCTCCCCTGGCGGCATGGGTGCTTCAGCAGATGCAGTCGTTAGGTTCCAATACATCGGCAACTGGGCTTCCCGGCCCAGGTCCAGCACTGCCTCCCTGGCCCGGGGATCCACCAGGGCCTCGAGCAGCACCGCCGCCAGAGCCTCGATCGTGGGGTCCCCCGCCAGCGATTCGAGCTCCAGGTTGACCCCCAGGTCGCGTTGGATACCGGCCGCCAGTTCCACGGCCATCAGCGAATCCAGGCCGATGTGGAACAGCGAATCGCCGGGATCGAGGCTGGAGGCGTCCTCCAGGCCCATCACCATGGCCAGGCGCCGTTGCAGCAACTCCACCACCAGGCTGGAGCGTTCCCCATCGTCGGCCGCGGCGGCCAGTTGACGGCGCAGGGCCTCCCCTTCCGCTCCCTCCTGGCCTGCGGCGCTGGCGTCGAGCAGCGGTTGCAGCACGGCTGCCTGCCGGGTTCCCAGCTGGCCCGCCAGCCGGGGCCAATCGTTGTTGAGCACCGCCACGCAGCCGGGCCGGCCCCGCTCCAGCAGCAGATCGAGAGCCTCAAAGGCCTGATCGGGCGGCAGCAGGCCCACCCCCAGGGCCTGGAAGCGCCGCCCCAGGCCCTCAGCCATGCCGGCGCCAGCCCAGGGGCCCCACTGCACCGCCAGCAGCGGGCAGCCCCGCTCGCCGCCCGCCTGATCCCGTTCCGCCGCCGCCAGCCCATCAAGGGCTCCGTTGGCAATGGCGTAGCTGGTTTGCCCGGGCGAGCCCAGCAGGGACGCCATCGACGAGAAGGCCACGCCGAAGGCAGGCCGGCAGCCCACCAGGGCGCAGGCCTGCTCCAACCGGTTCCAGCCATCCCACTTCGGGCCGATCACCGCCGCCTGCCGCGCCGGGCTCTGCCCCTCCAGCAGGCCGTCGTCGAGTTGGCCGGCCGCATGGAACAGGCCCGCCAGGGACTGGCCCCGCAACACGGCAGCCAGCTGCTCAGGCGAATCTGCCGCCAGGTCAAAGGCCACGGGCTCACAGCGGACGCCCAAACCGCGAAGTTGCGTCACCAGCTCGCCATCGGGCCGCCGACCCACCAACACCAGCGCGCGGGCCCCGCGGGCCACCAGCCAGCGGCAGAGCTGCCGGCCAATGCCGCCAAAGGCGCCGGTCACCAGATAGGTGTCCTCAGGGCCAATCACCCAGGGAGCCGGCCGCTCGCCCTGGGTGATCACCACCTTGCCGACGTGCCGGGCCTGGGCCATCAAGCGGAAAGCGTCGAGGCTGCGCTCTATCGGGAAGGTCTGCAGCGGGATCGGCGCGTAGTGGCCGGCTTCGAGGTCGGCCAGCAGCTTCAGCAACAGGCCCCGCACCAGGGCCGGATCCGCCGCCGCCACCTCAAGCAGGTCGAAGGGCAGATAGAGGGCATCGGCACGGCGCTGGGCCGCTTCCTCCCGGCTCCAGATCTCGATCTTGCCGAGCTCTACAAAGCGCCCGCCTTCGGCCAGGGCGGCAAAACTGGCGTCCACCCAATCCCCCTTGAGGCTGTTGAGCACCACGTCCACACCGCGACCGCCGGTGGCGTCCAGCGCCTGGTCGGCGAAGTCGAGGCTGCGGGAATCGAACACCGCCTCCACCCCCTGGGCCAGCAGGCCGGCCTGCTTGGCCGCACTGGCGGTGGCCAGCACCCGGGCACCGCAGCGCAGGGCCACCTGCAGGGCCGCCTGACCGACGCCGCCCGCCGCCGCATGGATCAGCACGGTTTCACCCTCCCGCAACTGGGCCAGGGTCTGCAGGCCGTAGATGGCAGTGAGGAAGGCGGTGCTGACGCTGGCCCCGAGGGCCGGATCGAGAGACGCCGGCAGCGGCACGCACAGCGCAGCGCGGCACACCACATGGCTGGCCAAGCTACCTACCGCCAAAGCTGCCAGCAGCCGCTGGCCCACCAGGGAAGGATCCACACCAGGGCCCACCGCGACCACGCGGCCCACGCATTCACCGCCGTAGGGCATGCGGGCGCCGGCATCCATGCCCAGCTGGCGGCTGTAGCCCGCCAACAGACCCAAGGCATTCAAGACATCGCGGAAGTTGAGGCCCGTGGCCTCCACCGCCAGTTCCAGCTCCCCCGCTCCGGGGGCCTGGCGCCGCAGCGGCAGTTGCCGCAGGGTTTCGAGGCTGCCCAGGGAGCGGCTCTCCAACCGGAACGGCCGATCCGCCAGGGGCTGCAGCCGCTGCACCCAGGCCCGGCCATCGCGCCAGGCCAGCAGGGGCTCCCGCTCACCCAGGGCCAGCAGGGCCCGCCAATCGGCCGGGGCCGGCGGAGTTCCGTCTGCAAGATGCAGCACCGTCCAGCCCAGGCCTGGCTGCTCCAGGGCTGCCGAGCGGGCAAATCCGGCCAGACCCGCCCTCGCGCCCGCGCCAACAGCCAGGCCCTCCCCTCCTTCGAGCACCAGCCACACCGGCCGGGCCGGAGCCGCAGCCAGCTGCTGGGCCTGCGCCAACAGATCGGCCGCCAGGGTCTCCAGGTTCACCCCGGCCTGGTCCAGATCGGGCCAGAGCAACAGGGGTTCGGAGCCCGCCGGAATAGGCTCACCGCAGCCGAGGCGCACCGGCTCGAGGCCCGCATCCGAAGGCACCTCAAGCGGGGGCGCCTCCTGCCAGTCGGCGGTCAGCAACCAATCCTGGGGACCCGCATGGGGAGGCGCATCCGGCAGCGGGAACAGCCAGTCCAGCGCCTGGCGCGGCAAGCGCCGCAGGCGGAAACCCCGGATCCAGCCCAGGGGCGCAGCGCCATCGTGCAGCAGCAGATCGGCCAGCACGAAGGCTGGTTCCTGACTGGGCTGCAGCCGCACCTGGCAGTGCAGCCGGTCGGGCAGGGGCAAAGCCGCCAGCCACAGGGCGTCCAGGCCCACAGGCAACAACAGCTGACCCGCCCGGGATGCGGGATCGAGCAGCACCGCCACCGCCTGGAAACAGCTGTCAATCAGGCCCCGATCGAGGCCGTCAGCAGGCCGCTCCAGCAGCGCCCACGCCTGGCCCTCGGCCACCTGCAGCTGGCGCAGGCCCCGGTAGGTGGGGCCGTAGACCAGGCCCGCCTCCGCCAGGGAGTCGTAGAGGTCAGCCAGATCGACCGGCGTGGCCGTCTTCGGCGGCGGGGCCACCGCCAGGGGTGCCTCGCCAACCGAGGCACCAGCCACCGCCGCCTCGCCATGGGCGATCCAGGGGGCCAGCGCCGGGGTGTCGGGGCGGCTGTGGAAGCAGATGCTGCTGGATCGCCAGTGGCACTGCAGGCGCTGATCAGCCGGCTCTCCCACCAGCTTCAGGGGCTGGTCGAGCTGCAGGGGCCCGAGCGCCAACGGCTCGCCCACCTGCTCCAGCAGCGCCATGGCTGCCATGATGAAGCCCGCCGCCGGAAACACGGGCTGGCTACGGATGCGGTGGTCGCCCAGGTCGCTGCCCTCAAGACGCAAGCGGGCCTGGAACACAGCCACATCGCCGGGGAGGTCGAGCCGCACCATGGGCTCGGCCGCGACTGGAGAGTGGGGCGCCGGGCTGGCCGGGGCCGGGGCTGTGATGCCCAGGTGGTCGAGCCAGAAACTGGCAGGAACGACAGCCTCGCCCTGGCGACTCCACCAGTAGCGCTGCTTTTCAAAGGGATAGCCCGGCAGGGTGACGCGCCGGAAGGGGAAGGGGGCGTGAAAGCCCTGCCAGTCGACCGTGAAACCACTGCGCCACAGGCCTGCCAGGCTGGTGAAGATCGCCTCCCAATCCGACTGACCAGGCACCAGGGAGGGCCAGTAGCTGAGCGAGGGGTCGTCGCTGCACTGGCGCGCCATGCCGATCAGGGTGGGGCGGGCGCCGATCTCCAGAAACACCTGGCCCCCCTGGGCAACCAGGGTGTCCACCCCCTCGGCGAACCGCACCGGACTCAACACCTGGTCGCACCAGTAATCCGGCTGGGCCATTTCCGGACCGGCCAACTGGCCGGTGAGATTGCTTACCAGCGGTCGGTTGGGCGGCGAGAAGCTGAGTTGGCGCAGCTCCCGCTCGAACGCCTCCAGCATCGGCGCCATCGCCTGGGTGTGGAAGGCGTGGGACACCGCCAGCCGGCGGGCCTGCAGCCCGGTGCTCTCGGCGTCTGCCACCAGGCCCCGCAGGGCGGCCGTGGGGCCTGCCACCACAGTGTTCGAAGGGCCGTTGTAGGCCGCCACACTCACCCCGGGATGGCGGGCCAGCAGGGCCCGGACGCGGTCGTAGGGGGCCAGCACAGCCGCCATGCAGCCACCCGCCGGCAGGGCCTGCATCAACCGGCCGCGGGCAGCCACCAGGCGACAGCCATCTTCCAGCGAGAACACCCCTGCCAGGTGGGCTGCCAGCACCTCGCCGATGCTGTGCCCCATCAACAGATCCGCCCGCACGCCCCAGCTGTGCCAGAGCTGGCTCAGGGCATACCCCACCGCAAACAGGGCCGGCTGGGTGGCGCCGGTTTGGTTCAACCGGGCCGCCGCCTGGGCCTCATCGCCGCTGCGGGGATGCAGCAGCTCAAGCAGCGGCTGGTCCAGCTGGGGATCCAGCAGAACCGCCACCCGATTAAACGCCTCACGAAAGGTGGGGTGCTCGAGCAGCTCCTGCCCCATCCCCAAGGCCTGGGAGCCCTGACCAGTGAACAGCCAGGCGAGCTTGCCGGGTCTCCGAGAAGACGTACCACGGGCCAGCCCCTCCGGCAGGGGGCGCTGGTCAGCCGCCAGGGCCCGGAGCTGGGCGAGTAGCTGGGCGTTGTCGCGGGCCAGGCACACGGCCCGCTGCCTGAATCCGGTGCGCCCCAGATTGGCGGAGGCGGCCAGGTCGGCCAGTTTCAACGTGGGCTGGGCCTGCAGCTGCCCGGCAAGATCCCGGGCCACCCGCACCAGGGCCTCGGGGGAGCGGGCCGACAGACTGAGCAACTGCAGCGGCATCCGCGCCCCGAAACGCATCGGCGCCCGCTGCTGCGGCGCATCTGCCAGCACCACGTGGGCATTGGTGCCCCCGAAACCAAAAGAACTCACCCCAACCACCGCGGCCCGCTCTGGAAAGGGGAAGGGCTCCAGGCTGGTCTGCACCTGCAGCTTGAGGCCGGCGAAATCGATTGAGGGGTTGGGTCGACGGCAATGGAGGCTGGGGGGCAACTGCCGTTTGGACACGCACAGGGCCGCCTTGATCAGGCCTGTGATGCCGGCGGCGGTTTCGGAATGTCCCAGATTGGTTTTCACCGAACCGACCCGGCAGTTCTCCCCCTCGGGGCGCCCCTCGCCCAGCACCGTGCCCAATGCCCGCAGCTCGATCGGGTCGCCCTGGCGGGTGCCGGTGCCATGGGCCTCCACATACTGCGTAGCTGCCGGATCGATTCCTGCCCGGGCAAAGGCTGCACGCACACAGGCGATCTGGGCGCGGGCGTTGGGCGCTACCAGGCCGTTACTGCGGCCATCGGAATTGACTGCCGTGCCATGAATCACGGCGTAGACCGGATCGCCGGCGGCCTGGGCAGCGGCCAGGGGCTTGAGTAACACGGCTCCAGCCCCCTCCGAGCGCACATAGCCATCGGCACTGGCATCAAAGCTCTTGCAGCGGCCATCGGGCGCCAGCAGACCGGCCTTGCAGAAGCTGCTCTGGATGCCGGGGTGAATTAGGGCCTGCACACCGCCGGCCAGGGCCGCATCGGATTCCCCGCGCCAGAGGCTCTCGCAGGCCAGATGCACAGCCACCAATGAGGAGGAGCAGGCCGTATCAACGGTGAAGCTGGGCCCTTTGAAATCAAAGAAGTAGGAAAGCCGGTTGGCGGCGATGCAACCGGTATTGCCAGGCAGCAGAAATGGTTCGTTGTCGGGTACTGCGTATCTCTGGCTGGATGCCCAAAGCAAGGAGCTGTAGTCGGAGCTAGAGATACCGATAAATACCCCCACGGCCCTACCCCGCGCCTGCTCGAGGGGCTGGCCCGCATCTTCAAGGGCCCCCCATGCCACTTCCAGCATCAGCCGTTGCTGGGGATCCATGCACAACGCCTCCCTGGGCGTGATTCCGAAGAAGGCGGCATCAAATAGATCAATACCCTCGACGAAACCGCCTTTGCGAACGTGTTGGCTAAGGGGGTGGGCCGGATCGGGGTTGAAGTGCAGGTTGAGGTCCCAGCGTTCCGGCGGCACCTCGCCGATCGCCTCGCGGCCTTCAGAAAGCAATCGCCAGAAGGATTGAGGAGAATCAACCCCGCCCGGGAGCCTACAGCCAATACCAACAATGGCAATAGGTTCGGTCATTGAATACGGCGAAAACGATTTATTCTCCACTATTGGCTCAGTCGCTCGACAATTTCGAGTGGATTTGCCTGCAGGCGGTGCTGCTGATAGCGGCGTCGCAGGGCCTGATAGTCAGCGGGATCGGCCAACCATTGGCCCAGCATTGCTGCGAGGGCTTCGGGTCGTCGGATTGATCTCTCCAATCCGCGTTGCTTGAAGTAGCGAGGAGCCAGCAACTCCTGGGGCATGGTGGTGGCGTAATGGTTGAACACCAGCGGGCAAGCCATGAACAGAGCTTCGGTGGCGGTGCGGGCGCCCGGCCGGCTCACCATCGCCCAAGCCCGCCGGTAGAGGTCAGCCATCGCCGCCGGCCCCTGATAGCCTTGGGCCTCCACTGCCAGGGCCCCATGGCATGCCGCCCATGCTTGCACCTGCTCCCGCACCCCCGGCCTGCGGCCACACAGGGCCACCACATCCAGCTGGCCTGCAAATGGCAACAACTGCTCGAGTAGGGGGAGGTGATTGTTGGCTCCATTGGAGCCGGTGCCAAGCACCAGTAAGGGCAGACCGGACTGCCTTTCCGGAGCAGGGCCAGCATCGTGATACTCCGGCTGGAGCAGCGGTCCTAGATTGACAGCCTTAAGACCAGGCCGCCGCAGGCTCGCCTCATCCTCCACCTCTGCAGTGAGTGCCCAAAAGAGATCGCAGTGACGACTCAGCCAGTTGCGACTGAATCCGAAGCCTCCAGCAAGCTCAGTACAACAGGTGATACACCGAAGTGATGGACCCACCACCCGCCGGGCCAGATTGAAGTGCCCCCGGTTGATATGCGGGTGAGTGGAGATCAGCACGTCCGGGCGAAAGTCACGAAGCTGCTCAATCAAATAGCGGCGACCGAACAGCACCGTGCCTGGTTTCCACAAATCCTCGGCCTCCATGGCACGCCAGTAAAGCTGATGCAGCCAGGGCTGGCGCCGTTGAATCCAGGCGTAGAGCTCTACACCGCCTCGATAGGTGTTGCTGGAGTTCTCCAAAACCTGATCGACCAAAACCTCGGCATCGGGCTGAAGGCGGTGGAGCCAAGCAGCGATCGCCTCGGCCGCAGCATCGTGAGCCGTGCCGCCGCCCGACGTGTAAACAAGAACGCGCATCAGGGTTGGGCTTGGGAGTTGAAGTTGTGCAGGGCCGACGCCTGGCTGATGGTGGTGAGCAGTAGCACCCACCCCCCTATCGCCAGTGTGAGGGCCATCGGGCGGCCCGGCCCGCTGCCAACACCGGAAGCCAGCCATCCCGGCAAAGCTTGCCAACGAAGCATGGGCCCCACAAACACATCAGCCAATGCGGACAGGCCCACGAATCCAACTATTCTGGACCACCACTCCAAACTAAACCGCAACGCAAAACAATTCGGTTGGTCTCTCGAGACAACCTGCTCAAGCCAAAGAACTTGCAAGGCCGCCATGATTATTGGTGTGCTGACGCTGAATAGCAGAATTCCCAGCCACCAGATAGGAGGCAAATGCTCAAAAACAACCAAGGCATTACCAATCAGCAATGCGGATTGGATGAGTGCTCCCCACAGCAACCAATCAAGTGGTCGCGAGGGACGCCTCCAGCTCCAGAGCAGCACACCCAATCCATAGCCCATCCCACTGACAACAAGCGTGGAGGAAAGTCGTTCGGCCCCCATGCCAGCTACCAACCAGGCCGGAAACAACACCTCACAACCTGCGTAGACAAAGGCGATGGCCATACCTTGCCTGGCCAGAGGGCCCAGTGAGGCATGCCGTAAGAGCCCTGCCATCTGGCTGAAGAAACCCACCGCAACGGGGGCCAGAGACCGAAGCCTGTTCATCGGCAGCAGGGCAGAATGTGGCCATGGGGCGCAAAGCACACTCAGGCAGGCCCAGACAAAGCTGAGTCCATCCACCACGAGCAGCCCCTGCAGCCCGACGTGGCTGGCCAGGGCGGCACCCAGAAAAGGCGCCACGGTTAGCACGATGCCATCTGAGCTTGCAAACAGGCCGGCAGCACGCCGTTGGGCACCGGCCTCAGGTACCAGAGTGGTGATCAGGGAGGAAAAGGTGATCACCAGGGCAGCCTCCGCTGCTGCCGAGATCGCCATCAGGGCCAGCAGGAGTGCCAGGGGTTGCCGCCCCTCGCCCAGCAGCAACAGCAGGGCAAGTGCGCCACTGACGCATCCGCCAATCCCATTGGCTACGAACATGGTGCGCCGCCGGGGCCAGGTTGCCAAGCGCTTACCCAGCACTGGCAAGATCGCCAAGCGCGCCAACGTCACCACCACAGCCACGGCCGCGAAATCAACAACCTGCAAGCGTTGCTGGAACAACCACAGCCCAATTCCGTAAAGACTGGCTTGGGTGCCCAGATTGGACACCAGCTGGCCAAGCCAAAGGACTAAAAAGGCCCGGGACCCTCGGGGGCTCAATGGTGCGGGAGCATTAATGGTGCGAAAGACTCAAGCGTTAAGGGAAAACCTAATCACAGTCCCTTCCGCCGCACTCCCACCTACGCTGAAGCCGAGGCGACCCTGGCAACATCACACCCTCTCGTCAGATGAACAATCTGATGGAACTACCCACCTAGCGGCCCAGCCCACCCAGCAGCTGGGCCTCACCCCATGGCAGCTGAACCACCCACCACTTCCAGGATCTCCTGGGTGATGGCCGCCTGGCGAGCCTTGTTGTAGTCGAGGGTGAGGGTCTTGGCGAGCGCCTTGGCGTTGTCGCTGGCATTGTTCATTGCCGTCATCCGGCTGGCCAACTCCGAGGCCGCGGCCTCCTGGAGGGAGCGCAGCAGCTGATTTTCCAGATAGAGGGGCAGCAGGGCGTTGAGCAGCTGGTCCGGACTCTGGTCAAAGACGATGTCAGAGGGGAGACGGGGCTGCACATTGGCAGCGGTGCCCACCTCCACCCCCAGCTGGCCTTCCCGGGTGGTGAGGCGGAAGATCTCGTCTTCGGGGATGGCAATTCCCTGGGGATCCAGGGGCAGGAGGGTCTGAATCACCGGCTTGGAACTCACCAGGTTGACAAACTTGGTGAAGATGATCTCAACGCGGTCGGTGGAACCGGAGAGGAACTCCGCCAACACTTCGTTGGCGATGACCATGGCCTCACTGGCCTTGGGCACCTGCTCGAGGCCGGTGAAGGTGGCCCTGATTGTGTATTGGCTGGCCCGGTTCTGGAAATAGGTGATCGCCTTGCGACCGATCAGCACCAGATCCACCTTGTAGCCCTGGCCCTTGAGCTCGGCGAAGCGCTGCTCGGTGCGCTTGATGATGTTGGCGTTGTAGCCACCGCACAAACCGCGATCGCCGGTTATCGACAGCAGGGTGATGGTGCCCACCTCGCGTTGCTCCAGCAGGGGCGCCTCGGTGTCTTCAAAGCGCATGCGCGACTGGAGGTTTTCCAGAACGCGGGCCAGCCGATCGGCAAAGGGCCTGCTGCGCAGCACCTGCTCCTGGGCGCGGCGCACCTTGGCAGCAGCCACCAGACGCATGGCCTCGGTGATCTTGCGGGTGTTCTTGACCGAACCGATTCGGTCGCGGATGTCCTTGAGGTTTGCCATTGGGTGATGCCCCTGCTCAAACGGTGGCGAGCATGGTCGACTTCACCTCGTAGATGGCTTCCTTGAGCATGGCCTCAGCCTCTTCGCTGAGCTGCTTCTCGGTCTGCACCTTGGTGATGAAATCGGCCTTGTTGCTCTTGAGATACTCCCGCAGCTCACGGCAGAACTGCACTACCGATTCCACCGGCACCTCGTCAATCAGGCCCTTGACACCGGCGTAGACAACAGCCACCTGCTCAGCCAGGATCAGGGGGCTGAACTGGGGCTGCTTGAGGATCTCCCGCAGCCGCTTGCCCCGTCCCAGCTGGGCCTGGGTGGCTGCGTCTAGGTCGGAGGCAAATTGGGAGAAGGCGGCCAGTTCGTCAAACTGGGCCAGTTCCAGCTTGAGGGTGCCAGCGATCTTCTTGATGGCCTTGGTCTGGGCGGCACCGCCCACCCGGCTCACCGAGATACCCACGTTGATGGCTGGACGCAGGCCGGAGTTGAACAGGTCGGAGCTGAGGAACACCTGGCCATCGGTGATCGAGATCACGTTGGTGGGGATGTAGGCCGACACGTCGCCGGCCTGGGTTTCGATGATCGGCAGGGCGGTCATCGAACCCTTGCCCATGGCATCGCTCAATTTGGCTGCCCGCTCCAGCAGACGGCTGTGGCAGTAGAAGACATCGCCGGGATAGGCCTCACGACCGGGCGGGCGCCGCAGCAGCAGGGACATCTGGCGATAGGCCTGGGCCTGCTTGGTGAGGTCGTCATAGATGACCAGGGTGGCCTTGCCCTTGTACATGAACGACTCGGCCAGGGCCGCGCCGGTGTAGGGAGCAAGGTATTGGAGGGCGGCTGCCTCGGAGGCATTGGCCGCCACGACGATGGTGTAATCGAGGGCGCCCTTCTCACGCAGCACCTCCACCACGTTGGCCACCGAAGCGGCCTTCTGGCCCACAGCCACATAGACGCAGACAACGTCTTCGCCCTTCTGGTTGATGATCGTGTCGATGGCGATGGCGGTCTTGCCGGTCTGGCGGTCGCCGATGATCAGCTCCCGTTGGCCGCGGCCGATGGGAATCATCGAGTCGATCGCGGTGATGCCCGTCTGCATGGGCTCGTGCACCGATTTGCGCTGGATGATGCCCGGCGCCATCGATTCGATCAGACGGGTCTCACTGGTGCCGATGTCACCCTTACCGTCGATGGGCTGGCCGAGGGAATTGACCACCCGGCCCAGCATGGCATCACCCACCGGCACGGCCGCGATCTTGCCGGTGGCCTTGACCGTGCTGCCTTCCTGGACGCCGCGACCCTCGCCCATCAGCACCACGCCGACGTTGTCGTCTTCCAGGTTGAGGGCGATGCCCTCGGTGCCATCCTCAAATTGGACCAGCTCGCCGGCCATCACCTGCTGCAGGCCATAGACGCGGGCGATGCCATCGCCGATCTGCAGCACCGTTCCGACGTTGCTGACCGATACCGATCTGTCGTAGTCCTCAATCTGTTGCTTGAGAATGGCGCTGATCTCGTCGGGGCGGATGGAAACCATGGGAGGAAGTCCCCACAAGGGGAGCTGATGGAAGGGAGGGCGTTGAAGTGGAAAGGGAAGAGTTAGCTAGCCCACCTGGGCGAGCGCCAGACCCAGGCGACGAACCTGACCGGAAAGGCTGGCATCGATCACCTTGGAGCCCATGCTGACGATGAAGCCGCCAATCAGGCTGGGATCGACCACTAGATCGAATTCCACGGCCGTCGTACCGGCAATCGCCTGGACTTTTTTGTTGAGTTCACTCTGCTGGTCAGCGCTCAGAGGGGCTGCCGAAGTGACCTTGGCCAGGGTGATGTGACGCAGCTCGCGGTACAGCTCCAGGAAGCGAGTCATGACCGCAGCCAGCATGGGGAGGCGTTGGCGGTCGGCCAGCATTTTGAGCAGGTTCTGAACGCTGGGGGTGACCTGGTCGTTGAATATGCGGGCCAGGGCAGCCTTCTTGGCATCGGGCTCGAGCACCGGTGAGGCCAGGGCCTCCTGGAGTTCGGGACTGGAATTCAGCACCGCCAGCACAGCCTTGACCTGCTCAGCCACCATATCTGTTTCACTGCGAGCCTCAGCCACCTGAAGCAATGCCTCGGCATAGGGGGTGGCGATGGAATTGAGTAGGGGCATCAGGCTTTCCCTAGGGTCTCGAT
>Ga0169931_10008562_pt1 | contig 14908 bp, 17 predicted proteins | sample Kivu_15m_20L_FD_129675 | JGI IMG/M metagenome (GOLD analysis project Ga0169931, IMG submission 129675) | Freshwater microbial communities from Lake Kivu, Western Province, Rwanda to study Microbial Dark Matter (Phase II) - Kivu_15m_20L... | ecosystem: Environmental > Aquatic > Freshwater > Lake... | reverse complement strand
GTACCAGTGATGTGGAAGTAGGTATTATTGCCAAGACGAAATGTTATGATTTTTCCTCATCAACTCTACCTGTGTCGAAAGCTGGGAATACTGTATCATCGACGAGAGTAGAGAACGTGCCGCATCATCCGTCCAATCATTCCTCATCAGCAAGTTTTAGTTATCCTCTTTCTCCCAACAAAATGACAAGCCATCGATTGCCATCTGTCAATGAGGTAACCGAGACATTATCTCCAGTCGCAAAGAACAGAGAACCACAAGGTCCTACTCATCAAGGTACAGAAGGTGTTTCACCCCTGTCCTCTAATCAACATAAATGGAAATTTATGGATATGGATCCTACAGTGATGCGTACACGATTCGGACGAGCTACAACTCAAACATCGAAGATTCCTGGTCTTGCACCGACAAGTTCTACTCATCGATCCGATGCAACGAAAACCCTTTGTATGAAATCGGATCATGGCAACAGCATGACTTCAGAGAACATGAAAGCAAATGTATCAGGAGCTATCTCGAATACCTCTAAAGCTAGCTCAATAGATAACGTTCCCCAAGTGATGCGTACGACAACCATTTCTTATGGTGACACAAAGCATCTAAAGCTTCATAGTGTACCTACCTTGGAGAAAGATGCCAAGGAATCGGAATGTGAAAGTTCTTCAAGCTCGGTTAACAAACGATCCAACGCGTCAACAGAACTCGTTCGAATCACATCCCATGAGGCTAAGAAGAACTGGAATGGTTGGGAGCAAAATAAATCAACATTACATATTTCGTCCTATGATATTCACACTTCCATGAGATCCGAAAAGGAAGAATTAGACTCTATATCAGATGAAGATTTACACTCAGACTCGACGCTTTCATCGATAACCAATCCTACATTTTTAGGCTACGAAATTGTCGAAGATGGGAATCCGACTCATAACGTATCAAATAGCAAGGAACATTTAGAAAATTTTATTGTTAATGGGCGTTCCGTCGCATCCCGTATCAAATCAAAGGAAACGAGTGACGATAAATGGTTTGATACTCCTACATCGACGTCAGAAGTACGATCCACAGATTTATTTTCGGAATCAGTGATGAATTCCACCGCTGTAGGTCATCTACATAGTCCAGAACGTCGGGTGAAACTTCCAGCTACTTCAATCAGCCCTGTATCTAAATCTATGAATTTAGATAAAATAGATTGCACAGAGTCTTTGAAAAGAATACAATCATCTCCAAGGAAATCTCCATTGAAGACATATATTCTAAATAGTTCAACAGAGAATCCTGTAAAGGATAGTACATCCATCATTTCTTTGACTATGACGAATCTAGATTCGTCTTGCATAGTTGGTCCAACTGTCAAGAATGCAGTCGAAAGCTCGAATACCGTCGAAAGCTCGAATACCGGCGAAAGCTCGAATACCGTACAAGCAAAGATTGCTCCTCCAGAACTTTTGAATTCTGAACCCATTAAAGATCAAGCATTTTCTAACGTTGATTCAGGACATAAACGCAAGAATTCATTTCCTATGCTTACGACTGTGCTTTCCTATGGTAGTGAGTCGTCAACATTTGTGAAACTAAACTCTATGTCTGCAAAACGAAGAACGGGTTCTCTACCACCGTCGAGAAGAGAGCATAAATATCCCGAGAAAAAAATCGATAATAAAGCCTCAACAGCTCATGCTCATGATACGAATCCTTATTTGAGAAGAAAGTATAAAGCTTTATCTATGAATCAATCTTAGACTTTCATGAATATTAAATTGCCCTTGACTATTAAGATTCTGATTGAAAGTATTGATGCTATCTTGGCATTGAATGTCCCATTTATATATTTTGTTCCTTGTTGAGTAATATAATCAACGTCTTACCTAGTGTGTCGTAGTTTTTGTATTTGACTTTTTCTGTTGATATGCAATCCCTACTGGCTATCAATATATAATTTATCGTTGTATTTTATTATTGAGCTATTATGAAGTCTAAGAGCCGCTTCTCGAGAAAGCGTCGTTCTCTAAAAGTGAAAGAGCGTCGTACTGGAGAGAGAGAGAGAGAACGCGAAACATTAACGTTGCTTGGTTTAACACTATCAGTAAATGAAGCAGATGCAAACGCTGATTTGATAAGATGATTATCTAATTTGTAGAATAGAACTAGGTTCGATTTGATCTATGATCAGTATTATATTTACTTTGTCCATACATCGTAATTGTAACAGGGGTATAGTTGATGTCTAGGTGAATGGGGTACCTTTGTGCACTGTAAAAACCTATGTCATCTTCTTATACACCAACAAACACATCTATTGCTTTCACTGATACTGTCGGTACAAAGTACAATAATGATTATAAGCTTTTTTCTTTACTTTTTCGAAGATATCCTACTCAGTACACCCTAGCAGCCACTTCGTATACGATCGTATAAAAATGAAGGCACCCAAAATCATCTTGATCGTAATCTATATCTTTATTTAAATAGGTGGTAATAGATGTAAAAGTAATATGTATTGCTTTGGGTAACTGATTGTTGGAATAGTATAGGTGAACCAATAGGAGAAAATGAGTGAACTCGTCATCAAGGAGAAGACAAGTCTACAAACATTGATGAAAGAGAAACTAAGATTTAATTTATTGGGAAAACATGAAGACCTTTTAAGTCTCCTTAAATAAGGCAAAAAACAATTACTCCAGAGAACTTCAAATGAATAAAACATATTTTGTGCCTTCGATGAGCAAGCTGCTGCGGAAGGATTAGTCTCCGATATACAACATCTCGGAGAGGAGAAATAATGCGCTGACCTTAGGAGCAATAATAGTGCTTTGATGGTGTGCCAAGTCAATAACCGTAGTAGAGGATGAATGAATGTTAAATATGTTGTGGAGGACTTTCTATCGTAATGTGAAATTGTATAATCGTTTAAGCCTTCATTCTTTTCGCCTCAGTCATCCTTCGTATTTAATGCTTTGTTTCTCCTTCCATGTGAAGATTATTCATGTGGGTCATTCTATTTCATCTTTTCCAATTATTCGATGATCGACTTCATGTATTATCCCATCAACGAATATTGTTTTTGTTTTACCCGTCGTTGCCGATTGCGGAGTATCCTACCACGCAGTCTACAGAAGATCGACGTAGTCCTAGTACCTAAGTTCATACACGTATTAATACGTACTTTGCGTGTTATTAGATCGATCGAATCTTCGACCCATCGAATTTGAATCTTTGTCGACCAGTGTTATGAATCAATCGTTGGGTATCAACTTCTCAGCTACATACTGTAGAAAATGGAGCTAGCACTCGGTCATACTTTAAGCAATCTCATCTAGAAGAAAGGATGCGGGTTTCCCCCTCATACTTTCGATTTTCTTTTATTCTGTGCATAGGCATCTCTTGCACAATTGCAAGTGTCTGGGTCAACGAGGTACAGTTGAGGACAATGATATTTCCAGGAAACGTTTTTGCGATCCCTTTTCAATTATAACTTTCTTCTACTTGTACGCGATGAAAAAAGGTAGCGGATAAAGGTGACTACACTATCTGTGGTGGATCTTCGAGTATTCTGGGTCGTGACTGGATTGAGCTTTATAATGATGCTGATGCTTCCGCTGATATATCAGGATGGAAAATGCATGATGACCGTGGACCTGCTAACTCCGAGGCATACGTGTTTCCAGCAGGAACCATTCTAGCACCTAAAAGCTACAACATATATTGTCAAGCAGATACGTTTATCTTCGGGATCGGAGGGTATGACACATTTTTATTTTCACTACTTTTCTATTGCTAAACTCTGCTCGTAGCATGAAAAAATCGTTCACCCTAAATTTTTCTGTTTATTCTCATAGCACTGACTCTGTCACGTTACGAAATCCAAACGGTGATGTTGTATCTACTACTGGCGTCCTCAAAGCCTTGGGCAGTGGCACAAACACATATCAGTTGAAGGATGATCTTGTCACATATGCCTACGCATTTCCAACACCAGGAAAGGCTAATTTCCCTTCATCTCCGGGGTCAACGATTCGACCCACTGTTCGACCCGTCATCAAGCAAACGCTAGCCCCAACGAATAAAAAAGTGCAGTCTATCGTACCCACTTCCCGTCCTTCCAAGCTTGATACTTCAAAACCTACTATAAAGCCTACATTCTATCCATCCGCCAAACCTACGTTTCAACCATCTGCAAAAGTTACTTCTAAGCCTCTCGCTAAATTGACGTACAAACCAAGTTCCCGCCCATCGACAATCACTACCTCGTTTGCGTCTCGTGTTTATGTCAACGAGGTAGCAGATAAAGGTGACTTAACCTGTCAGGGACGTGACTGGGTAGAGCTTTACAATCATGACGACTCTCCCGCTGATATATCGGGATGGAAATTACATGATAGCGATGGCCCTAGTGCTATCAACGCATACGTATTTCCAAACGGAACCACTCTAAATCCCAAAAGCTACAAAGTATTTTGTCAAGGAGATACGTTTCAGTTCGGAATTGGAGGGTATGTTACATGTCGATATTATCATCAGTTGTCTACGGATGACGTTTCATTGTAGCATGGGAAAAACATTCACTCTCACTTTTCTTTATACTCTTCAAGCGCTGACACTATCACTTTACGAAATCCATACGGAGATGTTGTATCTACTACTGGCACCCTCAAGGGCTTGGGAAGCCAAACGAATACTTATCAATTGAAGGATGATCTTATCACATATGCCTACGCATATCCAACACCAGAAAAGGCGAATTTCGCTCCATCGCCGAGCCCAAATAATGCACCAACCGCCAGCCCCGTCATCAAGGGAACGCTATTCCCGGCGATGATGCCTCAATCTCAATTAACGTACAAACCAAGTTACCGCCTATCAACTCCCTCGCCTCGTGTTTATGTCAACGAGGTAGCAGATAAAGGTGACTTAACCCCCTGTCAGGGTGGTGATTGGGTAGAGCTTTACAATGATTACGATTCTTCCGCTGATATATCGGGATGGAAATTACATGATGACAAAGGCTTTAATTCAACAGATGCATACATATTTCAAAACGGAACCATTCTAGCTCCCAAAAGCTACGAAGTATTTTGTCAAGGAGATACTTTTCAGTTCGGGATTGGAAAGTATGTCACATGTCGATATTATCTCCAATTTTCTACGGCTTTACATTGGTCGTAGCATGTCAAAAACAAAATTCACGTTCAATGTTCTTTTAACTTTATAGGCTTGACACTGTCACTTTACGAAATCCAAACGGTGATGTTGTATCTACTACTGGAGCCCTCTTGGGCCAGGGAAATGAAACATATACTTATCAGTTGAAAGATGATCATATCACTTACGCTTACGCATATCCAACGCCAGAAAAGGCCAATTTCGCTCCATCGCCGAATTCACCAACGACAAGCCCCGTCATTAAGGAAACGCTAACCCCAGCCATGATGCCTCAACCTCAATTGACGTACAAACCAACTTTTCGTCCGTCCATAGCCTCGTCTTCGCCTCGTGTTTTTGTCAACGAGGTGGCAGATAAAGGTGACTTCACCCCTTGTCAGTACCGTGACTGGGTAGAGCTTTACAATGACGGTGAGGCTTCTGCTGATATATCGGGATGGAAATTACATGATAACAATGGTCCCTCAGGTTTAGAGGCATATGTATTTCCAACCGGATCCATTCTATCACCCAAAAGCTACAAAGTATTTTGTCAAGGAGATACGTTTCAGTTCGGGATCAACGGGTATGTCACATGTCGATATTATTCCCAACCATTGATGTGTAAAATATATCATTCGCCCTCAATTTTCTCTATATTTTATCAGCGTTGACACTGTCACCTTACTAAATTCAAACGGTGATGTTGTATCTACGACTGGGGTCCTCAAAGGCTTGGGAAGCCAAACGAATACATATCAGTTGAAGGATGATCTTATCACATACGCCTACGCATATCCTACGCCAGATAAGAAAAATATATTTTCTATTAGTCCCAGTCTTGCCCCTACGCCGAAACTCGCTTCTCCCACGGTGTCATCTAGTCCTGTCATTAAATTTACGACTCCGACAAGAAAGCCAGTTGCTGGTTCAACCTTATCCCCTAACTACAACCCGAACTGTAAAGATAGTGCTTGGAAGACTTTTCGAACAATGACTGGGGCCTTAAAGACATGTTCACAATTATCAACCCAATTCACGGAGACTCGCCGCAATAACCTTTGCAAGAGTAACGTGTCCAACGCAGCCGTTATTTGTCCGGTGAGTTTCAAATACGATATGTATGTCATTATAATCACCAAAAGATTTGAGGGTAATCGAAAATAATGTTTCTTCGATCATTCATAGGGTGTATGTAATGGAAGTTGTGTGAATCTTACTTGCAGTGATAGTCCTACTGCTAGATTTGCGACCGTGGCCGGGAAGTTTCGTTATTCGTGTTTAAAGCTGTTCAAATCATCCACTGAACATCGCAACTATATCTGCGCCGTTTACTCAGCTGCTTCCATTGCTTGTCCTGCTACTTGTTCTGGTAAATGTTAGAAACAGTACTTTTGTGTCTTCTATTGCGTTGCTGTATGTGTAGGATATATGCATCCATAATTTAAGTTTCAGATCTTAATACTCTGTCTCGTATTTATCCATCCTGTCATATTCTATGCTACATCAGAGTTGCCAAATCTATGAGAATTTTGAAAACGAATATTAACAATATTCGTAATTCAAGTTGATTCAGCTGTATAGGCACTATTTGCATCCCTATAACTCCCATTGAAATCATTTAAAATTCGTATCATATCTGTTGTGCGATAAATTATACCACTGTAGTTCTTTACGAATGAGAATAGAGTGCCGTGGTCTTGTACTGCATACTATATTTCCATCACCTCACGATTGCGAACCTACTTATTGATCGAAATGCTAAATATAACAAAAGCTGTCATACTAGTCCGAAGAATATTTCTGATGTTGGTGGGAGTACAAAGCATAGCTAAGGTAAAGATCTTCTCGCCTGGACCATATTGTGACCGTCATTTTACGTTCTCCAATGTGTAAGAATTCTTAATATCACCACATTTGAGAAAAGTTATGTTTCCGGTTATTGGTGACGAGTTTGTATGACATACTTCTTTATAAATGTACGCAAACAACGCAGGCACAGTATGTATGTAAATACATAAACACTTGCATGTCGTTTCTTAGACGCTAGCTAGCTAGGTCCTACTGCTGCTGCATGCATGACGTGCCTGCTATTTTCTGTCTGGATCTGCATGACGAATGACGCTTTTTTTTACTGTGCTGAACCTATAATATTAATACTGTAGAAGCTCCGATCGAATCTCCGGTCTCTGTCCACTCTCCAATTGAATCAAAACATATCATTTCTTCAATCACATTTTACGTTTTGAAAATGCTTGTCATAAACTCTCCACGATTCTTGGTATCATCAGCGATACATCGTATTGTGTCGGCGTCTAGTGTTGTAACTCCACGATTTTCCTATTTCCATTCTTCTACCCAAAGTCTTGCGAAACTAAATCTACAAGGATTAGTGGATCGGGTCAATCTCAAAGGTCAGAATGTGTTGGTGCGTGTGGATTTGAATGTACCTTTGGATAAGAAGGACGATGTAACGGTTACGGATGATACACGTATCCGTGAAATTATTCCCACAACGAAATTTTTATTACAACAGGGGGCGAATGTGATCCTAGTGTCTCATTTTGGTCGTCCCAAGGGTGAAATTATTGAAAAGGGTAAAAATGGACGATTAACACCGGTGGTACCTCTACTCAACAAATATTTAGGTACCACGGTTACCAAAGTCAATGACTGCATTGGACCGGATGTTGAAGCTGCAGCCAAGGCTTTGACAGAATCACAAGTGTTATTGTTAGAAAATACACGATTTTATAAAGGAGAAGAAAAGAATGACGTGAAAATATCCGAAGGTCTTGGTAAATTAGCATCCTACTTTGTGATGGATGCTTTTGGAACAGCACATCGTGCACACTCATCGACAGCAGGTGTGACACAATTTGTAAAATATTCTGCTGCGGGATTCTTAATGGAAAAGGAGTTGAAGTTCTTAAAAGGTGCAGTAGATAGTCCCGTTCGTCCCTTGTGTGCTATCATTGGTGGAGCGAAAGGTATGTCTTGTTGTTTTGTTGTACAGCATTTCGATATTTATGAGAAAAGCAATTTTGTCCCTCATAGAATTTTACTTTTTATATCTCAACTCTTTGTTTAGTAAGCACTAAGATTCCAGTCATTGAATCACTTATTGATAAGTGTGATACCATCCTTCTTGGTGGAGGAATGATATTTACTTTCTATAAAGGTAAGAAATAATTTGGATTGTGCCAAGTTAATCATTTTTGGTATTTTATTTAAAACGACGTACTGCTTTGTGTTTGCTTTCTTTTTCTTATAGCCTTGGGATACGGCATTGGAAAGTCATTAGTCGAAGATGACATGGTTGAACTTGCATCGACTTTAATGAAGAAAGCCAAGGATAAGAATGTCAAGTTGATTCTTCCCTCTGATGTTGTACTTGCAGATAAGTTTGATAATTCAGCTAATACGGCAATTGCCAAGGCAAATGAAATTTCAGGTGATTGGATGGGATTAGATGTCGGTCCAGAAACATTGGAAACATTTAGAAAAGAAATTGAATCGAGCAATACGATTGTTTTTAATGGTCCCATGGGCGTATTCGAAATGCCAAACTTTAGTAAAGGAACAGTCACTATTGCACAACTTATGGCCAAGGCAACACAAGAACGTGGTGCAATTACTATTGTTGGTGGAGGTGATAGTGTTGCAGCTGTTAACCAAGCAGGATTAGGAGATAAGGTATCTCATATATCCACGGGTGGTGGTGCATCTCTTGAATTATTGGAGGGTAAAGAATTACCCGGAGTGGCAGCTTTAACAGAAGTTTAAAGTTCATAAAACGTGGTTCAACTCATTTTTATACGTAAAAGATATAGAACAAGTCATTGTTTGTACTGTATTTGATTTATTGGATGACATCATAACTAATTCTGTTTACTTTCCAAGATGTGCCTTTACTCCAGCAGCGAGCTTCTCACACATTACCTTGGCGTCACCAAGAAGCATATCTGTATTTTCCTTCAAGAAAACTGGGTTCTCTACACCAGCGTATCCCGGGGCTAAGCTCCGCTTCATAACTATTACTTGCTTTGCTCTCCAAACTCGAAGAACTGGCATTCCGGCTATGTCTGAGTTGGGGTCATCCTCTGCCGCGCTGTTTACAGTATCATTAGCTCCAATCACTAACACGACATCCGTTTCATCGAAATCATCGTTAATTTCCTCCAACTCTTGGACAATATCATAAGGAACACCCGCTTCTGCCAAGAGAACGTTTAATTGACCTGGCATACGACCCGCAACTGGATGGATACCAAATCGAACCTTTTTTCCCGTAGCTAAGAGACTGTCTACCATTTGCTTGAGGGGATATTGCCCTTTAGCAACTGCTAAGCCATATCCCGGAACAATGATTACACTTTGACTTTCAGCGAGAAGTTTAACAACATCATCTACTGTGGTCGTCTTAGCTTCTCCTTCAAATTTCATTTTCTCACCCTTACCCGTCGCTTTGGTTCCATATCCTCCAAGAATGACACTGACAATATCACGGTTCATGGCATCGCACATGATTTTAGTTAGGGCGGCTCCACTGCATCCAATCAAAGCACCCACAGTAGTTAAAATTGGCATGTCAAGCATAAAACCTTCTGCACACAAGGCCCAGCCAGAATAGCTATTAAGGACGGTAATCACGACCGGCATATCAGCTCCACCTATGCTAGCAGTCATGTGCCATCCAAGAACACCACTAGTGACAAGAGATCCACCTAAGGCTGCGATACCTGTTCCAAGTTCAGGGCCACCTATAGTTAACGTTCACAGCATGACATGACAGAAAAATTAAGACTCTAGGTGACCTAAAAAAATTGAGTCGAAAAAAAAAAGTTTGACTACGTACCCATGAATATAGCTCCTGCACCAAGAGTTGCAGCACCTAAGCCCATATTGACTTGATCTCTAGCTGGGTGTTGCAGCGGTGCAGAGTCCATTCGTCCATCTAATTTAGCGAAGGCAACGAGAGATCCAGTGGTGGTGACACTGCCGATAACATTCGCGAGATAAATGCTTGCAAGATGAACCTTGTCTAGTTCGTTAGGACTGGAATTAAGATAATCTCCAATAGCTGCAGTGCTCGCAGCGATACCGACAAGAGAATGAAATGCAGCAACTGTCTGAGGAAGAGATGTTGGCTCGACACGATGACCAATGTAGTGTCCTGCAGCACCACCGGCAGTCATAAGACCTGCAATCGTGGCAGTCGTACCCCATGTAGGGTTTAAATAACCAAGTGTAGAGGCAACTCCCAAAGCAACACCTGCCTGACCAGATACTGCACCAAGTCGTGCAGTCGATTGAGATGAAAGACCACCGATTCCTCCGATACAAAGTAAGGACGCGAGAGTAGCAGCGGCCGAATTGAGTTCAGGGAACTTTCCAGACATGACCCCTGCACCATATAGTCCCAAGGTTAATGCTGCTGGTGCTCCATACAGGTGGTAATATTCGGGTGGATCCGTTGGTCGTTTGAACATGTCTAGCATTTTGGTGGTGACAATAAAACCTCCTGGGTTATAAAGTAAACGACGAAAACGATCCAAAGTAGTTGTATAAAAACACGGTCATGAATAATGGTAAGCAGAAGTATCCGTCTACTTACCTACAATGTTCACTGAAGACAGAGATGTAGCTACAGCCCCAAGAGCAAAAGAAGTCGGCGATTGACTGTGTGCTATTAAATGCATTCCCCCTAATGCAGTAGTTCCTGAAATCGCATTGGTCACTGCCATCAACGGGGAATGTAAGGCATGTGTTACACCCAAGACAACTTGTACTCCGATTACATTAGACAAAGCAAAGGTTGTGAACATCGAACTGAAGGCGGCATCTGGTGCCACACAACCAAATGCAAGAATGGATGTGGCCGTATACGCAACGTTTTTGGCTCCCTTGACATATGCAGCGCGATAGTCCACAACTTCGTTTGCCTTACCCACCTTTGTGTCTTTGGTGACTGACGCAGGCGCGATAGCGGGAGCCTTGGGAGGCCACATCATTTTACCGTTTTCAAGTACAAGCATCCCCCGAACTACGTCGTCATCATGATCTATGTACAAATAATCCTTGACTTTTGTGGTTTGAGGACCAGCCGATAAAAGAAATTTCATAATATTGTTGCTGTATAAGGTACTGCTTGTAGTTGGTAGTCGACTAGGAAGATCTGTGTATCCGAGACACTTAACCCCTAGAATAGACAGGAATGGTGACAGATATTGAAAGCGAACACATCGTTAAAACTGTACTAGAAATTCTATTCATCATGAAACAAAGAGGAATAAAAATCATACCATTCTCTGTAATGAATTTTTGATCTGGTACAGTTGTTTCGATATTACCACCTGCCTCCGCTGCAAGATCTACTGTCACACTCCCAGCTTTCATCTTTGCAATCATTTCCTTCGTAATCATTCGAGGTGCTGCTCGACCAGGAATCAAGGCCGTGGTAATGATCACATCTACTTCCTCACATTGCTTGGAGAGCATTTTAGCTGCTGCAGCATGCCATTCTTTACTCATCTCTTTTGCATAACCACCAGAACCTGAACCATCTTCCTTGTAATCTACTTCTAAAAATTGACCTCCCATGGCCTCCACTTGCTCCTTCGTGACCGGTCGTACCTGCAACAAACCAAGACAGTGGAAGGGATAGATTTTCACATCAGTGAGTGTACAGAGAAAAGAAATGACTCAAACACTCCATGAGCCTGAATCATCTGTCTACTACGTACATCAAAGGCACGAACAATGGCACCCATATTTTTGGCTGTTTGTATAGCTGCTAACCCTGCTACACCAGTACCAAGGACTAATACTTTGGCAGGTGGGACTTTTCCTGCCGCAGTCATTTGTCCAGCAAAGAATCTACCAAATTCATTAGCAGCTTCAATGACAGCTCTATATCCCGCAATATTAGCTTGAGAAGACAAGGCATCATAGGTTTGTCCTCGACTGAGTGTTCGTGGTATACAATCCATAGCAAAGACAGTCGCTTGTTGATTGGCTAATTGTTGTACTAGATCTTTATTGATGGCAGGATATATGAAAGAAATAAGAGTTTTATTCCCTAATTGTGTAGCTTCCTCTGTGGTGGGTGGACGAAGTTTCATAACCACGTTGGATTCCTTCCATACAGTCTCTGCAGATGGTGCAATAGTTGCACCCGCAGCAACATATTCTGAATCAAGAAAATGCGATTGATATCCCGCTCCTGATTCTACAATAACTTTAAATCCTGGTTTTGTTAATTTGGATACAGTCTATAGATGTAAGAGTGTATAGAAATATCAGGACATTAGACAAGTTGTAGAAACAAAAAGCAAAACGTTCAAGTCTTGTACAATGCACCAACCTCAGGAGTAGCAGCGACTCTTTTTTCAAGGGGAAAGATTTCCTTGGGTATACCAAGCGTTAATTGATTATATGGTATACCTCTCTTAGGTTGTTGTTCCTTGGAAGTCGTTGTCGGTGCATCCTTATTTTTTGTTGCTTGAGTAGACAATAAGGACGACGATTGAACGCGTGTATGATGACGACCAATAATACGACTATGAAAGTTGGATATTCGAATCATCGTGCTCTGTGAATGGAAATGATTGTCCTATATATAGTGTCTATAAGTAACGTGACAGTGTATACTTCCAAATTGACTGACAATGACCTTGATGTACAACGAGTATGGCCTTTTTTTCCTTTTTCGATTGACACGAAAGATCCTTCGAGCTCACAGATCTTTACATCTACGTTGAAAAGTATTACGTACTTGTATGTACGATAAAAGATCACACCTGAACGTATGTGACTAGGAGGTAGGAGTATTTATGTCCTACTTGGTAATAGCAACAGTCGTGCTTGAGATAATGCATGTGTAAACATGAACATTACAGTACATCATAGAGCGAAGATATATATGTAGTCGAACCAAAGTACACAAGAAAAAATGATTAAAACCGTATCTATATGGCAGGATGAAAACAGATAAAGTAAATAAATGAACTGCGCTGAACTATTGAATCTCTTGAAGCACAAACTTTGAAGCTTCAGATTGTCAACATCTTTTCCCTTTGTGTCCCTTGAAAAGCAGTAATTGCTTTCTCATGGCACATACTCCATGCAGATATATTTGCTGGAACAAAAGGTAGTACTAAGGGTCAATAGATGCCTTCAAGTTATTTGAAACCATTAACTAGTGCAAGGACATTCACCTTCCTTGCTTATAAAACGAGGGATATGCATCTTTTGCAAGTAGGCCCGCCTCAAAGTTGGTACGAATACCATTCTTATATCTATAACAATCTCTAGCGAACCGATTTACCGTAGTTTCTCTCCCCCAAGTCTTCATATCCATCATAAAGGGCCGTAATTGATGCATTGTTTGTCTAGAGAATGATATCTCTGATTCGCTCCATCCATATGCGACTCCTGGTATCTCTGTTTTCCCAATCGCACGAAGGTAGGGTCCGAGGATACTATTATTGGACCATTGCTCTTTTGTTTGTCCAGCTACAGGATACACTACTGAGACAGTACCAGCCATGGCAGCAAGGAAAGTCAAGTATGTTAGTGGATCGTATGACACAAAGTATTCATACTTGAGCAATACCGGTACATTGATTGGTGGATCTCTCTCGATATTTGTTGATGGGATACCAGGGTGTTCATGAATGAAAGTTATATTGGGATGAAAAGAATGTCCCTTCCGCATGGTCCATAGAATTCCAGATCTGTTTTTATTGTAAAATAAATCATCACTTATATCCGTTTCATCCCCTGGGTAAGGGTTCCTTACGATCATGAGAATATTTGAGTACCAATGTTCCATGGGTTCAATCATTTTCGGCCCATAACTAAAAATGAAATCATCCCGATGATAGTTTAGTTCACTCAATGGAGCCGAATTGACTCCCGGTGCAGCGAGTATCCAACGAACGGTAACTGTGGATCTATTAGGGAATAGGTACGAGCAGTTCATAGCCATAATTTCTGGATGCACAATTACAAGCGTTCTGTTGAGTGGGACTGTGCGCTCAATTTCTCTCACATCCGGACATTGTCCCAAACGGGTTCCTGAGACATGATATCCCAGTTGTTGGAGAGATGGTATCATCTCATTTAAGACATCACAGCCCCCACATCCCATGCCAACCATGGCTGGGGCATGTTGTATAATAAAATGTAATTCGTCGGAAACATTATGTCTTATTGGTAAAATGTTCGAATTCATATTCGAAGTCCGTAACGCGGAGGAGAAATGAGTATGTAGTTTGTGAAGGTTCGAGAGAGAGAATATATAGAACACAACCAAGGTAAAGGTAAAAGCAGCCATCCATCGTCTGGATGGCAAACAATACATTCGTGCGAAGTTCATCTCAGTTATCTTCGTGATCGTCGTCAATCTTTCTTTTTCTTCTCCTCAGTTATCTACATATATAAAGAATAAAGAATAAGTCTTGTCGTAATAGATGTTTTATACACGATCAATAACACGAGATGTGCCCCGCAGCAGCACCACGCACCACGCAACACGGGACCTGCATAGAACCACACGTATAATTAAGGCTAAAAATGGCTGACCTTAACCTTAAGCGCGGAGCTCTGCCAGGAGGGGTATCATTATGCTGTGACATTCGAAATGGGGCGTAGCTTGGGAGCTTGGATCTTCGCTTGGAGTTGGGGTAGGTTCAGCCTTGGTGCGTCAGAGGGTGTCAGCTTTAGATCATCCTGGGCAGAAGAAGTTCGGAGTTCGAGC
>Ga0169931_10008561_pt1 | contig 14908 bp, 9 predicted proteins | sample Kivu_15m_20L_FD_129675 | JGI IMG/M metagenome (GOLD analysis project Ga0169931, IMG submission 129675) | Freshwater microbial communities from Lake Kivu, Western Province, Rwanda to study Microbial Dark Matter (Phase II) - Kivu_15m_20L... | ecosystem: Environmental > Aquatic > Freshwater > Lake ... | reverse complement strand
GGTGGAGCCGTTCGCAAGGCCGTCAAGCAAAAGCCTTTCCGCTTGCCTGTCGCCGCCAAGAGCTAAATTGCCAATTGGCTTTGTGTTTTTACCGCGTCATCGCATTTTTGACGTGACAAAAAGAGCCCGAACAGCACCCCGGTGAACCCAGTTTCAACCGGGGTTTTTTCTTGCGCAAGCTGGCTTCCCGATCGAAGAGCGATCGTCCCCAATCGCTCGGCAGCTAACACAGCCTCCCTGCCAATCCCCCTATCTTTCTCACCTCACCGCCGCGCCCGCTTGACCCCTTCCTGCCGCGCAGCCACAGCCATCTGCCTCGCCTTTTTCTCGCCGAACTCCCCGACCGAGAAGCTGCGAGTCTTGCGCCGCCCAAGCCCATCGGTCCACTGCGCGACCCAGTAGTCGTAGTGGTACTCGAACTCGCCGCGACGATCGACTTGATGTTGTCGCCGCACACCCACGGTTCCCGAATGATTCCGCGCCGATGGCTGCATGGCCCGGTCGGCCACCGTCATCGGTTTAAGCTTGGCTTCTGTGGCATCGCGAAATTCTTGAGCCGCTTTGAGAGTCAAACGTTTGCCACCGAACTTTGAATCGCAGAAAAATTTCTGCACCCGCTCGCGTCGCCGTTGAATGCGAACTTCCCAGCCGCTGATCGGCTTGCCGTTCCGCGAAACGAGATCAATACGCGTTATGTTGCGGCGTGGATTTTTTCTGGCCATCGTTGCACGCTGGTAACTGACGGCCGTCGCGCAGAAAGTATTGGGCAACGAAAGACCCGCGGACGATCGTCAAGGTGGTTGCAAACATTGTAAGTCAGGGCAAACCAATAGGCGAGGAGAATCAAAAGCAGAGGCAGCGTTCAGAATCGGGGGCAAAAGAAATTGCGGAATGCGGAATAAACCCGTGCCCCCGCGCTCGGCGCGGGTCTCCCGACCCCGCCGAAAGTGCAAGTGCGGTTTCCCCTCGGCTGCTGCACTCCCAAAAGTCCCATGAGTCCCAGCCGTCCCATGAGTCCCAGCCGTCCCACCCCACCGGCAAACAATCCGCCCACTCCCGCGAGAGACGCGATTTCCCGAATCACTCTCCGACCGGAACACTTCTACTGTGCGGTCGTTCGCAAACCGTTCGGACCGCCGGTGATCGGCCGGCCGGTCTCCAGCGGCCAGCACGCGGTTTGATAACCTTGCTGCCGCAGCCACCCGCGCAGCTCAAGCAATTGCTCGTAGCTTTCCGGATACACCCAAATCGAGATGGTTGTCTTCCCCGCCGGTAGCCGGTTCAATCGCTGGCGGAATTCGGACCCCTCCTGCAGTGCAACCTCCAGCGGCTCGCCAGGATTCGGCTGCGTTGGGGTCACGATAAATTTATTGAAGCGAATGATCATTCCCCGATTCGCATCCAGTGGCACATTCGGGTCGGGCGACTCGGCAACCAGCTCATATTCCATCCGGAAATTATCAATCGGCCCAATCACCTCGACAGTGCTCGGGTCTTGGCCAAGCTTTTCCGCCTTGTATTTCCATTCGGCTTTCATCTGTTCCAGCAGTTCATTCAGCGGAACGAAAACGAGCCGACCATTTTCCAGTCGCACATGGACCTCGTCCGAAAAGACGGTCTTGGCGATCGGCGTTGGATAGTGGACCAGCTCAATCTCTTTTGGAGCGGCAGCGGCCTGTGCCCGTTGTTTCATCTGCACTTCTGCCAGTTCTTGCCTCAGTCGCGACTCTTCGGCCACCAGTTCCAGCCGGCGCTGAGATTTCTCGTCGAGCGCGAGTTTTTGTTCCTCGATCTGACGCCGAGCCAGTTCCAGCCAAATCATCTTTTGACGGCGTTCTTCCGCGAGACTTGCCGAAAGTCTCTGTTCCGCGGCGAGGTCCATCTCCAGTCGCTGGGTATCGAGTTCAACCGAGTTCGCTTCCCACTTCGCCTTCGTCACCTCAGCCGTCTTTTCGTCTTTAGCGACCGAGTGGGCTTCGACATCCGTTCGCGGGATCACGATTTTCTCGGCGTGCATACTGACGACGGCAACCAAGATGATCAGTACCCCGACCAAATTGGCGATCGTATCCATGAAGGAGTCTTCGCCGATGTTTAACTGTTCATCGAAGGCGCTGCTCATTGCTCTTCCTCCGAAAAATCGATCCCACTGTCTTGCATCAAAGCCTTCAAGTCCCGGGCTCGGTGCTCGCCGCCCGGAATCGTTTCGACTTTCAACACCGGTTTCCAGTATCCGTTGTCCGGCGTCGGGCCCCAGCTGTCGATCAGACGCCAGAGCGAGCCGACCAGCGGCTCAACAGCCGAACTGGTCCCTTGATTGAATTTAATGAGCTTCTCAGCCAGCGGTGTTTCCGGTCCGGTGACGATCACCAGTTCTTCGTCGGAGCAGATCACGCGGATGGGACGTAGATAAGCCGTCGCGCGTTGTGTGTTCTTGCCCGGAAGCGCCCAGTCCGCGCCGCGACTTTCAGCCAGCGAAGCCGGTGCAGTTCCGCTGGAGAGCGGTGCGGTTCCACCCTCTCCTTTACCCGAGGTGTTCATCGATTTGGCAGCGGCGCCGCCGGCCTGACCCGAGGAATTCCCAGAACTCGCTGCGGACGCAGGCTTCGTCAAATTGGATGGTTGGTAAGTTGAATTAGCCTGAGCTTCGGATTTTTGATCAGCCGCCGACTCTGAACGCTCCATCGAACCGTTGCTCGCAGCGTTACCGCTGTTCGCAGGGCGGGTCAAACTGAACTGAGCGCTCTCTTTTTCTGGTGAGGAAGTTGCAGAGTTGCCGCTGCCGCCTTGATCGCCGGTCCCAGCACCTGATCCGGCGAGTTCCGATTTGGCTTCCTCCGAACCGAGCAGTTTTTTTACAGCGGCCGCTCCGCTGCCGTCTTGGCTGTGCGTGGAGGCATATCGGGGATCCGAGGTGAATCCGCCGCGAGCCCGATCGGCCCGCAAGCCACCGCTTCCTCCGCCAGTCGCCATCTGTTTGGCGATCGCTCGCTGCTGCAGTACTCGCTCGCGATACTGCAGTTGCTCGGCGAGCAAAGCTTGATTCTTTCGAGCTTGTTCCACGGCCTTGCGAACTTCCTCGGCGAGCTGTGGGTCCGGCGTCCCGAATTTGATCGGTTTGCGTTCCGGAATCAGTTCATATCCGAACTCGTCGACCCAGCTGGTCATCGCGCGGCGGGCTACGGCATAAGCTTGCGCGCCGCTGGGCCGAACGACCAGTAGCGGATAAGGAGCTCCCTGTTCGCCGGCCAGATCAAACCGCCGCCAGTATTCTTTGATCGCGGTCAGACCTGCATCGAGCGGATTGCCCGGTTCGCCCGGGACGACAAAGTCATCCACCCGCAATTCAATTCCCAGGGGCTGGAGGATCAGTTTTTGATTCACGCATTCGACGTAAATCGGACGTCGATTGGTTCCTCCCCCGCCGGAATACGGGACAAGGTTGTACATCACCGGGGCTTCGGCCAGCGGTTTCTTTTCATCGAGGCGTTTTTTTTCCAGCTCCAAATCTGCACGGAGCTGACTGACTTTTTTTTCTTCCGCTTTAACGGCTTGATCGTCGGCCGCCTCGGCACCTAGTTGCTGCAGCTGTGCGGCAATCGTTTTCGCCTCATCGTCCAGTTCGCGGAGGGCTTGCTCGATGTAACTTCGCTCTTCGTGAGCGGCTCGCAACTCGGCTACTCGACTCTCGCGAATATCCGTCCAGCCCTCCGCACGAATCTCATGGAGGTCGAGGTCGGCTTGAAGCTCAGCCAACTCGGTTCGCTGTTTCTCCGCATTTTCAGCAGCGATCTGCTGCGACTTCGAGCCAACCTGACGGACCGAAATCACCAGCAGTACGATCAGCATTCCGATCGTACAGATCAGCACGGTCAAGAACGGAAATAGCGAGACGGTGGGATCGTCCGGTCTCTTGCGGCGTTTCATGCGGCCCGTCTGGCGACGTCGTTTAGGCGAAGGGCAAAAGGAGCGATGCGAGGTTCAGCCTGTGCGACTGGCTCGGCGGACCTCTCGCGTTGACTCTGCAAGTCGAGTCGCAGTTCTTTGATGGAGTTAGCCAATTCAGTCAAGGCGTACTCCATTCGCGAAGTCGATGCGACTGCGTCCAGCCCGCGATTGATCGAATCCTGTAGGGATGCGATCGTCTCAAGGCGGCCAGCCAACTCGCGCACCGCGTGTAATTGGTCGGCCGACTGCTGGTTGCCTGAACCGAGCAGTGCATTGTTTTGCGTGATGGCGTTTTGCCAGAGACTCAGTTGGTCGCTGACTAATTGGTGCGACTGGGCGATTGCCGTGGCGAAGGTTTGGTCGAGTCGGTCGCAAGTGTTCTCAACCATGTTCGCCAGGATTCCAACGGATTGGTTCAGCGTGTCGGCTGTTCGCATTTGGGTTTCGGCGGTTTGGGTTGAGATGTTGTCGACCGCCAGTTCCAGCTTGCTGCCGATCCGGCCGGCGACTTGTTCGACCTCAGTCAAAACATGATTTCGCAGATTGTCCGCAGCGAGCTGCTGCGACTTCGTCCAGGTGCTCTCTGCAGTCGTGATCGTTTGCTTCCAGAGTTCGGTTTGATCGCGGACGGCTGAGCGAGTTGCGGCCAGCATTCGTCGACCAAGCTGAGCAACTTGGAGCGAAGCTTCATTGCCGGCTGGAGTGAATTCAAAAAACTCGCCCGTCAACTCCAAAGCCCGTTCGTCGACGACGCGCAAGAGTTGTGATTCGAGCCGGTCAGCCAAATAGAGGGTGAACATTAGCCCGATCGACATCACCAAAGCCTGTGCCGTGGTATCGAATGCGACGTAGAGGCTACTTTGCAAGCCGCTCATCATGACGGCGAGGTCTTCCGACTCACTCACACCGAGTTTACCCAAGCCTTCCGAGATCCCGAGCACGGTACCGAGAAAGCCAAGCAGCGGAATTGCCCAGATTAGGATCCGGACGAATGAATAACGAGCGTGCTTGCGATCCTCGTCGGCTTGGCTGAGGTAACGGAGTTCAGTCTCAGTTGATGAGCTGGCTCCGCTGCGGCGAATGTAGTCGAACAAACTCCGCAGTCGTTGATGCAGGTAGTGACTGTGAAGTGAGATGGGTAGCGCATGGAGCCGTACGCCTAAACGCTCGGCTTGTTGTTCGTCGTTTTCAGCGGGCGGAAGATCAGTTGGGAGTTCCAGCTGAACTTTTCGAATCCCCGCGAATTGAGCCAAGATGTCTTTTAATGCGATCAACAAAGCAGCCACCCCGATGCAGAACATCGCGGTCGTCGTCCGGCTGACCCAGTGCCCGAACAGATAACGGTAAATCAACTCGTGTTGAATCAGCCCACTGTCAATGAGCGCAGCGAAAAAGGTGAACGAGCTCAAGCCGATCGCGATCGGAATCAGCAGCGAGGAAGCGACTTGGAGCAGGCTGGAAATACTTTTCACGGGACCGACCCTGCGTTGTTTTCAACGAAAGTGAGATGCGAGGTTGACTCCCGGCACAGCTCGGAATCGGCCAAAAGGCGATGACCTGAGCGCAGGGAGATCCTCGTACAGTTCGGTTAATCGTCAAAGTTTGCCCAGTTTCTTCAGCGATAGCCTGCGGAATCGGCAAAGTTCATCTTTTCAGGGGCAGCTTGCCTGAAATGGCTGGCCGTTAAACTTTCGCTAACGGGCATGTTAAGACCTGCCGATACCTTTGTTTGTCGAAACGATTCGCCGCGAATCAACCGCGAGCGACTGAAAAACAATCCCGGGGGGGATAAGCCCAAAGACGTCGTCATGACCCTTTGGGCTTTATTTTTGCTAGCGTAGAGTCGACTGGCAGAAGGCGTTTGTCTCTGTTACCCAGCTTCAAATCTTGCGAAGCTGCTTGGGCCAACTGAATTCTCTCCCCTCAACTCCAGAGGGTGCTAGCCTGTGAAACTTCCTCCAAAATTCGCTGCTTGGTTGGCGCTCGGTCGCGTTGCCAACTTGCCCTCTGCCATCGCGAATGTCTGGATGGGGATGCTGCTCGGCACCGGTGGCTGGCTCCCTTGGTCGCAGTGGTTGCTGCTGAGCCTGTCTTCTGCCGCGCTCTACACGGCAGGCATGATCCTGAACGACTGGTGGGATGTTGGTAAGGATACGCTCGAGCGTCCAGAGCGTCCCTTGCCCTCAGGGAGGATCGGAGTGACTACGGCGGGCGCGGTTGGGTTCGGTCTACTCGGTCTCGGTGTTGCCCTGGCTACTTGGGCAGGTCGCATCGACAGCTCAGCGGTGAGCCTGCGTCCCTTGCTCGTCGCCAGTTTGCTGGCGCTGGCGGTCGTGCTCTATGACATTGTGCTGAAGCGAACGCCGCTTGCTCCCTGGCTGATGGGAGTCTGTCGCGGACTGAATGTATTGCTCGGAGCGAGCGTTAGTGTGAATCAAGGTGGCTGGAGTGGAATTCCCGAAGTGGCTTGGTGGATCGCGATTTGTCTTGCCGTTTATGTGGCAGGGCTGACTTGGATCGCCCGCAGTGAGGCGGGAGAGATTCGCCGCGGGCCACTTGTCTTGGGAACTGCACTGATCATTTTGGCTTTGCTTGGATATGCCGGAATTGTCCGCTCGCCTCAATTTCTTCAGCGAGTTGGCGGAGCCCGTAGCCTTGAGTTCTTTCCACTCTTGATCCTCGCGATTGGCTTTCCAATTCTTCGCCGAGCCTTCCGCGCGATTAAAAATCTCCAGCCACGGACTGTCCAGGGAGCCGTCATCACGGCGCTCCGCAGCATGATTGTGCTGGACGCTTCGGTTTGCATCGTCGCGGGGCAAGGAAGCCTGACATACGGGTTAGCGGTGCTCGCCCTTCTTCCGGTGGGACTGTTGCTCAATTCGGTCAGCCGTCATACTTGAGCAGAGACCGCGAGGCCGTGATCCTCGCTGCGAGTGGTGTTTTTAGAAAATTGAGCAGGTGAGCCGATGCTGCTGGGCTACAACACGAACGGGTTGGCGCACCACGACCCGCAGCAAGCCTTGGAACTGCTCGCTGAGATCGGTTACCGGAGCGTAGCTCTGACGATCGATCACCAATGGCTCAGCCCATTCTCGTCGACTTGGCGCGAACAGCTAAAGAGCCTCTCCGGTCTGCTGCCGAAATTGGGGCTCGCCTGCACGCTCGAGACTGGGGCTCGCTTTCTAATCGACCCACGCAGAAAACACTGGCCGAGCCTGGTGTTGCAGCCCACTGACGCCGCGCCTCGCCGCGAATTAATTCGGCATGCGATGGAACTGGCGGGGCCGCTCGGCGCGAAAGTCATTTCGATTTGGTCAGGTGCCAGTCCCGAGGGGATGGATGAGCAGACGTCGCTCGATCATCTGGCTGCGAATCTCGACCTGATTCTGAAAGACGCTGAGCGGTACGATGTGATCATTGGTTTTGAGCCCGAACCGGGGATGGCGATCGACACAATGCGACGGTGGCAACGACTGCGGCAGTGGAGCACCCATCCGCGCTTGAAATTGACCCTCGACATCGGACACCTCTTTTGCCAAGGCGAAGTGCCGCTGGCCGATTACATCGAGCGATGGGCTGGAGAAACAGTCAATATTCATCTCGAAGACATGCGGGCGGGCGTGCATGAACACTTGATGTTCGGCGAGGGTGAGATGAGCTTTCCGCCGATCATCGCGGCACTGAAGCAAAGTAAATACTCCGGCCCGATTCACATCGAGCTCAGTCGGCACAGCCACGACGCCGCCAACATCGCCCGCCGCGCATATGAATTTTTGCAGCCTTTCTTCGTTTAGCCCGCAGCGCTATCTTCGTTTAGCCCGTAGCCGGAGCCCAAAGCCGCGAGGCTTTGGCGTAGGCGAGGCGGTTGAAAGCAGGGCTTATATCACGATTCAAGCACGCTTGTCGGTGGCCTGTTTGTCGGCTTTTGAATGCACTTTAATGATTGATTCACCCTCGGTACACGGCTCTTCGCCCCGAGAGGGCGCGATATTTTAGCGTAGGGTCAGCGAGGCTCTGCGAGCGCAACCCTACGTACCGCAAACCAGCATCACCAGCGAGGTCGAACCGGCCGATGCCGCCCTGCGGCTCGGACGGTTCGACGCTGAAGCTCAGGAAACCGCCGCGATCCAGGTTGTTTTTTCGTTCGGAGCTCAATCAGGGTTCCGCGTCGAACCACCCGTGCCCCCTGATGAATTTTTATTGTTCCCGCGTTCTCTTTGCGGGGGCGACGTGCGGTTCGACCTTTCATTATTTTTGGTTCGCTTACGTAGGGTTGCGCTCGCAGAGCCTCGCTGACCCTACGCTAAGCTAAAGCGCCCTGTCGGGGCGAAGAGCCGTGTACTGATGGTACGTTGGACCGTTGATTCTTTCTTTTCGCGTTTCGCTCGTTGATTTCCGTCAGACCGAGGCCGAGCGGCGGCGACACCCCAGAGGCTTTGCGATGGCTGAGGTGAATCGCAATCACCCTCAGCTTCAAATCCCCGAACCTACAAATCCCGCAACCGGTAAAGTTTGCCATCGACAGCCGAAATTGGGGGCATGACCGAGGTTCTCATCGACGGCGACTGCAGCGATTGTGTCGATATTTACTCCTGAAAGCCGCGAACATTTTTTGCGTCTTGCTTCACTCTTGAGTGCGAACGTCACATGGTCAAAGAGACTTTTGCTCGATCACTGTTGAGCCTCACGCTCGGCCTCATGGTTGCCTCAATCACGCTGGGGCAAACGACCTCCGGCGATGGGGGCTTATGGCCTGCGCCCGCGGGTGCGAAGGTGATCGACCCGCGCGATCGCTGCAATAACTGCACCCGGCCGCCAGAGACTCGCCCCGTTACTCGGTTCGCATTACCGGGACTTTGGGGGCGGCCCTACGTCGAGCCTCACATCGGGGACTGCCAATGCGGATCTTGTACCGGAGTGACGCGTCACCCTGGCAAAAGCGTCTACTGGCCGCGACCGCTCTCGGGACATTTGGAAAATGACACTCCGAGATTTAACTCGTTTTTGGAGAATTGCTTCGCGCCAGCTTTGACTGCGCCGTTCGATGGGCTCGGTGGATTCAAAGGTTTACCGTATCAGCGCCGAGATACGGGCTACGCCGGATGCGGAAAAGATCCTTACGGTTGTCTCGGCGAGAGCAACCAGCCGGGGAATTGTAAGTAGGTGAGGTCAGGCTGGGCATGTGGTTGAGGCGATACGAACCCGTGCACCGCCACGTCCAGCGATTCGAGGCGTGCCACCCGGTAGAGGATGCTGTAATCGTTTTCCTTCTTCGACAGCCGGGTCTTCGCGCCAGCCCCCGGTTCGGCAGCTCGGCCTCGGTCTGACGGAAATCGGCGCGCGAAACGCGAAAAGAAAGAATCAATTGTCCAACGCACCGATGGTGTATCAATCATTCAAGTGCATTCAAAAACCGACAAACAGGCCAACAACGAGCGTGTTTGAATCGTGATACAAGCCCTGCTTTCAACCGCCTCGCCTGCGCCAAAGCCTGACGGCGTCGGCTCCGGGCTAAACGCAGGTCGCGGCTTGAATTAGAATGACTCCAGCCTCAAAAGGCATCGTTTTTAATCCGCTGGACGAGCGTCTCGGTGTCTGTCACGCTTTCGCCTGATCCTGCAGACGTCCATCTTCTTTCGCCAGCGCTGACCCGCTGGAGTAATTTTCTATGACTAATCTGAATTCCTCGCGGCTTGGCCGTGCCATAGTTTCCAGCGCTAAAGTCACTCGCCGAAACCGATTCGATGTCCGCTGGACTTCATCGCTCGCAATGTCGGCCCTCGTTCTCTTTGTTTTCGCCGGCTGCGAGACGAGCAATTACGATCCCCTGATCGTTAAGACGAAACTCAAGGAACTCGAGGCGAAAATCGACGCAGTCGGCGGCGGGGCTGCTCCAGCTGCGGCAGAACTCCCAGCCGATGTTGCCGAGCGATTAAAGAAGCTCGAAGCCGAAGTCAAACAGTTGAAGGAACAAAACAAAAAGCTCGAGTCTCAAATTTCGGCCTCGCTCAAAGCAGCCGAAGCCCAAGCGGTACAAGCTGTCGAATCGCTCGGGGGAGTCCTGAGCGTCGACCCAAGTTCCGGCCGAGCCGTTGCCGCTGACTTGACTCAGGCTTCCAATTTGAACGACGCGCTGGCCGCTCTCAGCCAACTTGGAGGAGTGACTCAGGTTTCGATTAGCGGTCCATCGGCGAACGCTCAAACTTTCCAGCGGCTTGCTCAGGTCGGTCAACTCGAAACGCTCGTCGCCGAGCAGTCGCCGATTGACGAAGCCGCACTGACTGAACTGGCCAAGTTGCCGAAGCTGAAGATGATGCAGCTTTTTCGCAGCGACATCTCTGACGCTGGACTGAAGATTGTCGCAGGCTTTCCGGCCTTGGAGCAATTGCGGGTCGGACAGACCCGCGTTGGTGATGATGGAGTCGTCGAACTTGCCCAGCTGAAAACGCTCCGTGCGATCGACCTTACCGACTGCAACCGTGTCTCCGACAAAAGTCTCGCCGCACTGGCTACTCTGCCTAACCTCCAGTTCTTAAAAGTTTGGGGACCGCAGATTACCGACGAAGGCTTGAAGTCGGTAGGCCAGATGAAAAAGATGCGCGTGCTGGGGCTGAATGACACGGTCGTCACCGATGTCGGAATCAGCTATCTAAAAGACTTGAAAGAGCTCAGTGAAATTACGCTCTTTCGCACAAAGGTAGGCGATGCGGGCGTCGCGGTTCTGGCCAGTCTGGGAAAGATCACCAGCCTCGACCTGCGCGACACGGCGATCACGGACGCCGCGATCAACAGTCTCTCGCAATTGCCGGAGCTGAAGATTCTGGACCTGAGCGAAACAAAGTCACCTGGCGTCACCGATGCCTCGGCTGCGGCGTTTGCCAAGCTCACTAATCTTGAAGACCTCAATCTCTGGAGTACGGCGATTTCGGACGCAACCGTCGCCGCCGTTGCGAAGTTGCCGAAGTTGCGACGGCTGAATCTCGATAAAACCAAGATCACCGACCAAGCAATCCAGTCGTTGACCGGCAATCCCAATCTCGTTTGGCTACACATTGGCAGCACGGGAATCGGCGACGCAACCGTGCCGAGCCTGCTGCAATTGCCAAAGCTGCAATATCTCAACGTGACCTACACCAAATTGAGCGACGCGAAATTTTGGGAACTTTACGATGCCTTGACCGCCCGCAAGTGCACCGTAGTCGGACCGTAAACGGACCGAGTAGCTGCTTTATGATTTTCCTTTAGCCCGTAGCCGAAGCCCAAAGCCGCCAGGCTTCGGCGCAGGCGAGGTTCAGCGCAAGTGCGGCTCGCAACGAAAGTCAGCCGGGTCTTGGCGCCAGCCCCCGGTTCAGCAGCGAAATCGCGTGTAGGGTGGGTCGTAACCGCGCGGGCAATGGTCAATCAATCAAAAACACAACCGCAGTGCGCACCCACCGCACCCGGGAATTCCGACCTGTTCTTTGGCTCGACACGATCTCGTTCTTCCACTTCGAGCCGAATGTGCGCTGCCGAACCGTAGGCTGGCGCGAAGCCCCGGCTGACGAAGAAGCAAGACGATTGCATCGTCCTCCTCCAGGTGAACGCTTAAACCCTTCAGCTCGCTCTGATTCCCTCCACCGATTAGCCGGTTTAAGATCGATTCCAGTCGCACTACCTGGTACCGGCTATTGCCTCAAGAGGGACGAGATGCCAGATCGAAAACGCTTTCTTTGGTCCGCTGCTCTTTTCCTGCTGTTCCTGCTTTTGTTTGGAGGGAGAGTGAGCGACGCCCAAGACCGAGACCCAGCCAAACTCGAATACCAAGTCGGAGTTGCTGCGGTTGACGTGACACCGGCCTATCCGGTGCGGCTGAACGGTTTTGGCGGGCGTCGCGAGGAAGCGACCGGCACCTCTCAGCGGCTTTGGGCCAAAGCCCTCGCGATCAGCCAAGGAACCGACGCTCCCGTCGTGATCATTACGCTCGATAGCCTGGGAGTGCGCGAATGGTTGGTCGACCAAGTCGCCGCGGAACTGAGTCAGCGGTATCAATTGCCCCGCGAAAACCTGGTGCTGACATTCACGCACACGCATTCGGCTCCCAAGGTCAACGGATCCAGCGACACGATCTTCAGCACGCCGATTCCCGCTGAGCATCTAGAACACATTGACCGCTACACCAGCGAACTGCCCGCTCTGATCGTCGCTGCGGCGTCGGAGGCAATTGAACAGCGCCGGCCTGCGAGCTTGGCTTGGACGGTCGGCAAGGTGGGCTTCGCGGTCAATCGCCGGACCGCCGGTGGACCCGTCGACCACGACCTGCCGCTGCTGGTGGCTCGCGATAAATCGGGACGCCCCTTCGCGTTTTACACGACCTACGCTTGTCACTGTGTGACCCTCTCGTTCAATCAGTACAGCGGCGATTGGGCTGGCTACGCACAGGAGTTGATCGAACGCGAATTTCCGCGGGCGACTGCGCTGGTCTCGATTGGCTGCGGATCGGATTCCAATCCATCCAGCGGCGTGACTGGGGATAACGTCGCTGCCGCAGCCGCTCAGGGTAGCGAGATCGCAGCTGAAGTAAAACGCCTGCTGGGAGAACCGCTCCGTCCGTTGAGCGGACCGCTCAAGGCAAAGCTTGATCATCTCAAGTTGCCGCTCAATCCCCTCCCCTCGCGATCTGATTTGGAAGCGCAAGTCGCCACGGGCGGGTCGGCCGGGTACAACGCCAGTTGGCAGTTGGCAAAGCTCGATCGAGGCGAGCCACTACTCAGTGAACTGCGGTATCCGATTCAGTCGCTTCGGTTTGGCGAACAATTGCAGATGGTATTTCTCGCGGGCGAAGTTTGTGTTGACTACGCGCTGCGGCTGAAGCGGGAACTGAATCGCGATCGGGTTTGGTTGCATGGCTACTCCAATGATTTTGGAGCCTATATTCCGAGCGAGCGGCTGCTGAAGGAAGGTGGATATGGAGGTGGCGGGGAGATCCCCTACTTTGCCCTTCCGACAACGCTTGCCGCTGGACTGGAAGACAAAATCGTCGCTGCAGTGAGAGCGCAGACTCCCGAGGAATTCCTCACACCGCCCGGGACGCAGGGGATTCCGCCCAAGTCACCAGAAGAATCTCTGGCGACGCTGCGAACGCATCCGGAACTGGAGATTCAATTGGTTGCTGCCGAGCCACTGGTCGAGGACCCCGTGGCGATCGATTTCGGTCCCGATGGAAGAGTCTGGGTTGCCGAAATGCCTGACTACGGTCGCGGTGTGAATGAGGAATTTTCAGCTCGCGGGCGAGTTAAGTTTCTGGAGGATACTGACGGCGATGGCCGAGCCGATCGCGCTGCGGTCTTTCTGGAGGGACTGCGCTTTCCCACCGACGTAAAAGTTTGGCGCGATGGTGTACTCGTTTGCGATGCCCCCGAGATTCTCTTCGCCGCCGATCGCGATGGAGATGGCAAAGCGGAAGTGCTTGAAGTTGTTGTCAGCGGCTTTGCGACCCACAATCCGCATGCTCGGGTGAACAGTCTTCGCTGGGGGCTGGACGGATACCTTTATGGTTCGGGTGGTCTTTTCGGAGGACAATTGCGATCCGGAAGTGATGAGTCGAGGCCACCAGTCGATGCGAACAATCGTGACTTTCGGCTGGCGGTCGACTCGCTGCAACCGAGCGCCGCGACGGGACAAACTCAGCAAGGCCGAACGCGAGACGACTATGGCAACTGGTTTGGCTGCAACAACAGCGTGCTGCTCATGCATTACCCGGTTGAGTATCGCTTCACCGAGCGAAACGCCGGGTTGGCTCCGCCGAATTTGGTTGAGCATGTCGCGAGCGAGGCGCACGGACAGCAGCTGTTTCCCGCAGAGAGTTTGGTTCTCTTTCAGTTGTCCGGCGCCCCGGGGCGACCGACATCGGCCTGCAGCGCGGAAATTTATCGGGACCAAAAACTGGGCCCCGAATTTTATGGTGACGCGTTTATCTGCGAGCCAGTCAACCAACTGGTTCATCGGATGGAATTGACGCGCGAGGGCATCTCTTTTCGCGGAGACAGAGCGGAATCGGAACAGCGAAGCGAATTTCTCACTTCGACCGATAACTGGTTCCGGCCGGTGCAGGTGCGCACAGGTCCCGATGGCGCGCTCTACATCGTCGATATGTACCGATACGTGATCGAACACGGCCAGTGGATTCCCGAGGCAACGAAGGCAGAGCTCGATATCTTCGCTGGCCAGCGGCTGGGTCGAATCTACCGAATTATTCCTCGCTCCGACCGTGGGCTGCGACTGCCGCTCCTGAGTGGGCTCAGCGAAATCGAGCTGGTTGCAGAACTCCGCAGCGACAACGGCGCGAGACGCGACTTGGCTCAGCAACTGCTGACGTGGCGTGAGCAAATCGCGGCAGAGACTTGGGACGCGATTGTCGATGTCATGCGGAATGAGAGAAATCCTGCAGTCCAGTTACAAGCCTTCTCCGCTGCGCGTCAGTTGGCGAGCAAAGTCAATCGGCGCTTGACTGCTGAACAGATTTTGCCGCTCCTAGATGCGAACTCAGTTGAGTTGCGGGCCGGAGCGCTGAGAATCATTGCGGAGCACCCGGAGGAGTGGGAGTTTTCTGGGGAGTTGGCTCGGCGAATTATGGAAGCTTCGCGCGATTCGCAGGAAGCGGTGCAGTTACAAGCGTGTTACCTACTCGCGCAACTCGATGGCCAGATTTCGAGTCCAGCATTGGTGGAAGTGCTGGCTCGTTTTGATTCGAGTGCCGCGCTGCAGTACGCCGCGCTGGGTTGCATCAACGCCAAAAATGCCGTGCAGCTTTGGTCTGCCGCAACCAGTCAAGCAAAATTGCCGGAGGATGGACGGTGGCTCGAGCGACTCTTGCCAACAGTGCTGCCGTACTCGGATCGAGAGGTCGCTGCCGCGGCGCTGCAGTTCGTCCAGCGACAGTTCGCTGAGATGGCGGAAGCTGATGACGCCGAAGCGACTGTGC
>Ga0169931_10008559_pt1 | contig 14910 bp, 16 predicted proteins | sample Kivu_15m_20L_FD_129675 | JGI IMG/M metagenome (GOLD analysis project Ga0169931, IMG submission 129675) | Freshwater microbial communities from Lake Kivu, Western Province, Rwanda to study Microbial Dark Matter (Phase II) - Kivu_15m_20L... | ecosystem: Environmental > Aquatic > Freshwater > Lake... | reverse complement strand
GGGATTGGGGATTGGGCCCAATCCCCAATCCCCAATCCCCAATCCCCCAATCCCCAATCCCCATAATTATATTTTCTTCATTTAAATCATCAATAAAATTAGATTTTCTAACTCTATTTATTAAGAAATCCAATTATTTCATCTTAATTTTATATATTTTTATACGTATTACAAATAGATTAGAATTTATTTCCTAACAATATTTATCAAATAAAAATATTTTATAAAAAAATTCAATAAAATGAAGCAATTTATTCTCACATTCATTTTAATAATTTTATCATCTTCCTCGATCTCATCTAAATTAAGATCATCAAAGGATATGTTGATGCTAGACAAACTCAGCAAAGAGGTGAAAGATTTCAAATCAAATATGAATGATCTAGATTCTCAAGAGAAAGAATCAGAGAATTCTAAAATTAATAAGGAATCTTCAGAAATAATCGACGTAGCTCAATCACTCACAAAGAATTTTGAAGAATACAAATCAATAGCTGAGAATCCAACAGAATCTAAACTCCTTTTTACACAACAAGAAGACTATCTTTATAAAATTAATCACCTGATTTCAGAAATTTCTCAAACAGTAACTACACTTGTAAAAGTCGACAAAAATGACGAAAAAAAAGAAAAAATTCAGGATAAAGTTAAAAAAATTAAGGAAAAGAAAAAAAAACTTACCGAAGCAAAAGAAAAACTCAATTACCTCAGAAATTTTAAGAATCAACAAAATTTACTGAAGGAAAATCAAGATAAAACTAAAAATGTTATGTCCAAATTAATCAATATTTACAATGAATACCTTTCAATAGAAGACAGTTTGAAAAATAATTTGAGCAATAATTTGGAAGAGTTAGAGAAAGATTTTAAAAAGTCTGAAAATCTTCTTTCGAATTTTGACTTTTTCTCGACTCTTTTGGATAAAATGGAAAAATTCTTTTTTTTATTAGAAGAATCTAAATCCAATCAAGAAGATAAAGAGAAGCTTCAGAAATTTAGGAAATTCATAGAGCAGACTGGCCAACTAGATGAATTGAATAAAAATTTAAACTCAAAGATAGAAAGAGAAATTGAAAAAATAAAAAATATTTCGAATAATAGTGACAGGGTAAAAAGTTTAAATAAACTTGTAAAAATTTCGGAGGTTTTAAAAACTCTAAATTTGAAAGTTTTACAGTTAAAAGATGAGGTCTGTGATAAGATTAAAAATTCCTTAGAAATCAATTTAGATAGAGTTATAGATATGATAAAAAATTCCAGCACAGAAGAGGAAAAGACTCCTAACATCAATGCAAAAAGCATTTTGAAGATAAAAGAAGATCACAAAAATGCTGTAGATGATGTCAAATCGAAAATCCTATTGAATCTCAGCGATATTCAAAATTTAATCAAATCAAATCTAACAAATTTATCTAAGGAAAATTTCAAGGACGATAAATTTGGCCCCGGCAAAATCGTTTTACAAAAATTTTTCCTTATCGATTCCCATTTTAAAGAATTAAAAGATTTAAACAAATCGTTTGATGAGAATTACAAAATGAAAGTAAATGAATTAATAGAAAAAGTAAAAAGGATTTTGACACAATTAAAAGAACTCGCAGTAAATTCTAAAAAATTGTTGGAAATTTTTAAAAAAAACAACGATAATCAAAAGACTATTCAAGCACAGTACTCCCATTTAAATGATAAGATTCAAAATTTGAAGACAAATCTTCAATCAGCCGATGTGTTGGACTATAACACAGTCGATCAGATGAAACAACAATTACATACCTTTTCAAAGCTTTATGAGAATTTGAAAACAGGAGATATTCAAACTTCAATTCAAAGCAGATCATTGAAAAGGCTTATTAATACAAATGAGAATGTGTTAAGTAATTTGAAAATTGAAAAATTGACTGCACAAATAACTAGATTGAATCAAATAAAAAACAAATAACAGACTATAATTTATTATTTTATTAAAAAATAAAAGTAGAAAATTTTCAATGATATAAGACTAATTTTATTATTAATCTAAATTTATATGTTTATAGATAGGATATTAATTATTAATAATTTATTTTATTCATTTACTAATATCTAGACTAGAATTTATCCATTTTCAAAATGCTCAATATTTTTCCTTCTTATTTCTGCTTATACACAAGCTTAAGATTCAATCAAGGATAAAAAATTTTCCGATACTGATTTTATGTCTCTAGGTACTATGTTTATTTCGTCAATATCCTTTTCTTCAAGCAATTGACATTCATGCTTTATCTTAAAATCATCTTCTGCAAATCTATCTACCTTATTAACTTTCACATCCAAACTTGTTAAATTTATTTGTTTATATTTTAAATTTATTTTCTCTAAGGTAGTTGTCGTTTTGTTTACTTTAAACATGATCATCGAGTCTTTATCTAACACATTATTCTTTAGCAGGAAGTTATTTATAGTATCTGCATGATTGCTTAGAGTCTCTTGCGATTCCACGAGATTTCTTAGTTCTTCATTTTGGCTTAAACTCCTCAGACTAAATTTTGATCTATTAGATGTCTTATCTAATGCCTTTTGTAAAGGGTTGGTATATATATATTCATAATAGTCAGACGTTTCATAAAAGAACGTCAATAAATCATAAGAGTTTAATATAAATTTTGTAGTCATGGCCCTAATTTGAGACGCATTTTTGTAATAGCAACTGTCATCAAAATCCATTTTAATTGTACCGTTTGTAAAGTTTAGATAAACATCAGCAACTATTGATGTTAAATTTCCAGGAATAATACTTTTTACAAGATCTTCATTGATTAAAGAAAATTTAATTGTGTTAAATTTTGATGAGACTAAAATTTCCATCGCCTTTCTATCCTGATTAAATAATTCGAGTTTCAACTCATCAGGAATACTATATTGTGGACTGTTAAGCTGAGAAATCAAATTATCCCAGAGGTTACAGCTGATATAATTGACGGAAAAAAATATAAAAAGGAAAATCAATTTTGTATTGGACATGATGGTAGTTTGCATTTTTGTTATAAATTTTTATTAAAAATTAATTGTTATTATTTCACTCGTATTATTCATACATATTGCCGGATAATTTATTCACAATTAACCGTATCTATGATAAGGTTGTTTACCTATTATTAAATCTGAAAAATTATATAAAATAAATTCGATTTTTATTATCAAAGCCCTTATTTGATACGATGAATACAGTAAAAAAAATTGATACAAGGTACATATAATCTTATAGTCTTAGGATAATTCAAGAACATGAAAAGATTTTTAGGTCTAAGTCCAATCTTAGCCAGAATCACGATGAACATGTTTATTTCAATGGCATGAACGAGGGAATGAAAAAAAGCGAAATTGATGAGGAACATATTCGTAAAGCTATAAGGGAATCTCTTAACAGGAAATACATCGACATTAGGGATAAAATAATAGACAAGGATAGGAAAATTCAAAATGATTTAACAGAAGAAAAAGACGAATTGATTGAAGGAAAATTTTTGGAAAAACTAAGAGGTTCAACAGTTAAAGTAAATTTAAACATTTCTAATAACTACTACAATTCTAACTATAATTCATATGAATATTTAAAAGAAAAAACACAAAAAAATGAAAATTATAAATTAAAAGAAAATGATAAGGCTAAAGCTTGTATAGAATATAATGAAGTAGGAAATACCCCGAACCGTTTTACAGTATTTTTAAGTAATTAAATAAATTTTATTATAAATATACTTTACCTTATAAAGAAAAGATATTTTTTTGTAACGAATCGACCCAAAATACTAACCCAGTTAATTCCTCTGAATTCCCGAATACTTTATTGAAAAATAATCCTAATGTAATTCAATCTATGAAAAATGTGGAATTATTATACATACCCTGTCAGAATTGTAATTCAATGATAAAAATAGAAGAGATAGGTACCTAAGCTAATATATATATTCTATTAAAATTTGTACAGATTCACACTCTGAATATTGTGTTAAAGTGAAACTAGAAGTTTATCAATCGGAAATAGAAAATAAATTTGAAGCAGTTAATTATAAACTTAACAAACTTCGAGAAAATCTTCTTAAAATAAAATTAAATCCTAATTTCGAAAAAAACAAAGAGAGTTATTATATTCATACTTTAATTCAAACCATCTATGAAAGCTTGAAAATAGAAACAGATAATCAGGAAGCAATCGAAAAATTGAATAAACTTGCTCTAAATTTACAGGTATAATTTTGTAAATAAAATCCTTAACTCCTTAGACTCTGCTGTATAAATTTAAATGATCTATTTCTACTCAGGTCCTTTTTGAAAGAGCCAAAATTTTAGTTAGAGAAAAATTGGATGAAGTGAAAATTTCTTTTAAGAAAAAACCAGATCACCCATTACATGATCGAAGTATAATTAAAGAACGCCTAACCGAACTAAAAAAAGCTAAAGAAGAAAAAATACAAGAAGTAACTAGACTAACAGTCGAAAAAGAACATCTCCAAAATAAAATCAGAAATTTTAAAAATTCCCGAGGAATAGGCCAAAACATTTCAGGAAGACAAGGCACATATTTTAAGCCAAGAAATTTTCAAATACTTAAAACGTATTTAAATTCTGAAATAGGCTTGAAAGATAACTATGATAATTATAATCAAGAGAACCATAACCAAAGAAACTCTAACTGGGCAGATCCCAAATACAATCTTCATAATGTGATAGAAAATATAGATTCTGATATAGAGGAAACTAGTCAAATGTAAGAAATATTTTTATTTCTTCTCGTAGAGCATGTAATACAGATTTATCTTCAGTTTACAGTTCAAATAGAAACGATATCAATGATACTACATTGAATCTAACGACATCCGAAAATCCTGATCCTTATCAATTATCCCCTGAAAATAAAAAAATCCCCGTAACCAAGCCTGATGCTAAAGAAATGAAAAATTTTTACAGAGAATTTGTTAAATCTGTTTTGAAAATAAAATTCGAATTGTTTAATGGAAACCACCCTGCCCAGAAAATTTCTGAAAAAATTCTTTTCGATGAATGCATGACAAAAGAGATTCCAAAACATAAATACAAAGAATTTATCATAAATGAACTAAATCAACCTCAGAAATATTTAAAATGTTTCAAGAATGCATCAAATGTAAGAAAAACAAAAAATAATCATAAAAAAATGGAAATCATCAATGAGGAAAGTTTTTAATTAGGCTATATATAATTTTTAATTAACTTGATAAATAGTATTCTAAATAAATTTTGTATATAATTAAGGGCTGTATAAATATTATCAGAGTCTATGGGATAATTTATCTTCACTTTAATTAAGTGCGGTGCATGAATCATCATTTAAAATGGATATCAAAAGCCATTAATTTTTTTATATTAAATTAATTAAAAGCATTCATTTAAATATTAAAAAATTAATAATTAATTTTAAATAAATTAAACCTAAGTATTTCCTATAAATATAAAAAGCTTAAAAACATAATTTATTATTTATAGCCTATACTAATGTATATAATTAATTTTAAAACCAAATGACGTATAATGAAGGTGATTTAAATTAATTTCTCATTTTTCAAGATAAAAATAATTTAATTATAATTAAGGAGATTATTCGCTAGGTATTCGATTTTATTTTTTCCCTGATTTCCTTTTTTTATAAAAAAGCATATAGGCAGAATCGTTTACAACGTCTGATTCTGAAACTTTGCTAACTCTGCTATCGTCGAATTCGTACCAATTATTAAAGTTCCTACATAGCGCAGTGTAATGTCCTGAACTTAAACTTCCGAAATGTTGGCTTATCCCGACTAGATCGTAAATTGCTTGGTTTTTGTCATCACCTACGATGTATTCACTTAGATTTAACCCTTCTAAAGGATAATCAATAAACACATCGTTTTTCCTATTTGAAATCATGCCTAATACTACGTTCGCTGTTTTGATTTTGAATCTTTTAAATTGAACTATGATATAACTAGGCACTTTATAAAGCTCCATTTTTTTAAACGCCTCTTGGTGTTTTTTACATCCTGAACAGTACCAGGCGTTTTCTTTTTCTAGTCTTTCTTCAGTTCTAAACAAATCAAGGCAATCATAAATACTAATATCTTCTTGTTTTGTGATCAAATGTTTGTTAACAGGGTTCAAAGGCATTTCGATGTTTTCATAAATTCTTGTGTTCTTGAAGTAGTTGGAGAATTCAACATAGAGCAAGAAAGGTCTGGGAATCCTCTGCTTCTCAAATAAATATTCTAGTTTATCCGTGAGACTAAACTCATCGTTTAGAACTGGACAATTTTCACATTTGGTGTTACAATATTCACAATTTATCTTGGAAGAGAAATAACTTTGGGATTCAGGTATGTTGTTAATGAAATGTAACCTAAATGGGAAACTATCTTCTGATGATGTCGCAAAATATTTTTGAAACTCTGTTTTTACATAATTTATGTTGTTTATGTTATCTACAAATTTAGAATATGTAGTATGCTTATCCATATCTGGAATTATTTTGCGATATATCTTAAATACTGCCATATATAAATCACTTATTGTCTGATTTGGATTCAACGAAATCAATTCAGGATAAGAGAGTAGTTTAGTGCTTGTCTTAGACATGAATAGAAAATTTCTCTCTTGGACGAATTCAACTGGAAAAAGGTATAAAGTTCGTAAATCATCCATATCATCTGAAATTTTTGAGGGATATTTTTGGAATATCGCGATTTCAAGTCCAGTATCAAAGTAATTAAAAATACTTTCGTCTTCTTTAATTATCTTTTTGAAATATTTTTCTTTAGTAAAACAAATTGCTTCTAAATGATCATAAGGAACGCTATTCTTATTTGAAACGGCAACTCTCTTTTTCATTTCCTTAATTGTAGTATTTTCGTTAATTGGTAATTCAAATTCATAAAAAGAATTTCTTTGTTTATATTCTTCACTTAGGGAGTTAGTGAAATATTTGAATTTAATTTTGAAATGTCCGGAGGGAATGGGGAGGCCTAGACACATGAAAGGATCATAGGTGATGGATATTCTGCTACACTCAGGGCATGTAATTATTGATTTATACTGTCCGTAAAATAAATCAACTATAATTGAGTTTTCCCTAGACAAATGATTTCTCCACCATCTCTCGCTGGCTTCCTTATCTGATTCATGCTGCTGTTTTTCTTTCATTTCGATATATGGCTTCTCTTTTACTCTATTCAAGTCTTCGTTAAGTGTATCCAGCATGAATGTCAGCATTTCATTAGAATCGTGCTGAGAGAATCCTGAAAATTGCCTTACAAACCTTACAAATATTTGCCTAAAATCTGATGGACATAGATACTTGTTATCCCCTTGCCATAGCTCTGTTATTAATTGGTAGTACGCCTTAGCCACTTCTCCATGAGTCCCGTCTTTATTGCTGCGATTTATCTCATCAAAAGCCTTTTTTGTTAGAAAATATTTCGTAAGATCTTCGCAATGAGATAGGCATTGAATCGCAGAATTCATGAAACATGTATTGCCTAAATTTTTTAAACCGACTAGCCCATGTCTTGATTCTCTCTCTAGTAAATCTTCTATTTTTACTTCTAATAGTTCATTTAAGTCGAATTTCTTTTTTAAAAGTTTGCCGATATTTTTATGATAATTCAGATGGATTTCATCGGCTTTTCTGCAACTTTCTGAGCAATAGATGTACTATAAATCAAACAAATTATTAATTACCATATTGCAAGACGAGCATTTTACTATTTCATCTAGTATCTTTTTCGAGCAATAATTACAATTTTTTTCTTCTTTAATTAATTGAATGAAATCAGAATCAATCTCTACAATTAATAAATCACCTGGTGCATACTCAAAATCCTAATATAACTATATATATTTGAATTTACTTCTATTTTAGTCGCATCATCATTAACTTCTTTGGCCAAAATTTTAAAGCTTCTTTGTTTATTTACATAGGAGTATATCAATTCAAACAATTCCATTTTTTTAGACATTCCAAAATGCATAAAATAAACTTTAACATTAGATATTTCATCTTCATTCACATCTGACAAGCAGTGTTTAATGCTTCTGATTATTTTGACTTTCAATTCTTTGATAGTCAGTTCCTTTGAAATCTGGATATTTCTAGGAATTATCAAGTTAACAGCCTTATCTCTGACCTTATCATTGAGCACTAAGACTTTAATCTAATATTTATATTATAAGATACCCTTTTTAAATTAACTTCGATTAAATTGTTATTAGAGATAGTTGCGGTCTTTCTTTCAATTTCAAAGTCGAATCCGAAAACTTCTTTGATTGATTTCCAGCCATTCTCCTTTACATAGAAGAAATCTGCGTTTTCTCTCATTCCTTTTTTCAAATAAATATTTGTATGAGATTGGGAAGGTTCTGGATCGTACCAAAAGTTCTTAAACTGCATTATAGAATAGTTGTAGACTGGACCTGGATAAATTCCTGCCATAGATAGATCACTGTCATCATCTGAATAATACAAATTTAAAACGTTCCCTAAATTAAAAGCCTGTTTGACGAACGAAGGTAACTTCTCTGTTCCATCGTATTTCAAATATTTATTAGTGAAAGCAAACATATTCTTCATCCAATTTGCTGAGATTAAATAATATTTTTCTGCGTTAGTATCGTTTTTAGAATTATGAAAAGAATCTTCATCTTCAGTTTCTGCTAATGAATCAGATGGTGTTGAATTATGTATATTCTCGAATGAATTCAGGATTTGTTTCAGTTTTATCTTCAGGTTTGAATTTTCTTCATGAAAGAATTTTCCTTTTATCAAATCAATCTATAAATTACATAATAATTTTACTTTTTGACTTAGAGATGTATAAAGTGCGCCTATTGATTTCTCTAAAATTTCTAGACTATTTGAGTCTCCCCTAAGTTGTGGATTGTCTAAAATAAGATTTTTGGACATTTTTAAAAAATAAAATGCCAGATATGGATACTCTGCCTCACTTAAACTGCCTGTTCTATAAAACATCCTCACAAAGCAGAAAATTATAGAAGAGTCAAACTTTTTTTCGTAAAAGATTTTGCTATCTGGCTTTAAAATCTTTTTAGTTAAATGAAGTAAAATATTCAGGTTCTTCTCCATAGAAAAATAAATGAATGTCTTGATTGCCAATGCTTGTATTTTGCTACTGCTGTCTATATTTGGAGCTAACAGCGATAGATTTAGATTATATTCTCCTTGTGATAAGATCTTCTCTTCTGTAACAAATTTTTTACCAAGGTCAATTAATTCAGAATAATTAAATTCATCAATTTGATTATTTCTGTCAGATGTCTCCATTAATTTAAATAATTTAATAATCGTCAGAAAAAATAAAATGGATAATATATTTTATCTACTTTAATAATAATCAATAGATATTCATCAAAAATATTCAAAAATTTATTTTTATTTTTGTGATTTATCTAAACTTCGTAAGAGTTAATTTATCCCTGCTTGCCAGTAAGCGCTTCCCTTCCACACCGTCCAATTTTTTGCTTGTAATTTTAGGCTTAATTTTCTTTCTGTATTCTTCGTTAGATTTGATTTTTCTCTAAATGGGAGATAATTAAAACTAATATGGAATTACCTCTATTTTATTGATCCTAGATTCTAAGACATGATCATCTTCTTCGACTTCTTCATCTTTAACTCTTTTCTGCAAGGATTTTTCTAATTCTTCTTCTGTATTTCCGTATAAGTTTTCTATCTTCTTTCTCTTTTTAGAAAGCAGCTTTTCTTTTAATTTGATCAGTTCGGGATTTACAATCTTTTCTACTTTTTCAGTTTTGTTTTGATTGGAATTTGTTTTTTGCTCTTCATCGTCTTCGAATTTTATATCATCATATTCCTCTTTGATAGCGCTTTGATTTTTATTCTTAGCCTTACCAGTGGCAGCTTTCGAGTTTTTGAAATGTTCCGAATTGAAATCGATTTCGAAATTTTTATCTTTGAATAATTTCTCGAATCTTGAATCATTTACGACATTCTTTAATAATCCAGTTTCATCCTTATTGTCTGTGTTTTCTGCTTCTTCTAATAGTTTACTGTTTACTTTCGCTTTTTTATTGCGATTTAACACAATTCTTTCCCCAAATAGTTTGTTGAATTTTTCTTGTTTTCTCTCTTCTAGATATTTGTCATAAGCGAATGGATCAGCTACAGACTTCAATTTTTTATAAAGTTTCCAGTCCATGAAATACCCGTGCATATAGGGTTTAATAAAATTCGTGCCTATTAAATTAGTAGCACCAAGTTGCTCTAATTCAGTAAATGTTAGGAATTTGTAATCTTCATAAACTGAATAAGTTTTTGCCTCTTCGAGCTCTTCTGTTATGTTTTCTAGGAATGAAGCCCACTTTGGAGCTGGTCCTATTCCTGGCAGGAAGTAGATGTCCATTTTTTCGCTTTCGCAAGCGAAGAAGAACATTCCGCTATCCTTGAAAGTTTCAAAATCGTTGATATCATGTTTAGTTTCAATGTTAGTGAAGGCCTTTCCTGTTTTCATATTAGAAAATTTCGCTAATTTTTTATCAACTGTGATAATATTCTGTGAATGCTCATGGAATTTAATTTTTTTAATAGGAAGTCTGTAAGAATGGTTAATAGTGTACATTGGTTTAGGATTGCGAATATCGTAAACGCATACTTTACCAGAGGCATTTCCAACAGACATCAATAACCCATCATTAGAGAAATTGATAGCAGTAGCATCTGAGAAGCTAAATAAAGAAAACTGTTATATGAATATTTTACTCGTAGTTATTATAAAGAGATTCCTGCAAAATAGGAAGACCAACTATTCTCTTTTTATCTTTTAAATCCCATAACTCAACTACTCCTTTTTCTCCTGCTATACCTAACAATTCTAAATTATAATTTATTGCGCATGAATTGATCGACTCACAGTTAGATAGAAAAGGATTAAGAAATTGCCCTTCAAATAGATTTAGTCTATATATCTCGTTGGTGCTTCCTACAGCGAATAAATCACAGCTAGTTGAGTGATATGCCAAATCTCTTCCATATTTAGGGATTCTAATCTTAAAATGCTTTCCATATTGTGCATGTAATTCAATATTACGGTCTTCACACAAAGTAGCAATTTTAGAGTAGTCGTCAGAAATAATTTCGATTTTTCTAATTTCTGAATCGAGTCCTCTTTCACATTTTAAAGACATTTCGTTTAGTTCATAAATCTTCAATCTAGGGGGATATATACCTCCCGCTATTATATAATTTCCATCGTTTGATGCTTTTAAACATCCAGCAGATATAGGAAATTGAAAATCTTGGATGATTTCTATTCTATTTACGTAATCCTCGTTTTTCTTCAATTTTTTATAATTAAAGTTGCTCTCTTTCATCATGTCGTAAAGACTCTTCCCTCCTGTAAGGTTATAAATCTTTAATCCGTTTATTTCTGATACTTGGACATTTGACATTTAATAAATGATAATTTTATTTAGATTGAAAAATTTAAATAAAATAATTAGAGAACAAATTAGTATTATAAGTTTAACTAAATGAATCAGTCTGAATACATTTAATAATATCTAATATGTTTTAAACGAATGTTTCTACTAAAGAAAAGTTTTCGTGATTCACTAAATACTTTCCTAAAAATAATTTTCTCCGTTAGAATTGGGGGTCACTGGTTTATCTTTTAATTCATGCAGCCATTTCCTTGTTTGCTTTTCGTTAAAATCCTTAGAATATGTATCTTCATAATTAACTGCCCATCTTAAAATCTAATTTATTATAATTTTAAATTTACAGGAGGAACAATGCGTGTAAAAGCATAAAATCCACATAAAGTGATTAAAATTATTTTGCCTTTCATATTTAATAGAAAAGTATATAAGTATATTTTATAATAAAATTCATATTATATGGAAAAAAAAAATTCAAGTAATTCAAATCAATTAAATCCAAATATTCGCAGAAGGGGTGGCCAATTACTTCTCAGACATGAATTATGGAAGATTATAACAGAAAGCAACGAAAAAAAATTAATAAAGGGAATAAAAGCTATTTATTCACGTTATCCTCTACGCATCTCTGATATATTCATTGTATTGGGAATTTTCGGATTCTACGGGATTATCCTCACATTTTGGAAAAACTACTTAAACGATGTATACCGAACAAACTATCCTTACAAACTTTCTGTAACTTATTGGGCATTTTTCCCATATGTTTATCAAAGACAGCCAAAAGAACCTATCTCGGCTCCGCCCTTGGAATCAGATGCAAGGGATTTCGAACTCTATAAAAGTTACCAAGAAAATAAAGAAAACTTGCTGTTCCACAAGAGGCAGCAATGGGAGGTAAATATAAGAAGTGAGCTTGAAAATATTGTTCCTTCTTTGGATCATAGAGAAATAGATTCAACTGAATTTCAGACTCTTATCAAAATGAATTATGACATTTCCTCTCTTAATTTGTTTAAAAAGAACATTAATAAAGACTGTGTGAATAGAGGAATTTTAAATGATAATAAGCTTTATTTAAAAGAGAAGATCACTTCAGATTATAAAGTATCTGAATATATACACAAGGATGATTTGTATAAAGAATTATTAGAACTGATTAAGATATAATTAAATACTAGGTAAAATAAATTTTATTTTATAATCTCTGGTAATAATATTATATATGAGAATTTTAATTTATCCTTCTTTTTTCTTATCATTTTCCTCTCCCTCCTCGGTTTGTTTTGTTCTTCCCTTTACCGTTATCTTCTATTAGTATAACTTCAGGTTTCTTCAGTGGAGCTAAAATCTTTTTGTATTTTCTTGTTTGATTCTTCCTGACTAAAAATCCTTTGAATTGACCCTGTATCCATTCACTTGCCAGGATTTGATTGTTCTTTTCATAATTAAGTTTTCTCAATTTATCCTCGAATATTTTGAAATTCTGTTCGTAGTTTTCGTAATTTTCCTTAGCTTTGTCTCTTTTGAGCTTTAACTTCTCTGTTGTAAATTTTTCTTGGAAATCCTGATTTTTTAAATTATCCATGGCTTCATTATGGGAGTTCATTATCATATCGTATTCAAAAATATTTCCTCTAAGTTTTTCTTCTTGTTCAGCGCAATGATTATTTAGTTTCTTTTCTTCTTCCTCGTCTTCTTTTTTCTTCTTTTCCCATTCTTGATTCACGTGGTCAAATCTTTCTTTTAAACCGTCTATATATTTTTTATTATTCTCATTCACTTTGTTCAATTCTTCATTAACTGCCTCTTCTAATTTGTCCAAGTGTTTCCTCGTGTTCGTTCTTAAAGTCTTAATCTCGCTTTCTATGTCGTTTATTTGATTGTTGATTCCGTTTTTGAAATTTTGCCTTTCGTTTCTGAAATTTTCTAATCTCTGTGTTTTTAGTCTTATTTGTAATTCTAACTCACTTATCTTCCCGATTAAACTAACATTGAGATTTCTGTCTGAAAGTTCTTCCTCCTCTGTCATTTTTATTTTTTTAATAAAATGATGCAAAAGAATTTCTACGAAATTATCAGTGAAAGCTGTGATTTCTAAATCCATTCTGAATAATTTCATTTCTTTTATAATTTCTATTTCTTTGTGAAATTTTCTACAAAAATTTCTTGTGCTCCTTGCAAGATTGGATGTGAAGGTCGAAGTTTTCTCTGTTATTCCGAGAAGATCCCTCCTTTCTTTTTTTTTCTTTTCTTTAGACTCTGCCGATTCGTTCAGCTCGTCATGAAATTTTTCATCTTTTCTTGATTCGTTGGTTTTGTCGCCTTCTTTTGATTCCTCGTCTTCTTCCTTGATTTCGATTTCGTTCAGCCTAAATTCGTTCATGTACTCTATGTGCTTCTCTAGTTCTTCGAAAAAAGAATCGTTGTTAATTTGCTTGGAGATTTTTTCCTTGTTGGATAGGATGTTGTATAAGGTCTTAAAACTCAAAAATGAACAGATTTCCATTTTTCTTTGAAGTTCGTGTAATACGTTTAAAATTCTTTGAACATCAACGTTATTTATGTTTAAGTTAGACATTAATATTTTTATAATTATTTAAGTTATAAATATTTAATTAAATTATTTTTTACTTTTATTCTTGATCTTGGAAGTTTTTTATTTGTGACAGTTTGTCCTAAACAGATTTTAGTTTATTATTTTCTATTCTATTACCTAATTCTCTTTCAATTTGTCTTAAGTCAGGTTTTGATGGTCTTTTGTGAATAGAGGGTAATTTCACGATATCCGCATTTTCTTTATGAGAGTGGATGATTTCTTTATTTTGTAAATTTCCAAAACAATTATAATTATATGTAGGACTGCTTTCGTTATTTTCTTGATGATTGTATTTGAATTTATTGTCTAATCTTAGATCTGAGAGTTTTCTATTTTTGAAAATATTCTCATTAAAATTCTTCTTTGTTGCTTGTGTTTCTTGCTCGTTTTTACTTAAAGGATTATTAATCTTGTAAATCTCCTCTTCTAAAATTGTTTTATTATTTTGTGATGATCGAATCTTGTTTATATTTTGTTCATCTTGAGCTATAGAAGAATATCCATTGCTAGGTATATTAACCATTTTATCTGAGGAAGGTTTGTAAATAGGTGATGGTAATTTATTGAATTTTATATTTTCTTCCCATTCATTATCTGATTTTTTAGGAGTGAAACCATCATTAATATTATTATATATTTGTTTCATTTTCTCGTATTCTTTCAATGACATTCGACCGAATTTATTTACATAATCATTTTCTCCTATTTTGATTCTATTTCCCTCCGCAATAGTCACTCCGTTTTCAGGCTTTAGATTACTTAAGTTATCTAATTAAGAATATTAAACTTACTCGAAGTGTGTTCCTAATATTATGTTCTGCTTATTTTGTTGATTATTTTTTAAAGGTAAATTT
>Ga0169931_10008558_pt1 | contig 14910 bp, 18 predicted proteins | sample Kivu_15m_20L_FD_129675 | JGI IMG/M metagenome (GOLD analysis project Ga0169931, IMG submission 129675) | Freshwater microbial communities from Lake Kivu, Western Province, Rwanda to study Microbial Dark Matter (Phase II) - Kivu_15m_20L... | ecosystem: Environmental > Aquatic > Freshwater > Lake... | reverse complement strand
TTCGTTCTTATAACCAGTAAGCAGTCTGGATTAGATAATTGGGAAAAATTTACACAGAGTTTAAAAAATTCTAATAGCGAAATTAAGACAAATGGAATAGGTAGCGAGCCTACCAAACTGATTTCGAACTATTTTAAAACATTATTAGGAGGCGATGGAAAATCAATTAAGAATGTAAACTATAAGGGCATGGCACCTGTAGTAACTGACATATTAGGCGGGCATATTGATTTTGCGTTTGCTCCGATAGGGTTGGTAATCGGGCATCATGAGGCAGGAAATCTTAATATAATTGCTGTAACTAGTGCAGAAAGATATCCAACGTTAAATAAAATTCCTGCTGTTGCAGAAAAGTTTAAAGATTTTGATTTTAATGCCATTTGGGGAATTATTCTTAAATCTTCATCATCGTCTGAAGCGATTCAATTTTATAATAAATTGTTCAAGGAGGTGGCCACTGACTCAGGAATTAAAGAAATTCTTTTACAGAGACAAGCAATGATAACAATAAAAGAAATGGGTCCTACTGAAATGAAAAGAAAATATTTTTTACTCAAAGAAATATATTTAAAATCTCAATAACGTGATTAAAGAAAAAATAAACAACGACTGGGGAATGACCTGGAAGATCGACAGACAAGATCTATTCGATCTTCCTTCTTCTGAATTTAGAAATGCAATTTACGAAAATAGATTATTAGTTATAAAAAATGTAGGAAATCTTACATCTAAAGAGATATACTATCTCATGGATAAGTTTGGTAAACCTTGGAATGAGACCCAGTACATCCAAAGTCAAGAAAAGTATGAAATTGATTATCATCGAGATCAAAAATTTGTTGTAACTAGATTCAGCAATAAAACTACAAAAAAAATAAAATCCAAGGAGATGCCTTTTCACGCAGATATTCCTAACCATCCAGATAAACCCTTTCCTCATAGATTTTTATATATGAATAAACAGCCATCTAACTTGTACGGAAGAACATATTGGTTGAATATCGATTTAGATCTTTTAAATTTAAAAAATGAAGAATTAAATTATTATAAAGATTGTAATATTATCCAGCAGAGTTGGTGGGAACCAGGAACGAATTTACAGAAATTGTCTTTCATTAAAAATCATCCTATAATACAAGGACGCCAAAGTTTAAGATTGAATTATTATGTTTTACCTCAAGGGCAAAAAGATGCTTGGATATTAGAATGTTATCACAAAGATCAAAAATTAGATAATAGAACATTTCTGGGAACAATAATTGATAAGTTAAGATCTCGTCCAGAATTAATGTATACTCACACCTGGGATGAGGGCGATATGGTCATCTATGACAATTGGTCGTTTATACATGGTCGTACTCCGCTGGTCTTGCAAGAAAATGAAATAAGAGAATTTATAAGAGCAAACATAGATCATGTTTCGCACGACGAGTTTAAAAACAAGGATTTTTTTCGATTATGAAGAATTTTCAGACGATCCGAGAAAATCAACAGCTAGCTATCGAACTAAGAAAATATTTAGAAGAGAACAAGGATTTTTGGTTACGATACACAGGTAGACAAAGAACCACTCATGCGTTACGCTATACTGAACAGATTCCTTTGATAGTTCCTACAGATGCCAACCCTAATAAAACCACTTCTCAATGGAACGATGTTTTATCTTTGAAATACACTGAATTTTATGAAGATCCTGTTTTGAGGAAATCTGTCGATTGGATTATCGAAACATTAACGGATCATTTTGGAAAAGAACCAGAGATAGGTAGGATTTTTTTTAGCAAACTAAAAGCAGGACACGATGTTGATCCGCATGTTGATTCTGGAAAATACTTTGATAAATTTGATCGATTCCATTTTGTGGTTCAGGGAGACGAAAAAACAACTTTTATCAGTGGAGATGATATTCAACAGTTAATGCCCGGGTTTTTCTTTTGGACAAACAATCATATAGATCATTATCTATTAAATCGCAGCGAACAGGATAGAATAGTAATCATAACCGATGCTTGCCCATCTGGTGGTTCCAGATTTCATAGTTATTAGAAAAAGAAAACCAAGCTATTAATTGTTTACATGAATCTGGTATTGACGGAATATCTCCGCATACATTATAACAGTTATCTAATAATTTGAATTGACATCCTGTATTTGATAATATCAGGTCGCAATATTTTTCCATAAATTTTCGATAATTCCCTTCTCGACTAATGAATAGCGTATCTAAATTAAATTCTTTAGATTTTTCTATTTGATGAGGTAAGAGATATTTTGTGTTGAAAAATTTATCCGAATTTTCCATTTTTCCCAAACCTAAATGTCTATGAGATGGATCAATCCACATTCTAGCATTAATTCTTCCTATGCCCTTTCCCCATTTGCTTTCGTTGATTTGTAATCCGCTAAAACAAATTATTTCTTCGTTCCTAATCAACACCGGCAAACATACGAAATCATTTGGTGTTAAATTTAAATAATTTTTTTTTAGGGGGTCGTTAGATAATCGAATTTTTTTAAGAACATTATTCCATAACGATTGATCGAAATGTTGACAAAAATCTATCACTTTCATATAGGATTAAGATCCTTATTCCATCCTGTGTTAATACTGATGTTTTCAGAACGTTTCTCTATGAGATAGTTGTAGATCATTAAAGACTGTTTCTTGCTGATAAGGGGATAATCTTTCCATATCCTTATATCGAAACCAGAATCCCATAAACCTTTTCCTAAATTTTCGCTTTGATCTTTGGTGTAATATTTTGGAGAATTGGGATCGTTGATAGTTAAACCCGATCCATTCTTAAGACCACTTCCGCCTTGATCTAAATTAGAAAACGCAGGTTGAACCTCGGGATTATATATTTCTGCTTGTTTAATTTCAATTTTATCTTTTCCGTCAAACACAAAATTTTCTATTATAATTTCTCTACTACGCCATACTTCTATAATATCAATACTTTGATTCCACGGATTTGTGATTTTTATTCTCCATACGATATTTCCTAAATGTCCTTGATTAATCATCAAACAATTATAAGGTATCCATGACGATTCTAAATGTAGTGTAGATTTTCTTACATTAGATTTCGAATCGCCGACTGAATGATAATTTTCTAAAAAATTTTGATCGTTTCTTTTTTTCATCCAAACGTATCTTAAAGACCAAGGGCCAACATTGTCGGGGAAAAAAAGAGGAATACAGTCAATCTGTTGCTGATCTGAATATTCATTAAATCCGAAGACTTTATTTTTTTCAGTATTAAAGAGTACCAAAATGTCACCTAATAAATATGCGTATATTTAAAATAAAAAAATGAATACAAAAAATAATTGGTTACAATATTTTTATGTTGATGAAGATTTTACTCCGTCAGAAAGCTGGCTTAGACAAAATCCTAATCAACAATGTTCGATGTTGTTAAAGCCATACATATTTGAACCAGATGAGAATTTATGGATCAGTTGCGTAAAAACAGCCAAAGAAATGTCTAGAGACATAGGAAAAATCACAGTGATGTACAGTGGCGGTTTAGATAGTGAATATGCTGTACATGCTTTTGAAAATTCGGGTTATGATTTTGATATTGTCTCTATAGAATGGTTTTGGAAAGATAAATTTTTAAATGGTCATGATTTAGCTTATGTAGATAAATTTGAAAACGAATACGGAAAAAAAGTAAACAAAATAAAATTTGATTTGAGTGATTTATTTTTAGATAGAGATCGCTGGTCTGAAATATCAAAAAAATATCAGGTAATAAGTCCCCATCAGCAGGCGCTGTGTTGTCTTCTCGAAAACGTTGACGAACCTTGGTTGCAGGTAGATGAGTTAGAAACTTTAATTTATTTTGATATTAATCAAACTCCCTATTGGGGTTTTGAAAAAAGAGAAGATCAAGATATGTGTTGGAGAAAATTTAATAACATTATTGAAAAAAATACTCTCAATAATTTTTTTACATACAGACTAGAAACATTAGATTGTTGGGCACGGAATCATACAGTAAAAGATTTAATTAATTGGAAAATTTACGGAAAGCTAAGTTTCACAAGCAGCAAGCATAAAATCTATCAAGAGTCGTGTCCTATCAAACTACATCCTCGTCCGAAATATTTTGGAATGGAATTAATTACATCGATCTGGGAAAATAATATTGTTGATAGAATAGACATGTTAGAAATCGACGATCATATGTATTTTCCTCTGAATCAGATCAATACGTTTACTGAGAACCTTAAAGAATATAGTTATGTTCCATATAAAAATATTAGAAAACCATTATCAATCTGATCTTACAAATTTATTCTTGGCGAATAAAAATGTTCGAAATCAGTCGTTAGATGATTTTCAAAAAGATCAATTTAGTCTATTAAATTTTTCAAAGATCGACAATGTAGTAGAGAGATTCTTACCTCAAATTACGGAAGCCATAGTTAATGATCGTGTTGTGGTCGGGGCATTCTATCAAGAAAAATTAATATGTGCAATAATGGCTAGAGAATCAAATAGGTATCCTTCTTGGTCAATAAGCATGATATTAACTAATCCGGAAATGAGAACTAGATTAAGAATCGCCGCTATAGAGAAAACAGTAAAATGGTTATTAGAATATTATGAGAACAAGCAGGTATATGAATGTTGGTGCGCTGTGCCTATGCTTAAATCTGGTTCGTACGAATCGTTTCATAAATACTTTCCAGGAAGATATACCTTTAATTTAGAAGCTATTTGTAAAAAAGGATCTCGACCGATATACTCGATGTTTTGGACTATGTTAGGACAGAGTTTGCCGGAAGTCGATATATCATTAATCAAATGGAGTCTTAAAACTGAATACCGCAAACCAATCATCTTTGAAAAGATTTATGCACCAATTTAACTATCATCATATCCTTTGGTTTCCAATTCACTTATTAGTGATTGTTGGACTATTTTATACAGATTATAACTTGTTACATTTATTTCTTGCTTTTATAGGATGGATTTTTATTCCTGGTCTTGGATCTGCAGTAGGATTTCACAGAATGTTGAGTCATAGATCAGTAGATGCTTCTCCTCTGCTTAAAAAAATAATAACATATTTGGGAGTTTTATGTTGTCAAGGAAGCCCGATTTTTTGGATAGCACTACATAGAGGGTATCATCATAGATTTAGTGATCAAGAAAAAGATATACATAGTCCTATTCACGGTAAGTGGATAGCATATTTCGGTTGGACATTTCGTATAAAATCTGATACTATTAATTTGAAATATGCTATAGATTTATTAGGGGATCAATTTCAACTTTGGATCCACAAATATTACTATCAGATTATATGGGGTACATGGATCATAATAACTGTGATTTTCGGTTGGGAGGTCACCCTCTGGTTAATTCTTATTCCTACTATTTTTGGAATGCATCAAGACTATCTTACAAATCTACTAGGTCATACTCCATCTGCAGGATACAGAAATTTCGATTTAAAAGATAGCAGCACTAATGTTCCTTGGTTAGCTTTTTTGACCTGGGGGCAATGTTGGCATAACAATCATCACAAGTCTCCCTTTAGTTATGATTTCGGAAAGGCAGTGAGCGGGAAATGGTGGGAATGGGATCCTTGTAGGATATTTTTGCCTCTTTTTAAAAAACGAAATGAAACACACTAGTCTACTAACAGATTATTTCGGTAGGCTGTATTGCCCTCCCGCTCCACATAATCAGCTAAAATTATTTCATTCTCTTATTCCGGGTAGTGAAATTATCACAGCAGTATATGCCACGGAACCTTCTGATATTGATAATTTTTATTTCAGATATCAATATGTGAATTCAAAGTCGGAATTCGTGGAAATCAATGAAGATCTAGAGTTTAGAGAACTGGCTATAAAAACTAAAAAGTTTTTAGAGTTGTGGAAAGAGATTATTGATAAATTAAATTTCATACACTCTAAAGAAAAAAGTGCTTTCAATTTCGAAACCCGAATAGATGAAAATTTAAAAGAGGTTTTAATTGGTTGTAAAAATAGATGCCAACATCTGATAATTTCTGGATTTGAAAAAAATCAATTCGAAGAAACTAACTTTTTAGTTAAAAGAGAATTATTAACGAATATGATGTTATGAACTTAGTTTATTATAATCCTCTTGCATTGTATTTTGATTTTAAAAATGAATTAAATTTTTATAAAAAAATACAGAGTCTTGTAAATCCAGCAATTAGTTTATATGATCGTACAGGAACAGTTCCTTCTCCGGTAAAAATATTAAATCAATATCCCATACCAGAAGGCACCATTAATAAAACATTTAAAGAAATCTGCCAGGAAAGAATAAACTCTACGTTGTCAACCGAAAAAGAGATCGGGGTTCTTTTTAGTGGCGGAATAGACAGTACCCTAGTTATGGTTCTATTATTACAGACCATGAAAGAATCTGACAAAGAACGGATAACAATTTTTTATAACGATTCCAGTATTCTAGAAAATAAAATATTTTTTGAAAAATATATCAAAGATAAGTTCAAACATGGGAATAGTTGGAATTTTGATTCTTGGTTAAATGATAACAGGATCGTTATCACTGGCGAATGTGCAGATAATTTATTTGGTAGTTTAACTGTAAAATTTTTAATGCAAAATAGCAGCGATTCTGATTTGATTAACAAACCCTACAAAAATTTCGTGGAGTTTATTTGGAAGAAAAAATTACAAAATGATTTCGATTTAGTCTACGATTATTTTAATACACTTTCTAAAAAAGCACCTTATAAATTGGTTACAATACATGATTGGTTTTGGTGGATGAATTTTACCATGAAGTGGCAGGCTGTGATTTATAGAATACCGAGCCATTGTGATTTAAGTCTAGTTAAGGACAGGATAGTGCATTTTTTTAACACAGAAGATTTTCAATTATGGTCGCTCAACAACCCACATCTAAAAGTCAAAAGCGATTGGAATTCATATAAATGGTTAATGAAAGAACAGATATTCGAATTTGATAAAAACGAAAATTATTTTAGAAACAAAGTTAAATATCCCAGCTTACCTAGTATGGTTAGATTTAAAAATGTAAATGATTATATTAGCGACAAATATACGAAAATTACGTCTACAGATTTGATTTTATGCAAATAAACGATCCTAGTAAATTTTTTAAATTTCCTAGCATATTAGAAAAATATAAACATCTGATATATTGTCCTTTAGATATTCCTGATCCCCCCAGTATCGATGAAAGAAAAATCTTTAAATATATCGAAGAGCGAATCAACATCGATAGTGAAACAGAAAACAATAGTGTAGGAGGTGCATTAGGCAGTATTAATTTAAAAAGCGATCTGGCCAAATCATTATCTAGCAATAGCAGTACAGGAGACTATCCTTGGAATCTAGTTCATTTAATGAGAGCCGATCTTAAAAATACTCGATGGAAAGAATTTGAAAATCGTTTTCCCTCACTTGCAGAATATTTTTTATCGTTGCCTTTTAAACAGCACTTCACGATTAGTCTACTCAATCAAAAATCTAACCAAGATGTAGGCATGCATACCGATCCTGATCTTTGGTTTGGAATAAGATTCTACTTAGTTAATAACAGCGGTGCAAAAATATTTTTCAGAAAAGCAAAGAATCCCACTTATTCTAGACTGTTGAATATCTCAAATAATGATGGAAAAATTAAAAAAATTAGTTGGGATGATATTTTAGAAAGAGATACGGTTTTTGCAGAATATCCTAGAAAAAAATTCTGTTTCCACCTCACTGCCACGCATGCAGCACACGGTGTAGAACAAGTGCCTGATGACGATAACACTAGAGTAACTGGTTTCGTAAGTGGCGTAATTGACGAAGAAAAGTACTTTCCTATATTAGAAAGAAGTATTAAAAAATATTCTCGTTTTGCGATATGGGGGCAACCAAATTCCACGGGTCCGGATTAAACCTAAAACTCACCGCTACTCTTTTAGTATCAGTGGGATTGTTAACTCTGTGAGGAACTTTTGTGTTAAAAAGTATCGCCGATTCGACAATATTATATCTAGCAATTTCTTCGAATTCGCATTCATCAAAAGTATTGTAAGTAAGGCCGTTAGACATTGCTATGATCTTAGGATTACCTTTGATTATTTTATATAATCCAGTATAGGTATTTTCACAGTTTAAGATAGGAAAATTTAAGGCTAAAAAATTTCCTTGAGTATCTGTATGAACACTACCTGTGCTGTTAGGTTCTAATATTATAACAGCTATTTTTCTTAACATTAAAGAGTTTTTAATTATCCAATTTTTTATCAATGGGCAATCTTTTAATAATTTGATACTGTCCATATGATTAAAATTATTTTTATTCGGTGGGAGATGAGTTAATACATGGGATCGTAATTCTTCGCAAATTTCTTTGAAATTTGAAAGATGAATTTTTTGAAAAAGGAATTTATTAGGATCCACGGATTATTTATTATAAATACAAGATGATTCCCGGATTTTCTTATGACAAAATTTTATGTCCTTTAAAATTAGATCTGCATCCGTTAGCAGATAAGCAAGGACTTTTAGATATGTTTGATTATAGCAATAAAAATAATCAAGTACTACATATGCCAGGAACTATATTAAAAGAATCAGTTTTAGATATTTTTCATAGGAGAGGTTTGTACATTGAAAAGATAGATGTCTGGCGTTGGAATCTTAATTACACAACTTACTTAAGACCACACACTGATGGTGATTTTAGAAATGGGCTTGGCCGTCAGGTAGGTATCAACTGGTCTTTGTTTGATGATGACAGTCGGGTTTGTTTTTTTGATTCTTCAACAGGAGAAACTGAATTTGAACAAACGCCAGACGGAAGAACACACACTTTTTGGAAATTTAAACTCGGAATCGAACCATTGGTGATATGGAATAACAAGTATCCGTCATTAATTAGCCCTCAGGCCCCCCATTTAGTGACTGGTCCCAGAGACAAATTTCGATATAGTTTAACAATTAAATTTAAGGATAATCCAAAATATGATAAGGTATTAGACAGATTGTGGAACTTGAGATTGGACATAGATTTTTGGAAAGTAAATTTTATAGATAGTGACTTGTTGATATTAAAACAAGCAGTCGACGGTGTTGAAAATGAAAATAACATCGATCCAAAAAGAAGTACCGGTATAAGTTCATACAAATTACCTCTTGAATTTTCTAATTCTATAATAAAAATTATCAACCGATACAGCAAGTTAAACATAAAATCATTACGGATTTTTAAATATCAGCCCGGATTCGACGCTGAACTACATACTGATTTTGATCAGTGGTCGAATACTGTAACAGAATATGCATTGAACATTCCCTTGGAGAATTGTGATGAATCTTGTGTCACGCAATTTTATAGAAATCTAGGAGATTACAAAAGTTCTTCTAATGATGAAACAGGTACAGGGGGATATTTATATCCCACTGATATGGATAAAGTGTATTATTCTTCGGAATTTTCACTGACGACTCCTACATTAATCAGAACAGGAGTTCCTCATAAAGTAATCAATAAATGTTTTGCCGAAAGAAAGATTTTGAGTATAAGATTTAAAAACAGTGATCATTTATTACCATCGGATATTATAAATGAAATTTTTTTGCGGCCCTGATAAAAAAGAATTAGATTTAACAATACCACTAGAAAAAGAAAAGATCGGAGTGATGTTAAGTGGTGGAGCCGATAGTGCGATACTATTATTCCTTCTTGCAAAATTTTTCTCTGATAAAAAATTGATTCCTCTTACTGTTCCTAGATACGACGGTGCTTATCTGTACACACCTTCAATAGTCGAACATATAAATAAAACCTTAGGTTCAGATATACCTAAACCTTTGAAATTAGGAAATCCAGATGTTCCGCATTATGAGCAAGCACAGAGCGGTATAGACATTGCTTTCAAATATAATATTGTAGATTATGTATTTTGGGGTACACAAAGTACCCCGCCAATGGATTTAGTTCAATTACACGGTCTTTATCCTAATCGCCGAATCAATAAAGATCTTAAAAGAGTGTCAACCCCTTTTTTTGATCTTTATAAATCAGATACACTTGACCTTTACTTTCAATTCGATCAGATCGAACTTTTAAAATTGACTCATAGTTGCACAGAAAAACAAATCGGCAGATGCATGCAATGTTTTCAATGTGATGAACGATCTTGGGCTTTTAATTATCTTGGAAAGAAGGATCCGGGTCAGTTATAATTGTAAAAAAACTTAATCCTAATTTTTTTAATACTCCTGCTTTTTTAAAATTGGATGAACAATGCAGAGAGTTTCTTTTAAACATAATAATAGATCCCGGTATCCAAGGAACGGTTGCATGTATAGATAGATTTTGTAAATTTTTTTTATTGAGATGTCCACATAGATCAACTAACTTTTCATCGTATCCTTCTGTTAAATTTTCAACATCTTTGTAATCGAAAACACACTTATTATATTCGTCGCTGGCATTCGATCCCGCTACAAAGAAACTAGCTTCTTGGTACCAATTTTGATCTAAAATTATCAATTGATTGTAATTTTGATTATAAGTTCCGGTGGTCCAGAATTTTATAGGGACTACGATATTATAATAATTTTTGTCTAATTGATCTTTTCCAGTATCACAATGGACTCTATAAGGAACGGTTGTTTCGAAATAATTCCCCCCGTTTATTTCAAAATTATCACCGAGAATTTCGGATATTTTTCCTTTCAAGAGTTTTTTACAGTAATCCAAATCTACAGCGAATTGTCTACCTGAGTAACTTAATTTATTTTTATTAGATAGAAAATCATACTCTAAAATTTTAAGTTCGGTTTCAGAGATAGCGTTTTCAAAAAATTTTACTCTGAAGTCTTTATCGGCATACATAAGATATATTTAACAAGGATGTGATTGTGCAGACATTGAAATTAGATGTTAATTCTATCAGCGGGCAAGGTAAAGAAATGAAGATTAAAAATATAGATTTAGAATATATCACTGCTGAAAGTAATTTATTATCTATAGGAGATTTTGAACCCTTAGATATCAAGATTAACTGTTCGGAGTTTTCAAATGAAATTGATAAATTTAATAATGATTGGGTAGATTATTTGCCTCGGCCCGATCGTGCAAATAATAGAAAAGCAATCACATTATTCAATTATCCGGGATGGGGCCACGCGAAAAATCCCTCAATGCCAGAATCTATAAAAGAAATTGGTCGACTTATGTCTGAATTAGAATTCAACGAAAAGACGGATGCATATTACGGATTACCTAGCTTGCATACCTTACTAGATAAGTTTCAGATTTTAGGACGAACATTTATAGTCAATTGCGGAATTGGCGGATACTTTGTGCCCCATAGAGATCATCCAACATATCCTAGAGAAGTTTTCCGATTGGTTTGCTTTTTAAAAAACTGCGAAACCTACGATTATGATTGGTTAATTGACGACAAAAAAATTAACATCGAACAAGGTCGGGTTTATTATGTCAACACTAGACGCATGCATAGAACCATCAGTTGGGTTCAAGACAGCATGCATCTCATATTAAATGTTCCTTTTAATACGAATAATATTAACACAGTTTTAAAACATCTACACCACAGGCATTAGATAGATACCCAAACTCCACCCGCATAAGCCCTTATGGTCGTGCTGTTACTATCATAATACATCATTCCGTTAACAGCAGTTCCCCCGCAGGCTGCTGTTGCTGCTACATCTCCTGCATATGTAGGCAGCACCGGCATGACAGATAGAGTTGCTTTATGCTGTTCTAACGTGAGAATCGTTTGGAGGCCCCCGGCCGAACTTCTAGTTGCCAATTCAAGTTGACCTGGCACGGTATTGCCTGCGGGAGTGCTATAGACTTTGGTTCTAATTCTACTCGAAACATTAAAAGTACCATTCGGTGAATATCCATTCCATCCTAGATCAAATAAGATGTCGTTTGCCTGCACTGCAGCAGGCGCCGAACTTGTACCCCTGGCTCTTTGCAAAAATATATTAGGACCGTCTGTATTTGTATCAAAGAATGATCTACAAATTATTGGGTTGTCTTCTTCACTATCAGAGAATGTAAAAATACCTTGACCGAATATCTCTACCAAACCGTTTTTGTTTATATTAAGATAGGTTGTTACTACGCCCGTATCATTCGCCAGATTGAACTGCATTGATCCCGGACATATGCCCGGCGAAACAGCGCCGTCAATTCTCGTCTGTATGCCAGCAGCCAATTGGAAAGCAGTACCGTCGAACGCGATAAATCCTAAGTTATTTAACTTATCACCATTTTGCACGGCCAATGGCGATGATACGGTTCCTCGGGCTCTTCTTAAATTAAAAGTAGCAGGCGAGTTACTGCTATTATACATACTGAAACTAGCCATTATTCCGTTAATATCGTTGCCGATTGTAAATAAAGTTCCGTTTGAAACCGTTAAATTATCTTGAAAATTGACCTGAGTTTCAAAAATAAATGGAGTATCGCAGATTATACTACTAGAGTCAGATGAACTTATAGAATTAGTAATAATATTGCCGGTAACATTACCGGTTAAATTACCGGTTAAATTACCGAAAAAAGTACCATTTGTCGCATCAACCATCATGGACGAATCTTCTGCAAATATAGAACCTTTGACATCTCCTGTTAAATTACCTGAAACGTTACCCGAAACGTTACCCGAAACGTTACCCGAAACGTTACCTACTAATGTTCCTCTAAGAACACCGTCTATAGCATCTACCAAAAGAGTTGAATCATCTGCGAATATGGACCCTTTGACATTGCCGGTGACACTTCCGATCAAAGTGGCATTAACTGTCGCAGTATCTACATCAATGACCACCGTCGATGCTGTGTTAAAAATTTTACCGGTAACTATGGCATCGGATACGATCGTTTCGTGAGTTAAAATATCAACAGTAGCGCTTAGTGTTTTTGCAACACTATCATAAGAAAAACTTATATTTTTGTGTGTTCCCGCTAGAATTGAAGCAGCAGCAGCATCTTTGGCTTCGTTTATCGATACTCCGGCGATAGGCAAGCCACCAGCAGTTCCCCCGTCACCGACAAGAACTCTTCCTGTCTGTGTATTGTAAATCAGTTCACCTACTAATGGTGTTATACTGTTAACTTCAGCGGTATTGCCTCTGCGAATCTGTAAGGGCATAGTGAAACTCCTGGAATATCATTTTATCATATATTTATGCCTCTATAAAAAGAAATCGCAGTCAAAAAAATAGGGCTCCGAAGAGCCCTATTAAACTGCGTAGTTTTTAATCTACTACAGGTCCGTTTCCGTTGCGGAAACCAACTACTCCACCTTCTTCTTGGATGCGTTTTATGACATCTTCGAACAAGATCGGTGCGAAGTCCGGAGTTTGTTCTACGCACACACAGTGATATCTAGGATCGATCTCATCACCATATAAAACTGCACCTGTTCTGGCATCAACTCCCCGGGCTTTTTTAACACGTTGGAAGTGTAAGTGTCCGTGGATGTTAACACCAAAACGCCCTAGACTCGCTTCGTGTACAGGAATATGGCTTAAGATCATTCCGTTCATGACGTGGTATGCTCGCAATTCACGGAAGTACTGCCTGTATTCGTCATCACGAAAGATGTCGTGATTGCCACGGATAAGCACCTTGTCGCCATTAAGGCGGCCTAATGTCTTTAAGGCCTTGCGATTTATAACCGCATCTCCGAGGTGGTAAACCTTATCTGTGGGCTTGACTCTTTCGTTCCAGGCCTTGATCATAGCCTCGTCCATTTCGTCTGGGTCTGTCCAAGGTCTTAATTTTGACCCGTCGTCACGTGTAAATCGGCACACACCAGCGTGTCCGAAGTGCGTGTCTGATACTAAAAACACACTAGGCATCATGCCCTCCTTTCTAAGTTAATGTATTATTATAAGGCCAAAATGCCGATTTGTCAATCGACGTATTCCACGTCCGCGGCTATGATAAATCGGAAATTGTCGCTCTGCGGAATACCCGGTCTGTGCCATTGATCAGACGGATAAATCAACCAATTACCATCTGTGGGACGAACAAAAAATTTGCCATCATTACCAACTCCGTTGGGAGCCATCTCTGTGCCACAGTAATCTCGGTCTCGGACATCTTCAGGTATGTGCAGATACCAAACTCCGCTGATCATTTTGGCTGCAGGGTTTTGTGGATGCCAATGGTTGTGCCAGAGTTTGTCTCTATCTTCGTGTGTTTCTAGGTTGGTCATGTACGACCAGGCCATCATGTTAGACACACGGACTTCACGGCCCAAATACATAAAAACAGAAAACAAAAAACTCATCCTGTACTTTAACCACACAGGTTCGGGTCGACCGAATAAATTTTCTTTGGTTTGGAATCTAGGGCTATTGGTAAAATAGTTTCCGCTGTTTATTATTTCTCGAATAACATCGCATGCTGCGATATCATCCTCTTTGGTTATCAGTGATCCAAAGTCAAACTTACGAAAGACGTTATTTTGATCGACAACCTGCAATTTATACTCCTGGTAGCGGGTGCAGGAATCGAACCTACCTGTATGGCTTATGAGACCATCGAGTAACCACTACTCTAACCCGCGTCGTATTTATACGAGCCCCTCTGCCTGCAGAGTGTTAACGACATCATCGCTGAGAGGAACCTCGGTCTTGATGTTTAGTTCGAGGATTTCGTCGTTGATCTTCTGCTTCTGCTTTTTAAGATTTTTGATCTCGTCGCGGATCTGCTTGAGTTGATCCTGACCGATCACTGAAGTATTAACGGATTCATCTCGACCGTAGAGGCTGCGACTGTCATCCTTGCGATTACGGATCTTGTCTAACCGACCATTGATCACTGCGAGATCAGTCACAGGCTTGACCTGAGCCAGTTCTTCTAATTGAGAC
>Ga0169931_10008557_pt1 | contig 14911 bp, 13 predicted proteins | sample Kivu_15m_20L_FD_129675 | JGI IMG/M metagenome (GOLD analysis project Ga0169931, IMG submission 129675) | Freshwater microbial communities from Lake Kivu, Western Province, Rwanda to study Microbial Dark Matter (Phase II) - Kivu_15m_20L... | ecosystem: Environmental > Aquatic > Freshwater > Lake... | reverse complement strand
CTGCTTCCTGATCAAAACGCGCACGACTCACCAAAGTTCTTTTGAATGTTCTTTTGAATGACGTCACATGTACAACCGAACAACCTCCAATTCTGTACTAGACTGTACGTACTGACGCATACTTTGTTATTCTTGGCTTGCTGCTGCTGCCTGTATGTAAAAAATGAATCTTCGGATGAATAATATCGATCCGGCTTGTTCGACCCTGTTCCCCACAATTTCATTTCGATTATCGTCGGAGACATTATTCGACAACTGAGTTGACTTCATCATACCAGGACATGCCTTTTTTGCGTCATTTAGGGGCTTTGCTCCGTCGTAACCTGATTTATCGTAAGAGGCGATATGTTTCATCGGTATGTTTTCAGAGTACGGATATTTTTCTGAAACGAGGTCATAAAATTCGCTCATTGCATGCGTCTTCTGTCATTTTGTCACAGATCATCGAACTTATCCTTCCGGCTGTGGCTGTAGTAATCCTAGTTGCTATAAAAGAGACGCTCAAAAATTCGAAAGGCTTCACTCCGCGTCTAGTCCCTGCATTTTATCCAGATTCCAAAGATGCCTTGATTCCATACAGCTTCAAAGACTATTTGACTGCATTCCAATCACAAAAGCAATGTGTTCCAAATCCATACACGGGACCGAACGCAACCAAAAAAACATCCTCATCAGCATTTGCAAAGATCCAGAATATTGAATACTCCATATCAGGTATTGATGTTACCAAGTGGGCAGTTCCCTTTGTAAAGTGTGATTCGCGTCAATGTAAAACTCTTGGGGAAAATGCAACTAGTTATTGCACCTATCATGTCCTTGGAGTTGCCCCATCTACGGCTAATAGTACCTCCAAAGTCAATTCGTTTGTTTCTTATATTCGTTCGACTTATCCCCAGATCGCCGCAATCAAGAGTCAAACTGGTTTTGATATAATTAAAGTATTTGGAAGCTCTTCGGAAATAGATCAATATGTTACCAATAGTCAATATGATAAGCCGGGTTATCCCAAGATTGCAGTGGCTGTATTGCTAGGTGGTTCTGATAAGAGCTTTGAGTATGTAATCCGGACCAATTCAACCAACTATAATTCCAAGGAACTTTCAGGTCGTCCTACTGCACAAACTCAACCAAGTACTTCCATCTTGTTTGATTCCTTTGCCAAGCGTGCTCAAGATGTTTGTGACTTGACCGATGATGGAGGTCCAATTCTAGGGACATATCAGAGATATTGCAATGCACAGTATATGTGCGTAGTTATAGTATTGTACAAATCTTATCTTGGTTACACTTGCCAACAAATCTATTTTTCTTGTATGCTGTAGGTACAATGGTGCTATACCCATTCAGAGACTTGTCGATGATTGGATTCTATATGAGACGGGGGCTCAAGCTAAAGGGGCATTCGTTGCAGAAAGTGGAGTCCGATTCATCAACTTTCCTAGTAGAGAATACATGACCAATGGCTTTTATTCCCAAATCGCTCGTAAGAATTCAAATTTTCTTTCTGTCCTTTTTTGATATTCGCTTCGAAACTTACAAGCAATGTGATGATTTCATCTATTTAAAGAGTATGCTCCGTTACTTGTCACTATTGGTTTCCTCTTTCCCTTTGCTTCTTGTGTTCGATCGCTTGTGGGAGAGAAAGAAATGAGACTCAAGGAACTCATGAAGATGATGTCGATTACAGAGGTAAGTTCAGTAAAGCTCTCTTGGAAGCCTTCCATATATCCATATTATGTGCTTTTTTCATCTCTATTTTATTAATCTCTCAGGCGACAATTGGTTGGTCTTGGTGGATATCGTTCTTCATTTTTTTTACGATCTCAGCTATTTTGACGACTATAGCCTCTGCGTTTATGTACCCTCATACTGGACGCATCATTATGTTCGTGTTCTGGGAACTTTCCTTCGTTGCGATATTTATGTTCTCCTTCTTCGTCGCATCTTTTTTCTCTTATTCTTTTCGTGCAACTATCGCTGCTGTTATCCTTTGTTTGGTCGGTTACTTCTTGACTTTGGTATCTAATTACTCTACAGGAAATCAGTCAACTATTCTCGGTTTATCCATTCATCCAGTCACCGCTATGTGCTATGGATTGCAGATTCTCGGTAATCTCGAGGACAAGCAAGTTGGACTCCTGAGAGAAACGCTCAATTTTTCTGATAGTGCTTCTAAGTATACATTTTCTATGACCTTGAGAAGCCTATTTATCGACATTTTTATCTGGACTGGCTTTTCTTTTTATTTTATCCGAGTCATTCAAGGCGATTACGGTCGGAAATATCCTTGGTACTTTCCGTTTACTGTTTCGTATTGGTGTCCGGGTCGCAGTAAGAGAAAGTCTGAAGTCGGTCCTAGCGTAACGGAGTCATCATCGATTCCAGTTGAAGCTGTGCCTATGGCACTGAAAGAACAAGAAAAAGATGGCCGAGCTATTTTAATACGTGGATTGACTAAACGTTTTGGACAGAAAATCGCCGTCGATGCACTGAATCTAGAGATGTACACGGGGCAAGTGTTCGCTCTTCTTGGAGATAATGGCGCTGGTGAGTTCTTATGTTAATCAGCTTCGTTAGTCGATGGTTATTATCTAGACGTTAGTATTACATTTTGTTTTCAGGTAAAACGACAACTATCAATATACTTACAGGCATGCTGTCAGCAGACTCTGGGTCAGTTACTGTTCTCGGAAAGGATATTGACACTCAGATGTCATCTATTCGTGAAAATATTGGTATCTGTTTGCAGCATGATTGTCTCTTCCCCTGGTTGACTGTAAAAGAACATGTTTACTTTTTCGCTAGGGTGAAGGGACTTTTTGAAAAGCGGTCGGCTGTTGAAGCGGGACGATCCATTATTGAATCGATCGAAAATGTCGGCTTAAAGGATAAGCTCGACACTCTTTCAACCAACTTATCAGGTAATCTTTACGATTCGGTAGACGCTTATACTGTTATATGTTGGTTATGTCTCTCACGTTGTGAAATGCCTATCAGGTGGAATGAAGCGGAAACTTTCTGTAGCTATCGCCTTCTGCGGTGACTCGAAAGTAATCTTTTTGGATGAACCAACTAGTGGCATGGATCCGTTCAGTCGCCGATTTACGTGGAATGTAAGTATGAACACCAGTTCTTAATACCTAAGAACTCTCTACGTAGGCTAACTTGTACTTTCTTCTCAAGGTTATTCGTCAATATCGCCAAGATAGATGCATTATATTGACTACTCACTTCATGGATGAAGCTGACTTGCTTGGTGATCGAATCGCCATTCTTCAGACAGGTGGTAAACTGCGTTGCGTAGGTAGCTCTTTGTTTTTGAAGAAGGAATTTGGAGTCGGTTATCGCCTGGCAGTCGCCAAAAATCCCTCACCTGTACAAGATAAGTCATCAGAAGATGCCGTTAAGGACATAATTCTTGGCCGTGAGATCGGATCGCAACTTCTGACTAACGTCGGGACAGAAATGATTTTCCAACTCCCTTTAAATGGAACGTCATCATTCGCCTCCATATTTGAGGCTTTAGATGATAAAGTTATCGCGAAAGAAGTTCTTACATACGGCGTTAGCATTACAACTCTCGAAGAAGTGTTTCTGAAAGTGTCACGTGGGGACCTATTGACTGCGGAGGATTCACCTTCTCCAGAAGAACTTGACAAACCGAAGGAAATTATCGCAAATTTAGAAACGAAGGAAACAATCATGTTCTCTCGACATTTACAGTATTTGTTTAAGAAAAGGTATCAAAATTTCAAGCGAGACAAGAAAGCTTGGTTCTGCTCTGTTCTGTTGCCAAGTGTAATATCACTTGTTGGATTCATCCTTGTATGGCTTACAACACGTAATTCTTCTCGCAATATGGCTTCTCTCACTCTCTCACTTTCTGCATACAATCCGAAGACAAGTGTGAAAAGAAATCCAATCCCTTACAATAACCCTGATTCGTTTATGTGTCAACCAGGAGTATGTTTGTCTGATTCTATTCTCAACTTGACTAAGCAGACTGGAGAACTCTATAGGTACTGCGGTTCCGAGGCGTCTATCAGTAACGAATATTCTTGCAGTATATCGGATTCAAGCAATGTTGTCTCTAGGCTTACAGAGAATGGAGCATTTCCAATCTTATTAAACGTGTCCTCGTCTTCTTACCCGTACAGCACAAACCAGTCCTCAGTTCTGAAGGTACGTTGATTTTGTCGAGTGCTGTAAAACTATGTTTGGCTTACAAATATCTTTACAATACGCTCCATTCCATAAGGCTTCCAAAATCCTACCGTCGGTGCCTAATAGCGAAGGATTCGCCTCCACACAGTACGGTGCAATTTTCTTTACGCATGAGACATCCAGCATGATTGCAGGACAAAATTTAAGCCTGAGCTACAATGATGTCGTGACATCTCAATGCAATGCAGCTTCTTCATCAAACTACACCGCTGATTGCAATAAATTTTTTGGGCTATCTTATCTTGTTAGTACTAATTTTACTTCTCTCCATTCTTCGTTGGTCTATCAAGCATTAGCTGATGAAGCCATTTTGCGTAGAACCCTAAACGATGACATGTATTCGATTAAAAGTTCCATTTATCCTTTACCGATAACGAAAGTCGAATCAACTCTCGGCTTATCACAGGTACAGTTTGAGCATACTTGCGATGTTTTTTCACGATCACTGTCACTCTTCTTATCGTTGCATGGTGTTCACCTAGGACTCTTTTGCAGCTTGGTTTCTGATGGTCTTAGCATTTCCATTCATCTTGGGATCTTTCGCGGAATTCATAGTGCAAGAAAGAGTGTCGAAAGCCAAACACTTACAAACCGTTGCAGGCGTCAAACCATGGGCATATTGGCTCTCCTCGTATGCGTGGGACACAATCAACTATCAGTTTCCCTGCTGGATTGTAATAACGCTCTTGTTCATATTTCAAATCGATGTTTTTACAACGACAGCTAGGGATGCAGTTTCAGGGACGATTTTGACGATTTTGATATTCGGGCCTGCAGCCGCTGCATTCGTCTACTGCTTATCTTTTCTCTTTAAATCGCCGAGTGCATGCAACATATTTGTAGTGATTACAGGATTTTTTATTGGCTTTATAGGGGCTCTTGTCTCATTTATTCTGCGTCTCCTTGGAGCTCAGCAAGCGTTGCTTGGTGTTGACGATATTGACTACGTTGGCATCGCGACAATCATCGAATATTGCCTTCGCATACATCCAGCTTTTAGTTTTAGCAAAGCGCTCTTTTACATTCAAAATGTCGAATACTTTGCTTTGATCTATGACAGTCCTGACATTTCTGTATGGTCCCTTCGAGTCATACTAATTGATTTTCTTTTTTTATTGAGCCAAATTTTCGTTTACTTTGCTCTTGCTGTGTATATTGATCGAAAAGTAACACACCCTGGAGTATTCAAATGGTTCAATATCTTTTCTTCCCGAATCTTTACACCGTTTAACTCGCGTGAGAAGTCAGAACCAGATGAAGATGTAGTGGCTGAAGAGAAAGCAATTATGTGCGGCGACAGAAAGGGTGATTCTATCGTTGTTTATGATTTGGTAAAACAATACGGAAGGGAAATACTGGCTGTAGATCATGTTAGCTTTGGAATCCCTCCAGGAGAATGTTTTGGTTTGCTTGGAACAAATGGTGCAGGTCGGTGAATCTATTGTATATTCGATTGTATTTTAAAAATATTGCTCTACTGAATAACAAATCCTCCGCGTCGGTACAGGTAAAACAACGACCATGTCGATCCTAACTGCGGAGTACCCTCCCACTAGCGGGGATGCATATATATGTGGTCATAGCGTATCAGCGAACCCTGAAATAACACGAAAACTTATCGGATACTGTCCGCAGTTCGATGCCCATTTTCAGAATATGACTGGTAGGGAGCATGTTGAGTTATACGCAGCCATAAAAGGTGTTCCGGTCAAGAGTATTCCTGAAGCAGCTTCTGCCAAGCTCCGTGAGGTTGGTCTCGCTGAGAATGATTGGGATAAGTTAAGCGCAACATATTCCGGTGGGATGAAAAGAAAACTATCCGTTGCTTGCGCCACTATCGGTAATCCCAAGGTTTGTTATTTTAAGTGATGAATCTTTTCATTTTCCTCCCACGAATGTTTTAATTAACTATTGAACTAAAGATTGTATTCCTAGATGAGCCTAGCACTGGAATGGACCCCGCAGCTAGACGGGATATGTGGAAGTTAATCTCTCGCATGGTTTCAGGTGATAATCACACATATGAGCATGATAAGACCAGTGTTGTCTTGACAACACACTCGATGGAGGAATGTGAAGCTTTATGCGGTCGAATTGCAATTATGGCTGGTGGGAAAATTCGATGCCTTGGGTCTGCTCAGCATCTGAAGTCACGCTTTGGTAAGGGCTGGCAGGTTGAGGTGAAAGTTCTGGAAGCAAGTGACGTTGACGATGATTATAAGCAAGCCGTTGCATCTTTTCTTAATCAGGTGAAATCTCAAAGAGGATCTGATATAGAAAATGGTCAACTTTCCGATGTTTATTTTAGTTTTGATGAGACAATAGCAGCATTAAATACAGTGGAAGGGAAAACAAATATTTCTACTATGATTCACGAGGATGATGCCAATGGTTTCGTCGTTTGGAAGGATGCTAAGGCGACGACTGGTGTGAGCCTTTCAACTCTCGCCAACTTCTACTCTCAGGAACAAAGGGTTCAGAACTTCGTTGATTTCATTATATCAAATTATCCTGATACTTTGTTAAGGGAAAGGAATTTTAACAGGTGCGCTTAATTCCCAGACTTTAGTTGTTCAGTTCCTCTGTGTAAATTTGTCTTACATTTTGTTGCAATTACAGATTGAGATTGGAAGTTCCATCTCAAGAAGTGACCATCGCGTCTCTATTCCGATTGATGGAATCTAATCAAGCTGCTCTGAGGTTAGAAGATTATAGTATCTCGCAGACATCGTTAGAACAGGTTTTCAATGTCCATGCTGCAGAGGACGATCAGCGGAAGAAAGAACGATTGGAAGCGAGCATTAAAATGGCCAAGAAGGGACGAAGATCATTACAATTCAATGCCCCTTCTTGATTTTTTTCATTGTGCGTTGGCGATTTATCTCATACCACATATCTTTGTCCAGGTCTCCTGTTTTAGAAATAAAATTAATTAATAGTATGTTTGCAAGTTCGTAGACATTTATCAATTTTCGATACTTACGAGAGTAAGCCCCCTCATCCTGTGTCGTATCTGCTCTCAAGTTAGCTGTCGTTAAGAGAGAAATGTTCAATATTAATTATATGGGCCAGTAGCATCTATGACGAATCCACGTGATTGGGCTAATCTTACCTAATTGGTCAGCCATCTCATCCAACGCATCAGCTTCCTCCGAGTTATCTTCGATCCTTGCTCGTCTTGACAGTTCCTTCAGTTTTTGACGCTCACTCATGTCACGGCGAAGTCGTTCAATCTCTATTGTATCCCCACGCTCGCCAGCCTCGCGAATGAGAAACGACCGTCGCACTGTCTCGTCGAGTAGAGGTAAACATAGATCATCCAAAGGATTTCGTTGTTTTCTCTCATGAGACACATTCTTCAGCATGCGCGATCTCGGTAGTCGGACTAAATTTGCCATCAATAATCTTGCTTTATCTTCATTAGTTAACAGGTCATACGTTTCTAGGCTATCAATGGACGAGAGACTAGCTGCAATATCTGACGATTCGTTTTGTTTCCCAGGGACATCCCAATTGATTTTGGGATCCAATACTTGTATTTGAGTAGAGCTATTATCAATTGTGACGACTGATACGCGGATCTTAAGATCATCACACGTATTACTATCAACTAATAAACTGATTCCATTGAACTTCGCTATTGCTATAGCTTCGTCCACATCGCAATCAATAATAAGGACGGAACCTCTTGGAACACCCTTGTTACCAAAGTCGTCGTCGGAGTCCTCAAAAGAAATAACCTTTCCATCAACGCGGATGCTTTTATTTTGTCCGCGTCTTGAAAGAACTACGGCCCCGGCTAATTGGATGGTCCCCTTGAAAATACTTGTGTTCTCTAGAACACATGCCATAATATCAGCATTTAGTTGATTCCGAATAATATCGTGTAGTACTACGTAGGGGTTCGGTTCAATGGTCGATGTTGATTCTGCGCTGAGTTGATTGTTATAAGACCCCTCTTTTTTGTTTTTCAAGAACGGGAACGTCGATAGAAACTTATTGACGAATGGAGTCAAAATTGACTGAATTTGTACCCATCTGATGCGACTCTGTAATTCTCTTTCCAATTTTGAAAGATGCAATTGGGCATCTTCTAGAGTCCTAGAGGCCATCTCTATGTCCATATCGATGGTGACCGCGTCATAAATATTCGAATCTTGACCATTTTTCTTGACTGTGCGATGTATCGCTAGACTCTCTTCTGCATCTGCTACTTTCATCCGAGCTTCTTTAACCTCCAACTCCATCAATTTATCCTGAAGTGTGGTTAATTGATACAATACTTGGGAAGAATCATTCCCACAAGCATTCCAATATCCTCCCGTAAGTCGGTTGTAAGCCATTCTCTTTCCCATGTGATATTTTGAGTCCACGGTTTTACCCCATGCGTCTCTGTCCAGCGATTGTGGGTCATCAACAGTCCATTCAGCCCAAGGTAGATTATCAAATAATGCATTATCGCGATTCACAATACACGTAGAAAGCCTTAGTCTTGCCATCGATACTGTCTCTCTGATTTCATCCTGCACTAAAAGTCGTCTAAATTCTTCGGAGATGGATTCTGGTAATGGTACTGGTATGGCGTCAACACTATGAGCCTCTTTATATCCGACTTTGGGTGAATCTTTACTAAGAAACAAACATTTTCTACGAATTCCATTCACCGCCACCTCACCATACCCTAAATAATTCAAATCCGTGAAGGACCATTTGGTGGTTTCCTTGGATTTGTCACCGTAGAATAAATATCCTAATAATTCATCACGAGACGTTATAGCATTGAGCTTCAGGCTATGCGGTTTTGAAAGTGTAGACGCCGTTTGAAGGAAGGATTGAACTAAAATAGAGCCACTGAAGGCCAACAATATTACTTCTTTGATGAAAACATATGTCATTTATGAATTCTTGATGATTTTTATATCAATTATGACAAAGGAATGATGCCTACATGACGAGTTGGATGCGACAAGCATAATTTACTACATACAGGTACAGTACTGTGAAGTTGAGGAGAACACAAACAGAAATTAGTTATAATTTGAGCAGAGTTGGGGTTTGGGGTTTTGGATCTGGTGTATCTATCGAACATATGCTTGGGATACACTTTAAATCAATCTGACTGTACTTTTATCCTACAATGGATGACGGGAGGGATATGCTCTTAGTTTTATGAGTCTGATGATATAGTGCTTTTTAAACAATCATGATGTTGCTAACGCACGTGTATCCGCCAATCACTTGGTGCAAAGGAGTAGGATGCGTTCATCTGCCGAGTTAATCTTTGTTTATACTTTAAATGAGAGGAACCGAAGTGAAGAAGAGCGAACGCAGAATTTTGGAAAATTTTTAATTTTAGAAAAATATTGATTTTGTCGAATGCTAATACACTCTATTTGAATTGGGAAGAATACCATGAATGAACCTATCTTGGAGAGAAACTTACTAGGACACAAACATTCCATTACGAGTATTTCCTTTAATCCATCCTCGAAAATCAGTCACCGGAAACAAGGAACTGTAAGTGATCAACTTGCCTCAGCTTCCTTGGATGGGACATTGGCAATTTGGACGTGGAATCGTTGTCCCAACGATTGTTCTGTAAAAAATGGTTTCAATCCATCAGCGACAAGATGCGCATGCAAAGAAGTGAAATCCTTTCGTCTCGAAGGACATACCGGTCCTATTCACCATGTTTCATACTCTCCGTCAGGTCAACTTTTAGCGTCTTGTTCATCGGATGAGACGATCCGAATGTGGACTCCAAATGTGAATGGTAAAAGCATCATACTAAAGGGCCATAATGCACCTGTGCGAGGGGTAGACTTTAGTAAGAGTGAATCTTTAATGGTATCGTGTTCAGATGACAAGACACTAAAGATTTGGAATCTACCATTATGCGCATTTCAAAAGTCCCTGTTGGGACATGTGAATTGGGTTCGCACATGTCGATTGTCACAGGATCCAAATCTCTGTGCATCGGGGTCCGATGATGGGACGGTACGACTTTGGGATCTTGAGCAAGGTGAAAATCTTGTTACATACACGATAGAACGTATCGATGGATCAAAAAGTAAGCCGACATATCAACCCTGCGTTATGGCGGTTGAATTTCATCCATCCAATTACCTGCTAGGTGCAACATCGACGGATGGATGTATTCGACTCTATGACTTGAGACGGGATAAAGTCATTCAAGTTTTGTCTTCATGTGGGTCATTATCGCCGTCTATGCAGACTAGTGCTCGTAATAAAGGACATTCCCACATGTCTTTCACCCCTGATGGAAATTCGTTACTTATGAGTAGCCGTCATCCTACACATTCGGAGGTGACGCATTTTGCTTTATGGGACATTCGTTATCAGAAAATCATGTATAATATCCGCCATGAGGAAGAAACGAAGCCCTATGAAAATACAGCGATTCCAGCGCCTATCACAATTTCTCATGACGGTTCACAATTTTCAAGTGGATGCACAAACGGTGCCGTTTTAATATGGAGGAATCCAAGAGAGGTATCGCCAAGACAGACAAAAATTCATTCTTCTTCATCGCATGTAGTGAAATGCACGACGAGTGATGACATTCACAGCGATCTCTTTCTAGATCGAACTTCACCCGCGTCTTGTGAAGACGTAATAGGAGAAGTTATTGCAAGACATGTACAAGATTCTGGAGAAGAAGACACGTCTGAGTCACTCAAATTTATTCAACTAAATGCAGAGTCCCTCTCTGGAACGATCGCGCAAATTTTCGGTAAATTGAATTTAATGATGCAAACTATAGAACTTATTGAGCGACGCGTTACATGTTTAGAAGAATCTGTTGCGAAAATGCAAACTGTTGACGACAACAGAGTCAAGTGATAGATTATGTTGAGGACATACTAATTTGAAATGATTATCTACAAATTCAAATAAATGATGTTATCTTAATTTGTGTGTCCTCAGTGCCTACGAATATCGGGCATTAAAAAAATGTTCTAATCCTGATATCGTAATACTAAGAGCCTCTTGTTTGGGCCTATGCCCTGTGGAATGTTTTAACCAGTTTGGAAGGCTATGAAGAAATAAAAATACGACTTTTACGATTGAAAGAAAATTGAATATATGATAGATTTTCTTGAATTCTTCTTACCCATCCCAAATTCTAGTGTCAGAGGCATATCTTGAGTCTACCAAAAGTATTGCAGCAAAGTCATTCGCATGACGGATGGATCGTCCAATCGCCTGTCCCAGCGATCTCATGCATAATGCATGATAGTATTTTTTCCCCGTCAAAGTGTCACCGGCCTCGTCCATATATTTCATTTTTTCCTTGAGAACAGGATCATTGATATCAGGATATGGTAGTCCTACCACCATTACGCATCTATTGCAACCACATACAGAATTGATTGATAATGATAAAGACAGACACATACAGAAATGATTGATAATAATAAAGATCGTTTTATAAAAGTTGAACAACACCCTTACCTTGCTCGTTCATCTGAGAAGTTGATACCCTCACTCATCTTTCCATTTATGACGCAAAATAGAGCGGCGCCTTTCCTGGTTCGCGCTTCCTTCGTATAGGATTCAAGAATACTTTCGACGTCACGCGCCAACGATGGTTCTCTAAAGATTGTTTTCTTTTTTTGAATCGCGGAGTATAAGCCATTTGATTTCCATCGTCTAAAGACATGAGCCTCATACGAGTAGCTTGGGAGAAATATGACAAATCCTTCAGGTGATGAATCAAATACTTGAAGAAGAGTATGCGCGAGCTCATCACAAACATTATCTCGTAATCTAGACTCATGTCGGAAATCTAATTGAATACCCGAAGGGCCATGAGAAATACATCGAAGATGAACATTCGCTGATGGAACAACGTGGCTACATGTAAACGTTGTCAGTACATTTCCATGAGTTATAGACGACATCATTTGTTTGTCTTCATTGCACATTCTATCTGCAGCGAGTGCCTCATCAACGAATACTTTATCTGAACTCAAAAGTTCCTGAGCAAGATGAGAAAAGGGTCTCAAGGTTCCAGCAGTGAGTACCACAGTGTGGGCGTCCTTTACTATATCCTTGAAATGGACCGTTGGGTTAAGAAGAACATAGCGAAACCTTGGCTGGTTAGTGGTCTTATGACGCACGTCAAGAGAGGAAACATTCACCGACGGCCATTCAGCAATGATTTTCCCCTCAAGTTCAGAGTAAGTTAGGGTTGTCATAAAGCTCTCGACAAACGACATGAAAGATACGTGTTTAGATATGGGAGCGTCTTGATTGATAGTATTCTCATATTCGTCAGGAGTCTGATTGTCGATGACCTGATTTTGGTCCTCTGTCCCGAGATGCTGATTTCTAAAACCTAGCAATTTTCGAGATAATTTCGTCCTCTCAAGGAAACGAACAATTTTGAATATATTGAGATTATCCAACTTCAATCGAAAAAGAAATTCCGTCGATGACATCATACCAGATGACTCGTTCGACACAAGGAATTTTTTTGAACATAATAAAAATCGACGAATCTGGCCGATGTAAAATAAATTTCTCCCAGTTAGTCTTGAAGAGTATCGTTCTAGATAGGCTGTAACCTGTAATGATGCACCATCAATCATTTCCATTGATAAAATAGACGAGTGGATTGCCCTCAACGCTTCAGGAATGTTATGCGCTTCATCTATCAGCACGAGATTTCCCGTGAGTGACAAGCCAATAGATTCTCGAGCTTTCTTTGAAAGAAGTATACTTATTGAGATAAATAGGGTAAAGAATTTCCATAGGAATTCACAACCTTAGAAGTACAGTAAAATCTTATAATGTGCATACACCTACCTATATGGTGTAACAACTACCTCGGCCGCAGCTAACGACTCCTACGATATAGGGCAATTTCATGAGTCCATTTTCAAGGACTAGCAATAAGCGGTAGCAATACAATATTTGATTACTGACCCTAGAAGCATAATACGCACAAGTATGTGTTTCTTGTCCCATGGCTGCTAAATCTTCAATATCTGATGGCTCTGCAAGCATATGCAAAGCCAGTGTCGCAACAGCATCCTTTGATGATAACAGCGGACATGAAGATCTAGCCATTCCATCCTTCTTCTTAACATTATTCTCATTGGATATCAAAGACCTCTTTTTCTCTGTCTTACCCTTTTGCATATCCAAGCATTTTTCAGAAATATACGCTTCGCTTCGACTACGATTCGGTCCTGTTACATCTGTATTCCCACAAAGCATTTTCCTTGATCCTAAAGCGACTACGCGGACGTCCTTACCCCAATTGGTCTTCAATAATTCACTTTGGACAATAATATTACAAAATTTACAAGATGTTCGCTTTTAAAAAACCCATATATCTTTGGACGAAAACAAAAGTCAATATGACCGAAACATACCTTATAAATTGTGAGAGTTGCGAATGTGTCCTAGCAGCATAAATAATTTTTCTCGTTCCATTTCCTGGTTCGACATTTCCAACAGTGATACATGGTACTTTGGGTGGAGTAGAAGATGAAAGTACCATCGGATGAGGCATTCTGTGCATCGAGGACAGAGTTACATAAGATCCATCTAATAATCCACCTAAAAGTAGTTGTCGAGCCGTTCGATTACCATTTCGAATAAGGCTGGCTTGATGTTCATCCCCAACCATGACATTGTTCTCCGATGACGACGAATCATCATCATCTTCATCATCCCGATTTCTGCTGGATTGTAAAACGTCGTCATCAGACTTGTACTCATCCAAACAAAAATCACCATCCGAATGTAGCGAGTCTCGTTTTCTTTTACCTTTGATCAACGATTCAACGGGTCGAGATGAATGATCCATTCTACGGGTATTAGTATGAGTAGCGGCAGATTGAATAGCTTCTTTGGTAAGTTGGATACGAGTGGAAATCCTTTTTCCCCGTTGCGTGGACGACGAAGTATGATTTTGTTCGCTTTGATAAATCTCATGACGAATTAGTGCCAACTTTCGCTGTAAAGCTTCTCTTCCTAGTTTCGCGATTTGATAACAAGATTCTCGTCTCTTTTGATTGTCTTGTTTCTGAGCTACCAGGCATGGATTTTCCCATGCATCTAACCAATGTAAGCCTTCTTTCGACGATGATTTAATTCCATCTGTAGCATTGCTTTCCATAAGATTCTCATGATTCGAGGAGGCGAAGAATAGTACATCTTCCAAATCACAAATTTCTCGATAACGAAGCCAACTAAGCGCTGCACAAGCTAAGGAAAGACTTTTACCAGTACCTGTTGGACTTTCAAGCATCATGACACGCCCACTACGAACTTGAGACTTTGGTTTGGTAGCATTTGAGATTGTATTGCGATGATAATTATGGTTTCCCTCCTCCAAGTCCACAATTTGTAATCCTCGTAGAATTGTATCCATAAGTGCTAGTTGTTGAGGATAGGGCCCTGTCGGGTAAGGAAAAGGGATAGAATCTGCTGTTGGAAACGATCGCTGATTTCTAGTCTTCTCACTTGATGGCACACGCTGATTTCTATGGGATGGGTTCATCCTGTTTGAAAGAGAGAGTTGAGACAGGTGAAAGGTTGCTGTTCTATAACGATAACAACATCGTATTCGATGTCAAAACGACTGCAGTAATGAGGCCGCGCCAAAAGCATTACAGTATGTATTTTCTATGTACGGAGGACCACCAAGCAT
>Ga0169931_10008556_pt1 | contig 14912 bp, 15 predicted proteins | sample Kivu_15m_20L_FD_129675 | JGI IMG/M metagenome (GOLD analysis project Ga0169931, IMG submission 129675) | Freshwater microbial communities from Lake Kivu, Western Province, Rwanda to study Microbial Dark Matter (Phase II) - Kivu_15m_20L... | ecosystem: Environmental > Aquatic > Freshwater > Lake... | reverse complement strand
TGCAATGCTTGCGCGGAGGCCTGTCCGGTGAATATCGATCCGGTAAACATCATCATGCAGCTTCGTCAGCAACTGGTCATGGAAGAAAGTGCACCGCCGGCTTCGTTGGGAACGATGTTCAGCAATATGGAAAACAACGGCGCACCTTGGCAGTTTTCGCCCAACGATCGCGGAAACTGGAGAGATGAAGCCTGATTGAACAAAAAAAGTAAATATGACGCAAGCTAAATTAATCATCGTGGAAGAAAATGGTCAAAAGATTAGTCCCATACTTCCCGATCACGTTAAAAATTATTTGATTGATATAGACGGAACAATCTGCGATGACATTCCGAATGAAGAGCCTGAGCGTATGGCAGACGCAAAGGTCTATCCTGATGCATTGAAAACGCTGAATAAATGGTTCGATGAAGGTCATTTAATTACTTTTTTTACTTCTCGTACGGAGGAACATCGACAAGTCACTGAATCCTGGCTAATCAAATATGGATTCAAATATCATGGTATGTTGATGGGGAAGCCGCGTGGTGGCAACTATCATTGGATTGATAATCATATGGTTCGGGCTACGAGGTACAAAGGAAAATTTACCGATTTGGTTGAGAAAAACGTCACTGTTCAGGTATTCGAAAAGTAATTAACCGAACGTTATACATTGCATGATGGAAAAAACGCTGAATGTCCGCTCATTCGCTGAAATGATTGCCGCTGGCGAAACGCCCGAAATTTTGTTTTGGGTTGGATGCGCCGGCAGCTTCGACGATCGCGCCAAGAAAGTAACCAAAGCCGTTGCAAAAATTTTACATGCCGCCGAGGTTAAATTTGCGATTTTAGGTCAGGAAGAATCTTGCACGGGCGATCCGGCCAAACGCGCTGGAAACGAATTCCTCTTTCAGATGCAGGCCATGCAAAACATCATGGTGCTGAACGGGTATGAGGTGAAGAAAATCGTAACGGCTTGCCCGCATTGCTTCAATACACTGAAAAACGAATATCCTGCACTCGGCGGCAACTACGAAGTTATCCACCACTCGCAACTCATTGAGCAATTGCTGAAGGAAGGTAGATTGCAGGTAGAGGGCGGACAGTTTAAAGGACGAAAAATAACCTTCCACGACCCGTGTTACCTGGGCCGGTCTAATGGTGTATATGAAGCCCCGCGTGAAGTGCTTTCGAAACTCGATGCGGAACTGGTCGAAATGAAGCGCTGCAAGGCGAAAGGCTTGTGCTGCGGAGCAGGCGGCGCGCAGATGTTTAAAGAAGCCGAAGCCGGAAACAAGGAAGTGAATACCGAACGCTCCGAAGAAGCATTGGAATTGAAACCTGATTTCATCGCAGTGGGCTGTCCGTTCTGCAATACGATGATGACCGACGGCGTAAAGCATGCCGAGAAGGAAGATGCCGTTAAAGTGCTCGACATTGCCGAAATGATTGCTCAGGCCGCCGATTTATAAGTTCGCCATGGAAACGCTCGACGCACTGCACGCCATTAACGACTCCGATACGGTATGGATTTACCAGGCTTCGCGACGACTCAACGCCACTGAGCAGGAAGAACTGCTGAATGCGGGCCGTGCATTTTGTGCAAATTGGGCCACGCACGGCAAGCCTTTGGAGGCGTCGGTGCTTTTGATTGATGGACTTTTTGTAATCGTGAAAGTGAATTCTGCCCTCATGGCAGCTTCGGGTTGCTCAATCGATAAATCGCTTCAGTGGATTCGAAGCCTGGAGCAACAATTCACGATTTCGCTGCTCGACCGCATGCAAGTAGCCTGGATGGATGCCAATGGACAAATTCATCATGCAGGGTTGAACGAAGCCAAGAACGAGCATGCCAATGGAGTGCTGAATGCCGATTGCCGGGTGTTTAATCATACCATCACCAGCGGTTTAGACCTTAAGAACGCCTGGCTCCAGCCCCTCTCGCAAAGCTGGTTGTTGCGGTTTTTGAATTGATTTTCGAAAATCTTCACATTGTGCTTGCTTGGTTCGGAAACTTGACCTATTTTTGCCGTCCTTTTAAAAGCTTGCCATGAAACAAGATCTTCATCCTTCAAATTACCGTCTGGTTGTTTTCAAAGACATGTCTGACGAGTCAGCCTTTATCACAAAGTCGTGCATCGACACCAAAGAAACAATCGTTTGGACCGATGGCAACGAGTATCCCTTGGCAAAGCTTGAGATTTCTTCATCATCGCATCCGTTCTACACCGGTAAGGTTAAGCTTGTGGATACAGCAGGTCGCGTTGATAAGTTCCGCAACCGTTACAAGAATCACCAAAGCAAGATTCAATAAATCTTTCGCTTTTTCGATACCGAGCCCTTCCAAACCGAAGGGCTTTTTTATTTTTGGAATATGAATATCATACTGTTTGACGATAACCGGCGCGATCACCTCTTGCCATTTACCTACACGCGGCCGCAAGCAGCATTGCGTATCGGCATTTTAAGCATTGCCGAAAAATGGGAGCGGAGGTTACAATCGCCCGTTTCGTTCAGAACGCAAGCCTACCTCACTGCAAAATTCCCCGAAGTAAAGGCAAGCGATACGATCTACATCGCCGGCAGTTTGTTGCCCGATGAACAATTGGTTCGAGCAATTGAGAATCTGAAAGAAGGCGAAAAACTTCTAAAAGACAATGTGCTGTTGGCCTTTCGTAATGGTGCGTTTCAATCTGAAGCCAATAAATTTTCGGTTGAATATGCCGGGCATGTCCGTCGTATTTGCAATACCTGGGATATTTTTTCGCTCAATGCTGCAGAGCTGGAGCTCGATTTTGAATTGCTTACTGCCGGACGGCAAAGTGCTGATGTAGCCGAAGGTAACACGCTTCTCGGCTCGCGGATTTTTGCTGAACAAGGCGCCAAGGTGTATTGCTCGGTGCTGAATGCCACCTCGGGCCCAATTTACTTGGGAGCAAACACCGAAATCTGGGAAGGTTCGCTTATTCGTGGCGGCTTTGCCTTGCTCGATGGCGCTTCTGTAAAGATGGGTGCAAAAATTTACGGCGCAACAACGGTTGGTCCGCAATCGCGGGTGGGCGGAGAAATAAGCAATTGCGTTATCCAAGGCTACTCGAACAAAGGACACGATGGCTTCCTCGGCAATTCGGTATTGGGCGAGTGGTGCAACCTGGGCGCCGACACCAACAATTCGAACCTCAAAAACAATTACGCTGAGGTAAAACTATGGGATTATGCCGAGCAGCAAATGGTAAATACCGGGCTGCAGTTTTGCGGGCTTATGATGGGCGATCACAGCAAGTGCGGCATCAATACAATGTTCAATACCGGAACAGTGGTGGGCGTGAGTGCTAATATTTTTGGTGCAGGGTTCCCTCCCAACCTTATTCCATCGTTCAGTTGGGGCGGAGCCGGATCGCTCACCGAGTACCGCTTCGAACAGGCCGCCGAAACCGCCAAACGCATGATGGATCGGCGGCACGTGAATTTTGACGCAACAGAACAGGCTATCCTACATGAAATATTTCGCCAAACATCGGGCGAACGCAGCAGTTAGTTCTGCCTAATTTTCTGAAATTTACCCGTGGCATATCGATTGACAAATGCCGCCGCCGGTCGAAATTAAACTTGGTTTTAATTTTTGCTGACTTAATGACATACCCATGAACGAATCGCTATTTAATCCATCTGTTTTCTCCCATATAATCGACGACGATGCCGAGTTTATTCCGCTCATGACCTCCGAAGACGAGGAGCAGATGAACATGGAACACATCCCCGACGAACTGCCAATTCTGCCGCTGCGCAACACCGTGCTTTTTCCGGGCGTGGTAATTCCCATTACAGTGGGGCGCGATAAATCCATCAAACTCATCAAGGATGCCAATAAAAAAGACCGCATCATTGGTGTGGTGTCGCAAAAGGATGTGAATGTTGACGATCCCGGCGCGGGCGACTTGAACGCCATCGGAACCGTGGCCATGATTATCAAGATGCTGCGTATGCCCGATGGCAACACTACGGTTATTATTCAAGGAAAGCGTCGCTTTAAAATCGAAGAGATTACGCGCGAAGAGCCATACATCCGCGCACGCATTTCGGCATTTGAAGAAAAGCGGCCGAAAAATACCGATAAAGAATTTGCAGCACTGGTTTCGTCGTTAAAAGATACATCGCTCCAAATCATCAAACAATCGCCCAACATCCCATCAGAAGCGGCGTTTGCCATAAAGAATATCGAAAGTCCTTCGTTTCTCATCAACTTCATTTCATCGAATATGAATGCTGAGGTTGACTTGAAGCAGAACATGCTCGAAGTGGCCGATCTGAAGCAACGTGCCGAAATGGTGCTGCACCACATCACCAACGAATTGCAGATGTTGGAACTGAAGAATCAGATTCAGACCAAGGTAAAGATCGACATCGATCAGCAGCAGCGCGAGTATTTTCTGCATCAGCAATTAAAGACTATTCAGGAAGAACTGGGCGGAAATGTATTCGAAGAGGAAGTGCATGAACTGCGCAGCAAAGCCGAAGCGAAGCAATGGAGCGAAACCGTGAAGAAGCATTTTGCGAAGGAAATCGACAAGCTGCAACGCATGAACCCGAATGCTGCTGAATATTCGGTGCAGCGCAACTACCTCGATTTGTTGATTGAATTGCCCTGGAACGAATTTACGTCCGACAATTTCGATTTGCAGAAGGCACGTAAAATTCTCGACAAAGACCATTACGGCATGGAGAAGGTGAAGGAGCGTATTCTGGAATACCTCGCCGTGCTGAAGTTAAAGGGCAACATGCGTTCTCCGATTTTGTGTTTTTATGGCCCCCCCGGCGTGGGAAAAACTTCACTCGGAAAATCGATTGCCAAATCGCTGGGGCGCGAATACGTGCGCATGTCGCTGGGTGGCGTGCGCGACGAAGCCGAAATTCGCGGTCACCGCAAAACATACATCGGAGCCATGCCCGGACGCATCATTCAAAACCTGCGGAAGGCAAAATCGGCCAATCCGGTATTTGTGCTTGATGAAATCGACAAGGTAGGCCGTGATTCGCATGGTGATCCATCATCCGCATTGCTCGAGGTGCTCGATCCGGAGCAAAACAGCGCGTTTTACGACAATTATGTAGAGCAGGATTTTGATCTGAGTCGCGCCATGTTTATTGCAACGGCGAATTCTTTGAACACGATTCAGCCGGCGCTGCTCGACCGCATGGAACTGATCGAAGTTTCGGGCTACACGCTCGAGGAGAAAATCGAAATTGCGCGGCAGCACCTCATTCCAAAGCAGGTTACAGAGCACGGCCTCACCAAGGCGCAGTTTAAGTTGAGTAAGAAAGCCATCCAAAAGCTAGTTGAGGAGCACACGCGCGAATCGGGTGTGCGTTCGCTCGAGAAGCGCATTGCCAAAGTGGTGCGTTCGGTGGCAAAGTCGATTGCGATGGAAGAACCCATTCCGGCTTCGATAGAGGAAAAAGACATTGCCCGCATCATGGGTCCGGCACGCTACCTGAGCGACAAATACGAAAACAACGAAACGGCCGGTGTGGTTACTGGTTTGGCCTGGACATCAGTAGGAGGCGAGATTTTGTTCATCGAAACCCTGGTGAGCAAAGGCAACGGAAAGTTATCGCTCACCGGTAATTTAGGAACGGTGATGAAGGAGAGTGCGCTGATTGCGCTCGAATTCTTGAAAGCACATGGTGAAACGCTGCTAAAACTCGACGCACAAGTATTCAACCATTACAACGTGCATGTGCATGTTCCCGAAGGCGCAACGCCAAAAGATGGTCCATCGGCAGGCATTGCCATGTTAACGGCTCTGGCATCGGTGTTTTCGCAGCGCAAGGTAAAATCGAAACTGGCCATGACTGGTGAGATTACGCTTCGTGGTGTGGTATTGCCGGTTGGCGGGATTAAGGAAAAGATTCTTGCTGCGAAGCGGGCCAACATACAGGAAATTATTCTCTGCTCCGAGAACCGCAAAGATGTAGACGAGATTAATACTGAGTACCTAAAAGGAATCAAGTTCCATTACGTGACGCGCATGGATGAGGTCTTGAAACTGGCGCTGACGAATGAGAAGGTGAAGAATCCGGTTCGGATTGAGGCTCCTGAGCAAAAAGATAAAAAGCGGAAAGAGGTTAGCGTATAGCGTTGATTTTCTGAACGCATTGCTACTTCGACCAACATTCTACTAATTTTGTGTGCGATGAATGCGATTAGAATCTCAATCTTGATATTAATTTGCTTGGTATCGTTGCATTGTAAGAAGGAAAACATCAACGAGCAGTTGGGGATACCCTATGTGAATGTTTCGCAGTATGTGTTTTTGAATGATCCGAACTTTATCGGTTTGAATGCCGTTGGCGGCTTTGCTTTTTTGAATGGGGGATCGAAGGGGATAATTATTTACCATCGTGCATTCGACGAATATGTAGCATTCGACAGACATTGCACCTGGCAAACCTTTAACAATTGCAGCGTTTCTCCCGATTCATCTACGCTCGTAATTATGAACTGCTCCTGTTGCACAAGTAAATTTTCGCTGGTCGATGGCAGCGTTATCAACGGTCCATCCATCAATCCGCTTTTGCAATACAATGCGCAGATTAGTTCGCCGGGTACTTTACATATTTACAATTAAGTCAAATAAAAAAGCCTCAACCGAGATCCGATGGAGGCTTTCGAAAATTATCAATTCTTATTAATAGCGGTAGTACTCCGGCTTGAATGGCCCTTTAACCTGCACGCCGATGTACTCTGCTTGATCGGCATCCAACACATCGAGTTCTGCGCCCAGTTTGCCCAAGTGCAAAGCAGCCACTTTTTCATCGAGGTGTTTTGGCAAGGTGTACACCTTTTTCTCGTATGCCGATGTGTTGGTCCACAACTCAAGCTGCGCAAGCGTTTGGTTTGTGAATGAGTTCGACATTACAAAAGAAGGGTGCCCTGTTGCACAACCCAAATTCACCAAACGGCCTTCGGCAAGCACGATAATGTCTTTGCCATTGATGGTGTATTTGTCGACCTGTGGCTTGATTTCATCTTTCGATGCTCCATAGTTCGCATTCAACCACGCCATATCGATTTCGGTATCGAAGTGGCCGATGTTGCAAACAATCGCATTGTGTTTCATGGCGCGGAAATGACGCTCGGTAACGATGTCTTTATTTCCGGTGGCCGTAACGATGATGTCGGCCTGCTTAACGGCATTGTCCATTTTCATGACCTGATAACCATCCATGCACGCCTGAAGCGCACAAATTGGGTCGATTTCGGTAACAATTACGCGAACACCTTGCGAAGAAAGTGATTGTGCAGAACCTTTCCCTACATCACCATATCCGGCAACTACGGCAACTTTACCGGCAAGCATTAAGTCGGTCGCGCGACGAATAGCATCCACCAAAGACTCGCGGCATCCGTATTTGTTATCGAATTTCGACTTGGTAACCGAATCGTTGATGTTGATTGCAGGCACAAGCAAGGTTCCTTTCTTCATGCGCTCGTACAAGCGATGAACACCTGTTGTGGTTTCTTCTGAAAGACCTTTAATTCCCGTTGCAAGCTCGGGGTATTTATCAAACACCATGTTGGTTAAATCGCCACCATCATCCAAAATCATGTTCAATGGTTGACGGTCTTTTCCGAAGAAAAGGGTTTGTTCGATACACCAGTCAAATTCTTCGGCAGTCATGCCTTTCCATGCGTAAACAGGAATTCCTGCAGCAGCGATGGCGGCGGCAGCATGATCTTGCGTCGAAAAGATGTTGCATGACGACCAGGTTACTTCTGCACCCAATTCAACCAATGTTTCGATAAGCACCGCAGTTTGAATGGTCATGTGCAAACATCCGGCTACACGAGCTCCTGCAAGCGGCTTGCTCGCACCATATTCGGCACGCAAAGCCATTAAGCCCGGCATTTCTGCTTCGGCAAGTTTAATCTCTTTTCTACCCCACTCAGCCAGGGAGATGTCTTTTACTTTGTATGGAATGTAAGAATCCACAGCTACGTTTTGTTCCATTGTTTTTCTTAAAAGGGCAGCAAAGATAGTAATAATCAAATCATTTCGGCAAAGAGGCCGTGAAATTCTTTATCGGTAATGCAACAAACACAATAAATCTTTACCTTGCGGCCAGTTTGTCATATGCTTTATCATTGGCATACTTACTGAAATCCAACGTTAAAACAGAACCATTATGTTCAATTCAGACGAATTCCGCAAATACGCGGTTAAACACCGAGGCATCAGCTCAGCAACGCTTCACAATTATACATCCATTCATGCCGATTATATTTCGCCAACCATTATCGAAGAGCGTCAGTTAAACATTGCTCAGATGGATGTGTTCTCGCGTTTAATGATGGATCGTATCATCTTTTTAGGTGTGGGCATCAACGATTATGTGGCCAATATCGTTCAGGCGCAGTTGCTGTTTTTAGAAAGTGTTGATTCCAAGAAAGACATTCAAATTTATATGAACAGCCCCGGTGGATCGGTTTATGCCGGTTTGGGCATTTACGATACGATGCAGTATATCGCTCCCGATGTAGCTACTATTTGCACAGGCATGGCAGCTTCGATGGGCGCTGTTCTATTGTGTGCAGGTGCAGCGAAAAAACGTACTGCACTAAAACATGCGCGAATTATGATACACCAACCGATGGGTGGAGCGCAAGGTCAAGCATCCGACATCGAAATTACAGCACGCGAAATTCAGAAATTGAAGAAGGAGCTATACGATATCATTGCATCGCATTCCGGACAGACCTACGATAAGGTTGAAAAGGACTCCGATCGCGATTATTGGATGACAGCCGAGGAAGCGAAAGAGTACGGAATGATCGACGAAATTCTTGTACGCAATACCAAGTAATGGATAAAATCAAGGAAAAATGTTCGTTTTGCGGACGCAGTAAGAAAGAAACAGCGATTCTTATTGCGGGGCTCGACACCTTTATTTGCGACATGTGTGTTACACAGGCACACAGTATCGTAACGGATGAACTTGCCGAACGGAGTGGCAGTGGTTTCAAGGCAGACATCAACCTGTTGAAGCCATTGGAAATAAAAAACCACCTCGATGAATATGTAATTGGTCAGGACGAAGCCAAACGTGTGCTTTCTGTAGCCGTTTATAATCACTACAAGCGATTAACGCAAAAGTCGTTCAAGAAGGATGACGATACCGAAATCGAAAAGTCGAACATCATTCTTATCGGTGAAACCGGAACCGGCAAAACGCTTTTGGCCAAAACGATTTCGAAAATACTGAACGTGCCGTTTTGCATTGCAGATGCTACCGTGCTCACTGAAGCGGGTTATGTAGGCGAAGATGTGGAAAGCATTCTCGCACGCTTGCTTCAAGCGGCAGACTATAATGTGGATGCTGCACAACGTGGAATCGTGTTTATTGACGAAGTAGATAAAATAGCGCGCAAAAGCGATAATCCATCGATTACGCGTGATGTTTCGGGCGAAGGCGTTCAGCAGGGCTTGCTCAAACTGCTCGAAGGTGCTGTTGTGAATGTGCCACCGCAAGGAGGAAGGAAGCATCCGGAACAGAAAATGGTGGCCATCGATACGCGCAACATTTTATTTATCTGTGGCGGAGCTTTTGATGGAATCGATAAGAAGATTGCCCGTCGGATGCAGAGTCAGACTATTGGCTATTCCTCATCTACCGAACGTGAGGCCATCGATAAAGAGAATTTATTGCAGTATGTGAACTCGCAAGACCTGAAAAGCTTCGGACTTATTCCGGAGTTAATTGGTCGTTTGCCGGTAGTTTCGCACCTCAATCCGCTTGATGCCGAATCGCTGAAACGCATCCTCACCGAGCCTAAAAACGCGCTCATCAAGCAATACCAGAAGTTGTTTGCGATCGATCACATTGCCCTAAACCTTGGCGAAGGTGTGCTTGATTTTATTGTATCGAAAGCCATCGAATACAAGCTGGGAGCGCGAGGGTTACGTTCAATCTGCGAAGGAATTTTAACCGATGTGATGTTTGAATTGCCGTCTCAGGAAGACGTGCGCGAATTTACTGTTACCCTCGAATACGCGCGCGAACGGTTTAACAAGTTGAAGTTGTCGCATCTGCGGGCAGCTTAAAACACAGCTCAAGGGTTCAATCATTGCAATAATTCCTATCTGCCGCAGTTGCAGTCGGGCGAAAGCAGAATGGTCGCATCCGGAAACATATCGGTAATGTCTTCGCGTTCGGATGCCGTTAATAAAATCGTGCGCATATCGAGCCAACGCAGTTTGTGCAGTTTTTCCATGCTCCTCGGCAGCGCCGTAACTTCATTTGCCCAGATTTGCAGGAATTCAAGATTGCTCAATTTGCCCATTTCAAACGGCAAGGCCTGGATGGAATTCATACCCAAATCGAGGTAACGCAAGGCTGACAAATCGCCGATGGATTTCGAAAGTGTTACCAGTTTGTTGCGTTCGAGGTTTAGCACCTCAAGTTTGCTCAAATCTCCGATATTGTTTGGAATAGCTGCGATTTTGTTGTTGCCCAAATCAAGCTGACGCAGGCTTTTAAACCTGAAGATCTCTGCAGGAAATTCGGTAAGGCCTTTGCGGCGTAATTTGAGGCAAACCACCGAATCGGGCATTTCGAGCGCCTTCTCGATAGAAGTGAAGCACCTTAGTTTGAGTGTGTAATCGGGTTGCGCGCGGAGCGAGTGAAACGTTCCGCACAAGATAAAAGCGATGATTAAAACCCTAACCGACATGACGCAAAAAAAGATCTTCCACTTGTTTTTTATCGAGGAGCAGCTGATTCTTCAATGCAGCAATATCGTCAAATTTTTGCTCATCGCGCAGTCGTTTAAAACACGAAACGCCGAGTTGCTGTCCGTACAAATCGCCGCTGAAGCCCAGCACATGAACCTCAAGCTTTAAAACGCGTTCATCGTTAACGGTTGGTCGGTATCCAATATTCATCATCGCCTGAAATACGGAATCGTTTACAGAAACCTTAACCGCATAAACGCCCGAAGCCGGAATTAATTTCAAAGGGAGCGAAATTTCGAGGTTGGCAGTGGGGAAACCGATGGTTCTACCCAATGCATCTCCGGGAATAACCTTCCCATGTAGGGTATAAGGATAGCCCAGATACGCATTGGCAGTTTCGAGCTCGCCCGCTGTTAAGGCTTTCCGAATCCGCGAAGACGAAATGGTCACCTGATCGATGATGCGGGCTGGAATCTCCTCGACTTCAAATCCGTAAATCATGCCCATTTGTTGTAACTTGCTGAAAGAACCTTCCCTGTTTTTTCCAAATTGATGATCGTAGCCAATGACCAGTTTGGAAGCGCCAATCAGATCAACAATAATTTTACGCACATAATCATCGGCCGACATTTCGGCAAATGCCCTGTCGAACGGAATAACAAGCAAATGATCTACACCACGTGCGGCCAGGCGTTCGGCTTTTTCTTCGACCGACTGCAGTAATTTCAGACTTGAATCGTTCGGAAAAAGTACACTGCGTGGATGTGGATCGAATGTAACTACAACGCTTTCGCAATGGTTCTCCTTTGCCGAACGTATGAGTCGATCGATGATCAGCTGATGACCAAGGTGCACCCCATCAAATGTTCCCGTTGTAACAACAGGGTTTTGAGGCCGATTTGGAGAAAACTTGCCGAAATGAACTTTCACGGTCGCAAACCTAATCAATATCCACAGAAAAATCAGTATGCGATTAGAAAACAAGCCTTGTATTGGCAGTGAAGAAAGGCAATCCACCCGCATTCTTCCATATCGCATTTTACATCTAATAAACTTTTATTTTCATTCGAAAATATTCTTACTTTTGCGCTCGGTTTCGGAAGCAATTTCGAACATTTAATTCTACAAAAATCTATGGCCCAAAGCATTGGTAAAATTGTACAGGTAATTGGTCCTGTAATCGACGTTCGCTTCAATACCGAAAGCAACAAACTTCCGAACATTCTCGACGCGCTTGAGATTAAACGTGAAAACGGACAAGTAATCGTATTGGAATGCCAGCAGCACATTGGTGAAGATACCATTCGTGCGATTTCAATGGACTCTTCAGATGGTTTACGCCGCGGAATGGATGTTGTTGCAACAGGGAAACCGATAACCATGCCTATTGGTGACCAAATTAAAGGACGTTTATTCAATGTGGTTGGAGAGGCGATTGACGGAATCGGTCCGGTGAGCAACGAAGGCGGGTATTCCATTCACCGCGAGCCGCCAAAATTCGAAGATTTATCCACTTCGTCTGAAGTATTGTTTACCGGGATTAAAGTAATCGACCTTATTGAACCCTATTCCAAAGGGGGTAAAATTGGTCTCTTCGGTGGTGCCGGTGTAGGTAAAACCGTATTAATTCAGGAGTTGATTAACAACATCGCGAAGGGATATGACGGATATTCGGTATTTGCTGGTGTTGGTGAGCGTACCCGCGAAGGAAACGACTTGTTGCGTGAGATGATTGAGTCGGGTATCGTGAAATACGGTAAAGGATTCGAAGAGTCGCTTCACCATGGTGGATGGGATTTGAGCAAGGTAGACAAAGAACAATTGAAAGAGTCGCAAGCTACATTCGTATTCGGTCAGATGAACGAGCCTCCGGGAGCGCGTGCCCGCGTTGCCCTTTCAGGCTTAACCATGGCCGAATATTTCCGCGACGGTGGAAGCGCATCTGCTGGATCTGCCGGAAAGGACATTCTTTTCTTCATCGACAACATCTTCCGCTTTACGCAAGCAGGTTCTGAGGTGTCGGCACTTCTTGGCCGTATGCCATCGGCGGTAGGGTATCAGCCTACACTTGCTACCGAGATGGGTCTGATGCAGGAGCGCATTACCTCGACCAAAAACGGTTCTATTACATCGGTTCAGGCGGTGTATGTACCTGCCGATGACTTAACCGACCCTGCTCCGGCTACCACATTTGCCCACTTGGATGCAACTACAGTATTGAGCCGTAAAATTGCAGAGCTGGGTATTTATCCTGCGGTTGACCCCTTGGATTCTACATCACGAATTCTTACGCGGGACATCGTGGGCGATGCACATTATGATTGCGCACAACGTGTGAAAATGATTCTTCAGCGCTACAAAGAATTGCAAGATATCATCGCGATTCTCGGTATGGATGAGCTTTCGGAAGAAGATAAGCTTGTGGTAAGCCGCGCGCGTCGTGTGCAGCGTTTCCTTTCGCAGCCTTTCTTCGTTGCTCAGCAGTTCACCGGATTGGAAGGAAAATTTGTATCAATCGAAGATACCATCAAAGGTTTTAACATGATTATGGATGGCGCAGTAGACGAATATCCCGAGGCGGCATTCAACCTTGTGGGAACTATTGAAGAGGCGATTGAGAAAGGTAAGAAACTGATTGCAGAAGCTGCTCAATAAGCGTCCTATGATTTTAGAAATAATCAGTCCCGATAAAAAACTCTTCGAAGGCGAGGTAAAATCAATCGTTTTGCCGGGCATCGATGGTTCGTTTGGGATACTCGACAAACACGCACCGCTTATTTCGGCCTTGAAAAAGGGAGAAATTAAAATTACCGACAAGGCTTCCAAAGACCAGGTATTTCCGGTGAATGGAGGTGTTGTGGAGGTACTGAACAACAAAGTAATCGTGTTGGCCGAGTAAAGGTTCGATTCAGATAAAATGATAAAGGCGCTTCGGTTGAGGCGCCTTTTTTTATGGCAGGCATGAAGCGGAAATTTACTGAGTCGAATGGTGCTGATTTACCTAAATTCGTTGAGTGAAAATTTTGGTGATTCGTTTTAGCTCCATTGGCGACATCGTGTTAACCACACCGGTTATTCGTTGCCTTTCGAACCAGCTGAAAGATGCCGAAATTCACGTACTGCTTAAACCCGGCTTCGCTTCGGTAATAAACAACAATCCGCATGTTTCTAAAATCTGGTTGTGGGAAACCGGTGTCTTAGCGAAGCTTCAGAAAGAGGGATTCGATTATATCGTTGATTTACACAACAACCTCAGGTCTTTACGGGTTAAGTTGGCGTTGCGCCTTCCGCAATCCTCTTTCAACAAGGTCAATCTTGGTAAATATTTACTGGTTCGATTCCGCATAAACCATTTGCCGAAGGTGCATGTGGTTGACCGCTATTTTGATGCTGTTAGTGTTTTGGGGGTGAAGAACGATGGGAGGGGCATCGATATTTACCCTTCCCAAAGCGATTATACAATTACCGAAAGGCTTCCCGCCGCCTTTCTTCAACAATATACAGCCATTGTATGCGGCGCACTGCAGGGAACCAAAAGCATTCCGGAGGACAAACTGCGGGAGTTTTGCAGTGGCATACAAGGCAATTTAGTGTTTATCGGTGGAAGCAACGAGAAGGAATTAGGCACGAGACTTCAGGTATATTTTTCAGGTCGGAGCGTAAGCATGTGTGGAGAAACCACGATTGGCGAATCGGCTGTTTTACTAAAAAACGCACGCGCCGTGTTATCGCCCGATACCGGCATGATGCACATAGCTGCAGCGTTTAATAAGCCCATCGCGGTAATTTGGGGCAACACGGTACCCGATTTTGGAATGGGTCCGTACTTACCACAACCCGATGCTGCTTTTTTCAATGCAGAAGTGAGTGATTTAGCCTGCCGGCCGTGTTCCAAAATAGGCTTTTCCCAATGTCCTAAAAAGCACTTCAACTGCATGAAGATGCAGAACGCTGAGGTGGTTTACAGTTGGATAAACCGGCAAAATCAGCAATCAATTTCCGTACATTAGTTTGGGGAGAGGGTTCGTCCCCATTTATCCGCAACCCTTCAATGCTGCGTTGCAGATGTCAGGCCTACGGCCCTTGGTTATCGTAACACGTACGTTCTAGCTAAGATGGCGGGGCGATGCCCCTTTTATGCTACTATCCTTTGACCCCTGCCAAACCATCGAGCCTAAGTCCGAGAGCTGAAGCCCG
>Ga0169931_10008554_pt1 | contig 14912 bp, 9 predicted proteins | sample Kivu_15m_20L_FD_129675 | JGI IMG/M metagenome (GOLD analysis project Ga0169931, IMG submission 129675) | Freshwater microbial communities from Lake Kivu, Western Province, Rwanda to study Microbial Dark Matter (Phase II) - Kivu_15m_20L... | ecosystem: Environmental > Aquatic > Freshwater > Lake ... | reverse complement strand
TTTTTGCCATGTCGTGCCCTAATTTGAGCATTAAATTTCTCACGCTTTTGCAAAATTGACCTACCCTCTAATAGTTATTTTGATCTTCAACTATTCACCTCGCGTCAATTGACCATTTTCAAGAACTCCATTCCAGTCTTTCGGAAAACCAGCTTTTGGTGGCTGGGCCTCAGCAAACACAATTAAATCTGGGGCAATAGTTTCTTGAATCCATCTCCACAACTCTGGATCTCTCTTCCGGGGCGCAACACCTTGCTTGGTATTCCATGTGGCAATCCTGAATAAACTACTTTTCATAAAATGCAAAAACCAAACTCACCGAAAAACTCACCAGCTTCGCCAACTTCGACCCCAACGAGGTGACGTCTTCCTAAGACTCACAGCAAGTCTTGGAATTCGCTTTTCAATCAGTTCTGGCAACACAATATGTATTAAAACGTCGATTCGCCTAACAAAACGACAAGGTGAGCCAAACCAAAATCTGCTTTGAGCTGGTGCCTCAACTTGGCACAGTAAGGAAAGGGTTTCACGAAGGGAGTGTTTACGATCGAGCATTTGTGCTTTCTATTGCAACTCTCTGACAATTACATAACTTCAACAACGAGATTGTCGATACTATTTTCCAGCTGCGTTTCTCGACGAACCATTAGCTACTTGAATTAACATAATACCACCAATGGATACACCTAACTCTTACTCCATGAACTCGCGATCGGTTTCTAGTTCTAATCCTGAATGCTCAATTGCACAGATACGATCAACTCGTCTTCTCCCATTCTCAATTAAGAAAATTCAGAAGGTGTCAACACTTCTTCTTATACCCATTGGGATCCTGGTAATCCGATCGAGTCGGCAAACTTGGATCGAGTTCGCGTTTTTTGACCTCGCAGGATCAGCCGAATGGTATGGCAAGTTCACAATGCTGTCGGGTTTGACAATTATAATTCTCGGAAGCGTCTCAACCCTGCCATCAACATCGCCACGATTGAAGGACTGGTTAAGTTGGGCAGGAATCATCTCATCACTAGCGTCAGTCCTAATTCTCATTGCAATTGCTGTCAGAATCGAGCAGATAAATACCAAAATTGAGAACATAGCAAGCTCACCTGAACGATTACTTGATGAGACATTTTTGGACTGGTTTGGAAAGTTGATTGCGGATATCTCGGTAAACGTATCCGACCTGATAGAACCAAGAGTCAGTTTCGGATGGCAAAATACACTGCTGTTTTCCATTCTTGCGTTTTTCACCTGCGTGGTTTCTCGACTCTCAGCGTCAAAGTTGATTGTCAAGAGTGGCCAATGAATAGCAAAAACAAAATCGATGTCACATTAAAAGCCAACTCGAATGATTAATCATCAAACAAAAATAGAAAGTTGAGGATTGCACGGTATGAGAGATCGCTTAATCATGCTAGTTATCGCACTCTTGGCATGGGTTGTAATTGGCTACGAGATAATCCCTGCGATTTATATCCTGTATCTCGTGTACAAAAAACGAATGCTTCAGGCCTTCGTAATTGGTGCACTCTACATTGTTTTTCTCGGCTTACCCGAGATTATTCGCTCACTCTAGCTATTAAATCTGCGGCGTACCGAGACGGTTTGATATATCCAATCGCAGCACTTGAGTCGTCATCTGTTAGTCCACCGCTTGGGACACCGACGAACTCAAATTTCGAATTAAACGTGGCGCCACCACTTACCCCAAATGAGAGCATGCCATCAGTTTTAAAATATTCGCCGTTGAAATTATCCGAACTTAAGTTAAGTTTTCCAGCGTAACCGCCACGAGTAATTGTGATTGTGCCATCAGTGTCTCCGAATCCAACCGATGGATAGCCGATATTCGTCAACTCTTCTCCTAAACTTGGCGCGACATTGGCGGGCTTGATAATTGTTCTTCCTTTCATAAAGACTGGTTCACCAGTCGCGTCCAAGATCTGAATAATTGCCAAGTCATTAAACTCATCGCCCACTACGAATCTGGCCGAATATCCCTCATTAGGCGAATCTTCGAACGAGTCAGCGAAAAATACTGAATAGGAACTATCTGGACCGGGCGTGACGTGAAAATTAGTTAGAACGTAGCTTCCATCAATAATTAGGGTTCCCGATCCGCTCCATGCATCAGTTTCATTCTCCCCCTCAATGTAAACAATCGACCTAGCAAGTGACTCCCAGGACTCCGCTGGCAGACGACCCATAGTCAGATCTTCACTCTGCCCAGAAACTAATTCAGTTGTATTTGACGCAATCTCCGGAGATGAACTATCACTTTGATTAAGCAATATGAACAAACCGGTGCAAGCAGCGATGCCCACTAACCCCACTAGAGCGCTCTTACTACCAGACTTACGAGTCCGACCTTTTTCCGATGCTTTTACTTGCATACCCAAGGATTGACTCAATGGCAACGATGGACTTGCCGGCCCGACTGGCTGCCTAGGCGGCGGTCCACTTCTAATATCGACAAGAGGTGATTTTGCCTTAACAGTCACGTTCGAAGTAACAAACCTACGCAGAATCGGAAGTGCAGTGAGAATCCATTCATGCCCAGTCAATAAACCCACAACTCCACGACCATACTTTTTAAACTTTTTCTTCTGTTCAGTATCGAGTCTTAGTTTGTTGTCTAGATTTTCTTCCGAAGTCAAATCGCGCAAATTCTTCGGCAACGGTGGCTTTGACTTCTCGACATGCCACGGTGGCTTCCGACCACTCTTAATATTCTCTCCCAGGATTCGATTTTTCGATCAAAATTTGCGTCACCACGTCTGCTGCATCCTTATTGATTTGCCCTTCTCCAAAACCAACCTCTTCTAAAGGAAACTGCTCTGACAAAAGAACACATGAACCGAATAAGCGAATTGAATCGGTTATTTTTTCCGGCGCCAAAACCAAACTTTCTCTGAAAGCAATACTTTGTGAGACTTTTGGCTTAGGTAATAATTCATCTGGCCACCATACGTACGGCTTTAATATCTGTCTCGGATCGTTGGCATGAAATAAAGATGTAACTAACCCGTTAGGCATACGCATCGGTTCACCTGGGATCAACCGACCAAAATATGTTGGCGCTATGTCGCCAGAGTTCCCAACTGAGTGAGCTTCTGCATCATCAACAATTGTGCTGTAAGCCGATTCAAGATGAATTTCACTTGTCGTTTCGATTAAGGCCGAATCGTATTGGTCATGAAATACGTTCGTCGCAAATGACCATCGCGAACCACGCGCCTTACCACTCAAAACATCCTCGAACGACGGCGCAGCCGGGCAAGACTCAGGTCTTGATCCTCGAGTTTCAGCAATCGTCAAACCTTGCTCAAGCGCCAAATCCTGCTGAAACCTATAAATCAGTTGACGATATTGTCGACCAAGCCAACCCTTTGCGATGAACAGCTGTCTTAATCGGGCAGCTAGACCCTGATCGCCCCGACGTGTCAAGACTAAATTCTGGTGTTCAAATTTCAGTGCACGAAACGCATTCTGCGTACCGCCTTCAGATTGTTCATTCTTTAAAACACTTCGCCCTAACGGATATCTAAAGAGTCTTGCGAGAACCGCTGCCGTACCGGTCCACTGCACAGCAGCAAGGCGCAAACGACGCTCAGCATCAGCGCTCATCTCTAATTCAACAACTGCCCAAGTCAGCCTTCTGGATAATTCCTCCAATCGATATCTTTCTCGAACAATGGTAAATGCAACGACTAGCCCAGAAACAAGAAGCAATGTGATGCCAACAGCGAGCGCTATCAAAAAAATATTATTTTTTGAATCGCCTCGCCATTCAGTCACTACTGACTTATCAGAACCAACCGCAGCGGTGACGCCAACAACAACATAAATCCAAGTAACAACAAGCAAAGAGCGAGCGAACTGCTTACGTATCTTCTCGCTGCTCGCTAAATTTCGCGATATCGAAACTGCCACAATGAGAATTGTGAATATGGCAAAAAGTGCGGCGGCCAGCGGACCACCTCGAAATCTCTCGACTTTCATTACAACTTTCCAAATGCTGTCCCAAAATGCCGCCTCAATACCTAAAACGAGCACCAAAAGTGTGGAAGCGGCGATCACTTTTCCTTGCCACTTATTGTTATTTCTAATTAATATTCCAGCAACTGCGCAAAAAATCACAAGTGTGCTGAGCAAAACCCAAGCCAGAGACCTATTTTTGTCACCAATGTATTCAAAATTAAACAAATTGCGACGATCAGTCAGGCCACCAATTGCCAAGTAAAGAATTGAGATTCCGACTGCAACAGCAATTTTCACGGAGCTCGAAATAGTCTTTACTTCACGGGGTGAAAATTTTGTTGGCAATTCCCGCAATTCTGAAATCATTTGCTCGGCTCTCATCCGAGCGGAATTACCTTCGCTTAGCATTATTTGAGTTATCTGACCAAGAAGATTGCGACGCCGATCTTTTTCTTGAGTTTTCTGAGCAATCGCAGGCGATTCGACAAGTGTTGTATCTTGCAACTCAGGTAATTCAGACTCTGATTTTTCGAAATCTTCATTTTTGTCAACATCATCTAAATCATCAGCCGCGTTATCAACTTCAGGCTCTTCTAACGGACCGTCAGTCGACGCAATTTCTGTTTCAATTTTGATTGAATCTGTCGCAAAGTCGGGCACGTGAGGCGTCACATCCACTTTGGGCTCATAAAGTTCAGTGAAAACGCTTGTAACCAAATCCGCGTTCGGCCCAAGAAACTCCTGCCTTACCAGTAAGTACTTATCATCAGCGAAGGTTGCACGGATTTCACTAGCCTCATCTCCGCCATCGACAACCGAAATGAGTTTTTCGACTACCTCAATCCAAGTTTCCTCCGCAATCGTCCTCAATACGGGCCGATCAACTCGATCGGCCACTGATTTCACCATTTGGTCTATTTGTGCAGATGAAAAGACCACATCACTCGCGCCAGTTTCTCTCCCGGGGTATAAGACTTCCACGGAACTTCTTGCTCCACCGACAGCTTGTTGAAGTGCCTCTCCACTCATTGCATTTAGATGGTCTTGCACACCCCGCACTAATGCGAGTGGCATCTGTAACAATGCCCTAAGAATTTCTTTTATATAGCGACCCAAAAATTTCTTGCCGTCAATCGAAACTAAGTGCCCACCAGGCGGATCGGTTCTACCGAATCGCAACTCATCCGGATAAATCAGTTCTGAAAACTTTTGAACACCTTGACTTGGATCTGGAACTGCAAAAAACTGATGTGGTAGTGGCAATTCATTGTCTTCGGACATTACCTTGTCTATCGGCAGTGGTGGGCAGTCAAGCAGATTTGCGCGAGATGAGATAAATCTAATTAATACTCCTGGAACGCCGGGATTAACGACACTAATCTCGTCCGAAATCGGCTGGTCTATCTCACTCCACATCCCAAATATTGTTGCAACTTCAATTGCAATGTGGCTTGCGTACTCATCGTCATTCGAGCCCTCCACTGGTCGCGAAATTGACTGATGAGATGCAGAGTCTCGAGCAATAACGATCAAATTTGCATTCGCGCGTTGGGTAAAAAATGGTTCTTTTGGTGGTTCACTTGAGTAAGTTGGGCATGCCACTCTAAATTCAAGGATTTTTAGATTCACGGACATGCGCATAAACAAATCCGATAATTTCTGTGCAGAGACATCAATAAAATTGTTTATCTGAACTGTTTGAGCACTGGATACCAGTCCAATTAAGCGAACAGTACTTAGTGTCTTTCTGTTATGGGCTAGCCAGTCAAGTAAGCGAACCTGCCGACTAATACCTGCGTGATGAATCTGAACATCTGGGTCTACCCAACTTCCTGAATTCGAATCACAGTCGAGTGAGACAAAATCAGAAAGCCCTGAATTAGTTTGCATTGCCAACTTTTGTATGGCAAGAGCTGTGAAATTGTCAGTCCCGGAAAAGACAACTATCGAAATCTCATCCGACCTTAGGCTCGCCACGGAGGTTAAACCCCAGTCGTGCTTTTAGTTGAAACTCGTTCCACACCATAAATCAAGGATTGGAGAGCTCGAATAATGATGTCAGGGGTTTCTGATGTGTTACGTAAACCAGGCCAAAAAGGTGGATTGTTGAGTGTCGCTTTATTCAAAGTTGCGCGCTCCCAGTACGTATCTGCATCGACACTGTAATTAGCTAATACTTGGTTAAGTAGATCCACTAGGGCTCTCTTTCGCGAATCTGAATCGTGTCCGTTACCTGATACTGCTGCCAAACTTTCATGCATTTTGCATCCCAGATCTCTACGAAGCGTCGACTCGTCTTTTGACTTACCGTCAAACTCAACCGAAATCTCACCGGTCAAAATCCAACTTCGGATAAGCGGATTTGCCAAGTCGTATTGAAGAATGCGTTCCGACCCATCCAACATTGACCCCATGTCACGCAGAACTATGTAGGCCCTAAGCGGATTCAAATTATTTTGTTGTCCGACTGCAACGAAAGCAAGCGACAATGACTCCAAAACTGCAAACAACTCATCGCCGGCGTATTGTTCAGTCGGCGTAGTCAGCAGCGGGTGCGGAAAACTTGCTGTTCCTTTCTCGAGTGACCATGGCTGAGAAATCTTAATTGCACCTCTTTGGCCATTACGCGGTACATCGATCAAACCTAATAGTCGGCCAGTAAACCAGCCACGCACAAACGCAACAATGTGCTCTTGAGGCGCAGGAATGAATTCGCCAAGTAGACGCGCACGCCGTTTTGACCAAAAAAGGCTGCGCTCCGCTGGGGTCGCATTAATCTGGCTCCATCTTTCACCGATAGGTTCAAGCAATGACTTAAACAAGAATGGATGATGCGCGCCATTCAACAACGACATAATCTGTATGCTCTCAATAGATGCATCGTTAACCATATAGCGCTTCTTGATATCAGCGTCCGAAGCTTCAGAGTCATCGCCAATAAAGTTTCGAATTTCTGCAATGACTTCATCCTGAAGTACATGACCATTGAATGGGAAACTACTGAATTGGCGCTTTAACTCACGACGCTGATGAATAAATTGCTGCAACGATTCGTCTAGATGTACAAGTGGCGCAGAAGCAGATATCGCAGACTTCAATTGAACGATAAATTTCGTGCGCCTCGCTCGATATTCAGTCTCGTCAACATGGATGTTCGCCGAGAAAACTGCGTCACCCGCGGTATAAGTTCGCAGAGTCGACTTTAGGAGATCGTCAAACGCGGTATTTGGTCGACGCAACCACATTCTCGCCCTCTGTTGCAGATCGTTCGGTGTGAACTTCAGCTCAACAACTACATCTGCTTTAGGTCGAGTCGAGTCCCGAACTACTAGCGAGCTTGGGCGCCATGGTTGTGTTATCTGGATCGCTTGAGCGGGTCGAACAAGATTCTTATTTAAATTAGCGAAGGCTTCCATTTCACGCAAAAAATCTCCAGAAATCACACTTGTTCGGGCAGTCGAACGGTGAAGAAGTTTTTCGAGCTGATCGCCACCAATAGTTTTCGCCAACGTTTGAACAAACACGTCACCGAAAGTTGACGGATCAATCAAAGTGAACTCACTTTTCGGAGGTGTCGAATCGGCTGGTGGTAAACCATCGCTCCACGTGGGCCAACCAACTATCTCTTCGATTTGCTGATTCAATAAAACAGACGCATCTGCAACCACCCGCTTCAAAGGCTCCAAAAAGCCGCTTGCGAATTCAAGTAACAGCAAATTCGCATATTCGCAAATCTGGGCCTCAACAATGTGCTTTGAAGAATTAATTGCATGAACAATTGCTTCCGAAATTGACGAGTCAGAAGAGGTAAATCTCCCTCTTATTCCCGCCAAAACTGCATTTGCTTGGGCGGACCATTGAGTTGCCTCTGCCCATTGTGAGTACTTCTTGTGCTCACTTTCGCCCATCAATTCAGCACAAACACCCTCAGTCGGATGCTTTAGATAGTCGATTGTTAACTCAAGGAGCTTGATCGTCACCTCGAATCCATAATTTGCGATTGATTCTTCAACAGCCGAGATAACTTTCACAGGCGTCGTCTCTGTCCATTTTTTTACATTTTTTTCAATAAGCGGTCGTGCAGATCTGTCAAGATCGTCTGTCGCTGTTTGGACGGCTGGGATAATCGCATCAAGGTGTTCTTGTGCGCTTTGTCTGCCGGATAACTGAGATAGTTGAGTTGCCACACCGATAGCTGCACCCTCTAGGGCTTCCCACTCAAGTGGTCGTAGTGCATCGACGACATCATTTGCGTCTGCTCCACGCTCATTAAGTCCAGTATTTATAAGGAACCAGAGCAACTTGTCTTGCGCAATTGCATGAGCAATCTCGTCAGGCTTGTTTGTATTAAGACGTGTCGAATAGCCGCGAGCCTCATCACTCTCCATGTGATAACCAGCCATGTATGTCAGCGCATCTCGGGCGATTCTCTGCGCAGAATACCTTTCTAGGTAGCGAGTACCAACGCTTACCCGTGCACAACCCAATGCATTAAATGCAGGCATACCTTGCTCGGAGTTTGCGCCTCTATTTATGACCAAATCATTTTGCGAGACATTAATCGAGGACTTTGTGTCCCAATTAGCCATAGTAAACGCGATCAAATTATCTTGTACAACTTCGTCGACACACCATGCGACTAATGCGCTTCCAATTGTCTCAAAAACTTGCTTGTCCGATGTAAAGTGAACGTTCGCGGCATTCTTGCTACCGACTAAGAACGGATAAGCCGGACCACTTCGAGCGATGGCGCCCACGACACCAGCAACTTGCAATGTCTTCGGCTGCTTTAATCCAATCTCTGTTAGTTCAGAAGACGCATCGTGACCTTTCTGCACACCATGCCAATAACAGCCGTTGAGAATTTCGCTGATTGCTGCCAAACTGTTCGGCTGAACACCACCCATCAAACCGCCTCCGATAGATGCAAATACTTCGGGCGTATAGAGAATTCCAAACGAGCTGTCACCCCATGACTCCATTGATCGAACGACGTCAAAAACGTCCATGAGCAGACCAGCTCCCGTGCCGCCAGCGAGCGAAGATACAACCACCACGATTGGATCTGCCGCCTGCCCACTTGGGTTGTTACCGTGAACTTTTTTCCATAGTTCAGTCAAATCAGAAACTGACTTTGGACTTGAGGCCCTGTTCAAAATTCCGCGGATACCAGATTTAATCTGATCCATATAAGCGAGGGCAATCGTTCGACCCACCGCTCGATACGCACCGGCACCAGTTGCGATCGGGACATTAAGTGGTGGCGCAACTCTCCAGGCAGCAAATTCCTCTTTGATACCTACCTTATTATCGAGTTGATTTACGACGTTTTGAAAATTTACTCCTGGTCCAACAAGTCCTAAGTATTCTTTGTCGGGCAACATCTCTGCACCGCCCATTGACACACCGTCTTGAACCGTCGGAGTATCGATATGCAAAAATTGGAAACCGTCGGGAATCTCACGCGATTCTGGCCAGTCATGCTCAGTAAGCCAATGTCGTAAATCTCTCTTAATAAATCGAAGCGTCTTACCACCTGATCCACCCAATCCGATAAAAACGACCCTGCGGTACATTTGTGCCCCCTACTACCTGCCTAACTGATGACTCTACGGGGCGCATTCAATCAAAGCAAATGCGCACGATCAGAAAGTTGCAGAAATTCTTTATTTGGGAGGGGGCGGTGGTGGTATTGATGGCTTCGGCGGAGGCGGTCCAGTAACTGGCGGCTTCGATGGGTCGGTGCTTACCTGAGCACCGATAGACAGAACTGACTCCTCATCCGCTTTGTCTCCCTCTAAAGAGAGAGACCGATCGCGAAACTCTTTACAAACATCTTTCAAATTTTGGCCTTGTATCAATGATCGAACTCCCTCGATACCCCCACCAGAACCGATGTTTGAGACTATCAAGGACAAATGCGCATTGAGTTTTGCTGGATCTAGCGAATTTTTCGTAAAATCTTTCGGACTGGACACAATAATCGCTTTACGAAATGGGATCGAAAGACCGCCGCCACTAGCTTGCTGCCAATAAGCGACTTGATCAGTTCCGTCAACGATGGCTTTTGGATCGGTAAATGGCCGGAAAAAACCACCGAACTTTCTAACTAGTTTGATCTCTTGAAGCTCCAAAGTCGATTTTGAGCTGGTATTTTTCGGTAGCTTCAAATCTACTGCAGATGGCTGAAACTTACTTGCCTCAATTCCGTTTATCAAAACAGATACTTGACCAAACGATGACTGCGAAATTTCAATATTGGCTTCGTATGAATACACCTTGCCTTTGTTGGGCATCACAGCGAGCAGACTCGAAATGTAACGAAGCAAAAATAGCGACAGAAAGATGGCAATAATCACGATTGCTAAAGTTGCGAGAATAACATTTTGTGTGTTTGGTGGCGCCCGTAACTCAAATTTCACGTTCACTAAAGCAGATTCGGTTACGGCTGGTTCACCATAAACAAACTGAACTCCTGCAAAGTTCTCTAAATTACAAAAAGTGTTCTTCTCACCGACCACAAACTTCAAGGCAATCGTTTGTTCGACGTTAATTGGCACACTATGTTTCACGCCTTGGTTTTTGCCGTCAACAATCAAACTCGTCTCAAGAACTTCACAACCGGATGTCGCTTTTAGGGCACTTACCAACGGGTTGATTTCTATCGCTAAGGCACTCCCAGATGGAAGGCCTTTCGTTACTACCGTGCAAGTAGCGGTGAGAAAGTTCCTATCCTTGGGAGTGTCCCCCGAAGTTGGCAACCTATTTGATTTGAAAACAAATGGATCGAGACACGAGCCAAGGTCAGGTATCGGTTTGTCAACCAAGACAATTACGGTTAGAGGGCTTGAAAAAACTGGTTCACTATCTGGATCCGCCTCTATTTCGAGTTGTCCAGATAAACCCTTTATAAAGCCTGCGTCAATATCATCAAAATTGCTTATTATTTCATCTGGAGTGGTCAACTTTCCGTCAATCCGGTATTCAATGCGATCTACTTCAGCCTTGGTCAAGACATCATCTTCACTCTTGACAACAGCTTTGTTTGAACCAGATCTTGTGATTTTCACCGAAGGCGGATCAATAAACTTCGCCATGATGCAAAAACCTTGCTTCGCATCGAGCGAAAGTTTCCAGCCAGATCCAAGAGTCACTGCTTTTGGCCTCAGATCGATCTGGCTCAAAGTTTCAGAGCTTTCTGACTCAAAAAAGTCAGCACCTGCTCTCAACGCGCCATCTGGCGTCACCACATCTATCTCAGCGAGTAATGGCAACTTCTCCAGTTCGAGTGAAATCAAACTTATGTTCTTGAAAAACTTGAGATCTGGTAGCCCTCGAGTCATAACTCTTTCGTCTGGCGTAGGACAGTAGATATCTTGACCGCCACCGACAGTAAAACCAATCCGTTGAAACACAGGAGTGAGTTTTCCAATCTCCTTTGAGCCAACAGTGAAAATCTCCCCAACCACAGTTGGTTTATCGTCACTACAAAATTCGATATTGCCCAGTTCTTCTGTGCTTCGATCACCAGTAATCTGCGTCATCAATGATAGAGACGGCGGAAAAGTCTCTGGATTATCTCTTCGCAATACGTCTAATTGACCGAGCAAAACTACATATGTATTTACCCCAGCCCTGCGGAGACGACTAGCCCAACCACTTTCGTCGCACGTCAGATCTACTAGCTCCTTGAGTCTTTCTTCCTTTATCTTATTTTTGTCCTTCTCAGTCAATTTCTTATTTTTTGAGTCTGGACTGTAATCGAAAGCGCCGTCTGTAAACCAAATCAAGAATTTACAAGTTGATGCCTGTTTGGATTCCATAAATGTTGCGGCAGCGTCTAATGCATTAATGAAGTTAGTGCCTGGTCTTTGCGAATCATCAGGAAGGGCGTCGCTAATTTCATTTGCTAGTGCTACGGGATTAGTAATATCGCTACTAAGTCGAATCGTGTCTTCGTCGCCGACTCCAAATTTTGTCGTTTGCGCAAACGGCATTAACGAAACGTCTACTTTTACTCGCGTACCGATGCCATCAGGATTTTTAAGGCCTTCTACTACCGATTCAAAGAAAATGCGGAGAGCATCAAATCGTCGCCTTTCTACATCGCTTGGTCTTTCTGTCTGACCTAGAGATCGGCTGTTGTCAAGAAGAATTAAGATGTCAACCTGATCTACCTTTGACTCATCGACGCCAGGACAGATGTCAACGTTGTCACTGTTTGCTACCACAGCACTTGCCAGCGATGACAAAAATGCAAAAGAAACGGAGGCAACTAGTGCGAATAGCCAGAACTTTTCACAAAAAAGTAATCGGCAAATTCGCTGCATTTGACTTACGGCCTAAGCTTCTCGTAAACCGAGACATAGAGGTTGATAACCCCAAGTAGCCAAGAAGAAACAACCAGAAACGATAGATACCTAGTTGATTCAAATGGTCCAGACCAATCACTAAACGAACCAGTGCTGCGAAGTAAATTTAACGACTGACGAAACCATCCGAGCACCGCGACGCTGCCAAAGAGCCCGAGGATCGATGCTAAAATATGAAGGTTGACTCGATCTCGGTCGACAAATACAAACCAAACTTCGAGCAAAAAGAGCAGTGCAGCTACAAGAATGGGTTTTTTAGGGGGCCGGCTTCTCCTCGTTGACGACTTCACACCGATTGACATTTTTGAGGCATTCGGACCCGACCCGCTTCGCTTAATCGGCGGCGGCTTAGGCCTTGAAATTGGCGGCGGAATAGGTTTGCTCACAAATCAATGCCTTCAAACGCATGATTGCTAACTAAAGAAAGATTTGAACAGAACACTGTTAATTGTTCTCTCGATTTTTCCATGCGCATCCAGAGATAAGGCCCAGTCCTAATACGCACGCCCAGGCTGAGAATCCAGCCTCAGCATCGCTTCCTTTATTCTGCAAATCTACGATAAAAAACGCGTGCCAAACCATTGCAGCAAACGAGCCAACGCTTAACATAAGCATGGCTTTTAAACTCACAAAATAGCGGTCGGTAATTCTACCGATATACACCGCAACACCAGCGCCAGCTGAAGCAAATGAAATCAAGTAACCAAAATCTAAATACGATGATGAAATACGGTTGGAAATATTTAAGTCTTCGTAACTTTCACGAATATCACCGAAGCCGACCGAGTTCGAAAAAAGACCAAACCAACTCTCTACTTCGAACCACCTACTAAGCGCCAAACTATAAACAACCAAAATTGCGCCAAGAAAAACAACGTAAGATTCAAAACCCGAAGACAAATTACTTCGCTTTCTAGCTTGTTGAGTGATTTGCCGTGACGGCGTGACAAGTTTCCTGCCTGACCCAAAAACTTTCCAACCCAAAGTTGCTGAGGCTGCCAATAACACAAATGAAGGCGTGATCATTCGTGCGCGATTTTCAAATTCCCAAACCATTTCAAGCTCGTTAAGGAAATTCACAATCCCACTAATTGAAGCTAATTGCATCGCAAAAGTTGAACCACTTGATAAACCCCAAATACTCAGGGCAGCGGAAATTGCATGAAAAATCCAAAAGCGCTCGGACGTACTGCCAAGCAGCCCCTCTAAAACACACTCGGTAGAAAGCGCAAGAATAACAAACAGCATTGCGTTTATTTGCTCTTCATCTGACATTTCGCCAAAGCCCAAAAAACCACTTCTCACAAATAAACTCCGTTACGATCTACCAATAGCGGTACATTACTACCATTGCGACCCCGTCAATACTATTTCCGAAATATAGAGACTGGCTCAATTAATTGACCCTTATGAATTCTTGAACCCACTCTTGAATCTCTACCGAATATGGGTTTATCGCAAGATAAAGACTGTACGCACTAATCGAAGTGACACTTAGTAAATGCAAAAACCCGACGAACGAACCGTTCATTCGCCAGTTGTTTGCGACTTTCTCAGCGTCTGCCCCTGAGCCGGGAAACTTGCGGATTATTAACCATTGTGTGTATGCATGGCGACATGCCTCAACCGCTAAATAGCCTGCGACACCAGATACGACCGCACCTATCATCTCTAACGGTAAGTAAGGCGCCCCAAAGTATGACGCAGCCACAACACCAGCTGTCCAAATAAACCCCCAGATATTTCTAATAAGCAAAACAATGCTTACCGCAAGAGTTCCGACCGAGAAAGCAAACCACGCCTGAGGGTGACCATCTTGAGTTGCCTTGACTGCGGCAAGTGCTGCAATTGACGACGCCGGATACCCAGCGAGAGAAACAAGCGTCGCCCTAGTTTTCCCCCAATTTAATGGTGGCTCGTAAAGTGCCAAGCCACTTGTATCAAGAGAAATAGTAATATTTTTGGGTCGACCGCCGAGAATTCCAGCTGTGAATGCGTGACCTAACTCATGCACAACCGTAGGTAAGTATCGGGCAATCTTATGGAGTGGGCTAGATGCCAAAAATGCACCAGCAATTGAACCTAGCGCGACTAATTGCTCAGAGGGTGCTGAATCTTTAGGGAAAAATACTTCTAGTTGATCATCAATTCTAATTGGTAACTGTCGACCGCTCAAAATATAAAACACTGGAACAATCACCAAAACGGAAATCAACCACATCGTAAAGCCTTTCCTTAGATTGATTACCTGACTTAAAGTGAATTTGAGACTATCGCAAATCAATTTTTGACTTGAGCCATCTCACTTCAAAACTGGACTTTAATGGTATAAGAAAAAAAACACAAGTGCTTTATTTTGAAGTCAAATTTTTTCAAAAATTAGAATCACGAAGCTAGGTTTTGAACGTAATGTCTACCGATTGCATGACGTGAGAAAATTAATGCCCGCTGGGGGTTGGTAGATGTGGGCCGATGTAGCCAATCAAAACCTTTCCGCACGCCTGATCTGATGCATCAAAAAAGTGAATGCGGGGTGCAGGGTGATCGTGATCAATCTTT
>Ga0169931_10008553_pt1 | contig 14916 bp, 14 predicted proteins | sample Kivu_15m_20L_FD_129675 | JGI IMG/M metagenome (GOLD analysis project Ga0169931, IMG submission 129675) | Freshwater microbial communities from Lake Kivu, Western Province, Rwanda to study Microbial Dark Matter (Phase II) - Kivu_15m_20L... | ecosystem: Environmental > Aquatic > Freshwater > Lake... | reverse complement strand
TTTTCTATTTTCATACTATCTTTATATATAATATTAATAGTTATTTATTATTTATAATTAATATTCATAATTTATACATTGCTATGTATCTTCCTTAATTTCATCAAATGATTCTATTAAATAATAATTTATTAGTCCAGCAAATGTATGTACATCCACATAATATGGCATTTCTATAAACCATATACATTTAGTTAAATATATTGATAATGCAATATATCTGTTTATATCCAATGTTTGATGTTCTAAATATAGCTTAGAATTTAACAATTCAGCCTTCAAACATGAATTAATATATATATCTCTATTGTGTGATACATTATTATTATCTATATTAATATAATTATCTATATCAAATGCATATTTTAATATATCCCTTGCCTTATAATTATCACTTTTATGCAAATATGGTAAACTCCATGACCATTGCCATATTGATAAATTTTCATCATATGTTGCTATATAATGTATAATACCTGTATATAATTTTTTATTTGTAGTTTTATCTGTTATGGTATATCTTGAATAATTCATATCTATACTACTTCTATTTATTGAAAAATCATATTTTGGATCACTTATTAACTTATTAATCTTATTCCCATATTTTTGTCTTTTTTCATCAAAATTTTCAAATATATATTTGAAATCCATTTAATATTATACTATATTATTGTTTTACTTACATAATTATTATTTATATTATTATATATTATATAATGACTAGTCAAAATTATTCTGATGGAGGATTCCCTCATATTAAAATATGTATCAATAAAGAATCTAATTACAAGCAAAAATCACTACGAGAATTTTCTGCCTCTAAAATTATGTCTATATCCCAAATTTTAGCTACACGACAACAAGCTAAACGATCTATAAATCCATCCTCAAAAAAATTTCAAACTAATAAAATTATCTATAATACTACAAACACAAATAAGAATCAATTAAAATTTAAAAAAAATTATAACATTAATGATATAAATAATATAAATAAACGTAAAAGTAAAAGTAAAAGTAAAAGTAAAAGTAAAAGTAAAAGTAAAAGTAAAAGTAAAAGTAAAAGTAAAAGTAAAAGTAAAAGTAAAAGTAAAAAGTAAAAATAAAATATAATTAAATATTAATTATATATGTCAAATAAAATAATAGCACATGTGGTTGGATTATCACAATCTATGAAAGATAAATTTATATTATTTTATGAAAAACATTATAAAAATAAAAATATAAATTTAGTTGATTTAGATAGAATAACAATAGAAATTATAAATGATAATTCAATTATTAAATTATATGATAAATTAGATAAAATGTTATTGGGGAAAAAAAAGATGAATAAAGAAATGAAGGAAATAGAAGTTAAAATAAATGATTTTTGGAAAGCGAAAATAGATAATTTTTTAATAAAAGAGTTAGCAAAAGGAAAAAATATAATATGTATTGGTTTATCTACATATTTTAAAAACCACAAAGTTGGAATAAAATTATTGACATCTTTAAAATTATTCTTTAAAATAGATCTAAAAGAAAACGCACAAGCAATCATAAAAGATAATATTAAAAAATATGAATCAGATATTTTAGATGGTAATTTTAATTTAGAATTTCTAGATTTACATATTTTAATGAAAAAACGAGAATTATTACAAAATACATATGAAAAAATGGGTTATCAATCAAGATCTTTTAAAGATATAATAAATATAATTAGAATAGGTGTTAGTAATTATATTCCAAATAACTTATTTTTTATTTTTGAAAATAAGTTAAGTAAAACTGAAATAAATAAACGTAAAATAGTAGCATATACCTTTGAGTGGTTGGCTATTGCTAGTATTTTTAAAAATAATATAGATAAAGGATATAAAACAGTAAATAAAAAGAAAATTCCTTTTATTAAAATATTAAAACAAAATATAATTGAAAAATATAACACACCTATTTATATTTATATGACTGAAGATGTAGAATCATTCATGCCAGAAATAACAAATTCAGGTGAAATTTATAAATATATTTCAACAAAACCTATAAAAAAATTTGACATGTTATATATTGAAAATCCTATACAAAAATTAAAATCAGCAAATATAAATATTATTACTATTTAAATGTTATATATATATTTATCTATATATAATATTTATATGACTACTGCATTAACAAACTTCACATATATAATAATAAATCCTAATAATAATTATGAAAATAATAAATCAGATTATTTTAATGATGATATTTATAAATGTATAAACCATAATACAAATGATTTACCTATAGATAATGATGTAGGACAACTAAAATTAGTAGAAGTATTATCTAACTATAAATATATAAAAGAAGATGTTGCAAATAATAAAACAATACACCAAATATTTGAAAAATATGTAAATCCAAATGATAATGATGGACATGATTATGATACAAAAATAATTTTAGAAAATGATAATTATGTATATCAAATATTATTTGATTATTCATTTAAATCTCAATCTAATTTATTTAATCATATGGCAACATATCTAACTGTTGAAAATTTTCCAATACATGGACCAGTATTTCTATGTAAAATATCAAAATTATATTCTACAAATGCTATAAATAAAACAAAAAAAATTTATAAACATGAAAATACAACTATAAATGATTTAGCTGATTTATTATTAAGTACAAAACAGGTATTTTGTTGGAATTATACAAATAAACAATGGAATTTAGAATTAATTTATAATAATAATAAAACTCTTAGTATAACACATAAATTATTTAATCTTAATCATTCTATACTTTTTTACAAAATAAAACAAAATATTACTCTTACAGAAAATGAAGCACAAAAAATATTAATGAATCATATAAAAAATATACATGAATTAGGTAATTATTTTGATGATATTAAGATATGTAAAATAAGATTTAATGATTTAGAATATTGCGAAACAACTGAAATAGCAAATGATACTTATAAAGCAATCATAGAAGGTGTTGTAAATAGTTTTACTGAATATGATAAAAATAGAATAATAATGAATTCAATATTTCAAAATGTAAGTAAAAAATTAATATTATAAGTTTAATAAATAAACTATTTTTATATATTAAACTTATAATTATATATGAGTAATAATTATTTCGGTGACAATGTACGAGATATTTTACAAAAAAACAACAATAATTCCCAAAATAATCAAGCAAAAAATGAAAATTTAATGAACCAATATCAACAATTAATAACTACATTGGAATCTAATCAACCTATTAATCCTAATAATTTATCACAATATCAACAAGAACTATTATTACAAATAAATAATTCACAATCACCACAACTACAACAACTACAAATGGGTATTCCAAACTCTACATCTACTGTAATAGATAATCCTGATGAAATACATTTACAACAACAACAACAACAACAACAACAACAACAACAACAACAACTACAACTACAACTACAACAACAACAACCACCAACACAAGGTTTAGCATTTGCATCGTCTAAAGGAACTAACGCTATGACACAACAACAATTATTACAATTACAACAATTATTGCAACAATCACAAATTGCAAGTATGAGTGATAATGAAATAAATTTAGATAATAAAATAAAGAATAAAAAAGTGGATAATGAGAAATCTATAGATAGTTTTAATATGAAAACTATTAAATTATATGTGATATTAGCGGTAATATTTTATATATTAAATAGTCCATTTTTATTAGATACAATAACGACTTATTTACAAAAAGTAGGTTGTAGTATAAATAATGCAACATCATATAAAGCATTAGCAATAAGAACAGTTGTATTTTTAGGGATATATTATATATTAATATTGTATGTTAAAGATATATAGTTGAATGTAATAAAAATTGAAAGTTTAATATTATATAAATTAATAAGTATATAATATATTTATATTAAGTTATGACATTTATAACAGCACAAAACAATGACTTTAATATATTTATACAAAAAAATGATTATAATAATGAAAATAATATGATCAATACATCAGAAAAATTGATTGAAACCATATCAGATACTAGTTTTTTACATGATATATATATGACATATAATGAAGAGAAGTATATAAAAATATTAGATTTATATAATAAACATTATGTAAATAATATAAAAATGGTAATGGATATGCCATTAAATATAATAAAAAATGTATTAGATAACATAAACATATTTATAACAAATAACATGATAGAATTACAAAATACATCTTTATCAAAACATAATTACAATAATATATTATTTAAATTTATGAATTTTATAAAACTATACAATGTAATGATAAAAAATATATATAAATATGATATAACAGAAGATTTATATCATATTTTAATTACAAAATTGATACAATATAATATTTTCAAAATTATAAATGAATCAATTATATTATCTATAATTGATGATTATAATAATGATAATTTGAATAATATAGACAATACAATACTGCATTTATATAAAGATATGCAAATAACAGATAAAAAAATTATGGTATTATTTTTTAATAGTTTCAATATAGAAGAAATTTTATTTAAAAGATTACATGACAATGTATATGATGTAGAACATATAAGTAATATATTAATAAATATAGTAAATATTTTTAGTACAAAATTAAACAAAGATGCAAAAAAATATATAAAAATAGATGGTATATTGAAAAGTATAATATCATTGTATTTGGATAAACAACCATCTATCAGTGGAATACTTACTGTTTCCGAAAAAGTATCTTCTTTACAACTATTAAATAATTTTATAGTAAATATTACCAATTATGGTTTTAATATAGATCAAGATCATACTTATTATAAAATGATTTTTAGTAAAATCCTTATGTTATATAAAACAGATATAATTGCAATTAGTATATGGTATAATATATTTAATTTAATAAATACATCATCTATAAATGATATATTAATATATTATTTAAATATAAATTTAACAAAAGATAATATACAAACATTGATACAATTATTGTTTACAAATACAGCAAACAATAGTATATATATTATAGTAGATATTATATTAAATACTAAATATAATAATGTAATGTTAGATGAAATGATATTATATTGTAATAAATTGCAATATAATTTACATAATATAATTGACTATGAGAATATAAATAATAAATTAATAAAATTAGCAAAGATAAGTAGAAATCGTATAATAAATGATAAATCAGTATTAACGAAATATGTAAATTTATTGCAATTATTAGATGTATTAAAAGCATCATATGATATAAATATGGATTTAAAAACAATAGATATAAATATGAATGATAATTTATTATTGGCAAAAAAAATAAATTATAATGTTATTGTTGAAACAATGGATAATAAAGCATACAATGCTAAAATTACATCTGATTTAAATAAATATATACTAATATTTGATACATATACAAAAATTAAAATACCACAATATAATTATAATTGTGATCATGATAAATCAGTACTTATTGTGGATTATATAATAAATGATAAAATATATAAATTAGAACTAAATATAATATTATATACAATTTTAAGTGAATTGGATGAAAATAAACAATTAACTATAGATGAATTACATAGTAAAATAGGTTATAACGACATTATAATAAAAAATAATTGTATAAAATTGATAAACGAAAAATTGATATTATTTGAAGATGGGAAATATATAATAAATACAAAATATAACAGTGATAAACATATAAATAAAATAATATAAAATAGAATTTAATTTATAATTACTAAATCAATCAATATATTAAATTAATCAATGTTAAGACAATGATAAAAAATTGAATTTAATATATTTAATATAATTATGATAAATACACATAGTATAATAGATGACGGAAATATTAATTGAGAATATATTTATGCCAAATAATAGTATAACTATGATAAAAGAAAATAATATGATAAATATCAATAAAATGTCAATAAAAGAGTTGAAGGATGTATTTATAAATTTATTTGTAATTTATTTGAAATCAGATGAGTGTATAAATAAATTTGATAAAAGTAATATTGTTATTCAGAAAGTGCCTTTTAAAATTTTAGAATCACAAATTTTAAAACATCATTTAACTTTAATAGATACTATATATTTGCCTATATATTATATAGAAATAAATGGAACAAAAACTAATATAACAACAGATATAATATTAACAATACCGTTAATAAATCTGAAAGGAGAAGTCGTGCAAAATTATCTAACAACATATGCTGGTATATCAAATATTTTAACAATATATAATAAAATAATATCAACTGATTATTTACAAGATAAAATAAATGATAAAATATTTTGTAATATGATAAATACAATGTATGAATCAGAGTATTGGTGTAATAATGATAATTGTAAAATAGATCATACAAAAAAATTTATAGATAGAGTATTTAATATAACATATGTAGGAACAACAGATAAAGAAAAAGAAGAAATATATAATAGTATTAAATCGCAAAATGCATATGATTTTATATTGAACGAAATTAATCCAGTATTATATGACAAAGGAGATATTAATTTTAAGATACCATATAATAATTGTATGATGGAAGTGGATTTTAATAAAATGTTTAATATATGTTGTAAAAATTATTCAGATAAAAGTATATATTTATTAATGTCTAATATGTTATTAGCGAAAGATATATGTCATTTGGTTGTAAATAATAATTATACTTTAACAACATTTTTTACAGCAACAAATAATGATAAATCACATATTTTTCGTAAAAATATATATACATATGCTACATTATGGTCATATGCTTGGTTTTCATTATTACAATTTGAATGCAATAAATGTACAAATATAATAGAAACAGATAATTTTGTATTTAAAATAGATATTGCAAATAAATTACCAATATTTCCTAGTATAAATATTTATACATCAAATTATTTACCACTACCAATAAATCAAGATGTATATAAACATTCAATAATACCATTTAAAAAATACAAAAACTGCAAATATGGTGTTTGTGATAAAAATACATTTATTAAACGAATGGATCTTTTTATAGGTATTAAAAATTTATTTGATAATATGGATTGGTCAAAATATGCCATAACAGGTAGTATAATGGCTGCATGTTTACCATCATTTAATCCATTAATTCCACGATGTGATAATCTATATAATTATGATAAAGATTGTTGTGATATGTGTTTTACTGATTTTATAGACAAATATTATAATAATGCAGATATAGATATAATGTGTAATAGTGAGACATATATTGAATTTATAGATGACATAGAGAGATTAGTGCAATTATTAGATAATAATATAAAAAAAAATATTAACAATGATAGTAATATAGAAGTGATAGTAAATAAAAAATGTGTAATATTTGTAAATGAATTATTTATTGAAAAATATGTATTGCCTAATACAACATATGATTTGCCATATATAAAAACACATATAAATGATGTAAATGTAATAAAGCTATTTTATAAATGGTATATAAATGAAAAAATAAAGGATATAGAAATACATAAACAAACAAATAAATTTTGTCAAAAATATGTTTCGTATTTTGAGCCATGTGGTTATAATGAGATGACTATTACAATATATAAAAATTTAAATAAAAATATAACACAGATACCATATTGCACAATAAAAGAAAGTTTAAAATACAAATTAATATCTAAATATTTGAAAAGACCAATAGAAGTATTTAAAACTAAAAATAATAATTTTTTTAATACAGTGGCTAGATTCCATTTGCCATGTGTTAGAGCATATTATAGAAATAATGAAATATATATTTTACCATCGTGTATATCAGCATGTATGGAATTAATTAATATAGATTACAAATATTTTGCAGCAATTAAAAATCCATTTGAAATATTATATAAATATATAAATAGAGGTTTTGGAATAATACTAAATCATTGGGAAAGTTCGAAATACAATGAATATTTAAAAAACAATAATATTACAAATAAAATAAATCATAATAATTTAAAATTAGAAGAATATCATGCAAATAATATTGCAAAAGAATATGAAAAAATATATAATATTAATATTACAGATGTATCAATGTATCCAAAGAATTGTGTTAAAAAATCTGGTCTAATTTATACATTTAAAAAATGGAAATTAGAAGAATATTATGAAAAACAATTTATGAATAAAAACAATGAAATTATTACAAATAACAATAAAAAAAAAACTATGATTTATCCAATAAATATTATAGAACCACATAATATATTAGATGCTGAAGATATAGTAACTACTATTAATATGGATGAAACAGATTCAGAAACGGATAATATAAATGTAATAGAAAATAATGATGTATTAGAATTGGAAGAATAAATATAATAATTGAAATTAAATAGGTTAAATATATTGTATTATTTTATAATATAAATAGAATGGATAATATATATTTATCTGATTATATGAAAGATAGTGAAATATTGAAATTTATTATGTCATGTAATAAATATACAGAATGTACAAAATTTGGTAATATAAAAATAGAAATATCAGAAGATAAAAACAATTTGACATTAAATATAGATATGAATAAATTATTGTATAATATAGGTATGTGGTGTAATAATTTTAATTGTCATATAGATGATTCATTTAAAGTGCCAATGTTTAAAGGAAAATTTAATGAAATAAAGAATGCAATTTGTGATAAAAATACAGTATTATGTAATATAATAGCATCAAATCCAGAAATTTTTTATAAAATGATATTAATGAAAAATAGAGATTTATATGAAAAATTATGGGAACCAACAAAAAAACATATAGAATACCATGAGTTAAAAAAGAATACAATGCGAACAACAGATCAATTTAATTGTTATAAATGTCATAAAAATAAAATAATAATTTATGAAAGGCAAACATGTAGTGCAGATGAATCAGCGACGATATTTTTTGAATGTATTAATTGTGGATATCATTGGAAAAAGTAATATAATAATTGATTTATATATAATATTATATATTATATAATATTATATGATATCGAATACATCAAGACTTACACAAAAACAGAAAATTATATTAAATTCGTTTTGTAATATAGGTAATATAGATGTTTTTAAAAAATTAGTGCCAAAAGATATGCCAACTTTTGCAAATATAGATATAAACAATAGTGCTAAATATTTTAAATTTCACAATAAAATAACAATATTGTTACAAGAAAATAATATAGAACCACATGAAATATTTAGAATGATAAATACATATATAGGCTCAAATGTAAATTGTATAGATTTCAAAAAATTAATAATGGCTAGAAATATATGTATTATAAAAAAAATTTACAATACATCTGAATGGATATCATATATAAATAATATAATTAAAACAGTGAAAAGTAAATATGCATTAAAAAATACACAAAAAGAATTATATGAAAATATAGATAAATCATTAATTTCTATTTTAGACAAGGAAATAGCAACATATGATATTTTACAACACAAAATAAATGTAGATTCACACAATTTATTTAAACGTATAGTATTATCAATGGAAGATTATAATAAGATATTATCAAAATTATTGGATATAAATAAAAATAATTAGTTCAAAAATAATGTTTTAAATATTTAACAATTTTAAATTAATTAGTGTATGTCTCAATATTCTGAAAAAAGATTAAAAATTTTAAATAATATCAATATAAATAATGTAACTATAATAGATAGAATAAAATTTATAAAATATTTATTATATCATACTGACATAGTTCCTTTAATATCTAATGATATAGATATAAATAGTACAGAATCATTTCAATCAAAATTTATAAAAAATACATATGATTTTTCAAATGTTATCAAACAAATAGGAGGAAAAATCAGCTATATTAAAAGTGGTTCAGGAGGCCATGTATTCAAAGGTATTATACAACCATATAATAATGAATCTTTTATAATTAATTATGCTATAAAAGTTGTCCCATATCATAAAGAATATACAGATGTTAATAAAAAAATACCAGAAGCATTTAAAAATATCCACAATATAGAACGACCAGAAAATACAGAAATATATATATTACGTTTATTAAGTCAATTTGTGTTAAGTGAACAAACACCGCATATAATTTTGCCAATAACAACATTTAATACATCAATAGAGCCTTTTATAAAAGTATACCATGATTTATACAAAGTGTCAGATGAAAATAAACATGATAATAGAACAAAAGAATTAAAAGAGAAGTTTAAAAGGTATGAGAAATTTGTAATAGAATATGAAAAAAAAAAACTATATCATGATACAGTATCAATAATAATGAGTGAATGGGCAAATGGTGGTGATTTATTAACATATATAAAAAATAAAATAAAAAATAAAAGTAATATTTCAGTAAAAGAATGGAAGGTTATTTTATTTCAGGTATTTTCTGTTTTTGCTGTAATACAAAAAAAATATCCTAGTTTTAGACATAATGATGCAAAAGCAAATAATTTTCTAATACAAAATTTAGATATAGAAGATAATTTATATTTTAAATATACATTAGAAGATAAAGAATTTATAATACCAAATATAGGATACCGTATTAAATTATGGGATTTTGATTTTGCTAGTATAAAAGATATAGCAGAAAATGCAAAAGTAAATTTACAATGGGCTAACGATATGAATATTTCTTCTGATCAAAATAGATATTATGATATATGCTATTTTTTGTCCAGTATTCAACATCCTAATTTTTTAGATGGATTTAGAGAAAATGTTCCATCTGAAGTATTAAATTTTATAGATGACATTGTTCCTTCTATATTAAAAGATAATAATTTTTTAGATTCAAAAAGAGGCAGATTATTAGTAAATTTAGAATATGTAACACCTATAGAAGTATTATTATATCATCCATTTTTTAATAAATTCAAAGATAAACATGATAGAATAAATACACCATTTGTTGCATCAGGTTTAGAAGAATTAAAAATATTGATAAAAAATAGTGAATCATAATTAATTATCTAGATTGCATATCACACTATATGATAATATAGCTATGAAAATTGATACACTATGTAATGTTATTAAATCACTTGGATTTTGTGTATATATAAAAATATCATATGGTTTTATACGTGTTTTTTTATTATCATAATAAAAAATATTTGGTTTAATAATTAATATTATTGTTATTAATATGATATATAATATTAATATTTTAAATATATTACTATCCATATTATATATAATATATAATATATATAATATAAAATATGTATTATAATATTTAGTGTATCACATTAATATCTTTTATTATAACATTATCTATATTCGTATCAAAATTATAATATAATGTCAAATTAATTGGTATTTTTAAATTTTTTTTTTTATATACTATATCCATTGGATGTTGTATTATTATCGTTAAATTAATATTTGTATAATATATATCTTTTAAATCAACATATGTATTTAATTTATCTATTGATTTTATTATAACATTAAATGACTCATTACATAATTTTTTTATTATAGAATATATATATAAAATAATTTTTATATATGTTTCTATATGCACATCTATTTTTGATATACTAACATCATTAAAATATAAATATTTTTTATTTTTATTAAAAAGTTGTTTTGTTTCATATAATACATCTTTTATTGAATTATAAGATAAATTATCAATATCATTTTTCATATCTGGTAAAATTGGACTATTATAACTATTTTGTACAGTAAAATTAGTTTTCCCATTTTCTATTATACTAGATGGCTCTATATTATAATAATTTGTTTGACTATTTTGATCGGCTACTATATGACTTGCTTCAGAAACATTATTATTACTAGGCAATTTATTACCAGAATTAAATTTTTCATAATATTTATTAGTATTTTTTACTAATATAAATAATATCACTATTATAACTACACAAATAGTTATTATATACATTATATATATTATTACATAAATTTTAATTTATTTGTTTGCGTTTTTATATATTACCACTTCGTTTATATACGAAATCTATATACATGATTATAAAATTAACATGTATAATAGATATATAATATTTTTTTGTTGTGGAAAATTATAATAAATTATATTGAATAAAAACATATAGAGTATAATATGCATCAATTAATGGATTATGTGGTTTTATATGATTTACAAATGATTTTAATATATTATTAGTTTTATTATGATATGATTTAATGATATTGTATTGTTTATTATAAAGACAAATATATGATTCATATAATTTGGCACTAGAACATAATTTATATATATCGTTATTATATTCTGCAATATCAATAATATTTTTAAAAGTATATTTAGAAGTAATATTACAATTATTTAAAATATTATAGTGATTAATTAAAGCATTTAAATCCATAGATCCTTTTACAATATTTAATGATTTTTGAAATGTAGTTATATTTAGAAATAATTTAAGAATAGAAAGGTGATTATTAATAGGTATTGTCATAGATTTTATATTAGGATCATTTATATATAATTTATATATTTTTTTAAAAGATTTTTTATTATAATATTTTACTAATTTATTATGCATTAACGATCGTAATAATTTGTTAATTTTATCAATAATTGTAATAATATTATTATTTGTATTATTTATATTATTTGTATTATTTGTATTATTTGTATTATTTGTATTATTAGATGATTCTAGAACATTAATTAGATTATTAAGAAATTGTTTAAATTTTGAATATATAGATTTATCATATTGTAATGTTTTATTATTTAATAGTGTAATAATTTGAGTAGTAAATGTAGATATATTATTTGATTTAATGAATGAGTTCCATATATTATCAAAAATTAGATGTGGAAATTCATGTAATTCAATATTTTTTATTAATTTTTCTGTTTGTATAGAAACGGACATATATTCATGGTAAAATGGAATATAATTTGATATGTTTTTATTTAATAATTTATTTAATAAAGATAATTGAATTAATGCACATAAATATATATTATTATTAATTTTACATAATAAAATAGCACCTAATTCAGCAATACATCGTATAACAGATTTATTAATAATAGGTATAAATTCATAAATACTGGTTTTGCATGTAGTATTATTAGTAGTGAAAACTTGGAATTCTGTGTCCCATATAATTATATAGTCATAATTATCAAATATGGTTTTAATTTTAGTTTGTAAATTTAATAGTGTTAATGTTAAATATTTATAATTACACAACGTTAAAAAATCAATTAAAAATTGTTTATTTGAAAAATAACTATTATCAATATTATTTATATTATTAATCCATGTTTGTATGTTCATTATTATAATAAATATAAATTATAAAAATAATGTAATATATAAATATATTATGTCTAATCAATTAGAAATACAACAAGCCCCTTTTTTATTTTTAAATGATCATCCAAATCAATATTTTGAATCATATACAGAAGCATTTAACAATGGTAATAAAACATTAAATAATGTAGGTGTTGATAGTAGTTTTATAATAAAGGAGACATTACATTCAACACGTAATATAGATATAATACAAAGATGGACAATTATAGAAGTTGAAAGAAAAACTGGAATAACAATACCATATCAAAATGAAAAACATGTTAGACAAGCAATAGAAGGAATATGGCAAGCATATGGACAAAATTTACCTTTTAATTTAAAAAAACAAATTACTGATTTAGATTATAAAATTGTAATTACATTAGTAGAAGCTATTATAACAGAATTATATACACGTATGCGATATCATCGTGATATAGAATCTGCAAATTTTATTGAAAATCCAATATATGTAGGATCTAAAGGACAAAGAGTATTACCATCAACATGTACTACTTTATAAAATATTATATATTAATTAAATAATTTATTATTATAGAAAATAAATTATTTAATTACGCAACGGGTTCATAATCATTAATATTGGCGAAAGTTCTTTCGAACTGTTTTCCATAAATAAATATAATGCCATTTTTTTGCATACGGTCTATATCGTTCGGGTGTGTCCATAGATTACCTAAACCACTACTATTAAAAACATAATTGTTGTAGAAATCTTTATTTGGATCATATCTATATAAACATTCTTTACCAAGAGAATAATCAGCACACATTGCACCAACACCAATACTTAATTCCTTAATAGTAGGATGCATAGATATATATAATACAGAACGCAACCATAATGGGGTAATTAGTTGTGGCCTATTTTGTATAATATTATTGTTTAACTGTATGAAAGATTCAACTGTAAATTCAGTTTCATTAATTCGTTCAAATGAAGACATTGTTAACATAGGTTGTCTCCAATTATTAGGAACATATGAAGCTTCTGGAATCATTACACGACGATTAATATTGAAAATTAATATATCACGAGTATATATTACTTGTTGTTGTTTAGCAACTACAACATTGTTTTCTTTAAAATATTGTATCGAAGTTAAAGAATCCGATAAATTCAAAGAAGTTAGATTTTGTCCATTTAATGGTATTCTTACATTAATCATAGGAATATGAGATACACTATTGTTTAACATAGGAACATCCTGGATCACTGGCATATTCATTTGCCCATATAATGGCTGTGAAATAATAGCAGTTGGTCTTAAACCAAATGCTTGCATTATACGGCGTAATGTTGCCGCGTCATCTCCTAAGAATGTCATGTCAGGAGCATCTAGTGGAGATAGATTGCATGATTCGATAGCAGTAGTAAATTGAGTATTCATACAATCAAACATACGCCCACTACGTAATGCCATTACAGATTGCCAAATGCTTTGTTGTAATTGAACTCTATGTTTTAAATCTTTAAAAATTGATTCATTATTACACACAACATCATGTGGATCTTCTAC
>Ga0169931_10008552_pt1 | contig 14917 bp, 9 predicted proteins | sample Kivu_15m_20L_FD_129675 | JGI IMG/M metagenome (GOLD analysis project Ga0169931, IMG submission 129675) | Freshwater microbial communities from Lake Kivu, Western Province, Rwanda to study Microbial Dark Matter (Phase II) - Kivu_15m_20L... | ecosystem: Environmental > Aquatic > Freshwater > Lake ... | reverse complement strand
GCGGTACGGAGGGAAGGGGTAGACGAAAAATCAGCATTCTGGGGCCGTACCGAATAGCAGCACTGTGTATGACTAAGGATTCATATAGGGAGGATTTCGGCGTATCCAATCAATTCAGCCGAGTAGCTGCCATCGCCATTTGCCGCACCCTTGTGCTTGAGCTCGCGTTGCAGCGTTGGCTCAACTGCCTGCGAAAAGAGGTTGATTCGCTGATCTGGAGTAAATCTCGGCTTGGTTATCGGAGCCTGCAGGTAGCGTTCACATTGCCGCTCCACCGCAGGCACCCGTGTGCCGTCTTGCTTGACCGCAATTGGCTGAACCACCACGCGGCGCTCTCCGTTCTTGCCGGAGGTCTCGACCATCCAAAACGACAGCAGGACTGGGTCGTCGACGTCGGCCGCAACAGCAATTCCAAGATCTTCTGGCGGCACGATGCGCCAGCGTCCAAGCTCTTCCTGCACCAGTGGGTGATCCAGACCCATCAGCTCTACGTTGTCATTACTCGTGGCAGTCTCTCGATTCAACGTAAACCGGGCCTTGCGTACACCATCGACGGTCACAAGGTCATAGGTCTCGTCGTCCACTTTGACGAGCCGCTGCTGTCGATCTGCCACCGCCGCCGTCATGAATCGCACCAATCGATCCAGGCTGGACGACACATCGGAAAAGGGCTTGTAGTCGTCGAGGCTGAAGCCTTCTAGGTCTTGGAACAGGTCAAACACGACCTGGCGTGCTTCGCGCGAATTCGACAGGGCGGCTTCCAGCTCGACCTGTGTCCGCTTGAGCTCGGGGTCTGACAACGCCTCTTGGTACAGGCGGTCGTAGTTGAGCCGCTCGGAAAGTTGACCAAGAATCTGTGCGCGTAGGTCTTCTGCGACATTGCCTTGCTCATCGACCTTGCCGACCGTCTTGGCGATCTCGACCAGCTTCTCGTCCAGCATCAGGAAGATGCGGCCTTCGATGGTGTCGGACAACACAAGGTTGTAGACCTGTGCCGTGTGGTTCTGTCCGTAGCGGTGGATCCGACCGATTCGCTGCTCCACGTCCATCGGGTTCCACGGCAAATCGAAATTGAACAGGATGCGCGCGAACTGCAGGTTGATGCCTTCACGGCCAGCCGCCGTACAAACCAGCACGCGCGGGCCATCCTTCTGGCGGAAGCGGCGCTCCGCTGCAACCTTGGCACCGTGATCACCACCACGCAGCACCGCCACGCCCTGGCCAGGGAAGGTCTGGTCGATCTCCCTTGCAATCAAGTCCACTGTGCCAAGGTAGGTGGAAAACACGACGATCTTTTCGTTCGGGTTTTGCCGCCACAGGATGCCCAAGCCGTCGAGCAGCTTCTGCGCCTTTGTCTCGCGCTGCTGCGGGAAGACCTCGAGCAGATCTCCGATGCGCAGCCGTTCTTCGGGCAGGTGCAACTCCACGACAGCCGATGCGGCTTCTTCAGCGTGGGCGGCTCCATATTCGCTGCCATAAGGATCGAAGGCCAGCTCCAGCGCTTCTTCGTCCAGCTTCTTGACCAGTCGATACTTCAGCTCGGCCAGCACACGGTCCACCTCACTCCGGCCGATGCTGTCGCGTGCAAGGTTGAACTCTTCATGGATCAGCTCGCGGGCTTCATCGCTCAGCCGCTCGCGCCCCTCGATGTCGAGGTCTTTGTCTCGAAGGAATGCCTCGTGCAGCGTCAACATCAGCAGTCGGCGTTTCATGGTGCGCCGCACGGCAGCAAAGCTCGACGCAGCGATCTTCTGGAAGATGGCCATTAAGAAGCCGAGGGCGCGCCCCTGACCACCCTGGCGACGCGCAAGGTCGAAGCCATCCTCAAGGTATTCACGCAGCTTCTCGTAAAAGAGGCGCTCTTCCGGGCCCATCAGGAAGGACTCGGTATGCACCCAGCGTCGTGCAAATAACGGCGAGCCATCCGGCTGACAGGCGTCCGCCTTTGTGCGACGGAACATCACCGAGTTCAGGCGGTGCCGATGCTCCAGCATTTCCTCGGGGCTGCCGAATAGCGTCGGGTTCAGCAGTTGCGCCAGCATCCAGAACTGGAAGTGATTGCCCTGGTGAGGCGTCGCCGAGAGCAGCATCAGGTCGCGCGAATGGTCTTTCAGCGCTTCAGCCAGCTTGTAGTTCTCGGTCTTCCTGACCTTGCCGCCATTGCGGTATGCCGTGAGGTGATGCGCTTCGTCGAACACCACCAGATCCCAACGCGGCGCATCCAGCAGGCGCTTGATGCGCGCCGGGCGCTTCAGGGTGTCGATGCTGGCGATCAGCCGGTCGTGCTTGGCGAAAGCGTTGGTCTTGCGGTCGGTGATGTCGCCTTCGGAGCCGAACACCTCGAAGTCGAGGTTGAACACCTCGTTCAGCTCGCGGTGCCAGTTGTTCACCAGCCCCGCAGGCACCACCATCAACGCCCGAGTCAGTTCGCCCCGGCTGGCGAGCTCCCGAAGAATGAGTGCCGTCTCGATGGTCTTGCCCAGCCCGACCTCGTCGGCGATGAGGTAGCGCCGGGGCGAGGCCGTGGCGATGCGGTGCGTCAGAACCACCTGATGGGGGAGCAGGTCGATCTTGGCTGAGGTCAGCGCCGAAGCGCTTTCCATCACCGGCAGCGCGTGCGCCTCGTAGGAGAGCCACGCCTTGCGTGCGCGGTCGGCGTTGCCATCGACCGCACGCAAGATGCGTTCGGTGCGTGAGAGTTGGCGGCGAACCGAGCCAACCGGCACACGGCGCTCACCAACGCCGAAAAACGCACGCAGGTAGCCATCGCGCGCCGGATCAAGAACTACGCCTTGGCCGAATTCGTGATGGGTGATCCGTTCGCCGGGCTGGAGCTGAGTCTCTACTTCCACGCGGCGACCTCAGGTGATCCGCAAATGGAACAAGCCTGCAGGCTTGCTGCCTTCGCGGAGCAGGATTTCCTGCGGATATTCATTGGCCTCGCCCCACAGAATGCGACCGAACGCAAGCAGGCGGTCGCTATGCGGTGCAGCGCAGCGCCACTCGACAGAGTCGGTGGCGGGGTGAAACTTGATCCGTCCGAGACCTGATGGCAGCCAGAAGATCAAGGACGCTTCACCCTCGTAGTAGGACTGGAACGACAGAATCGCATCTTTGACCGCATCGCCCAGCCACATCTCGGCGTCCTCGGGCGTCAGCAGATCCAGGCTGCCTTCCAGCCCGGCAACGACGAGTGTGTTGTTGCCATTGCTTGGCAGGTCGTCGGGCCATTGGCCCGACGCCTGCAAGAACTGGCGCAGGCTCCAGACCTCGCTGGCCGCGCATACCTGATTGCGGGCCTCTTCGTCCCAAACCCAGCTGGTACCACGCCGCTGCCACACCGTATCGAGCAGTTGCTTCATAGCTCGTACTCCTCAAACAGCGTGCCCTGCGTCGGCTTGACCGCCTGAGTCGCCGCCCAGCCGTTGTAGATCGAGACCGCACGCGAGGCCGCATTTCGACTAGCTTGATCGGGGCCGTTCTTGTGCAGCCACTCGAGCAAGGGCTTCAGCGCCACGTGGGGCTTGAAGTTTTCGTTCTTCAGCGTGTCGGATGCGTTGATGCCGCTGCCATCGAAGCACGCACCGATCAACACCAGGGCCTGATCCAAGTCCGAGGTCAGACGGCGCTTGTGTTTACCAGACCAGTCACGTGCGAAATCCAGCGGATTCACCCGCGTGAAGACTTTGTTCTTTTCCGAGCACCAGCCACGTTGCTCGAATTCGTCGGGCGTGGTGATGGAGCCCTTCAAGAACTTCTGCAACTGGTCGCGCTTCATTTCGGTGGCGTTAGCGAAGGTGCGCAAGAACTGGCGCGTGATCGGCTCAGCGTTGACCGGTGGAGGTTCCTTGCCCTTGTCGGCATCCTCGTCGATGAGCTGGTTGATACCGACCAGCGCATCCTTCACCGATATCGCGCGCCCCTCGTCCACGTAAACCTTGCCGTAGTGGCGCGAGAAGTATTCCAGCGCCTTGCCACGCCGGATGACCTGAATGTCCGCTGCAGGCAGGCCTTCCTTGGCGTGGTTCTCCAGCATTCCTTGCAATTGCCGCACGTCGGCCATGACTTCACGACGCATCCGGCCCCAGCTGACGGGCTTGGGTTCCTCGGTGCGCTTACGGCAGACGTGAATGATGTCGTATTCGACTTTCTGCGATCCAAACTGACCTTCGCCCTTGGTCTCATCTGAGCGGATCGGGTACGTGGCCTCCAAATAAAAACCTGCATCGAACAGGGATTCGAGGACCGCAACCCATGGTTCGTCCTCGCTGTGGTGGAACGTGAATGCTAGTATCCCTCCAACTTTCAGCGTTCGATGAGATTCACGCCAGCACTGAGTTAAGAGGCGCTGGTAAAAGCCATTGGGATCTTCCGATTCGCGGAATTTGTTGGCGACAGCCTCCAGGGTCTTCGGTGTGTATTCGCCAGAATAGACCTCAGGATAGTGTGTCTGTAGTACCAAACGGAGCCAAACATAGAAAAAATCCGCTAGCTCTGAATACTGGACCAGATCACCAAACGGTGGGTCAGTGATGACTAGATCGAGGGTCCCGCCCGGAATTTGACTCAAGTCGGTGGATGACCCCTGGTAGACGGTGCCACCAGTAACTGGATCGCCTGGGTAAGCCTTTTCGCTTTTTCCAGAACACCGATCTGCCAACTCAGGATGAGTGCGTGAAAGTTGTTCGAGACTTACTAGTTCCCAAGGTGCTTTAACCCATTCTTCACCTTCGACACATCCCTCTGCGCAAGACGTCCAATTCCCACGACCAAGTGTACCGAAGACACTGTTTTCTATGGCCGTCAGTTTGGGGTGGAAGCTATTGCGCGAGTAATGGGGCTCCATCTTGTCAGCGCTCGAGTTCCAGAAGCAAAACATGTTCTGGTTCCGAAGATACTGCTGGAATGAACCGAGCACATATTCCCGCGACTCCCATGAGTACTCACCTAGCGTGACGATTGCTTTCAGAAGTTGGGTGTGGACCAGCATTTGTCGCGGGTTGAACATCGTCCACCAGTGAGTGAAGTGATGCCCTTCTACATCGTGTGGTCCAATTTCCGCCCCGATGGGGATTGAACTCCGTGGCCAATACGCTGAGAGATCACTGTCTTTTCGCAAATCCCATTCCAATGCTGCGGCGTCATACTGCATCGCAACTTTCTCGGAAAACGGAGCAAAAAAACGACCGTTGTATCCCTCTGTTCCACCGGTAGCTTTAGGAGTAAAGCCCTGAATGGCATAGCCTGCTGTTGGCGCAGCCTTCCCATAGGACTTAACCGTCGCTAACAGGTCTTGGACCGTACCGCACGCTGCGCAAGTGAAATGCGACCGCTTGGGGACAGTACCAACATTTGCCGCGAAGGTGACTTTTGTCTCCGGGCACGTGACCTCATCGGGCAGTACACCACGAACTTCCAACAACCGCAGCTTACCGGCCCTCTCAGTGTCCCACCGACGCGTCGATTCGACGTCATCGTGTACGGAGCCGCCGAACGACTGTCCATTTGCGTCTTGATTCGGATTACCCGCGAGCCATTGTGGATGCACGAGCAGGCTGACTTCGACCTTCTTGTTCTTGCCTTTGCCCAAATTCACCATCGTGGTGTGGCCGCAATGTGGGCAGATCACACCCTTTTTACGGTCGAGAACCGAGAACGGATACTCAGTCGGGGCTACGTACACCGGCACATCGGGAGCCATGCGTGCCGCGTTCTCCTCGACGTGGAAATCGCTGCCACACTTGCCGCAACTGTGCTCCCAATATTTCACGGTGAGCGTCTTTACCGCCATCACCGGGCTGGTCATGATCGGCGTCCGGTGGCCGCAGCCCGTCACCTGACAAGGGCCGTGCTTGGCCCAGAAGGTGTAGATGATCTCCGGACCTTCGTAGCGGTAGTCTTTGCGCTCGTCGCGCGGAATAGATAGCGGGTCGAAATCGGCGGGCATCACCTTTTTGGTCGGCAGGTGCGTCCACGACCCTTTCTCACCCTCCGGGCCGTCGCAGTAGTAGTACGGCATGATTTGCGGCTTGACCGCGGCCTCGATGTCGGCAAGCAGCTTCTTCACCTGCTCCAGATCGACGTTGGCCAGCTCCTGCTTGACCACGAACCACGCGACTGGATTCAGGTCGTTGCCAACCATCTGCATTCCGAGGCGTGAGCCTTCCACCAGCGTGGTGCCGCCGCCCATGAAGATGTCGGCCACCTTCAGCTGCTTGAACGCGCCTTTCTTCTGGTGGTTGGCGTAGTAGTTGTCCCACACCAGCTTGGCCGAGTGCGATTTGTCCTCGGGAGCCTTGGTGGCCGCCGCAATGAGCATCGAACGAAACACGCTGGAGCGACGCCGCGCCCACCACTTCGACATCTGGTAGATCGGCTTGCCCGCGTTGCCTTCGATGATCGCCACCTGGTTGACCGGTAGGATCGGGAAGTCGACCTCTAAGCAAGTCTTGGGACGGTTCGGGTCGTTGAAGTCGACGGTTTCCATTGCGACCGTCTTGCCTGCGCCGACGGCCTTGGCGACTTCTTGCGCCGTCTGTTCCTTTTTGGTTGCCATGCAGGGCGTTCCTTACTTTGTGAGCTCGACGAAGGGCGACAGCACCTCGAGCAATGAGAGCCCGCCGTGCGTCAACGTCGGGTAGCCGCCTTGGCTTTTCCACTTCCAGCGGCCGACGGCCAGGAGGTGAGCACCGTGCGGGCTGTTGATCTGCAATGCCACGGGTGGCACGAAGGGGCCAGTCTCACCGGTGCCCTTGGCGCTGCGCCCGCTGGCGAAGGTTTTCTTGAGGAACTGGCCCACTTCGCCATCCGCATCAGGGAAGTGGCCTGAGGCGGCGTAGCCGTGGTCGGAAGTGATGACCAGACGCCGCCCGGTAGCCAAGCGCTCGACGAAAGACCAGAATTCATCGCTGCTTAGTTGATCGGCGGCGTCGCGGGTCAACGTGTCGAGGCCTTGGCCCGCGCCTGATCCGTCGTGAACCTTGCTGTCGGGCCAGTGGTGCCAGAACACCCAGTTTGGCGAACCGTTGATCAGGCTCTGGCAATCCTTCCACGGCATATCGACACACTCGGTGTGCGTCGGTTGCAGCTTGTGGGCAAGACCGCCGCCGTTGTTCTGAAGCTGGCTGCGACTGCCGAAGCCCAACGCCTGCGCGAATTGGTTGGTTTCACCGGGCAGTTCGGATGCGTTGGCGGACACCTCGTGCAGCGTGAACCCGCACTCCTTGGCACCTCGCAGTAACCAAGGCAGTTCACGCAGGGACAGGCCATCGAGCACCAGCACCGCTTTAGCGCTGTAGGGCTCTGTCCACCAGCGAGCCAGTCGATCCGAAGTGCGCTCGACGGTATCGCCGAAGGCTTGCCACAGGTCCCATCCGGTAGATGAGAGGAAGTGGTCAAGTGTGCCGATTTCGCGGTCGCGCTTGATGACCTCGCTAGGTGCATTGCCTGGAGCCAGCGGCTTTGACGCAATCTCGACAACGTTGTTGATGATGACGCGCCACGCGTCCTCGGCAGAGCCTTTGGTCAGGCTGTTCAATACCCCGACGTCGAGTGCCATCACTTGTCCTCTTTCTCTAGGCTGAGCTCAAAGGTCATACCGTCAGGCAGTTTCTTGAGAAGTTCCTTGAGTTGCGCCCCGGTCGCTGCCGACACCTTGATCGAGACTTCGGCGACGGGGGTGGCCGGGCCAATGCCCCAACCCTCGAGCTTGCCGATCAGATTCAAAGGAGAGGTCGCAGGATTGCTCAGCGGAATGCGGGGCTTGCCGCCAGAGCTGGAGCCACCGCCGAAGATTCCACCACCCGGCGGAGGCGTGCCACCTTCAGGTGTCGTTTCACCGCCCGGTGGGGGCGGCAGGCCACCACCTTCGCCGCCGCCAGCTGGCTGCTGAGTCGCAAGGGGCGTGGTGCCACCCGTTGTCGGTACTGCCGAGGGTTCCATCAGGAACACTTCATCGAGCTGGCGGCCGGTATAAGACAGCTTGGGTCGCAGGCGTTTCCAGGCTGAATCTTCATCCTCGCCGGGCTGGGTCTGCAGATACTCAAGGCCGCGCAAGTTGATGGCGATCTTGCCCCGCGCGCACAGCCGCAGGATGCGTTCCTTCATTGCGGTTTCGCCAAGCCAAGGGATGCAATCTTGACCAGCAGGACGAGGCTCTTGAAGCTCGTGCAGTAGCTTGCCAACGGCCGAGTTGTCTGCTCCAGCTTCGAGCACAAGGTCTTCAAAGTCTTCGGGCACGAACAGGTCGTTGATCAGCGCCTCCTCGATGGCTTCGGGGATCTGAGCCCCTTGCTTTTTCAGGCTCTCGACGCTGAATACACACTGGCTAGGATCGGCGAAATTCCAGCGATGAAGCACCGCGAAACGGTCGAAGCGCTTTCTCAGGATATCGCGCAGCGCAGCCTGGAATTCGGTGTGCAACTTCTTGTACTCCGGGTTATGACCGCTCCATTCCTGCGCCTTCATCTCGGCGCGTGCGAGGATCAGTAGGTTGCGATCCTGGAAGGCATTGGTGGAGCCGGATCGCGGCAGCAGAAAGCGGATGGTGTTGCGGCGCTTTTGTAGGGCATCTTTGATCCACCGGCCCAGGCGCTGGTCGATGTTGTCCGGTTCCTCTGGCAGCACCAAAACTGGAAGGCGGTCGTCCCAGCGCTCCGGTTGCTCAGCTTCGTCCAGCGTTGACCAGGGATCGGTCTGCCAACTCTTCGGCAACGCGATCACACGGAACGTCTTGGCGACCTCATCAGTGCCGCCGATCACGTAGCGAACCTGCCTGGCAAGCTGGGCTTGGTCAGCGCCGTCAGCGAACAACTTGTCGTTGCGAGCACAAGCCATCAGCTTGGCGCGAGGGTTCTCTTCTTCCTTGAAGACCAGTCGGGGGCCGTCTTGGTGGATGTTGAAGCTGTTCTCGACGATGGTCGCCAGCTCAACCTGGAACGCGTTGTCATCGACGGCTTTGGTGCGGGTGATGTCTACCTGCAGCGTTGCCGGTTCCGCTCCAGCCAAGTTGTCTACAGCAATGGATCGCAGCCACAAAGCGCCCACGATCTCCTGGAGGTGCGGGGCAAGGTTGGCGTGGTCGGACACCGCCTCGGTTACTGAAATGATGTTCTGTTGGGCCTTCGCACGCAGCGTGCGGTGGTGCTCGTTGGAGACGGAGTCGAGCAGCGCGCCGATACCCGAAGCATCGTCATCAAGTCGGAAGTCCGCAGCCGTGAGCACCGGGGACGTTTCACCACGACTCTTGTAGAGGTTGGCGAGGATGCGAATCATGTCGCGCGTTTCCTGCGCATCGGTCGCAACCAGTACCTGCTCTTCAAGCAGACGCAACAGATGTGGCGCGTATGGCCAAGACTCGATAAATTCTTTACTCTTGCGATCCTGTTCAGAGGGCGGCACATCCAGTAGGCGAAAATATTCGGCGACATGCTTTGCGGCAAGCGAATCAATGCTGGCTCGAGCTATTTGCATCCTGTTGTCAAACAGGCGATGCAACAGCATCCGGCGTCGATCCTGTTGGATGCGTTCTGCGTTGCCACCTGCCTTAAAGTCTATGGCGACCGGATTGACGCGATGTACCTGCTGGTAGGCGTCGCTACTACCGTTGCGAACCGAGATCACCAGCACCAGGAGGTCAGGACGTTCCTTGGCTATCTCCGAAAGGATCTGGATGAAGTTGAACGCCCAGTTCTTCCAAGGGTACTGCTTCGTGTTGGTCAGGGCGTCGTACCAAGTTTGAAACTCATCCAAAAGTAGCATTACTGGCGTGTGTTCCAGCAGCTCAATAATGAGTTTGTCCGAGGGTATGTCGGTCTTCGCCGCCCCCATGCCCTCCCATTTCCCCTTGATATAGGTGCCATGCGGATGGCGTTCAAACATCAGTTCCCAAAGGAACTTGTAGCGCTGTCGATGCAGGCTTTCGCCGATGACCTGCATTGCATCCCGCAGGGCGATTTTTCCTAGGCTATGGTCACTCAATGTAGTAGCCCAAGAGTTGAGCCATGCAGCCGTAGATTTAGCGTCGTTCACAGCGTGGTAAAGCGCAGCCATTAAGTGCGACTTACCCAGGCCACGTTCGCCGATTACGACCACTGGACGACCCTGATTAGGACCGACCGCCTCTATGCCCTTCAAAAGGTCATGGGTTGGATAGGTGATTTCTAAGAATTGTTGCGCTGCAATCTGAGTTGCACCTGTGTTGGAATCATTTGAGAGTTCAATGGCTGTCCCTTTAAGGCGCTTGCCCCGAAACTCTTCTCGTAACGTGAGTCCCAGCATTATTTATCTCCTCGTGCAGCCAGTTTTTGGGGGTGGTTGGCTCTGGTTTCAGATTCGTCCAGACCTTCAAGCGATTGCTTCTTGATCCACCCATCAATGTCTACCCTCGAGAAGCGCCAGCTCCCTCCCACCTTGAAGGCTGGGATCTGCTTAGCTCCCGCAAGTCGATAGATCGTTCGCTCGGTGACCTTGAGGTAGTCGGCGACTTCCCCGATGGTCATGATGGCGTTGTCAACTGCGCTGGATGGCATGGTCTTGGCCAGATGGATGGTAGGAAACGCCAGCATAGTGCAAAATTTTCAATCTGTGATTGAAAGATTGGAATATTGTGCGGGGGTACAGACTCACCTGATGAGCCTTGCGTGCGCCAAAATATCTGGGCTATACTCATTCAAGCATCAAGAGTTGGGTCGACGCCCATACCAACCTGCCCGCCGGGCAAGGTGGGTCGCGAGAGCGGATGTGGTCTCCTTGTACGGGACAACCAAGCGGCACAGCGTCGACCCTCCCGCCATGGAGGGTTTTTTGTTTTCAGAATCTACGCTTGCCCCAGCCTTAGTCCAAGCCTACCGAGAGACCGAATACAGGGTATCCGGTGAGATCCCGTTCGCGCTCTCCGTTGACTCGGCCAGCCCGGAGCTGCTGGCGCTCTACAAAGGCCACAAAGTCGCTTGCGCTGCTTTTATCACCGCTTGTAATCCATTTAGCCAAGAGCTCGATCCGCACGAGAACCAGCGTCGCCAAGACGAACTTGCCAAAGAGCTAAGTCAACGCGGCCTCAAATACCTAGACGGCGTTGGGCTGCATCCAACCGGTGAATGGCCGGGTGAGCCCAGCTTTCTGGTACTGGGACTTGAACTTGAAGCTGCCAAGTCGCTAGGCCAGTCGCTAGAACAAAACGCCATTGTCTGGTGCGGTGCGAACGGCGTGGCTGAATTGGTTTTATTGAGATAACCCACGAGACTGGTCCGCTCTACAGCAAAGGGCCGGGGGGATTTGATCCAGCTTGCCGACCCCGACACTTTGTCAAATCCGGCTAAACAGGAGATTGATATGGAAAAGCAACTGGCTTGCCAAGAAATACGAATCGCCACCACTGCTGACTTCAAAACCATCCTCACGGTGCGCGAACTTGAAACGCCGAATAACACGGTCGAACTGAAATTTGAAACCGTATTCGCTGGCGCAAAAGACCCAGAGGCTAGGCAAACCAAGGCTCAGTTTTTTGTAGGCCGAGGTCAACTAAAAAAATTCACTCAAGTATTCCAGGCATTGGTGCTTAAGGAGATTTTTTAGCCAAGCGAAGGGGTACTACCGCAATTAGTAATAAAGACCATCTCGAGAAATCCTGTTTTCAGACCTGGCGCCGGAGAAAAATCTAAATTCAATCGACGCCAGGTCATCTATGTTGCGTGATAACAAGACCGAATTGGAGTCATCAAATGGACAGGAGAAGTTTTTTAATCAACACTTCACGAACGCCGGTGCAGCGCTGACCTATTCCTTCATGTCAAAAGTTGAGGCTTTTGTTGGGCATGAAAACATACCTCTACTACTGGCGCCTAGTCACACCGAAACAATTCTTTATGCAATAAATGATGATTATGGTGGTTATCAGTTATATCTTGGGAAACACCCATTAGATGATCAGGTCCCTGATGTAAAGTAGAGAGAACTTTTTTTGGATCACTGGGGTTGGAGTGAGAAGGAAGGTATCGCATACCTTCAAGAAAACTATCAAATAAATGAATCAGAAGCGAGAACTATGTTAGCCGACGGCGCTCCTGAAGATTCAATCCACGACTGGTTTTATCTTTCTCAGTCAGCAAATGCAAAAGCATTCTTCTACCTTTCAAGCTTAGATCTTGGGCCTGACTTTGGAGGTAGTGCTGACGCTGCTGGAGAGATCAAATTTGTAGAGGGTTACTGCCCGGGGAATGACACCCGAATGGTAGAAGTACCAGAAAACATTTCTCTATCACTTCTGTAAGCCCGACTGATAGACCTTCAGGAAAACATAAAAATCAAAGTAAGTACCTGGTAAAGTCAAAATCAACTTATCCTAGTGTTAGAAGGTATGAATATGCCAGTAAGGAAATTATCGCAACAAGAAACCCGTGATTGGCTCGGTGCAGGTGTGATTATTTTTGGGGTAAAAAACCGGTTTACTCACAAGCTGTACCCAATTCATCGAAACAAAGCACGGGTAATTTGTAGAACTTTTCACCAAGATCTTCGCCATCTGAGGCGATATTTATATCTTCATAAAGCCTCTTAACTCCAGCATCATTCATTTGTGGGTTAATTCGTTTGATACTTTCTTTAAAAATATCAGTGAAAATATTTGTTTCAGGATCCCATTTTGATTCTTTGAGGCTCAGGTATCCATAACCTAATCAGGTTAAGTGTATTAAGGCAGGTATTTTTACCCTGGTGTTTTCATTAAAACTCATAATACTTGCTTAAGTTAATGCGGCGCCTTGGTTCTTTTGATTAGATTACGAGTATATAGAAACCCAGACAACCTTTTTAATTATCGACTCTACGATTAAGTATTTTCAAGTATTTCTTTATCCAACTGAATTCTAGGGATCCTTGCTTCAACAAGAATCCCGATCAAGTCATCTCTCTCCATTAATTTAATACTCAGGGTGACGGACTGATCCCTGGCTGTTTGATTGAAATGCCTATTAGTAATAGCCATTTTCTGGAAACGAATAGTTGGATATCTTGCTTGGTAAGCTGGGCTTCCTGCGGAGATTTCTTTTACAGCATCCCAACCAATTTCGCTTGAACTTGTATGCTTACATTGGCATAACAATCCAAAACCATTTTCTTTAAATACAACTAAATCAACACCGCCATCACCCCGACCTTTTTTAGTAACTTCAGCTCGAACCGCATTTTGAGAAAGAAGGAGCCTACAAAATATCTCAAAACTATCGCCGTCTAACCTATCAACATCATCGATAGTTACGTATGTTTCCGCATTACCAGCTGGGCCTGAGGTCGGCATCAAGCTGGAAATTGAAATATCAGAGCCAACTCCATCAAGTATGTCCCCAGCAAGATCAGATTTAAAGCTCATTAGCTTATCTAGATTTTCTTCAAATGTAACAAAATCATTAGCAATGATTGTTGGGCAATAAACCTTCACATTTCTTGTTTGTCCAATACGGTATGCCCGATCTGTTGCCTGGCCTTCTTTTGCTGGGTTCCAAGTTCTTGAATAATGAATTACATGATTTGCTTCAACAATATTTAAACCAAATCCCGCAGCTAACGGAGAGAGAATAATTACACCGAATCCCGGTCTTTTTTGGAACTCATCAATAACATCCTGACGCTCATCTGTATCGCCATTAATAACAAGTGGCGAAAATTTAAAGGTGTTATGAATAAATTTCGCCAGGGCGCGCTGTACTTCTCGAATCTCTGTAAATATAATCGCTTTTTCAGAGCTTTCCTGAACCCCCTTAAGAACCTCAAGCAACCATTTGATCTTTGGTGAATTGGATTTATGTTGTTCTATCCCGTTTTGATCAATTTCAAAAGTTCTTTTTGGCAAGCAATAAGGCTCGGCACAGACAGCCTTCATGAAATGAAGGCACTCAAAGGAGAGTGCTCCGCGTCTTTTAGCATCTTTCTCTTCTGCGGCGGCCGCAAGCTGTCTCAAACCATCGGCATAGAGCCCTCTTTGATATTGAGAAATATCGATCTTCAACCTTTCACGATTTTTACCTTCAAAGAAGTAGGAATCGTTTGAAATGTTTATTTTTTCAGGTAATTCAGAGGCTATATCTTCTTTCATGCGTCGTAGCATTTGGGGATCTATATAAGCCCTCAGTAACGTCTTCATGTCGGAAGCCGTTTCCTCTTTTGCTTCTATTGGCTTTCGGAACTTATCGCAAAATTCTTGTAAAGAACCCAATAAACCAGGCTGTATAAAATCAAATAAGCACCATAAATCAGCTAAAGAATTTTCTACTGGCGTACCGGTACAAGCAATTCTGAATTTTGCTTTTTGTTTTTTAGCTGCTAAGGTCACCAGCGTATTTGGGGTTTTTATTTTTTGCGCTTCATCACAGATCATGTAAGTGAAATCTTGACGAGCTAATGAAAATTCATAATCTCGAAGCACTTCGTATGTTGTTAAAACGACCTTGGCAGTACCAAGCCATCCGGGCTTTAAGAGGCTATCAATTTTTTTGTCGAGCAAACTATCAGCTATTTGCCCTTTTGGTTGTCGACGAATATCCAAATTACGTCCGTGGAGCAGAAGTATTTCTGGGAAATTATCAAAAAACTTATTTGCTTCGTTTGTCCAGTTCTTCATCAGCGCTATTGGGGCAACTATTAATGATGGTGGATCATTCGGTCTTTTTTGGTAGTGGGAAGCTAAAACGGTAAGCAGTTGGAAAGTTTTCCCTAGCCCCATATCGTCAGCAAGTATTGCTCCCCTAGTCTCTTCAGGGCACTTTGAATGGAGAAGCTGTAGCCAAGCTACACCTTGTATCTGATGAGATTTAAGCGAAATACCTTGTTTAAAGTTAACGGGCAGATCAGGCTTAAAGTTGGCTGGAACAGAGAGAGACTTTGCGCGATTTTCAACCTTTTTTGTCTCGTCATACTTTAGTTC
>Ga0169931_10008547_pt1 | contig 14924 bp, 9 predicted proteins | sample Kivu_15m_20L_FD_129675 | JGI IMG/M metagenome (GOLD analysis project Ga0169931, IMG submission 129675) | Freshwater microbial communities from Lake Kivu, Western Province, Rwanda to study Microbial Dark Matter (Phase II) - Kivu_15m_20L... | ecosystem: Environmental > Aquatic > Freshwater > Lake ... | reverse complement strand
TTTCGAGATGTCTCTGCTGATCGAAGATGGCATTTCTTCAGCTAATTTCATTCGATTTACTGATAAATGTTGATTTGTTTAATATTGTTGACTGTTTGTTTGTTAGTTGCTTTTCTGGGTCTGCTGTTGAGCTCCTTTGAGAGTTTGATATAAATTTTTTTAGTTGATTTCTTCGTCGTCTGAATGCAATTTGAACTCTTTAAGTTTGTCGTTGATGATTGCTAGTTCTTTCTTCAGTTTTTGTTTGCTACCAACGCTAGTCAACACTTTTTCTAAATTGTTGATCACTGACATGAACTAAACATCATCTTCAACACCAACCGTTTACCCATCTACTATCATTTGATTCTAATATTTCTCTCTCAAATCTTCAAGAAAATAATTTTTCTTTTTTTTCATTTCTCTCGCTGACCCAGGCTTGTCCATCTTGACACTACTACCCGATTTAGCCACCTTGCCTCGACCTGATTTTTTATCAGTAGCCTATCTTCTCTCTATTGTTTATTTTTTCTAACCTTACTTGCGTTAGAGACGAATGCTTAATTTTTATTTTTTGAGGACTTACTTGCTTGTCATTGCGAGCATGTCTCTGCTGGGTTGAAGTACTGATTTTGTGGTTTGATTGGGCTTGAATTATCGGGAAGTTTAGATTGTTCTTTGTGATTTTTTGCGTCTGTTTTTGGGAGGTTTGACTGATTCGCTAGTTGGATTACTGTTTAATTTTTTCCCTTATCTTTTGGGGACTTCACGTTGAGTATCATGACCAGTTCTTGCTATGGTCTCATGAGGAGTTCGATTTACGTTTTCATGATTATTTTTGATTATCGTCGATTTGCTTCTGGCTCCTAATCCTCCCTTACTGCTCGACTGCTTGACTTTTTTATGCGACACATTGACAACTGCCTGCTCTTCTCTCGATTCTTCCTCAATGACTTCGTTTCTCTTCTGTGAGCTATTCGAGTACTTTCCTCTCTACACTGACCCCTTACCATCTTTTCTTTTAACCTCCAGCAAAGTCTCACTTCTCTTTTTACTACTTGCCTTCTCAAATCCTCCATTTTGTTTATGAGGAGACCGTTTTAGTATATCCTGTGCTTCTTGACGGATGTTATCAGGCGGGTGCTGCAAAGGTTTAGGTCTAGCCGAGTGCGGAACTGCTTGCTGGTGATGGGTAACTTTTTTACCATCGAGAGTAATGTGGTTGTTGAAGTAATTGTTGATTTGTATGCCTCGCATTTTTGTGTTAATAAAATTTAATATATATTGATGCCATCTTTATATCACCTAAAGCGTTAGATGAACTCTATTTAATACGCAATGCCTGAATTAAATTGAATATAAGGGATATATTTTATAAATTAATTGGAATGTAGCGAGTGCAGCCCATGGAGTTTTTGCTTTCGACGGCCCTGCGCAAACCTGATCGAGCTCCTTTCTGCTACGGACAATGCATACAAGCATCATCGCTGCAGAACTAACTTTCACGATAGCAATAGCAATGTCTATGTAATTGTTTGCCTATTAAGCCAACTGTTTAAAAAAGTATCAGCAAGCTAACAAACTGCTCAATCTTTGATCGCAATAATGTTTATTAGAAATTTTTTTATGTCTTACAGTAAAAATGCATGATTGTTGTTTTAATTTGCTCAAATGTCTATTTTGTATTTTGTATCTTTTGAACTGCTTTATACTTTTCGATCTTTTTCATTCATTACAATTATTTAGCTTATTAAAGGATAATATTGCTTGATGAATGTATGGTATTCCCTATTATTTTATTGAATGTATTTCAGCGACGAGTCATAGCTATAGTCACACTTAAACGAAGACTGCACCATACTCCTACGCAATCTTAAGTCCCGAGAAGACTAACACTTCTAACTACTACAGTATAATCGAAAAATAGTGCTCAAGCAGCGCACCGAAGACACTTAGCTTTTCATCAAGGACGAACTGTAACAACATCAAAATCATCTAACAAGACTGACTGATATATAGGCATCGATAGGTCCAGAGTAAAAAAATATCGAGGGAAAGTATGAAGGCACTGTTGTTGGTTATGAAAACGTAGGTCGATTGATGGGACGAGTAGGAGCAAGAGTGCTTGAGACATGTCAATACTCGCTTGATAAATGCAAGCTTTTAGACGATTAACTTATGGAAAAACATGCAAAAATGAAAACAGCTTTGATTGGTTTGCTCAATCAAAAATAACAAATAAACCTGGCGGCCATATTCTCACTGGTATCTGCATATGCCAAAGATAAACTTGAGATTTAAACATAAAAACTTAGAAAATTAATAAAAGCTTTAGAGAACGGAGAATATAGTCTGTTGGGATAAGTTTACGTTCCGAAAAAGAAAAAAATAGCTATAAGTTTATAGAAGAAAAAAGTTTCACTAGACAAGGGAAAAGCGGGTTCGCTAAGTAAGGAAAGATCTCCAGCCAAATAGTAGGCAAAAAGACAAGAAAAATAACGAAAACAGAAACAAAAATTAGCAACTAAAATGCTGACATCGATATATAGTATGCTAGATCTTTCCAAAGCGCAGTTTATGGAAGATATTTGTGGCAATGAACATGAGAAATCTAAAAGGCTGTACAACTAAATTTTCAGTCGCAACAAACTCAATCATTAACAAATTATGGCTTTCGAGGCAAAAAAAGACAAATTTTAAGAAAAAGTTAGACTTTTCAAATAAAGAATGTTACAAGAGAGTCAGAAAATGACAGAAGTTCTCATCCGTAAGCCGATAATACAGACTGGCAATCAGCCGGCACAAGTACGCTTTGAATAGCCTATTATCATCCCTCAAATAGAAATATAAAAGACAAGTGTAGGGTAGTAGAGTGGTCGCATGCGAGCCACTCGATACCGCATATCTTCCCCCAAAAACAAAAGAGATTTAATCAAAGATATCCCAATAAATCTCACCAGCGTATATAGATCTCCCAACGATTTCGACCATTTCAGGTTCGATAAGCAGAATCAGTAAGTATACCCGAGGACCAACAGAAACCGATTACCACAGATTCAAAATCAATCGATGTTGCACAATATGCGAGCTGAGTCTTTGGATCAAAAAATGCAGCCAATCCATAAAATAAGGGCAAATGCCAGTCAATAATATGGAGCATCAAATGACCCACAAAACTCATAAGAGCTAAGATTATAAAAAATCGTTAAAGATGAAAAAAGCAGTAAATAGCAGAACAGTAAAGAATAAAAGCTGACAAAATAAGAAAAATACATGTTGCAACGCAAGAGAATGGCTATAAAAAATGTCTAGGTAGGTGTATAGGGAGTAATGTCTAGAGAATAATAAGGGCAGAGATCAAAAAAACAAGAGTCAAATCCCATGGAATACACTTTTTATGTAAGGAAGAACAGGAATCAGTTTTTCTAGCCCAGGCATAATATCATACTTTGATACACAATTTTAAGAGTCACCATTCAACCATATTAAAACTAATATTTTCAATAATTATATATGAATTAGATGCATAAATGAATGTAAGGTATCAGGCGGCTTCTCTAAGTTGATTTTTATGCTTGATATCCTTGAGCCGTTTAAGTAATAATTCATATTTTTTGAGCTAATCGTCCTTGAGCTGATTAGAGGCTTTCATTAATTATTTCTTTTCATTTTCCAACTATTTTACTCGATAGCTTAGCTCCTGCGTGTATTGGATTAGTTCTTCTTTCGTTTTGCTTTGTATTTAAGCCGCAGCTGTTGAAAAAACGGATATTTTGCCCACAAGTTACCTTCTCTAATGCTAGGATTTCTCCAACAGAGTTTTGAGCTTTTATTTATGCAATTAAGACTGCTGTAGTTGACCTTTAAGCTTCTATAGCGTGGCTATTTTCTTCTTGCCATTCTACAACTACTAAAGTACTCCCTGATAGCTCTTCTTAAGCGTTAGTCTAGCCTGTCTCGAGCTAAACAAACTAGCTTATAGAGAACACAAAGTCTTTTTCCACTCTTAGGCAAGAACTTGCGAAGAAAACCCTTCGATTTACATATTTTCAAGTGAAGTTGATGTCTTTGCTTTATTGATCTTGGTTTCTTGAGAACCTTCACTATTATTGGCTTTGCTCTAGCAACTTTAACTGCTTTCTAGACTATCAGCTAGCGTATCTTCCTGGAGCATAGTACTGATCTGGCTCGATGTGGCCAATAACATGGCTTCTAATTGGCTGGCTCTGATCATCTAAGCTTGCATCAATTCTGTATTAATTTACAAGTACTCATGTCTAGTATTGTATCTTGGTTTCTAGTAGCGCAGATTGGCACCTGAGAACCGGAGTGCTAAGTCTTATCGATGATGGCTCTTAGGGCTTATATCTAGTGACTAAGGTTAGATAATTAATTGGTGAGTTTGTGGATGGTTTTGTCCTGGTGGGTGAGTCTCTAGATCAGTTCTGAAATAGGAACATAACTACGTTATTGGCTTAATTTTAGATACTAGACAGACGAAGACAATTGCTAGATAGGTTTGGTGATGTCCATATGATCAGAACTTATCACAGTAATCAATTTATTACGGTAATTCAATATTTACGCATTAAGGTTCAATTTTTTGAAACTAAACCAGGTTTCATTGCTAGAACTAGTAATCACTGTAGTCAAACCTAAAAATTTAAATAAATTATTGTGGCATATTTTATTTGATGATGATAGTCATAAGTAAAATAATGATATTGAAATCCACATAATAATAGCATAAACTTTATTGAATATTTAAATAGAATGCAGATAAGACTCGAAGTGGCCAACGTGGTCGCAAACAAACCAAAAAACTACTTTGTGGCTGTGCAGCTATAATTCCCTAATAGTTCTCAAGCCCCGCTCAAATTTAGAACTGACCTGGCAGTTGCTTCCAATCGACCTGTCTTCAAAAACAATATTTTCCAATTGCCTCTGACAGCTTCCAAACAAACACTTAAATTAGGGCTGATGGCATGTCCGATCTAATAGCCTCAAAATATCGTAAGTTGACCACAAACAGTCCGCGGCCAGTCTCCAAGGCATGGCAACTATCATCGTCGACCAAGAAAGAATCAAATAACTTACACAGCAACACTTACATGTATATTCGTTCATGCGCAAGGAAACAGCAGTAGGTCAGTGCACATGTACCATAACTGTCGAAAATAACGGGTAGATGTCAAAAAAAGGAGAAAGTTTTAAATTAAACCAGGGGAAATCTCAAGCACAAAGACTCAATAAGTCTCAAATTTAAGGATTGAAGAAGTCTATGGCCTATAATCCTTTAGTGAGTCGTGTTCTTTACAGTTAGGAGGGCACCAAAGATCAAATGAAAATGGAAAGAAGCATAGCTGAGCTTTAAAAGCTCTCTGAATCTTTATATGCGTAGTTCAAAGGTATAAAACAGGAAGAAGAGACTCTTTAGGAAATATTTTAGGGTCTTATAAGAGATTAAGAGCAGCTGCGTTCTGAAATATAAGTGTGTGAAAGAATCAACCATAAAATAGGAATAAAGATACAACAAAAAGAAGGTCTATAAGGGCTTAAATTATAGATAGATATGCTAAAAAACACTTAATAAGGTAAAGGAATTCTATTATAAAGGCTGCATTACTTCGACTAAAGACTGCAAGATGAACTCGACTAGTTCCAAATACTATCTAACAAATACTAACAATTGAAACAAGACATTCATGCTCGCATAACTAGAGCGTAAAACTACGCAAAAAAATTAAAAGGAAAATAACTCCAACAATTCTAAATCAACAAAAATCAATAGCTTTTAAGAAGATATGAAGATATTCATTATGAGTTTACATGCAACCAAGGACTGATCCGCAGTTTGGCCCAAAGATAATCAAATCGACAACAATCAGATAATCCTTTGAGTGCACAACAAGCTCAACTATTACTCTCGCAAGTTAATTACCATATTCAACTAGAAGAGATAGGCGGAGGGGTGCCTTAGCAAGGATAGGAACTGTTGAGATAGATTTAAGCTGAGGCTGCCCTCAAGGCTAAAAATCATACTATGTCGAGTGAGTAAGCGCATGTACTGGAGATAAAGTTGGGTGCGATTAATTAAGAAATAGCGAAAACTAGAGGAAAATTGCATCAGACCACAAAGATGTCAGTTTCCACAAGGGCAGATTGGCCTACGTTCACAAAATGATCATCATTAAAAGGCTCTGTATATCGATCTTTTTCTTTGCATATGAAAATGAGAAAAAACTTCTATTTTGACCAAATGTGGCTTTAATATATATAATATCTGAAAGTTCCATTTAGATATGCATAAATAGACTTAAAATCCAAAATCGAAAATATCAAAACAAAAACAGTTACCCTATTTCTCATAGACCATCTATGAACTACTAAGAAGACAGCACATCATAATACAGAACAGACAGATAGAAACCAAGAAAAACAAAAAAATAGAGAAGATAATAGGCCTAGATGCGAAAAAAAGCAACCATGTAATTCGAAGCAGAAATACGAGCCTAAAACAACAAAAACAAAAGATATTCATAAAAAAACAGTAGGTAGAGCCAGGATGAAGGAGCTGAAACTCTTAGGAAGATACTTGATATTTTGCAAAAAATACGAGGTTTAAAGAGAGAGGTTGCCAAGAGTAAAGCTGGATTGAGATTGATAACTTTGGCAAGTAAGAGAGTAGAACAAAAGTATACTCAGCAAATCCAATAAAAAACATAAGGAACGACTCAGAAACCCGTTTCGAAGCAATAAAAAATATATCACTAATCGTCTCAATAAGAATAAGAATTCGATGGATAACTCTGATTCTAGTGTTTATTTTTACATTTTTATATGTTTTTATTTATAATTTTTGTCTTATATAGCTAAACTTAATAGTAATGAACAAAGCGCAACTAAAGGAATAGGCGAAGAGTTTACTGCTAAAAGGATGCTACAAGATGGCCAGCAACAAGTATCAAACTCTGATCGATCTAGGAGGTTAAGGATTCAGTCAGCGATAATGGGCAGTTGTAAATCTCAATCGAGCCATCTGCTTGCTTTTTCAGCAACACTACGAACATGCACTCATTCAAGTATAATCTATAATAAGCAGGTCAACGTAGCTATTCAGATTGATCCGACATATGATAAGGCTTACTATCGTAAATTGCAGATCCTCAAATAAATGGGACAGCTACAAGAAGCCTTGAATTGTGTGCCTGTGTGGATCCATAACAAAGAAGTAGATTAACTGCTAACTTAAATCAAATAATAGTATCTAAATTCTCTGGGACTCGATCAGCTCATAGAAAATTTAATTAGTGACTAAAATACAAAAGAAAATAGCGAAAAAACTAATTAAGATAAGAAAAATACAAAAGAAATGAATAGGATTAAACAGAGCCTTGCTAGATTTTATTAGAGGTAAAAGTAGATTAATGTAGGCTAGTGAATCATTTATAAAGTGGCGAAAAAGATTTAAATTTAAAAAGTTTAGGTCAAAAGATATGCAATTACTATGTGAAGTTGGTAGAGGGAAAACAAAGCTAGACAATCTAATCGCTCCTTTCGATGGTGCGCTCACTTGTTATCAAAGGTAGATAGATTCCCAAGATGCAGTCGTAAATCAAAATTTTGCTTTAAAATTTCTGGTTTATATTTGTCAAATTAGCCTAACCTTTTTAGAGTTCATAGTTTACAGCAGATGATTTCGAGAAAAAATAGTCGTATAAGTTGGTCAAATATACACCAATTTGTTCATAGCTATTAGTTTTTTTAAGAAAATGTCTGCTTCACACAGATTTATACAATCAAGCCATGTTCGACAACACTCTGCAGACCATCAGTTTAACCGAATCAAATCAATCTTAGCTGGGAAAGTAGCTAGTCACAATAATCACAGATTTTACGAATATTCTCAGTTCTAGATTAAAAAAATAAACACTTTTATTTTTGAAAAGAGGAATTTTACTTGCTGATGCTCTTATCAAAGCACATTTGCAGCTGGATCCACTTTTCAGGCTAGCATAACCCAGTTTGGTTTCTATTTTCTACTGGCGCTATTGCATGCTCAACTCTCAAGAAAAAGAATAACAAAAAAGAAAAGCTTTAAAGGATATGGGCATCAACAAAATGATATAGTTTGTTGCAAATAATCTGGATAACTTTCTGATTTTGTTTTTGTTTGAACAGTTTGCTCACAAGATAGACCGACAGATCACAAAAACATTACTTGTATCTATACAAGATTAGCTGTCTGCTTTAATATAAATTAAAAAATTAAAAAAATAAAGCTCAAATAACAAAGTTCTTTTAGATATGCAAGCATAGTTCTAGCTGATATATGTATCATTGATGCTCAAAATAGATCTTAAGCAAACCGTATCAAATATGGACATAAAATCTCTTTTGCATTCAAATTTGCAAAATACTGTACAACCCAATAAAACTGATAATAAAAACGTTTTATAAATTGATTCAGCTACATCTCTAATAGTCATGAACACCTTTATTTTGCTTTCTATCACCAACCAGAAACATTTGCTATAGCTTCTCAAAGACTCATCTTTGGTCTTAAATTTACTAAATCAATCGATTTAGCAATCATTCATTTAGCAAGTAGAAGGTCTTGGTCTGTTGATCACTTTAGTATTTGTTTTGGCTGTAGATGCCCAACAGTTGCAATAAGAAAACTGGGCTACTCAGATGGGGGTCAGTGTCGATGATATCAAAAAAGCCAAGCAGATTCAAGGAGAAAAACAATAGCCCCAGCTAGTTGCTTTTATATAAAAAGAACGTACTAAATTCAAACAGTAAATGCTCAAAGATTGGCACTAACTTATACCCAACGTAAGTAGCAAAATTATAAATTTAAAGTAAACTTCGTATCTTCGCAAATGGGGTAAAATATTGAGTTAAATGGCGAAAATTGATTGCAGTCGACTTCATCACCCCAAAATCATCTAAGTGATGCTTCTTGTATTCAAGTAGTAAGCATAAACTGCAGGGCATTTCTTCTGCCTACTTTGCAAAAAAATCAACGCAGGACTACTCAAATTCTAGACCATTCAATCGATTTGTGATGTTTTGAGTTTCAATATATAAAATGCCGGTCATGAACTTGTCATTTTTGAATCGCTTTTAGGTTTGATTAACCTTTCATCTAACCTGACCATGCGTCTAAAGATACCTATAAATAAACTAGTGAACTGTTTGCTGGAATAAAACAGATATATTGTTCATGCTGCATGTGAGCTTCTCAATAATCTGCTCATCTACTAACCTCAAGAAGAAGTTGAGAAGATGCTAAATCTAAAAACATACATTGAAAAATATTTAAATTTCTACAGAGAATAAATCAATACAACGCAAAATATGCCCTTAAGCGATTACTCGCATCCTGGCAAAGTATACCCAACTTTGCTTTCTTTAGCCATAGTTTTATAACTAGATCATATCTACGAGTTCCAGAACTGGTCTAATATGTAAAAATGTATATTGAAACTACAGCCGCCTAGAGGAGTTTCTATTTTCAAAGCAGTTATGTACATGAAAGCTAAAAACAGATTGCCCGTCAGCTGGTGGCATAGTTTCAGCAAAGATTTAACGTAATTTCGAGCATTAGATCCAGCAAAATGGAATAAATTACAACAATATGTCAAATGATACTGAAATTCTATTAAATCGAGTAAAATCATTATTTTTAATTTAAAGGTGAAGATTAATTTTTTAGTTTTTACTCTTATATTGATGATTTTTTGCCTTAGCTGTTAAGAAATGCGCTCATGGTGACAGGTTTGATATCATCTTTGAAGTTTTGTTTATAGTTTTCTGCAGCTCTGATGATTTCTTCGCAATCTAGTCTTCGATTCGTCCTTTGTTGCTGAGAAATAATGCCTATATAATAAAATACTCTACTTGATAGCTGAAAAGAGTTTATCCTAGCAGGTCTATTAGGGATTTTTTATATTTTTGATCTATGTTCAGGTTTAATATCTTATGAACTTTCTGAAGAACTACTACGTGATTTCTTTTTTCTCTAATGTCTTCTATCCTACTTATTCTTCTATCTTCGTTTGTCATGCTATCCCTTTTAATACTATTTTGGCATGATGATACTAATGATATGCAAATTATACTAATTATAAGACAGGTTATGTGAATGAATCAGATCAGCTGAGCCCAAGATATTTCCTTCTAGCCTCAAGAGTCTCTCCCCTGTACTTTCTCAACAGTTATACTTCAACTCCTCCGTTTCTCAAAATATCATCTTCTTCTTGACTCCACAACAATTTGTTGTCTTTGGACTCAATGTAAGCGTCCAACTGGTTGAAGTCACCTGATAGTTGATCGAGTCTTTCCAGTAGGGTCTTGATGGGGATGTTGACCATCTTGGAATATAGCTTGAGGACGTCATTGAGATCTTTGCACTTGGTTGGGATGTTTTTCTTTGGTGCCACATTTTTCTTATCCAGTTTCTTCTCAGATGCCTCAAGTGAAGCTGCACGCTGTCTCTTCTTATCGTCCCCTTTCTTATCCTTTTTCTCTTCCTTAGGATCAGTCAAAGAAATCCTCAATTCTTTGTCTTCGAATGTAAGGAAACCCTCAACGCCTTCTTTCTCGACCCAACTTATGATTTTTTTCATCTCGGCCTCGCCAACTTTGGAGAGGTAGTCGGAGTAACGTGATCTCATGCTTTCGATAGTTCTGGGAATTTTCTTTCTGTTCTCGATCTCTTCAAAACTTTTGAATGTAACACTGCCATGGGCTGACAATTCGAGCAGTAACTCGAGGTCTTCTTGAAGTCTGTAGCTGCTTCTAGGGTTGCTAGGGGCAGCAATAGATCCTTTCTGCGCAAGAGTCTTAGAAAGGAAATCCTGATAGGTCATATCTGTGGTCTTCCTGACTCTAGCTTCGGGGGCGAGTTTGGGCTGGGCATTTTTGGCGAGCATGTCGTTGAGGGTGCTGGCGATGTGGCTCAAGGAACGAGCGAGGGATTAGATTTCTGCTTTGTCGGCCATTGATTATGCAGGTATTGGAGCGCAAATACAATTAAAAACTAAGTGAAATACGATTGGCTGTTTGTTAAAATGCTATTTAAACATAAGGAAACATTCTGGTTAAATATAATAATGAACGCTTTATTTAAATACAATCATCAACATTATGTGTAAATACTAACTATCAATAAAATACTAGAATTTTAAGAAATTTTAATTAAAGTGTTTTATATAATATTTTTGATCGATCAAATAGCTGATCTTTTACTTTAAATTTGTTTTTTTAATCTCGCCCTTATAATAGCTAGCTAATCGACTTCTTCTTCAGATTTATCCTAATCATTCTTTTCAATATCGTCATCGCTCTACGCATCATTTTATACAGTCTTATCACTTTTATTTATTACACTATGTTTTTCTTTTATACTTTGTTTTAGCATCTCTTTGAATTGTGGTTTATGAGCTGTTTCTTGCATGTTTTGTTTCTCATTTTAACTGTTAATCGAGTCGTATTCTTTCATGTTTCTTTGTTACCAATCGACCATCCTTGTTTCGTTTAGAATGTTGTCTTTGACTAGCATATTCATCTCTACATCGTTTTTGTCTTGAGGCGATAATTCTTGCATCTTTTTGTCTTTCTTTTTTGATTATTTCTTGCATTTTTTGATCAACCATAGTTCGCTCCAGGTTACCGTTCGTGCAAGTCTGATGATGACCAATACTTAGACTCCAATTGTGACTAAGACTACTGCCATAGTGCAGATGAATTGCATTATTTATGGTAGATTCATTATTTAGTTTACCAGATATACACAGTTGATAGCTATTGGTAACAAGTGACAAGCAAATGCAGCTATGAAATCTATAGTAAAATCAGATTTTCGATAAGGTCTCAATATGATGAATACTAGCAAGGGCAGAGCTGAAAGACCAAGTGCAATATATACCGCAAACGAAAAAGTATAAGAAACTCCGATACCCAGAGTAGCAACCACATAGGAAAATATCAGCAAGAAAGGATATTTAAAAAGTTTTGTTTAGTTGAAAATAAGAACCCGTTTATCGCGTTTAAGGAGGATTTGAGCAAGTAGGAAAACAAGAGTTCCCAAGAAAAAGAGCATGGCAAGATAACTGACTAAGACATTAAGACTTTAATTGATTTATTGATCGCCCATCTTGGTTTGCATGTTTTGGGTGATGAATGCGAATAAAGATTGCTGGAGGAGGAATGCTAACATGAAGAAATAGAAGTGATTGAGGTAGTTGTTGCGGTTTTATCTGCAGTTGCGCATGGCTTCACCTGCTAGACCTTACTACTTGACCTCGAAAACTTTCAACTATTATTTTTTTCTTGATTTCGCCTGTTTTTTACCTTAGGTTGGACCAGGCTATTACCCTTTTTGCTAATTGTAAGCCCTCCGATAGCTGAAGAAATAAACTAATTGCAAAATACCAAACACAATAGAAGCCACTATTGCCATTCCTAGAGTCACATTAACATTTAAAGCAAATTATACCTAATATGCAAATTTGATGAGTTTTGTTGGTGATTTGTACATATTGTCGTAGTCGTAGGGTGTCAGGTAGCTCCAGCCGTTGCTGGTTAAGAGTGCACGCATGTTGTTCATGAAACCTGAAGGAGAACTCAAGCTCATGAAAGCCAAAGAAGAATATTGAATGCCTGAATTAACATAAAAATACCTAGAATGAGCTAGAGCCCTGCCAATTTTTGACCAATCAACGAAGCAACAACCGCCGATCCGATCGCCAGAACAGTCACTGTGATCAAATTATAATACGAAGGTTTAAGCATGGCAGACAATTAAACAAGAACTAATTATTAGTTAGCCCCAATGGTCACTGCGGTCATGTTGCTAGCTTGACCATAGAAGTCCACAACTTTATCAAAATTAAAAGCAAACATGAAAGGCAGTCCTTACATGCTCTAGGTGAACTACATGGTCGCAGTTATTCGTGAGGTTGAAGGGTCGTAGCTACCTGTTATGTCACCTGAAACAGATGCGTTTGTTGTGATTTTTCCTGTACTGAGCACATCACTAGTCATATTGAGTCCTTTCGGAGACACTTAGAAGTATACTTTAGCTTTGTTAGTTCCAGTTTCCCTTATAGCATACAAATACGTGACCGTCAGATTATATATAGGTCTGCATTTCGACACAGTAGATCCTGAGGTGACATTACAATACCAACCATTCTAAACAGTACAGGTCGATGAACACCCATCTCCATTAACAGTATTATTATCATCACATCCAACTGAATCCGCCAGTCCATCACCACAGATCGAACTACACACAGCATTATCAACCAGATTGTTGTATCCTGTCTTGCATTTGCAAGTTAGATTGCTTATTGAAACTAGTTAAAATTTAGCAGTGTCATTGCACTCTCTACAGTAGACGGCGTTAAGGGGGCCTGCTGGATCGATGCAGCCTGGGAAAGGAACGCAGATGTTGTTTACGAAGTATGATCTTGTTGTGCCGTTCGAGCATTAGCATGAACCGTTGACGATAAAAAGGCCAGCGTTGCATTGCAAACAAACATTTTTGCTGTCGCATCTTGTGCAATTATTGATGTAATCCGAACATAACTCACACGCAGACACTCCGTTATCGAAGTATCCAGTAATACATGCGCAACTGGATCCATTACGTGTAGTATGTGAACAAGCCGTACAATTGGTCGAATTCTGAGGACTACAGTTCACACAAGCAGTGCTACAAGGAACACATACATGACTGGAATTAGCATAAAGAGCATTACAGTTAGTAACACAGCTTTTACTGGACGGTTCGTACATTTCAGCAAGAGCACGATTACAAATTAATTGACCCAAATAAAAAGATTTCAAAGTTGCTTCTTGGAAATATTAGTTATATGAAAAAGCTGTTCTGATTGCCGAGTAACTTCCAGTAAAAACACCAAAAACTCGATTTTTTCCTCTTTGATGATGTATCATCGACAATCCAAAGAAACCCACATAATCGCAATCAAAAATAGGATCAAAAGTGATTCCAGATGCCAAAATGCTATTATCGATGTAGTCTTAATATTAAAATGAAGTAACTCCGTTGCCAGGAATATCGTGTGATTTGTCATATGTTATAGTGCTTATACACACAGATGATAGACTTATGTTTTATTTGGTCCAAACTGTATGGATGTAAAATGACCCGCTTATCCTTGAGCTAACTTTAATGTAATCCACGGTTCCGATTTAATTGCTGAAATTCCAAGCTCGAAGGTATGTATTTACCGTAACTTGTGAAGAATTAGCCATAGAGGCGTTTTGTGTGAAGGACTCGCTTCGGTCGCCTGAGCCTGAATGTATACTTAGACATTTGAAACCTACATAAAAAGAAAATTACATCCTGATACCATTTATATCCTTGGAGTTGTCGTCAAGTTAAACTGAGTTACAAAATAACGAATGCGAATGGAAGCCAAGTATGAGCCATCACCCGGTTGCACTGTGATCGCGATACCTGATCTGTCCAAATAGTTGAAAGTTGTATTAAATGAAAAATATTTAGTAAGGTATGCATCGTACCCTATGACCCCAAGTGCCCAATTTAGGGGGATTGGTCCTGTAAAGGCAGTGGTGAAGGTAGCTGTGACTGCGGTGGTGATGGTAGTCGAAGGAGTGACATCGATTATGGGTTCGATTGTGCCTTGATTAAAATACAGCTACCCATACGGATCTACGATATAGTGTTCCAGCAAACTGGACTGGCTCCGGTTACCAATAAAAGAACGAGTAACATGTGGCGAAAACTCATGATAAATATGATTATAAATGCACCCTTGCAATAAAAATCACCAAAAAGTACGCAATTAATTGATATATTTAAAAATATTTAGCTTTTAAAAAATCTATCAAAGATGCTAATTTGATCAATATTTTCATTAATCTTTGAATTCCTTTATTAATAATAA
>Ga0169931_10008546_pt1 | contig 14926 bp, 11 predicted proteins | sample Kivu_15m_20L_FD_129675 | JGI IMG/M metagenome (GOLD analysis project Ga0169931, IMG submission 129675) | Freshwater microbial communities from Lake Kivu, Western Province, Rwanda to study Microbial Dark Matter (Phase II) - Kivu_15m_20L... | ecosystem: Environmental > Aquatic > Freshwater > Lake... | reverse complement strand
TTATATATTCAAAGTGATGAGCCCGACTTACAATTGTCTTCTTTTACCTGGAAAGATTCTAATTGGCTTACCTGTAAATGGAACCAGGTACTGCAGGCTGAATTAACTTGCCAGATAAATGGAAATGAGACCTCGATTCTCCCTAATGGATCGGATAGCACAGATCTTTATTTGCCTACTTTTCAAGATGCAATGAAATTGGTATTGCAAGTCAAAAGTTTAAATTTTATAGATACAATAATTCTCAATACGCCAATCAAAAAATCGATTTCCACGATTACTTTTTCATCATCCTTTCAAAATGAGAAAAATCAATTGGAATTATTTTCCGATACAGTTCAAACCATATCTTTTTCCAGACCTTTGTATCAGATTGATGCAGATAAAATAAAATTAAATCCAGAGTTGCCTTTTCAAATATATCTTAAAAACCCCAGCGAAGTACAATTTAGTTTTCAGATAGGGGATAGAAAAATTGATTCGACTCTCATAGTAAATTTTTTACCAGGGTCTATTTTACTATCAAATAATACATATATCGAAGATTCATTGCATATTGATGTTTTGGTGATAAAAAAGGATCGATTGCCAACAGTAGAGTTTAAAATAACAAATGCACTTAAAAACTCTCCTTTCATTTATCAGCTGAGAAATAAAAAAAATAAATTGATACAATATGGAAATATATTAGATCAAAACTTGAAATTATTACTTCCTGAGGGAAATTATACAATCAGAATTATAGAAGATAAGGATGCAAATAATCGATATACAGGTAGTTCTTATTTAAAGGGAAGAAGGGCAGAACCGGCGCTTGAAAAATCTTTTCAAGTGAAACCCAACTGGGATCAGGTTATAGAAATTGATTTTAATTCAAATTAATCTTCAATACTATCCTGGTCAGCCTTATGGAGTTTTACGACTCGAACGGTTTCAATTCTAGTATCACTTACTTTTTCGAAATGGAATTCTAAATGATTCCAGTAAAGATGTGTTCCTTGTTCGGGAATTGTTTCCAAAACATGTAATATAAAACCAGATAAGGTTTGATAGTCTTCACTTTCGGGAATTTGAAGAAAATAACTTTGGTTCAAGTCGTATATATCCAGTCGACCTTCAAAAATATATTCGTTATCGCTAATTTTTTCCTCAAGTAGCTCTTGGTCGTATTCATCAGAAATATCTCCTACAATTTCCTCCAATAAATCTTCTAAAGTGATGATGCCGGCAGTCCCGCCAAATTCATCAACCACCCAAGCCATATTTAATTTTTCTTTAATCATTTTTTTCATCAAATCTCTCGACGGGGTAAACTCATAAGTTACTGTAATTGGAAACATAATGCTATCTATATCCTTTGGGTTTTCAAGCAATTTTTGATGATGAACATAACCTTTAATTTCATCTATTGTTTTATCATAAATGATCAGTCTTGAGTTTTGTGATTCAATAAATTTAGACTTAAGTTGGTCAATAGAGGCATGTATATCCATACCTTGAATTTCGTTTCTTGGTATCATGCAATCTTTAACCTTTACAGAGTCAATGTTTAAAGCATTTTGAAATATTGTCTTGTCAATTTCATCAGCTTCTGTAGTTTTGATATTGTTTATGAAATGTTCTAAATCCATTTTTGTAAAAACCTGTTCATTTTCTTCCGCCTTAATTCCAAATAATAGGTTTAGAATAGAGTAGGACGTTTTAACCATAATCCAAACCAAAGGTGTAAGTAATTTTCTGGCAAAATGAAAGGGTAATGCGAAAGCAAATAATAAGGGCGTTGCCAATGAACGAAAGATAGATTTAGGTAGATATTCACCAAATATCAAAACAACGAGAGTTGATATAAGTGTAATGCTAAGCGATTTCAAAACTTCTTCATTCAAATGGATGTATTCATCAAGTATACCTTCAAAATAAATACTGAAAATAACCAGAACTATATTGTTGCCTACCAGAATGGAGGCGAGAAAAATGGATGGCTTTTCAACATAGCCTGAAAGAATTTTCCCAATTTTACTACCTTTTTTCTTCTCGAGTTCAATTCTTAATTTATCAGAAGTTATGAATGCGATCTCCATTCCTGAGAAGAATGCAGAAAGTACCAGCGTAATAGTAATTATGATTAAGGTTACAAGCATGATTAATTTAAGATTTTTTGGCTTCCAAATATTCCACTAACGGAGTCAATTTCCCAGTCTGTAAATTCCAGATTAGATTTGAATCCATATCCAATTATTATTTCATTTGGTGAGCTAATTTTTACAAATTTTTTTGAAAATATGATTCCTTCCTGCTCCTTACAAAAAAGTTCTTCGGTTTCTAGTTTTTCATTTCTGTAATTGTGAAGAACGACACTATCGGTTAGTGTAATCAATCTGTCTTTTTCAGAATAGGTGCCATATTGTGAAAAGAGTTGACTGCTGGCGCTTCCATTTTTATCAAAAAAATAAACTTCGATGCCATTGTCAAAAATTCTTTTGGGTTGATTCGCATCTAAAACGTTTATCATATGAAATGCTTTTAGCTTCATTCTGATTACAGCTGAATCACTGTAGAATATTTCAACATTTTTTGCCTCCTCTTTTCCGACTTCTGTTTTGAGCTGGTAGGCTAAAATATCAGATTTCTTGTTGGTACAAGAAAAAAGGAGGGCAATAGTTACAATGAATGCAAAAAGATTAAAAAATATATTTTTCATAATAAGTTGAGAAGCAATAGGCTTGAAATCTGTAGTTGGATATTGAACAAATTACACTTCAAATTATTTTTAAAATTTAATTAAAATGTTGAATTTAGTAATAATGATTTTTGTTTAACAATTTAAATGTGTAGAGTATGGAGATTAAAATTCAATCGGTGCATTTTGATGCTGACGTGAAATTGCTTGAATTCATTGAAAAAAAAATTTCTAAGTTGCAAACCTTTTATGACCATATATTAGCTGTGGATGTAATCTTGAAGCTAGAGAATCATGGTCAGGTTCATGACAAAGTTACGGAAATTATTCTTACAGTGCCAGGAAATAAATTATTAGCAAAAGAAAATTGTAAATCATTTGAAGAGGGAACGGATCTGTGTGTTGATGTATTAAAAAGGCAATTAGTGAAATACAAGGAAAAACACAGAGACCATTGAAATATTTACAAAAATATCCAAAAAATATTTGTTATATCCTCAAATGAATGTATATTTGCATTCGCTTTTCAGATAGCATTTTTAAAATCGTTTTGAAAAGTAGAAAGTTCGTTGTTTTTGCATTTTAACTTTTATTTATAAAATAAGCCGGCATAGCTCAGTTGGCCAGAGCACGTGATTTGTAATCTCGGGGTCGTGGGTTCGAATCCCTCTGCCGGCTCAAAAATAAAAGTTATAGGGGGCACGCCGAAGTTGGAGAGACGGGGCAGACTGTAAATCTGTTGCTTATGGCTGAGTAGGTTCGAGTCCTACTGCCCCCACCAAATTTCTTGCGGGAGTAGCTCAGTTGGTAGAGCATCAGCCTTCCAAGCTGAGGGTCGCGGGTTCGAGCCTCGTCTCCCGCTCGTTAATCAAGAAAAGAGAATCTTGTATTCTCTTTTCTTTTTGTGTTTAAAAAAATAAGCCGACGTAGCTCAGGGGTAGAGCACTTCCTTGGTAAGGAAGAGGTCGTGAGTTCAAATCTCATCGTCGGCTCGAAAATGTAATTTTTAAGGTTTTTGATAGCTGAAAGGCAATAAAAACTTGGATGAAGAAAATTTTTATAACCTATTAATTTAAATTTTTTAACAATGGCAAAGGATACGTTTGTTCGCTCCAAACCACACGTGAACGTAGGTACAATCGGTCACGTTGACCACGGTAAAACTACCCTCACCGCAGCAATTACTAAGGTATTAGCTGAAAGAGGACTTGCAGAAAAGAAAGACTATGATTCAATTGACTCAGCTCCTGAGGAAAAAGAACGTGGTATTACAATCAACACTGCTCACGTAGAGTATCAGACAGAAAATCGTCACTACGCACACGTTGACTGTCCAGGTCACGCTGACTATGTAAAAAACATGGTAACAGGTGCTGCTCAGATGGATGGTGCAATTCTAGTTGTAGCAGCAACTGATGGTCCAATGCCACAAACTCGTGAGCACATCCTTTTGGCTCGTCAGGTAGGTGTTCCTCAAATCGTTGTTTTTATGAACAAAGTAGATTTAGTGGATGATCCTGAAATGTTAGAATTAGTAGAAATGGAAGTACGTGAGTTATTGAGTGCTTACGGTTTTGATGGAGACAATGCTGCAGTTATTCAAGGTTCTGCCCTTAAAGGTTTGAACGGTGATGCTGAAGGTGTTGACGCTATCTTAAAATTGATGGCAGCTGTTGACTCTGAAATTCCTGCTCCGGTTCGTGAAGTTGACAAACCTTTCTTGATGCCAATCGAAGACGTATTTACAATTACTGGTCGTGGTACTGTAGCTACAGGTCGTATCGAAAGAGGTGTTATCAATGTAGGTGAATCTGTTGATATCGTTGGTTTGATGGAAGAAAAATTGACTTCTACTTGTACAGGAGTTGAAATGTTCCGTAAATTATTAGATAGAGGTGAAGCTGGTGATAATGCTGGTCTATTACTTCGTGGTATTGACAAAAAGGCATTGAAAAGAGGTATGGTAATTTGTAAGCCAGGTTCAGTAAAACCGCATACAAAATTCAAATGTGAAGTATATGTTCTTTCAAAAGAAGAAGGTGGTCGTCACAAACCTTTCTTTGATGGATATCGCCCTCAGTTTTATTTCCGTACTACAGACGTAACAGGTGAAATCAAATTACCTGCTGGTGTAGAAATGGTAATGCCTGGTGATAACTTAGCATTAGAAGTTACTCTTATTTCTTCAATCGCAATGGAAAAAGGTCTACGTTTCGCTATCCGTGAAGGAGGTCGTACTGTAGGCGCTGGCCAGGTTACAGAAGTAATCGAATAACAAATGAATATAGTAAGGCTAGGCTTAGAGATAAGCTTAGCCTTTTCATCTTACGGGTGTAGCTCAATTGGTAGAGTAGTGGTCTCCAAAACCACCGGTTGGGGGTTCGAGCCCCTCCGCCCGTGCAAAAATGTAATTATGAACGCAGTTTTTCAATATTTCAGAGATAGTTATAAGGAATTGGTACATAGAGTTACTTGGCCTAGTTGGACAAGCTTGGAATTGTCTGCAGTGAATGTGATTTTAGCAACCATTGGTTTATCATTGCTTCTTTTTGGAATGGATAAACTTCTTTTACTGCTTTTAGATTTTATATATTAATTTTTTTTGCGTTTGTTTTGAAAAGACCTACAGCTTATGTCTGATACTAAATGGTATTGTTTACGTGTCGTATCTAATAAAGAACGAAAAATAAAAGAAAGGTTAGATTTAGAAATAAATCGTTCCGAGTGGAGAGATATTGTTTTAAATATAATAGTACCCACTGAAAAAATTTATAAAATACGCAATGGTAAAAAGGTTATACAAGAGAGAACCCTTACACCTGGTTATATTATGGTAGAAGCCATACCTTCAAAATTTTCAGTAGATATAGTGCAAACTTTAGCATCTGTAAAAGATGTTATAAATTTCTTGGGTGGTGATAAGCCTATTCCAATGAAAGATGAAGAATCTAAAAGATTACTAAGCAAGGTAGATACATCAGAAGAACAAGGCGAATCTTTGGCTGAACCTTTTATTATAGGAGAGGAAGTGAAAGTTACTGAAGGTCCTTTCCAAAATTTTGTGGGATCAATTCAAGAAATTAACGAAGAAAAGAAAAAACTAAAGGTGATTATCAAGGTTTTTGGTAGAGGCACCGAAGTGGAATTAAACTTTATGCAAGTAGAAAAACAATCATAAATAATTATTTAATAGTATGGCAAAGGACGTAGAAGTTTTTATTAAACTACAGGTAAAAGGCGGTCAAGCAAATCCTGCTCCTCCAGTAGGTCCAGCTCTTGGTTCGAAAGGGGTTAACATTATGGAGTTTTGCAAGAGATTCAATGCTGAAACACAAGATAAAATGGGCCAGATTTGTCCAGTAGTTATCTCTGTTTACAAGGATAAATCTTTTACTTTTGTAATCAAAACGCCACCTGCATCTGTATTGTTGAAGCAAGCTGCTGGAATTCCAGACAATAAACCAGCTTCTGCTCAACCCAACAGAAATAAAGTTGGTAAAGTTTCATGGGAACAAGTAAGAAAAATTGCTGAAACAAAAATGACTGACCTAAACTGCTTTACAGTTGAATCTGCCATGAGAATGGTTGCAGGTACAGCTAGAAGTATGGGTATTGTTGTTGACGGAGCAGCACCTTGGTCTTAAAATCTATGAGGTTGACCTCGACCTCTTTTTTATTAATCTTTAAAACAATTTTAAAATGGCTAAAATGAGCAAAAAGAAAGCAGAAGCTCTCAAAAAAGTTGATGCCACTAAATTGTATTCTCTTGAGGAAGCAATGTCCGTCTTAAAAGACGTGAACTATGCGAAATTTAACGCTTCAGTTGACATTCACGTCAGACTAGGAGTAGATCCAAGAAAGGCAGACCAGAATCTGAGAGGTTCTATAACTCTACCTCATGGAACTGGAAAAGAGAAGAAAGTTTTAGTGTTTTGTACCCCAGATAAGGTACAAGAAGCGTTGGATGCAGGAGCAGACTATGCTGGATTAGATGAGTATGTAGAAAAAATTTCAGGCGGTTGGACAGACATCGATGTGATTGTTGCAATGCCGAGTGTTATGGTGCAAGTAGGGAAATTAGGACGTGTATTAGGTCCTAGAAACTTAATGCCAAATCCCAAAACAGGAACTGTTACTGCAAATGTAGGAGATGCTGTTAAAGAGATTAAGAAGGGTAAAACTTCATTTAGGGTTGATAAATACGGTATCATCCATACTTCAGTAGGTAGAATGTCTTTTACATCAACTCAGTTAATTGAGAATGCTAAGGAGGTTGTTGATACTTTAGTAAAAATCAAACCATCTACTGCCAAAGGTACTTATGTTAAGTCTATAACAATAGCCTCAACAATGAGTCCTGGTATCAAGATAGATCCTAAAGAAGCAAGGTAATTTATTTTTTAATTCAAGTTCTAAACTTATACATATGACACGTGAAGAAAAAGCTGAAGTTATTGAACAACTCAGCAATCAATTCATCTCTTCCCGTTATTTTTATATAACAGATCACTCTTCTTTAACTGTAGAGAAAACCAATGCGTTAAGAAGAATCTGTTTCGAAAAAGGCATTGAAATGACTGTGGTAAAGAATTCCTTTATCAAAAAAGCATTGTTGCGTGCCTCAGGTGAAAATAACGAAAATTATGATGAACTTATTTCATCGTTAAAAGGTTTTTCTGCTGTAATGTTTACAGAAACAGGAAATCTACCCGCTAAATTAATTAAAGACTTTAGAGGGGATGATCAAAAGCCAATGGTTAAAGCTGCTTTTATCGATTCAGCAATCTTTGTTGGTGATGATCAATTAGATGCTCTTGTTAAAATTAAATCAAAAGCAGAATTACTTGGTGAACTTATCGGATTGTTACAGTCTCCAATTCAAGGTGTTCTTGGTTCGCTTCAATATGGTAGCAATACCATTGGGGGCTTATTGAAAACACTTGAGGAAAGAGGTTAAATTGGCTTCCACCAACATCAATAATATTATTAATTTGTAAAATTCTAAACTAAATAAAATGGCGGATTTAAAAAACTTGGCCGAACAATTGGTCAACCTTACAGTAAAAGAAGTTAAAGAACTAGCTGACATCCTAAAAGATGAGTATGGAATCGAACCTGCTGCTGCTGCTGTAGCTGTTGCTGCTCCAGGTGCTGGTGCTGCTGCTGCTGCTCCTGTTGAGCAAACTGAGTTTGATGTTATCTTAAAATCAGGTGGTGCCAACAAATTAAATGTGGTTAAAGAAGTTAAAAATTTATTAGGTCTAGGTCTTAAAGAGGCTAAAGATTTAGTAGATGGAGCTCCTTCTCCAGTAAAGGAAAAAGTATCTAAAGATGAGGCTGAAAAAATTAAAGCTGCTTTAGACGCTGCCGGAGCTGAGGTTGAAATTAAGTAATACGAATGGGATAGGCCTATTTCCTTAAAATAGCTTATCCCTACAAATAATAAGGCTTAGTTACGAAAGTAACTAAGCCTATTACACGTATATTCATTCAACCTGTTTTTTTTATCTGTTGTAAATAAATACCGAATGGCAAATAAAACTTCATCTAACCAGGTAGAGCATTCTAATGTTAGGTTTAACTTTGGTAAAGTTAAACATGACTCTCATTATCCTGATTTTTTGGAAATTCAATTGAAATCTTTCGAAGAATTCTTTCAGCTTGAAACTATCACAGAAAATAGAATCAATGAAGGACTTTATCAAGTTTTTCAAGAAAATTTCCCTATTTCAGATGCTAGAAATATATTCGTTCTAGAATTCTTAAATTATTTTATAGATCCTCCCAGATATTCTATTGAGGAATGTATGGACAGAGGTCTGACATACAGTGTACCTCTCAAAGCAAAAATGAAATTATCATGTAATGACGAAGAACATGTTGATTTTGAGCAAACTGTACAAGATGTATTTTTAGGTAATATTCCTTATATGACACCCAAAGGTACATTTGTAATAAATGGTGCGGAAAGAGTAATCGTTTCTCAATTACACAGATCACCAGGGGTATTTTTTGGACAAAGCAAACATCCAAATGGCACAAAAATTTATTCTGCAAGAGTAATCCCATTCAAGGGTGCTTGGATGGAATTTGCCACTGATATTAATTCTGTCATGTATGCCTATATCGACAGAAAGAAAAAGTTTCCTGTAACTACGCTACTGAGAGCAATTGGATTTGACTCTGACAGAGATATTCTTAATTTATTTGGATTGGCGGATGAAATTCCTGCGTCTAGATCAAGTTTGGAGGCGAACCTTGGTAGAAAATTAGCTGCTCGTGTTCTAAGAACCTGGGTAGAAGATTATGTAGATGAGGACACAGGTGAAGTAGTTTCTATTGAAAGAAATGAAATCATTCTTGAAAGAGACGTAATTCTTGACGAATCTAATATTGAAGAAATTCTTGTGACTGGTGTTGATAACATTATTTTACAAAGAGAAGATATCGAAGAAGATTACTCAATCATATACAATACCTTGCAAAAGGATACTTCAAATTCAGAAATTGAAGCTGTTCAACATATTTACAGACAATTAAGAGGCTCTGATCCACCGGATGATGAGACAGCGAGAGGTATTATTGAAAAATTGTTTTTCTCGGACAAGCGCTACAGTTTGGGCGAAGTTGGTCGTTATAAAATCAATAAAAAGCTTGAATTAACCACCTCAATTAATACAATTGTCTTAACCAAGGAAGATATTATTTCAATTGTTAAGTATCTCGTTAAGTTAATAAATTCTAAAGCTGAGATTGATGATATTGATCACCTTAGCAATAGAAGAGTACGTACTGTAGGCGAACAATTATATGCCCAATTTGGTGTAGGTCTTGCCAGAATGGCTAGAACTATCAGAGAGCGTATGAATGTACGTGATAATGAGGTATTTACTCCGGTAGATTTGATTAATGCAAGAACTTTATCCTCAGTAATCAATTCTTTTTTTGGAACAAGTCAGCTTTCTCAGTTCTTAGATCAAACGAATCCTTTATCTGAAATTACACACAAAAGAAGAATTTCAGCACTTGGTCCAGGCGGTCTATCCAGAGAGAGGGCAGGATTCGAGGTTCGTGACGTTCACTATTCACATTATGGACGTTTGTGTACGATCGAAACACCAGAAGGACCAAATATTGGATTGATTTCTACTTTGTGCGTTCATGCCAAGGTAAACAAAATGGGTTTTATCGAAACACCTTACATGAAAGTTCATAAGGGTGGTAAAATTAACTTCAATGACAATCCAATTTATCTTTCAGCTGAAGAGGAAGATTATGGAATTATTGCACAAGCTAATACGCCCGTAGACAAAAACGGTGTTTTTGCCACAGAAAGAATAAAGTGTAGAGATAATGGTGAATTTCCTGTTTTAGGTCCTGAAGAAGTAAATTACATCGATATTGCTCCCAATCAGATTGTAGGTGTTTCTGCATCTTTAATCCCATTCTTATCTCATGATGACGCGAATAGAGCTCTGATGGGTTCTAACATGCAACGTCAAGCAGTACCTTTGCTTAAACCAACCGCACCTATTGTAGGTACTGGTCTTGAAGCAAAAGTAGCTGTAGATTCTAGAATGTTGATCAATGCTGAGAGAGATGGTATTGTAGAGTATGTCGACGCTAAAAAAATCATTATTAAATATGATAAGTCAGATGATGAGAAAAAAGTTTCATTTGACGACGAGCTAACTACATATGAACTCGTAAAATTCAGAAGAACGAACCAAAATACCTGTATTAATTTGAAACCTATCGTCACTAAGAATCAAAGGGTGGCTAAAGGACAAATTTTATGCGAAGGTTATGCCACCGACAATGGGGAGTTGGCCTTGGGTCAAAATATGAAAGTTGCTTTCATGCCCTGGAAAGGGTACAACTTTGAGGATGCCATAGTGATTTCTCAGAGAGTTGTAAGAGAAGATGTTTTCACTTCAATTCATATTGAGGAATTCGAATTGGATGTTCGCGATACTAAATTAGGTGAAGAAGAATTTACTAATGACATTCCTAATGTTAGCGAAGAAGCAACGAAAGATTTGGACGAAGAAGGAGTAATCCGAGTAGGTGCCTGGGTTCGTGATGGTGATATTTTAATTGGTAAGATTACTCCCAAAGGAGAATCTGATCCAACACCGGAAGAGAAATTGCTACGTGCTATCTTTGGTGATAAAGCCGGTGATGTAAAGGACGCATCTTTAAAGGTACCACCTTCTACAAAAGGAGTTATTGTGGATACTCGTTTATTCAAGAGAGCCAAAAAAGATAAAAATCAAAAGGCTAAGGATAAAAAATCCTTAGAGAAACTTGATAAAACTTATGAAATTTCCATCGGTGAACTTACTGATACCTTAGTTTCTAAGTTACAGGTGATTCTCGAAGGAAAATCATCTCAAGGTGTCAAGAGTATTTTCAACGAATTACTAATTCCAAAAGGAGCTAAGTTTAATCAAAAGAATCTGAAAGAGATTGATTTTAATTCTGTTGACTACTTGGGTTGGACGGATGACGATCATCTCAATGGATTGGTGAGAAGGGTAATTCACAATTATACTATTAAGGTGAATGAGGCAATCTCAGTATACAAAAGAGAAAAATTTGCCATCACTATTGGTGATGAATTACCTGCAGGAGTTCTTAAATTGGCAAAGGTTTACCTTGCTCAAAAAAGAAAATTACAGGTAGGTGATAAGTTGGCTGGTAGACATGGTAATAAAGGTATCGTGGCAAGGATTGTAAGAGATGAAGATATGCCATTCTTACCCGATGGAAAACCAATGGATATTGTATTAAATCCTTTGGGTGTACCTTCTCGTATGAATTTAGGTCAGATTTTTGAAACTGTACTTGGATGGGCAGGTGAGAAACTTGGAATGACCTTTGCTACACCAGTTTTTGATGAAGCTAGATTGGATGAGGTTGAAGCTTATGTTGAACGCGCAGAATTGCCAAGTTATGGGGAGATTTACTTATACGACGGTGAAACTGGTGATAGATTCCACCAAAAAGCTACTGTGGGTGTCATTTACATGATTAAATTATCACACATGGTTGATGATAAAATGCATGCAAGATCCATTGGACCATATTCATTGATTACACAACAACCTTTGGGTGGTAAAGCCCAGTTTGGAGGTCAACGTTTTGGAGAAATGGAGGTTTGGGCTCTTGAGGCATTTGGTGCTTCTAATATCCTGCAAGAACTTTTAACTATTAAATCTGATGATATAGTTGGAAGAGCTAAGGCATATGAAGCAATTGTCAAGGGAGATAATTTACCTCCGGCAGGAATCCCTGAATCATTCAACGTTTTGGTTCACGAGTTAAGAGGTTTAGCACTTGATGTTAAATTTGAATAAAACATTTACCAGTCTCAAATTTTTGGGACTGGTTTTTTTTCATTACATAAAAAACAAAGATCTGTATGTCATTAAGAAGAACAAGTACAAACAAGATCAAAAATAATTTCGATACAATTACATTAAGTTTAGCTTCACCTGACTCTATATTAAGTAGATCTTTTGGTGAAGTTCTAAAGCCTGAAACAATTAACTACAGGTCTTATAAGCCTGAGCGAGATGGTTTGTTCTGCGAAAGAATTTTTGGTCCGGTGAAAGACTATGAATGTTTTTGTGGAAAATATAAAAGAATAAGATACAAAGGTATTGTATGCGACAGATGTGGTGTTGAAGTTACTGAAAAGAAGGTACGTAGAGAAAGAATGGGACACATCAAATTAGTTGTTCCAATAGTTCATATTTGGTACTTTAAATCTTTACCCAACAAAATAGGTTATTTACTTGGTTTTTCCAGTAAGAAACTTGAATCTATTGTTTACTACGAAAGATATGTAGTTATACAACCAGGTATTTATGGTGAAAGATCAAATTTAATTGGTAGTTCTGAAAGAGATTTGTTGACGGAGGAAGAATATCTCAATATTCTTGATACCTTACCGCGTGAGAATCAAATGCTTCCAGACGATGATCCAAATAAGTTTGTAGCTAAAATGGGAGCTGAAGCAGTTAGAGATTTATTACAAAGAATCGAACTTGACAGTTTATCAAATGAGCTAAGAGACAGAGCTGCGAAGGAAGGATCTCAACAGAGAAAATTAGAGGCTTTGAAAAGACTAAGAGTAGTTGAAGCATTCAGAGAAGGCCAGAAATCAATGGAAAATAATCCTGAGTGGATGGTTGTCGATTATCTACCTGTGATTCCACCTGAATTAAGACCGCTGGTTCCTTTAGATGGAGGTAGGTTTGCCAGTTCAGATCTTAATGATTTATATCGTAGAGTTATTATCAGAAATAACCGTTTAAAGAGATTATTAGAAATTAAGGCTCCTGAAGTTATCTTAAGAAATGAGAAAAGAATGCTTCAAGAGGCTGTTGATTCTTTATTTGATAATTCAAGAAAATCTAATGCTGTAAAAGCTGAGGGTGGCAGAGCTTTAAAATCTTTAAGTGATGTTCTCAAAGGTAAGCAAGGTCGTTTCCGTCAGAATTTATTAGGAAAAAGGGTAGATTACTCAGGTCGTTCCGTAATTGTTGTGGGACCTACAATGAAGCTACATGAGTGTGGTATTCCCAAGAATATGGCTGCTGAGTTATTCAAACCCTTTGTTATTAGAAAGCTAATTGAAAGAGGTATTGTTAAGACTGTAAAATCAGCCAAAAAGTTAGTCGATCGTAAGGATCCTATCATTTGGGATATTTTAGAAAATGTTCTGAAAGGTCATCCTGTGATGTTAAACAGAGCTCCGACGCTTCACAGACTATCCATACAGGCTTTTCAACCTAAATTAATTGAAGGAAAGGCGATTCAGTTACACCCGTTGGTTTGTACTGCATTTAATGCTGACTTTGACGGTGACCAAATGGCTGTGCATGTTCCTTTAAGTAACCAATCAATTCTTGAGGCTCAGATTTTGATGTTGTCTTCACACAACATGTTAAATCCTCAAAATGGGACTCCTATTACTCTCCCTTCACAGGACATGGTTCTTGGTTTGTATTACATTACGAAAGGTAAAAGAACAGAAGGAGACGTAATAGTAAAAGGTGAAGGAAGAAAGTTTTATTCTCCTGAAGAGGTGATCATTGCTTACAATGAAAAACAGGTAGACTTACATGCCTACATTACTGTTAGAGTACAACAGCCCAAATCTGACGGATCTTTTGAAACTAAGAGAATTGAAACAACAGTGGGTAGAGTAATCTTCAATCAGGTTGTTCCAAAATCTTTACCATATATTGATGAATTACTTTCAAAGAAAAATTTGAAGCAGGTAATAGCATACATATTAAAGGAAACAAATTTTCCTACTGCAGCAAAGTTTTTGGATGATATTAAAGATTTAGGTTTTTATTGGGCCTATAGAGGTGGATTGTCATTTAACTTAAGTGATCTACTTAATCCAACAACCAGAGAACAAACCCTAACTGAAGCGAATACTGCAGTGGATGAAATCTGGGATAACTACAACATGGGTCTAATTACCAATAACGAGAGATATAATCAGATCATTGACGAATGGACACAGGCCGACAATAAAGTTACTGCAACTTTAATGAAGGAATTGGCAACACACAAACAAGGTTTCAATTCTGTTTACATGATGTTGGATTCAGGGGCAAGGGGTTCCAAGCAACAAATCAAACAGCTTTGTGGTATCAGAGGTTTGATGGCAAAACCAAGAAAATCTGGTGATACAGGTGGAGCCATTATCGAAAATCCGATTCTTTCCAACTTCGTGAATGGACTATCCGTTTTGGAATATTTTATTTCAACACACGGTGCGAGAAAAGGTTTGGCGGATACAGCTTTGAAAACAGCCGATGCCGGTTATCTTACTCGTAGGTTGGTAGACGTTGCGCAGGATGTTGTTATAAATATTTATGACTGTAATACTTTGAGGGGAGTTAAAGTAACTGCTTTCATTGAAAACGATAAAATTGTACAACCAATTTCGGAAAGAATAGAAGGTAGATTCCCTATTGATGATATAGTTCATCCTGAAACCGAAGATGTTTTGGTTTATGCCTCAGAAATTATTACTCCGGAGAAGGCAATGCTTATTGAAAATGCAGGCATAGAAGAAGTTGTAGTACGTTCTGTGCTAACCTGTGAAGCAAAACAAGGCGTTTGTTCTATGTGCTATGGTAAAAATCCAGCAAGTGGTCGTATGACAGAAACTGGTGATGCCGTAGGTATCATTGCAGCGCAATCCATCGGTGAACCTGG